>OLHE01000048.1_pt1 | contig 113716 bp, 95 predicted proteins | sample 1605821 | NCBI WGS metagenome assembly OLHE01 (sample SAMN03283250) | human gut metagenome | biome: human-associated habitat; material: feces | host: Homo sapiens | place: USA | collected 2013
AACATAATCAATTGAATTACCATTTCTATAAGTTTCTACTGCATAAATTCTAGTTTTTAATTCATGGGGTAGATATCTTTTATTAATTTGTGATATACTTTTCATGACTTAAGTCCTTTCTTTAATTGTATTTGTGGTTAACTCAATTATACGACTTAAGTCTTTTTTTATATATAATTTGTTTCACATCAATTGTATAACAACAATAAATTTTTAAAAAATTTAAAAATAGTATTGACTAAAATACTTTTGATTAGTATAATTAAGATACTAATAGAGAGTAATGAACAGTATTAATTTCATTAGTGATTTTTATATTCGGTGAATTAATGGTTATATGTTTTTGAATCTTATCATGCTATTAGGAAAATTACATTATTTTATTTTTTAAAGAAGGAAAACTTTAAATATAATAGGTGGCTATACAAACAACGATTACGTGAAGATGTCTTTTTGTTGATGTCGGCCTTCCTGAAAACCAATTGAGATTATTTCTTTATCAGAGAAATAGTTAAAATAAAAGTATTTGAAAAGATAGAGTGGATTTTTTTGATATTTTTGGAATGCAAAAGCAGTCGTTGTGCTTTGCATTTTTTTTACGCTTTTTTAGAAAAAAAATAATATAATAGTTTTTTTTCTTTTTTATAGTATGTTATATTATATTTAGGATGGAGGTGTTGTTATGGAAGGATACAACGAAAATCAGTTAAATAGTGAGGAAAGTGAATTATCACTAGAAGATGCAATGAAAGTAAATGGTACAACTAATATACCAGATGTTAATTTGGAAGATATAGAAGATGCTACCCTTGATACAGAGACTATTGGAACCTTTAAAATTGATGATAGTATGCCTGAAGAATTAAAACAACAATTGATTAGATTTAATCAAAAAACAGAAAGTTTAAATAATATCATTTCTGATTTTGCACAAGATACAGCATCATATAAAGATTTAGAAAATGCTGAATATTACGATGATTCAACAGATGATCAAGTTTTACTTGAAGTTGATGATGCACTTGTAGAAGATGATGGTATTTCTGACAGTGATGTTGACAATTTGTTTTAGATAATTTATTGACATATTTATATGTCATGCTATAATTATTTTTAGAATATATAATAAAGGAGAGTATATGATATGGCAAATAGTTATATAGCAGGTAAATGGAGTGGTACTTTATCTGCAAACTTAAAAGGAGATGCTTCAAAAACAACTCCAACATTAGGAGATGATTTTGACTCAGAACTTAATAATTTAAAAAAAGCACGTACAAATGTAAAAAATACACTTAATGCAATTAACAAGGAAATTAAATTATTAAAGAATCATGCTGAAACAGGAAAAATGGCTACACTGTATTTAAATCGAACAGTAAAACGTTTACAAAAGGTTGAGAAGGAAATTGATAGTGAAGTAACAACTTTAACTAATGGTGTTACTAAAGCTCAAAGAGAAGAGTGGAAACGTTTTAGAGCATTATTATTAAAATGGGAAGCAGCACAAAAGAATGCTTAATTATTGAAAGGAGCTATTATTTATGGGAAAACAAAAAACAAAAAAAGCAGCATTTGCTTCAATTAATGAAAAATATGCAAATGCTAGACTTAAAAAGATTGATGCATTAATGGATCAATTAAGAAAACAAATTGGTAAAAAAGGTGATGGACAAAATGGTGGTTCAACTTCACTAATTGGTGCTGTTGAAGGACTTAATAATGAAGCTCGTGATGGTAAAGAACTAACAAGTGCATATTCAAGATTTAATAAGACAACATTACCTTTAATTAGAAATCAAATTTCAAGTTTAGATATGGAATTTAATGTAATTGATGCATTAGCAAGATAAAAAAGAAATAAAATTCTTTTTTATTTTTTTGAAATTTTATTGACTATTTTTTTTAAATGATGTATTATATGGTTCGAAAGGAAGAAAAATTGATGTTTTTACGTTATTTTTCTTCTTCTTTTTTATTTCAAGGTGATTTTATGGGACAATATTTTGAAAATGATAACAACTTACCAAGTAATATTACAAGAACAGAATCTTTTATATTAGGAAAAAAATTTACATTCTTTACTGATAACGGCGTTTTCTCTAAAGATGGTTTGGACTTTGGCAGTAGACTTCTTCTTGAAACAATCCCGCTTGAAGAAGTTGGAGGCAAAGTTCTTGATATGGGTTGTGGTTATGGAGTTTTTGGAATAGTTTTAAATAAGATTCTTTCTTGCAGTGTTGATATGTGTGATGTTAATTTAAGAGCTTTACATCTTTCTAAAATAAATCTAAAAGAAAATAATTGTTCAGATATTAATGCTTTTGAGAGTAATTGTTATGAAAATGTTGTTTCAAAATATTCTTCAATTGTTACCAATCCACCAATAAGGGCTGGTAAAAAGATAGTCTATGATATAGTGATGAATGCTAAGAATTATTTAGAAAAAGATGGTAAACTTTTTTTAGTAATTCGTAAAGAGCAAGGTGCTAAATCATTAATTGTAGATTTAAAAAAAATCTATAACGTTGAGATAGTTGCGAAGAAAAAAGGCTTTTTCATTTTAAAGTGTTATTTATAATTGACTAAATAATTAATATATGCTAATAATATAAGTTGCAACTTAAATCAAAAAAGTTATAAAAAATTGTATGTGGGGTGAATAATAGTGTCATATAAGATTGTTAAAAGTGGTGACTATAGAGAAAGAAGAAATTTCTCTAGAATTAGAAATTCTTATGAATTAAAAGATTTACTTGAAATTCAAAAAAAATCATATAATTGGTTTATAACAGATGGTATTAAAGAAGTGTTTGAAGATTTATTTCCAGTAGAAAATTTCTCTGGAACTTTATCGCTTGAATTTGGAAATTACCATTTTGATAAACCAAAATATTCAATTAAAGAAAGTAAAGATCGTGAATCTACTTATTCTGCACCTTTAAGAGTAGAAGTTCGTTTATTTAATCGTGAATCTGGTGAAGTAAAAGAACAAGAAATCTTTATGGGAGATATGCCTTTAATGACAGATTCTGGTACATTTGTTATTAATGGAGCTGAACGTGTTATTGTTTCTCAATTAGTTCGTTCTCCAAGCGTTTATTTCAATCGTGAAATAGATAAAAATGGTAGAGAAGTAATAACAAACCAAATTATTCCTAATCGTGGTACATGGTTAGAATTTGAAGTTGATGCTAGAGATGTATTATATGTTAGAATTGATAGAACAAGAAAAGTTCCAATTACTACGTTACTTCGTGCTTTTGGTTTATCAAGTGATGAAGAAATTATTAAGATGTTTGGTGATGATGAGTATTTAAGAAATACAATTGCTAAAGATTCTACAAAAAATACTGACGAAGCATTAATTGAAATTTATGAAAAATTAAGACCAGGTGAACCAGCAACTTTAGATTCATCAAAAAACCAAATTATTACTCGTTTCTTTGATGAGTTTAGATATGATTTATCAAAAGTTGGGCGTTATAAGTTTAATAAAAAATTAAATGTTATTGATAGATTATTAGAACAAGTGTTAGCAGAAGATATCATAGTTGATGGTAATGTTGTATTTGAAAAAGGTACAAAAATTACAAAGGCTAATATTAAAGAATTAAATGAAGTGTTTAAGTCTGGCTATGGAGTTGTTGAAGCAACAGTTAATGAAGAATTAGATTCATTTAATAAAGTTCAAGTCATAAAAGTTGTTGATCCAAGCGATAAGAAGAATACATTAATTGTTATTGGTAATGATCAAACAACAGATGTAAAAAGATTAACTATTTCTGATGTTTATGCAGCAGTTTCATATTATCTAAATCTTTTACATGGTGTTGGTAATTTTGATGAAATTGATCATTTAGGAAATAGACGTGTTCGCCAAGTTGGGGAATTGTTACAAAACCAATTTAGAATTGGTGTTTCTAGAATGGAAAGAGTAATTCGTGAAAGAATGACTACACAAGAGATGGAAGAAGTTACACCAAAAACTTTAATTAACATTAGACCAGTAACTGCTTCAATGAAAGAATTCTTTGGTAGTTCACAGTTATCACAATTTATGGATCAAACTAATCCTATTGCTGAATTAACTAACAAGAGAAGACTTTCTGCATTAGGACCAGGTGGATTATCTCGTGATAGGGCTGGTGTTGAAGTACGTGACGTTAATGCATCTCACTATGGTCGTATTTGTCCAATTGAATCTCCTGAAGGTCCAAACATTGGATTAATTACATCACTAGCAAGTTATGCTAAAATTGATGACTTTGGATTTATTATGACTCCATATAGAAAAGTTGTTGATTGTCAAATAACTGATGAAGTTGAATATTTAACTGCAGACGAAGAATTAGATTATATTATTTCACAATCTACTGTTGGAACAGATGAAAATAATAAAATAATTGATGAACAAGTTAACGCTCGTTTCCGTGGAGAAAATATTCTAGCCAAACCTGAGAATGTTGATTATATTGATGTTAGTCCACAACAAGTTGTGTCTGTAACAACAAGTTGTATTCCATTCCTTGAACATGATGATGCAACACGTGCGTTGATGGGAGCAAACATGCAACGTCAAGCTATGCCATTAATTAAAACAGAAGCTCCACTTGTTGGAACAGGTGTTGAATTTATAGCAGCAAAAGATTCAGGCGTAGAAATTGTTGCTAAAAAAGATGGTATTGTTGAATATGTTGATGCAAAGAAAATTGTAGTTGCTACAAAAGATGGAAAAGATACGTATCAAGTAGCAAACTTTGAATTAGCAAACTCAAGTATTTGTTCACATCAAAGACCAATCGTTCATGTTGGCGATAAAGTATATGCTGATAAGACAATATTAGCTGATGGTAATTCAACTGATAAAGGTGAGTTAGCATTAGGTAAAAATATGACAATTGCATTTATGACGTTTAATGGTTATAACTATGAAGATGCTGTTATTTTAAATGAAAATTTAGTAAAAGATGATAAATTAACTTCATTACATCTAGAAGATTATGAGATGCAATGTCGTGAAACAAAATTAGGACCAGAAGAAATAACTCGCGATATACCAAATGTAAGTGAAGAAGCAAGACGTAATCTTGATGCTAATGGTATAGTTGCTATTGGTACTGAAGTAAAAGAAGGAGATATTTTAGTTGGTAAAGTGACTCCTAAAGGAATGGCTGAACTTTCATCCGAAGAAAAGTTATTACATGCAATTTTTGGTGAAAAAACACGTGAAGTTCGTGATACTTCATTACGCGTTCCACATGGTGGAGATGGAATTGTTCACGATATTAAAATATATTCAAGAAAAGATAATGATGAGTTACCTGCAGGAGTTAGTAAAGTAATTCGTGTATACATAATTCAAAAACGTAAAATTCAAGTTGGAGATAAGATGTCAGGTCGTCATGGTAACAAAGGTGTTATTTCATTGATTTTACCACAGGAAGATATGCCATATTTACCAGATGGTACTCCAGTTGATATTATGTTAAATCCACAAGGTGTTCCATCTCGTATGAACTTTGGACAAATTCTAGAATTACATATGGGTATGGCTGCTAAGAAATTAGGAGTACATATTGCTACACCTGTATTTGATGGTGCAAGTATTCAAGATATCCAAGATATGATGAAAGAGGCTGGCATGGATGAAGATGGTAAGACTGTATTATATGATGGTCGTACAGGTGAAGCATTTGATCATAGAATAGCTGTTGGTGTTATGTATATGATTAAATTACATCATATGGTTGATGACAAGTTACATGCACGTGCTACTGGACCATATTCATTAGTTACACAACAACCGCTTGGAGGTAAAGCTCAATTTGGTGGTCAAAGATTTGGAGAAATGGAAGTTTGGGCATTATATGCATATGGTGCTGCACACACATTACAAGAAATGATGACTGTTAAATCTGATGATGTTGTTGGTCGTGTAAAGGTTTATGAATCTATTATTAAAGGACAAGAAATAAATGATCCTGGAGTTCCTGAATCATTTAGAGTATTGATGAAAGAATTCCAAGCATTAGGTTTAGATGTCTCTATAATTAATAACGATGGTAAGACATTAGAACTTAAAGATATGGAAGAAGCAGAAGACAAAGAAGACTTTAATACAAGTATTGAGGAAGTAGAAAACTCTCCTGCTAGAGAAATTTCAAACAATGAAGAGGAGTCTTCAGATTTTGAAGAAGATTATGAAGATGAAGATGAATTTGAAGATGATGATTTAGATGATATCGAAGAACCAGAAAATTTTGATGATATTGATGAGGAAGGAGCTGATATTTAATGATAGACGTTAATAAGTTTGAAGCGTTAAAAATCGGAATAGCTTCTCCAGAAAAAATTCGTGAATGGTCATATGGAGAAGTAAAAAAACCTGAAACGATCAATTATCGTACTTTACGTCCAGAAAGAGATGGCCTTTTCTGTGAAAAGATTTTTGGACCTACTAAAGATTACGAATGTGCTTGTGGAAAATACAAGAGAGTAAGATATAAGAATATAGTTTGTGATAGATGTGGAGTAGAAGTTACTCGTGCTAAAGTTCGTCGTGAACGTATGGGACACATTGAGTTAGCTACTCCTGTATCTCACATTTGGTTCTTTAAGGGTGTTCCATCTCGTATGGGTCTTGTACTTGATATGAGTCCAAGAGATTTGGAAGAAGTTTTATACTTTGTAAGTTATGTTGTTATTGATAAAGGAAATGCACCTTTAGAAAATAAACAAACATTATCAGAAAAAGAATATAGAGCTTATTATGAAAAATATGGTACTGGTTTCAAAGTTGGAATGGGTGCTGAAGCAATTAAAGAATTACTTAAAAAAGTTGATTTAAAGAAGGATATAGATGAAATTGAGAAAGAACTTGAAACAGCTCAAGGTCAAAAAAGAACACGTTTATTAAAGAGATTAGATGTTTTAGATGCTTTCTATAAATCTGGTAATAAACCAGAATGGATGATTATGGATTGTATACCAGTTATCCCACCAGAGCTACGTCCAATGATTCAATTAGATGGTGGACGTTTTGCTACAAGCGATTTAAATGATTTATATAGACGTGTGATTAATCGTAACAATCGTTTAAAGAAACTTATTGATTTAGGTGCTCCTGGAATTATTATTCAAAATGAAAAGCGTATGCTTCAAGAAGCTGTTGATGCTTTGTTTGATAATGGTCGTCGTGGAAGAAGTGTTACTGGTGCAGGAAATAGACCGTTAAAGTCAATTTCTAGCATGTTAAAAGGTAAACAAGGTCGTTTCCGTCAAAACTTATTAGGAAAGCGTGTTGACTATTCAGGACGTTCAGTTATCGTAGTTGGTCCATCATTAAAGATGTATCAATGTGGTATTCCAAAAGAAATGGCACTAGAATTATTTAAACCTCATGTTATTCATGGGTTAGTAAGTAAAGATATTGCTCATAATATAAAAGCGGCTAAGAGATTGATTGATAATCAAGATCCTGTTGTATGGGATATAGTAGAAGAAGCTATCAAAGAGCATCCTGTTTTATTAAATCGTGCTCCTACATTACATAGATTAGGAATTCAAGCATTTGAACCAGTTTTAGTTGGTGGAAAAGCAATTAGATTACATCCATTAGTTTGTCCTGCATTTAATGCTGATTTCGATGGTGACCAAATGGCTGTACATGTTCCATTATCTGAAGAAGCACAAGCAGAAGCTAGAATGTTAATGCTTGGTTCTAATAATATTTTAAAACCATCAAGTGGAGATCCAATTGTTACTCCATCACAAGATATGGTTTTAGGAAACTATTACATTACAATGGAAAAAGTTGGAGAAGATGGAGAAGGAAGAGTATTTAGAAATTCTAATGAAGCATTAATGGCTTATGAAAGACGTGAAATAACTCTACATACTCGTATTGCTTTACCAGTTGATTCATTTAAACATAAGTTATTTACTGAAAGCCAAAAGGGTAAATATTTAGTAACTACTGTTGGAAAAATTAAATTTAATGAAATCTTACCAGATACATTTGCATATATTAATGAACCAACAGATGAGAATATTAATAATATTACACCTAATAAATATTTCTTAGAAAAAGGCACTAATATACCCGAAGCAATAAAGGAAATGCCATTAGTAAAACCTTTCGCTAAAGGAACATTGGAAAAAGTTATTGCTCAAGTATTTAAAAGATATAAGACAACTGAAACTTCTTCAATGCTTGATAAATTAAAAGATTTAGGTTTCTATTATTCAACAATTGCTGGTGTTACTGTTAGTATGTCTGATGTTAAGACTAGTGATAAAAAAGGAGAAATAGTTGCTGAAGCACAAAAGTTTGTTGATAAAATTAATAAACAATATAAACGTGGTTTAATAACAGAAGAAGAAAGATATAATAAAGTTATTGAAACATGGAATGGTGCAAAAGATAAAGTTCAAGAAGAACTTCAAGAAATTGCAAATAGTGATTTAGAAAATCCAATATTCATGATGATGCATTCTAAAGCTCGTGGTAATATTTCAAACTTTACACAAGTTGCTGGTATGCGTGGATTGATGGCTAAGCCAGATGGTTCTTCAGTAGAAATTCCAGTTTTATCAAACTTTATTGAAGGATTATCTGTTGCAGAATTCTTCTTATCAACACATGGTGCTCGTAAAGGTTCTGCAGATACAGCGTTAAAGACAGCTGATTCTGGATACTTAACTCGTCGTTTAGTTGATGTGTCTCAAGATATGATTGTTCGTGAAGAAGATTGTGGTACTGATCAAGGAATGGTTGTAAAAGCATTTATAAATGAAAAAACAGGAGCTGTAATTGAAAGTTTACGTGATCGTATTGTTGGTAGATTTGCTAATAAGAAGATTATTAATCCTGAAACAAAAGAGGTTATTGTTGATAAACTTCAAATGATTAATGAGTCATTAGCAGATAAAATAATTGATGCTGGAATTACAGAAGTTGAAATAAGAACAATTTTAACTTGTGGTACTCAAAATGGTGTATGTCAAAAATGCTATGGTAGAAACTTAGCAACAGGAAACTTAGTTGAAATTGGTGAAGCTGTAGGTGTTATGGCTGCTCAATCAATTGGTGAACCTGGTACACAACTTACAATGCGTACTTTCCATACTGGTGGAGTTGCTGGTGTTGAAGATATCACTCAAGGTCTTCCTCGTGTACAAGAATTATTTGAAGCTCGTAATCCTAAAGGAAAAGCAACAATTGCTGAAATTGATGGTGTTGTTTCAAAAATTAAAGAAGACCATGGAAAATATAAGATTAGTATTACTAATAAATTAGAAACAAAAGAGCATATTACAAATTATGGTTCAAAACTTTGTGTTGAAAAAGGTACTGAAGTTCATTGTGGAGATAAATTAACAGAGGGTGCTATTAGTCCAAAAGAATTATTAGCAGTTACTGATCCTATTACTACACAAGACTATATTTTAAAAGAAGTTCAATATACATATCGTTCACAAGGTGTTGATATTTCAGATAAACATATTGAAGTAATTGCTCGAAGAATGATTAGCAAGATAAGAATAGTTGATGGAGGAGATACTAAATTCTTACCAGGAAGCTTAGTTAACTTCCGTGAGTTTACTGATGGTAATAAAGATGCAATTATTCAAGGTAAAAAACCTGCTCTTGGTAAACCATTATTACTTGGTATTACAAAAGCAGCTCTTGAAACAGATTCATTCTTATCAGCTGCTTCATTCCAAGAAACAACACGTATCTTAACTGATGCTGCTATAAGAGGAAAAGTTGATCACTTATGTGGATTAAAGGAAAATGTTATTATAGGTAAAGTTATACCTGCAGGTACAGGTATTAAAAACTACAGAGATGTAGACTATGAATTAAAGACAGAATTTATGGATGAAGAACCTTTAGAACAATTAGAAGATCAATTTATGGAGTAGTTAATCTACTCCTTTTTCTTTACAATTTTAAATTAATTTTGTATTATTATCTTAGGTGATAAAATGAAAAAATTGAATAATAAGGGTTGGGGATTATCTACAATGATAGGCTTTATGATAGCATTTGTAGTATTTTTAATCATAATTGCTATTATGTGTGTATATAATGGACTTAATAATTTATAACAAAAAATGTTGACTTTAAAACTTCATCGTGTTATATTATTAGTGCTGATTAAATAGCTTTGCTTTAAGCAAAGTTTTATTTAAAGGGTAAAATGATACACCTGGATATGTGTAAAGAAAGGAGATTGATTTAATGCCTACAATTAACCAATTAGTTCGTAAAAATCGTAAGGACAAAGTTAGAAAGAGCAAAGCTCCAGTACTTGGTATTGGTTTAAATACTATTAAGAAGAAAACTACAGATACTAATGCTCCTCAAAAACGTGGAGTTTGTACTCGTGTTGGTACAAAAACACCTAAAAAACCAAACTCTGCATTACGTAAATACGCTCGTGTTCGTTTATCAAATGGAAAAGAAGTTGATACTTATATTCCAGGAATTGGACACAACTTACAAGAACATAGTGTTGTATTAATTCGTGGTGGTCGTGTTAAAGACCTTATCGGAGTTCGTTATCATATTATTCGTGGTACATTAGATACAGCTGGTGTTAAAGATCGTAAGCAAGGACGTAGTAAATACGGTGCTAAAAAAGGAAAATAAAATAAGTTGAATTAAAATTTTTGAAGGGAGGATTTAAAATGCGTAAAAGACGTGCAACAAAAAGAAGTATTTTACCAGATCCAATATATAAGTCACAAGTAGTTGCAAAACTAATTAATACTATTATGTTAGATGGTAAAAAAGGTACAGCTCAAAGTATAGTTTATGAAGCTTTTGATAAAGTTAAAGAAAAGACTGGAAAAGAAGCTTTAGAAGTATTTGAAGCTGCTATGGAAAATATTAAACCTCAATTAGAAGTTAAGAGTCGTCGTGTTGGTGGTTCAAATTACCAAGTACCAATCGAGGTTACACCTGCTAGAAGCCAAGCTTTAGCTTTAAGATGGTTAACAAAGTATTCTCGTGAACGTGGTGGAAGAGGTATGGCTGATAATTTAGCTAATGAAATTATTGATGCATCAAATGGTACAGGTGCAGCAGTTAAAAAACGTGAAGATACTCATAGAATGGCTGAGGCTAATAAGGCTTTCGCTCATTATAGATGGTAGGAAGGAGTAATATATGGCAAGAGATACGTCTTTAGATAAGACAAGAAATATCGGAATAATGGCTCATATTGATGCAGGTAAAACTACTTGTACTGAAAGAATCTTATTCCATACAGGAGTTACTCATAAAATTGGTGAGACTCATGATGGTGAATCTCAAATGGACTGGATGGCACAAGAACAAGAACGTGGTATTACTATCACTTCTGCTGCTACAACAGCTCACTGGAAAGGTTATCGTCTAAATATTATCGATACTCCAGGTCACGTAGACTTTACTATTGAAGTTTCAAGATCACTTCGTGTACTTGATGGTGCAGTAGCATTAATCGATGCACAAGCTGGAGTTGAACCACAAACTGAAACAGTTTGGAGACAAGCATCTGAATTTAAGGTTCCAAGAATTATTTTTGCAAATAAGATGGACAAGATGGGTGCTAATTTTGAATATAGTTTAAAAACTATTAAAGATCGTTTAGGAGTTAATTCTAAACCAATTGAATGGCCAATTGGTGCTGAATCTGAATTCAATGGAGTTATTGATTTAGTTACTATGAAGGCTTATCATTACGATGGACAACAAGCTGAAAATGCTGAAGAAATCGAAATTCCTGCAGATTTAAAAGAAATCGCAGAAGAAAAAAGAGCAGAATTAATTGATGCTGTTGCTGAATTTGATGATGAAATGATGGAAACATACTTAGAAGGTGGAGAAGTTTCTATTGAAATGATCAAGAAAGCAATTAGAAAAGGTACTTTAGCTGCAGAATTCTTCCCAGTTATGTGTGGTACAGCATTAGGAAACAAAGGTATTAAGTTATTACTTGATGCAGTTCTTGATTATTTACCAAGTCCATTAGATATTGAATCTATTAAAGGAACTACTTTAGATGGAGAAGATGCAGTTCGTCATCCTAGTGATAGTGAACCATTTGCAGCTTTAGCTTTTAAAGTTATGACAGATCCATTTGTTGGACGTTTAACATTTTTCAGAGTTTATTCAGGTCACTTAGCTAGTGGTTCTTATGTATTAAATTCTACAAAAGATACAAAGGAAAGAATTGGTCGTATTCTTCAAATGCATGCTAATCATCGTAAAGAAATTAGTGATGTGTATACAGGAGATATTGCTGCTGCAGTTGGATTAAAAAATACAACTACAGGTGATACATTATGTGATGAAAAGAAAGCAATTATTCTTGAAAGTTTACAAGTACCAGAACCAGTTATCCAATTAGCTGTTGAACCAAAATCAAAAGCTGATCAAGATAAGATGGCATTAGCTTTACAAAAACTTGCTGAAGAAGATCCAACTTTCAAAGTTCATACAGATCATGAAACAGGTCAAACAGTTATTGCTGGTATGGGTGAATTACACTTAGATGTTTTAGTTGATCGTATGAGACGTGAATTCAATGTTGAAGCAAATGTTGGTGCTCCACAAGTTGCTTATCGTGAAACAATTAAGCAAGCTGCTGATTGTGAAGGTAAGTATATTAAACAATCTGGTGGTCGTGGACAATATGGACACGTTTGGGTTAAATTTGAGCCAAATCCTGATAAAGGATATGAATTCGTTGACCAAATCGTTGGTGGTGTTGTTCCTCGTGAATATATCCCAGTTGTTGACAAAGGATTACAAGAAGCATTACAAACAGGTGTACTTGCAGGATATCCTATGATAGATGTTAAGTGTACATTATTCGATGGTTCATATCATGATGTAGACTCTAACGAAATGGCTTTCAAAATTGCGGCTAGTTTTGCATTAAAAGAAGCTAAAAATAAATGTAATCCAGTTTTACTTGAGCCAATAATGAAAGTTGACGTTACAACTCCAGATGAATATTTTGGAAATGTAATGGGTGATTTAACGTCTCGTCGTGGTAAACCATTAGGACAAGAAACTCAAGGAAATGCTGTAAAGCTTAGTGCTATGGTTCCACTTTCAGAAATGTTTGGATATGCTACTAACTTACGTTCTAATACACAAGGTAGAGCAACATTCGTAATGTTCTTTGATCATTATGAAGAAGTTCCAAAAAATATTGCTGAAGAAATAATTAAAAAGAGTGGAAATTAATTAAAAGTGTATCAAAATAGTTGAAACTTTTTCAATTATTAGATAAAATATAAGTTGTAAATAAATAAGGAGGAAATTATTATGGCAAAAGAAAAATTTGATCGTTCAAAACCACATGTTAACATTGGTACAATTGGACACGTAGATCATGGTAAAACTACATTAACTGCTGCTATTTCAAAATGTTTAGCTGGTAAAAACGGTAATGCTGCTGTTGACTTCGCTAACATTGATAAAGCACCAGAAGAAAGAGATCGTGGTATCACTATTAATACTGCTCATATCGAGTATAGTACTGATGCTAGACATTACGCTCACGTTGACTGTCCAGGACATGCTGACTATGTTAAGAACATGATTACTGGTGCTGCTCAAATGGATGGAGCTATCTTAGTTATTGCTGCTACTGATGGACCAATGGCACAAACTCGTGAACATATCTTACTTGCTCGTCAAGTTGGAGTACCTAAAATGGTTGTATTCATGAATAAGTGTGATATGGTTGACGATCCAGAATTATTAGATTTAGTAGAAATGGAAATTCGTGATTTATTAAACGAATATGGTTTCGAAGGAGACGATACTCCAATTATTCGTGGTTCTGCATTAAAAGCTCTTGAAGGAGATCCAGAATGGACACCAAAGATTGATGAACTTATGGAAGCTGTTGATACATGGATTCCAACACCTGAAAGAGACAACGACAAACCATTCTTAATGAGTATTGAAGATGTATTCACTATTACAGGACGTGGAACAGTTGTTACTGGTCGTGTTGAACGTGGTACATTAAAACTTAATGATGAAGTTGAAATCGTTGGTATTAAACCAACTAAGAAGACTGTTGTTACAGGAATTGAAATGTTCCGTAAACAATTAGACTTCGCTGAAGCAGGAGATAACGCTGGAGTATTATTACGTGGTGTTGCTCGTGAAGAAGTTGAAAGAGGACAAGTTCTTGCTAAACCAGGATCTGTTACTCCACATCATAAATTCAAAGGACAAGTATACGTATTAAGCAAAGAAGAAGGTGGACGTCATACTCCATTCTTCAACAACTATCGTCCTCAATTCTATTTCAGAACTACTGATGTTACAGGTGTTATTACTTTACCTGAAGGAACTGAAATGGTTATGCCAGGAGATAATGTTGATATGACTGTTGAATTAATTCACTCAATCGCTCTTGAACAAGGTACTAAGTTCTCTATCCGTGAGGGTGGACGTACTGTTGGTGCTGGTAGCGTAACTGAAATCGTTGAATAATTAAATTAAAAAGAGCCTTCTATTAAGGTTCTTTTTTTTTGCTAAAAAAAAAGAATAAAGTTACTTATTCATTTTTTTATACAAATTATAGGCAAAATTATTTAAAATTATATCAAATTCTCCTATGTATTCTGTAATTGTTGCATTAAAACCTAATTTTGATTCATTAAGTCCCATAAATGGATTTTTCTTTTCAAATTCACCAACTATAGCATTTAAGTTTATATATTTTAATCCTTGTTCTGTATAGTCATTTATTAATTGCCATCTAATTAAATAATTAGCATTTAGATATCCATATGTTTCATCTATCCCTTCACTAAATATATAAGCAGCACCATCATATTTAATAATCATTGCACCACCGATAACTAGTCCATCCGGATTATTCTTTAATAAATCAGTAGCAACTAATAAACTATTTTTATATGCTGTTATTAGTTTATCTGATTCCATTTTTTTATTTAAATAGTTATTTCTTTCCTTTTCATCCAATGATATATCTTGAACCCTTTCAGCTAATATACCATTATATTCAATCTCTTTTTCATAACTTCTTCTACTATTTATTAAAAATTTTTCTGTATTAATTTTTGCATAATATATTTCTATGTCATTTTCAAATTTATTTACCATTTCTTTATAAAATGATAATGGCTTTTTATCTTTTTTACCTGCAAATTGATATAATTTATTTATACTTTTTGAATCATCCTTTACAACTTCAACACCACTGTTCATTGCTCGTCTAATTTTATTTCTTGTACGCTTATCCATTTTGGCAAACGCATCTCTTAAATCTCGTTGCAATAGTACTAATGCTTCCCATCTTGGCTTTTCATTTTCGAAATATAAATTTTTTCCTTTATAAGAAAATCCTGCACTTTTTAAATTATTTATAATGTCGTTTCCTTTATTATTAAAATTGATAATATTTCCTTGATAATCCCTGATAGTTAAAGGAATATATGGATCCATTCTTAAAAGCATAAAACCTTGTTTCCCTAATACTTTTTTCAATTTTTCTACTAACTCTAATATTGAATCTTTGTTTTCATAATTAAATAGTATTCCTCTTGGAGCATATGCTATTTTATTTTTCATAAATACTTCTTTATAAATTATTAATGTTGCACCTATAAGTTTATTATATTCATTTACTATACCTAAGTATTGTGAACGATATCCAAATTTACTCATAACATTACCATACATTGAACTTTGGAAATAGTTTCTATATTTATGAGATGTGGCAAATTTATCAAATTGTGCTGAATTTAATTTAACTATTTTCATCTGGTTACACTCCCTATCATGATATATTATATCATATAAAAAAAGTTTCTTACAATATTGTTATATGATATTTTTTGCTGTAAATTTTGATTAAATATTTATGTAATTTATTGTTATATAATGATGATAAGTGATATAATATATGAGTAATGGTACAAGTGTACCTAAAAATTTAGGAGGGATTTATTTGAAAATTAAAGATGTAATTGGACGTGAAATTTTAGACTCACGTGGTAATCCAACTGTAGAAGTTGATGTAATTTTAGAAAATGGGATTTTAGGAAGAGCCGCAGTTCCATCAGGAGCATCAACTGGTGAACGTGAAGCTTTAGAATTACGTGATGGTGGAGATAGATTTAATGGTAAAGGTGTTTTAAAAGCTGTTGAAAATGTTAATGGACCATTAAGAAATCTAGTTATAGGTATGGATGCTGCTAATCAAAAAGAATTAGATTATGCAATGATTAATTTGGATGGTACAGATACAAAATCTAAATTTGGTGCTAATGCAATTTTAGGAATTTCTATGGCTGCAATGAAAGCAAGCGCATTAAACGAAGGAAAGCCTTTATATAGATATGTTGGTGATGGAATTGTTATGCCAAAACCAATGATGAATATTATTAATGGTGGTGCTCATGCAGATAATAAACTTGATTTCCAAGAGTTTATGATTATTCCACAAAGAGATACTATTCATGATAGAGTAAGAGTTGGAGCAGAAGTATTCCATTCATTAAAGAAAGTTTTAAATGAAAAAGGTTTAGCAACAGGAGTTGGAGATGAAGGTGGTTTTGCACCAGATTTACAATCTAATACAGAAGGTTTTGAACTTATAATGGAAGCAATTAGAAAAGCAGGATATGAGCCAGGAAAAGATGTATGTTTAGCAATCGATGTTGCTGCTAGTGAATTCTATAAAGATGGAAAATATAATCTTGTAGGAGAAGGAAGAAGTTTAACTACAGATGAATTAATAGATTTCTATGATGAACTAGTTAATAAATATCCTATTATTTCTATTGAAGATCCAGTAGATGAAAATGATTGGGATGGTTTTACAAAAGTTACTGAAAGATTAGGAGATAAAATTCAATTGGTTGGTGATGATTTATTTGTTACTAATAAAAAATGTTTACAAATGGGAATTGACCATCATGCAGGAAATGCAATTTTATTAAAAGTCAATCAAATTGGTACAATTACTGAAACATTAGAAACTATTGAGTTAGCTCGTGAACATGGTTATGCTACAATTATTTCACATAGATCTGGAGAAACAGAAGATACAACAATTGCAGATTTAGCAGTAGGATTAAATTTAGGACAAATTAAGACTGGTTCTATGTCAAGAACAGATAGAATTTGTAAATATAATCAATTAATGAGAATTGAAGAAGAATTAAATAGATAATTTTTCTTGACAAAAAAACGTATAATATTATAGAATAGAAGAAATTCAAATCCATGTAGAGACCATAATTATATAAGCTCTTATGTACAGTGAGTTAAGGACAATGAGAACTTAATGATAATCTTATATAATTCCTACCTCTTCGGAGAAACATTGTTTCCGGTGATACTTTCATCGTTAAAAAATAAAGTAAAATTAAGGATGGTACCGTGCTTTTTGCACTCCTTTAGGTATCATCCTTTTATTATTAGGAGGTAAATATGAAATTAAGTAAAAGTTATTTTGTAACAAAAAAAGAAAATTTAAAAGATGATGAATGTATTAGTTCTAATTTATTGGTTAGATCTGGTATGATTAAAAAAATTGGTAGTGGAATTTATGCATTTTTACCAATGGGTTTAAGAGTGTTTAGAAAAATAGAAAATATCATTCGTGAAGAAATGAATTATATTAATTCACAGGAACTTGTTATGCCTAGTTTACTTCCTGAGGATTATTATATTGACAGTGGAAGAAGAAATGTTTTTGGTGATGATATGTTCTCTTTAAAAGATAGAGTTGGTAGAGATTATGTATTAGGTCCAACACATGAAGAATTATTTGTTGAGGTATGTCGTGATATGATTAAATCGTACAAAGATATGCCAATTAGTTTATATCAAATGGCTAATAAATATCGTGATGAGCCTCGTAGTAGATATGGTTTAATTAGAACAAGAGAATTTGTTATGAAGGATGCTTATACATTCGATAAGGATTTAGAAGGACTAGATGAATCATATAAATTGATGTTTAATGCATATAAAAAGGTTTTTGATAGAATAGGTTTAGATTATAGAATAGTTAAAGCATCAACAGGTGCGATGGGAGGACTTCTTTCAGAGGAATTTCAAGCAATTACTGATATTGGAGAAGATATTGTTGTTGCTTGCGATAATTGTGGTTTTTCTTCTAATATAGAAATTTGCGATGTACATGGTGAATATGATAAATCAAATGAGGAAGAAAAAGAAAAAGAATTACTATATACTCCAAATTGTGGAACTATAAATGATTTATATGAACAATATGGAATTGATTCTAAAAAAACATGTAAGACTATGATATATAAAGTTGATGATAAATTCTATGCATTTATGGTTAGAGGAGATAGAGAAGTAAATGAATATAAAATATCTAGACTATTGAATGCTATTAGTGTTGAAATGGCAACTTCAGAAGAAGATGAGAAGATTACTGGAGCAACAGTAGGTTTTGCTGGACCAATAGATTTAGGAATACCAGTTATTATTGATAGAGAAATTTTAGGAATGAAAAACTTTTTAGTTGGTGCCAATAAATCTGATTATCATTACATTAATACGAACTTAAGAGATTTTAATTATGAACAAGTTGCGGATATTAGAAATGTATCTGAAGAAGATAAATGTCCAGAGTGTAGTCATGATTTATCTTTTAAGCATGGGATTGAAGTTGGAAATACATTTAAATTGGGTACTAAGTATTCTGAATCAATGGGGCTTTATTTTGCAGATGAGGATAATAAATTAAAGCCAGTTTATATGGGATGTTATGGAATAGGTGTTGCTAGAATAATGGCAGCTGTTGTTGAACAAAATCATGACGAAGAAGGAATAATTTTCCCAGAGATTATTGCTCCTTATGAACTTGCAATAGTTGTTGTTAATTCTAAGGATGATACTCAAATGACTGTTGCTAATGATTTATATGAAAAATATAAAAAAGATGGAGTAGAAGTTATTCTTGATGATAGAAATGTAAGAGCTGGGGTTAAATTTAAAGATATGGATTTAATCGGAATTCCAAAAAGAATTGTTGTTGGTAAGAAAGCGAGTGAAGGAATAGTTGAACTTAAATATAGAATTTCCTCTGAAGTAGAAGAAATTAATATCTAGTAGTAAATATACAATCTATACAATTAAATATTTGATTTTATTAAACATATATGTTATTATATTAAGTGTTTATTAAACGGAGGGATGAAATGGAAGCTGCATTGTTAGTAATTTCAATTTTATTAATTATTATTGTTTTATTACAAAGCGCTAAATCAGATGGAGGACCACAAATTATATCTGGTGGTCAAAGTGAACTTTTTTCTAATAGAAAAGAGCGAGGTTCTGAATTAGTTATTACTAGAATTACAATGTTATTAGGTTTTGTATTTTTTGCAATTTGCTTAGTAGCAATGTTTATTTAAGGACTTTTGTCCTTTTTCTTTTGCAAAAAATTTGTTATATAGAAAAAAATAAAGTATAATAATATTAAGATTAAAATAGAGGTGTAATTATATGAGAGAGAATATTATTAATGTATTAAAAAATTCTGATAAAGCATTAGACATTTATGAGTTACAGGATAGACTTAATATAGATACTGTTGAAGAAACAAAAGAATTTAGTGAAGAACTAAAAAAGTTAGAAGATGAAGTTATTGTTTATCATTCAAATAAAGATAAATATATGATGCTTGAGAATAGTCATTTACGTAAAGGGATTATGCGAGCAAATAAAAAAGGATTTGGATTTGTTGAGGTAGAAGGTTTAGATGATGATATTTATGTTTCACAAGATAACATGAATGGAGCAATTCATGATGATGTAGTTCTTGTAGAAATAACAAGTAAGATGAACATTGATAGAATTGAAGGTCGTATTTTAAAAATAATTGAAAGAAAAATTCAAAGGTATATTGGCCTTATTAAGTTTGATAGTAAAGGTGTTGGTCATATAACACTTGATGATAATAAAATAAAATTAAATATTGAAATACCAAAAGATAAGAGTTTAAATGCTGTTGATGGACATAAGGTTGTTGTTGAAATTGATAAGATGAAGAATAATAATGGTAGATGTGAAGGACATGTTGTTGAGATAATTGGACATATTAATGATCCTGGAGTAGATATTTTATCAATTATTTATAAATATAATATTAATGTTGATTTTCCTGAAGATGTAAAAGAACAGGTAAGTAAGATGCCAATGCAAGTTTATGATTCTGACTTAAAAGGTAGAAGAGATTTAAGAGACGAAGTAATATTCACCATTGATGGAGATGATACAAAAGATATTGACGATGCAATTAGTATTGAAAAACTTTCTAATGGACATTATAAATTAGGTGTACATATTGCTGATGTTTCTTACTATGTAAAAGAAGGTAGTCCACTTGATAATGAGGCAATGGAAAGAGGTACTAGTGTTTATTTGGTTGATAGAGTAATTCCAATGTTACCTCATGAGTTATCTAATGGTATATGTTCTTTAAATCCTGGAGTAGACAGATTAGCAATTTCTTGTGTTATGGAGTTTAATAATGAAGGTAAACAATTAGATTATGAGATTTTCCCTAGTGTTATTAAATCTAGAATACAAATGACATATAAAAAAGTTAATAGTATTTTGGAAGATAATGTTATTCCTGAAGGATATGAAGATTATGCTGATAAATTAAGGGTGATGGCTGATCTTGCTAGAATTCTTAGAAAGGCAAAGGTAAAGAGAGGATATATTGATTTTGGTGTTGATGAAGCAAAAATTTTAGTAGATGAAAATTGTGTTCCAACAGATGTCATTCTTCGTGAACGTGGCATTGGAGAAAACTTGATTGAAGATTTTATGATTGCTGCTAATGAATGTGTAGCAACTCATATATATTTTATGAATTTACCATTTGTATATCGTGTTCATGAATATCCAAAAGAGGAGAAGATTAGAAGTTTCTTAGGCTTTGTTAGTAGTTTAGGCTATAAAGTAAATGGTAATATTAAGGATGTAAAACCTACAACTATGCAAGGAATATTAAGACAATTAGAAGATAAACCTGAATATAAAATATTATCTAGTTTACTACTAAGAAGTATGCAAAAAGCGGTGTATAAGCCTGAAAATTTAGGACATTATGGATTAGCAAGTTCATGTTATACTCATTTTACATCTCCTATTAGAAGATATCCTGATACAACTGTTCATAGATTACTTAGAACTTATTTATTTGAAGGAAAAGTAGATATGCAAACAATAAGAAAATGGGAAGAAAAATTAGTTTATGTTTCTGAACATTCTAGTGAAAGAGAAAGAGCATCAGTTGATTGTGAACGTGAAGTAGATGATATGAAGATGGCGGAATATATGGAAAAACATATTGGTGAAACTTTTGAGGGTATGATTTCTTCTGTTACAAGTTTTGGTATGTTTGTAGAATTAGATAATTTAATTGAAGGATTAGTTCCACTTAGAGATATGAAAGACTTTTTTCATTTTGATGAGGAAAGAATGACCTTGACAGGAGAAAGAAGTCATGTAAAATATTCAATAGGTGAACGAGTTATTGTAAAAGTAGTAAGAGCTTCAAAAGAGGATAAGACTATTGATTTTGAAGTAGTTAAGAAAGTAGAAGGTTAGTAGTATGACAAAAAGAAAAGTTAAAGTGAAGAAAATTGGTAAGATATTATTATTGGTTGTTATGGTAATTTGTGCTGGCGTAATATATTTATTTGCTAATAACTTTTCTTTTTTTTCTGATAATATAAGTGTAGATAAAAAAAACGTTAAGAAAGTAGAAAAGAAAGTTGCTAAGGACTATAGTGCTAAGATGTTAATGGTTGGAGATGCATTGATACATAGTGCTATTTATGAAGATGCTAGACAAGCGGATGGCACTTATGACTTTACGCCTATGCTTTCAGCAATAAAGCCTATTTCTTCACAATATGATTTAGCATATTATAATCAAGAAACTGTTTTGGGTGGTGCAAGTTTAGGTTATTCTAACTATCCTAGATTTAATTCTCCTCAAGAAGTTGGAGATGCTTTTGTTGATGCTGGGTTTAATATGGTATCTCTTGCTACTAATCATACAATGGACAAAGGTGAACAAGGCGTTTTAAATTCTGTTGCTTACTGGAAATCAAAAACAAATGTTGTAGCATCTGGTCAATGGAGTAGTGAGGAAGAAAGAACAAATTCTATTTCTACTATTCATGAAGTAAATGGAATTAAATATGCATATATTTCTTATACAATTTGGACAAATGGATTGAATACACCTATAGGAAAAGAATATTTAAATAATTTATATAGTGAAGAAAAAGCAAAAACTGATATTGAATCTGTAAGAGATAAAGTTGATTTTGTTATAGTTGCGATGCATTGGGGGACAGAATATTCATTTAATGTAGATAATAAACAAGAAGAAATTGCTAATTATTTATCAAATTTAGGTGTCGATTTAATAATAGGCGCTCATCCACATGTTATTCAGACTGCTGAATATATAAATAATAATAAAACTTTTGTTATTTATTCATTAGGTAATTTTATTAGTGATCAAAACGATAGAGATAATTTTACGGGCTTAGCATTTGAAGTTACACTTAATAAACATGTTGATGTTGAAGATACAATTACAAACACTATTATAGAACCTAAAGCAGAGCTTATTTATACAACCACTACAAAAATAAGAGGAGTAAATCATAATTTTAAGGTAGTACCTTATCCAAATTTAACTGACAATGAGTTAGCAAATCATAATGTATATTATGAAAAATATAAATCTATTGTTAATGAAAGATATCCAAATTTAGTTTGGGGATTATCAGGGGAGGTCAATGATGGAAATAATTAATAGAAAAGCTAAGTTTGATTATTTTGTTGAAGAAGAGTATGAGGCAGGTATTGTTTTAACTGGTACAGAAATAAAATCTATAAGAAAAGGTTCTTGTAATATTAAAGATTGTTATGGAATAATTAGACATGGAGAAATATATTTATTAAATATGTTTATAGGACAGTATAAAGAAGGAAATATTTTTAATCATGAAGAAACAAGAGATAGAAAATTATTACTTCATAAAAAAGAAATAAAAAAAATTGCACAAGCTATTGAAGTGCAAGGTCTAACTATAGTTCCTTTAAAACTATATTTAAGTTCAAATAATAAATTAAAAGTTTTGATTGGCGTTTGTCGAGGAAAGAAAAATTATGATAAACGTGAATCAATAAAAGAAAGAGATATAAAAAGAGAAGTTTCTAAAAATTTAAAAAATTATAGATAACTTTTCTTTTTTATTTTGTAATTATAATACTTTAATTGTAATTTAAAATAAAAAAAGGATTTATTGATTATCCTTTTTTTTGTTATAAATTGATAGAAAATAATTATGTAGTTCTTCACATTTTTCTTTATCCATTGCAACTTTATTCTTATATGGATTATTTATTCCTAATTCTTCATATTTTATATTTCCTAAAGTATGAAAAGGAAGAAAATCTACTCTTGTAATATTCTTAATATTATTCTCAAGAAAACTAGCAAGTTTTTCAATATATTCTTTATTATCGTTTACATCTGGAATAATAACTTGTCTTATCCAAACTTCAACATTAGTCGTGTTTAATTCATTTACAAATTCAAAGAATTTATCTAAATTGTCTGTTTGGGTAATATTAATATATCCGTCTTTATTAATATGTTTAATATCTAATAGAACCATATCTATAGTTTCTAGTAATTCTTTATAATTTCCGTTACCAATTCCTGATGTGTCTATTGCGATATGGACATTTTCTTGTTTTAACTTTTTACATATATCGACTAAGAATTCATATTGTAATAGAGGTTCTCCTCCGGAGAAGGTTACTCCTCCATTTTTTTTAAAATATGGTTTACTTCTAAGGATTTTTTTTATTAATTCTTCTGTTGTATAATTATCTTCTTTTTTTACCCATGTTTCTGGATTGTGGCAGAATTTACATCTTAATTTACATCCATTAAGAAAGACCACGGTACGAATACCTGGTCCATCTACTAATCCGAATGTTTCTATTTTGCTTATTGAAACATTCATATTACATTTTCTCGTGGAATGTTCTTGAGATTACTTCTTCTTGTTGCTTTCTAGTTAGTTTATTAAATCTTACTGCATATCCAGACACTCTTATTGTTAATAATGGGTATTTTTCAGGATTGTTCATTGCATCAATTAGAGTTTCTCTATTTAATACATTTACATTTAAGTGATGAGCTCCTTGTTCGAAATATCCGTCCATTAATTGTACTAAGTTATTAACTCTTTCTTCTTCATTTGCTCCTAATGTGTTTGGAACAATTGAGAATGTATTTGAAATACCATCTCTACAACAATTTTCCCAATCTAATTTAGCTACTGAGTTAAGTGATGCGATTGCTCCACTTGAGTCTCTTCCATGCATTGGGTTTGCTCCTGGTGCAAATGCGATTCCTGCTTTTCTTCCATCTGGAGTTGCTCCTGTATTTTGTCCATATACTACATTTGATGTAATTGTTAATACAGAAAGTGTTGGATGTGCATTTCTATAACATGGGTGTGATGCTAAGTCTGCATAAACTTCAGCTAATAATTCTTTACCAAGTTCATCAACTCTATCATCATCGTTACCGTATTTTGGATAGTCTCCTTCAACTTTAAAGTCAACCGTAATTCCTTCTTCATCTCTAATAGGTTTAACTTTAGCATATTTAATTGCTGATAATGAATCAACTGCTACAGAGAATCCGGCAACACCATATGCCATTAATCTATTTACATATGTGTCATGTAATGCCATTTGTCCTGCTTCATAAGCATATTTATCATGCATATAGTGGATAATGTTCATTGCATCACTATAGATTCTAGTTACTTCTTTTAACATTTTAGAATAACTTTCTCTTACTTTATTATAATCTAAGTATTCATCAGTCATTTTTTCAAATCCAGGTATAACTAATTGACGTTTCATTTCATCAATACCACCATTGATTGAGTATAGTAATGCTTTTGCTAAGTTACAACGTGCTCCAAAGAATTGCATGTCTTTACCAACTCTCATTGATGAGACACAACATGCAATAGCATAATCGTCACCCATTGTACGTTTCATTAAATCATCATTTTCGTATTGGATTGAGTCAGTTGCAATACTTACTTTTGCACAATATTTTTTCCATGGTTCAGGTAATCCTTGTGCCCATAATATTGTCATATTTGGTTCTGGAGCACTTTCTAGATTCTCAAGTGTATGAACAATACGGAAAGATGTTTTGTTAACCATTGTTTCTCCTTCTTTAGTCATACCACCTAAGGAACATGTTACCCATGTAGGATCTCCTGAGAATAATTCATCATATTCTGGAGTTCTTAAATGTCTTGCAGCTCTTAATTTAATTACAAAATGGTCAATTATTTCTTGAGCTTCTTCTTCTGTTAAAGTTCCTTCTGCGAAGTCTCTTTCTAAATAAATATCGAAGAATGCATCTACTCTTCCTAGTGACATTGCTGCACCATTATTTTCTTTAATAGCAGCTAAATATCCAAAATATGTCCATTGAACTGCTTCCTTAGCATTTTTTGCTGGTTTTGAAATATCAAATCCATAAGTTGCAGCCATTTCTTTAATTTCTTTTAATGCTCTATATTGCATTGAAATTTCTTCACGTAAACGAATAGTCTCATCATCCATTACTGTGATTTTCATATTATCCCAGTCATTGAATTTTTCTTCCATTAATTTATCAATACCATATAAAGCGATTCTTCTATAATCACCAATGATTCTTCCTCTTCCATATGCATCTGGAAGTCCTGTTAATAATTTAACATGTCTTGCAGTTCTGATTTCCTTAGTATAAGCATCGAAAACTCCATCATTGTGTGTCTTAACCATATTAGATTTTAAGAAATTATCTAATTGCTTATTCATTTTATAACCATATGCATCAAGTTCTTGGTAAACCATTTTTAGTCCACCTTTTGGAACTATACTTCTTTTGCATAATTTGTCTGTTTGTAAACCTACTATTACATCGTCATCATCAGATATATATCCAGGTTTAAAAACATTGATTCCAGCTGGAGTATCTACATCGATATCTATAACATGTTTTTTTACTTCTTCTTTACAAACATCTTCATAAACTTTTAGAACTCTTTTAGTCTTTTCAGTTGGACCTACTAAGAATTCTTCTCCATCTTTATAAGGTTTATAGTTATTTTTTATGAAATCACTTACGTTTATTTCATTACACCATGAACCTTCTTTAAAATTTCTCCATTCATTCATTATTTTTCTACCTCCGTACATATTATATCAAGTTAGTTGTTTTTTTTCAGTATTTTTTTGTTTATTTCTTTTAAATTTTACATATCTTTTTTTTATGTCAAATATTAAATTACTTTATAATCTTTTAATTTTAAATCTATTTAAATTTAATCTGTTTTGTGTTATAATTAAGTCATGGGGCTGATTTGGTTTCGACAGGAATAGTTGAGCATAGATGGCAAGTCGAATGTCCACGTTACGGGCACAAAAAAATAAATGCAAATAAAATTAAAAATGCTGTAGCAACTTTATTTGGCGTTCGTCCAACTATGGCTGCTTTTGCCTAATAATATAAAGGCCAGTGCTTCTACTTATTTTTACCTAGAAATATTTAGAGGTTCAATTTAATAGGTTATAGCTATCTTTTGTCTAGAAGATAGAAAGAATATTTAGACTAGTATATTTATTTGGTCGTCAATTACTTGATAAATATATGAATTTAATTAGTTGACTAAGCTTGTAGAAGTTTATGTAGCTCTATTTTTGGACAGGAGTTCGATTCTCCTCAGCTCCACCAGATTGATAGGAAACTCGAACTTTTCGAGTTTAAATAATAAATGCTAACTAGAAATAGTTAGTTTTTTTGTTATTTAAGAAAGGATAAGTGATGAGTTATGACAATAGAAACTAAGGAACTTAAAATAAGTAATGAATTAAAAAGAAAGGTTGAAATGATATGTAAATTTGCTTATGTAGAATACTCTTTTACAAACGGAAGTATTATAAATCTTAAAAACACTAATATAGCCTATGTAAAACTCCATATTTTGAAAGCTAAAAACAATGACTACTTAATATTTGAAGATAGTGAAAATATCTTTATAAACGGTTATAATAACAAAATTAAGTTTAAAGATTTAGAACAATACTTAAAAATGAACTAATATGGTTTAACAAATTAAAAATAAATGATACAACATAAAACCAATAAAGGAAGCAATATCTAGTCTTTTATTAGAAACTATTTGACAAATTAGAAAAAGAAAGACTAATATAGACAAAATAATGTTAGTCTTTAATCATCCTATTTATAAAAAGTAAAAAAGACCAACTATTAAAGTTTATCTATCTATTTAACTATACAATATCTTTTCTAATTTAGATTATTTGGATTATTACTACACTACGATCATTATAATTTAAAATATTTAATTACAAATTTTGTTTCTAGTTTATTTGATTCAACACTAACATTTCCGTTATCTTCTTCAATAATAGTCTTTGCTAGAGCCAGTCCAATACCTATACTATCAGATGCAGCATTTTCACCTTTATAAAATCTATCAAATATGTGAGCTATATCTTTTTTAGAAATACCATCACCAATATTAATAATTTCAACCATTGAATATACATTATTATCTTCTATGTTAATTGTTACTTTTGAATCATTTTTAGAGTGTTCTACAGCATTTTTTAATATATTAGTTATTGCTTCAATTTGCCATTTAGAATCACATACAATTTTAGAATTTACTTTAGTATTAAATTCAATATTAATATTTCTTAAATCACATAAAGCAGAAACATTTTTAATGGATTCTTTAATAATATTTTGTAAATCGTTTTCTTGCTTTATAAAATAGACTGTATTAGCATCAAACTTTGATAATTTTAAAAGTGCTTGTACTAAAAAATTAATATTTACAACATTTCTTTTTATATCTCTAATAAAATCATTTCTAACACACTCGTCCATATCAGAATCTTCAATAATGTTGTCTAACATTACTAAAATGCTAGTAAGTGGAGTTTTTAATTGATGAGAAATATCTTCTAATGATTTTTTTAGATTTATTTTATCCTTATTAGAATTTTCGGTGGATTCCTTTAACATAATAGTTGTTTTATATATTTCACTTTTTAAAATTGATAATTCATCTTCTGATATCGAATCAATTTGTAATTCATAATTCTTTTTGTTTATTTCTTCTATACATTTAATAATGTCCTTAATATCATTTTCTTTTTTATGATTATATCTAATATATAAAATTATTAAAATAATAATAGTTATTGTTAAAAAAGACATATTTATAACTAAAAACATATGATAATCTTTATCATTTTTAATAAGAACTGATTTATTATCTACATCAATTCCATATTTGATAAAAAAATCATTAGATTCAAATTCGTCACTATTTAAAATTGTAATAATTTCTTTATCCGTTATTTCTGGATACTTATCTTTGATTACATTAATAATAGCACCAATTTTATTATTAAAATTTTTAGTATAAGTATTATATTCATATATATTTAATGTTAGGAACAAAACAAATAAACATATTGATACAATAAATGTAGAAATAAAATACTGTTTTAATTTAATTTTATTCTTCATCAATCCTATAACCCATTCCTTTAATAGTAATAATAATATCTGTTCCTATTTTTTCTCTTATTCTTTTAAAATAAACTGTTACAGTATGATCATCTACATAATTTCCAGTCCAATCCCAAATTTTATCTAATATTACATTTCTACTAACAACTTTATTAATATTTAAAAATAATAAATTAACTAATTTTAATTCTAATGCAGTAAGTTCAATAACGATATTATCTTTTTTTAAAACTAATTTATCCATATCATAAGAAATATTTTTTATTTTAATAACACTTTTCTTTTTTGATCTTAATAATATTTTATTAACCCTTGCCATTAATTCACGAGTGGAAAAAGGTTTTGTTATATAATCTTCCGCGCCAACATTTAAACCTTTTACAATATCATCTTCTTCATCTTTAGCTGTTAAAAAAATAGTGGGAATTTTTAAATCCTTAATAGTATTTTCAAATAAGTTAAAGCCATTTCCATCTGGTAAAGTAATATCAAGTATTATTAAATCAATATTAAAGTTAGAAAGTAAATATTCTTTTGAGTCTTCTACCGTAGTTTTTACAATTAAATTATGATTATCTTTTTTAAAAGAATATGTAAGACCTTTAATAATTGATTCTGTATCTTCAATAAGTAAAATATTCATATATATAGTACCTTTCTTTAAATATAATTATATCACAATATAAGGAGCTTTCGCCCCTTATACTAGATATTCTCATTTCTAATTGTTTCAATAGTATTTTGCTTATTTATTTTACTCATAGAATACTTCATAATTAATGAAATAAGTATAAATACAACTGCTACAGCAATTAATATTGCCTCAATAGGAAGTTTATAAGGCATTCCTGATTCTTCTGATAAGAAATGATAAATAACGTATGATAATGCTATTCCAATAGGTATACCAAAGAATAGAGATTTAATACCAATAAACAAGCTTTCTAATCGAATCATTCTGTTAAATTCTTTAGTTGTCATACCAACAGATCTTAACATAGCAAACTCTTGTTTTCGTAGTTCCATATTAGTAGTAATGGTATTAAAAATATTAGTTATACCAATTAATGAAATTACAATTATAAAACCATAAAGAAATATTCCTACTAAAGTAAATAAGTTACTCATTATTTTAACATTTTCATCTACATTATTAACGTTATAATCTTCACCCTTTAAAAAGTCATCAAGATCATCTTGTAATTTATTAGCATCATTTGATTTATAATAGATTGCTAGTGGTTTAGATTTGAAATTAGCATCAAACATTTCATCACTAATAATTAAACATTCCATATTAACACCTTTCAAACCAAAAGGTCTAACATCAGAAGTTGCTCCAATTTCTATTTTTATTTTTTTATTTTCATCAGTTATAGCATCAATAATGTCACCTTTATTAAAGTTAAATGCTCTCATATACTTAGTAGTTAACTTATTATTTTTATTATAGTTAGAAACATATCCTTTATCGGCAAGTATAGCTTTGTTTTTAAATTCATTATAATTTAAACCTAATGAATCAACATATTTTTTAAATTGTTCTTCTCCAATAGAAATTATAGATACATAAGTAGGATTATTTTCATCAATTGCTAAATTTAAAAACTTAGCATATTCTTTATTGTAGTGATTTCCTGTAAAAGATATTTCGCTACTTCTAAATATTGTATAATCTTCTATATTATCTAATTTAGTTGTTTCTATAAATTTATTATAAGATTCATTATTTGTAATAGTTGTAGATAATGAAATATTAAAATCAGACATTTCTAATTCATGATCTACTTGTTGAAATGCTAATTTCATAAATCCTGATAGAGCGATAAATACAAATACAGAAACAATTATTGATATTACTGTAGTTCTATATTTTTTCTTATTTCTTTTTAAATTCTTAAATGATATTTCGCCGCCTATACCAAATATTTTTTTTATTAATTTTGGTGATTTAACCTTTTTGGGATTTATTTTAATATTAGCACTATTTCTAATGGAATCTATTAAAGATACTTTAGATGCTCGTCTTGCACTTTTAAAAGCTGAAAAATAAATAGTTACTATACCAAGTATTATAGCTACTAAAACAGATAGCGATGAAAAAGAGAATACTAATCTTAAGCCTTCTGCAAATGAACCATCTAAATAATAATTACTTATTACAATAAGTATATATGATGTTATAAAACCAAGTAATAGTCCTAATGGAATACCAATTAATCCTAATATAGTAGCTTCATAAAAAACATTTCTTTTAATTTGTCTTTTAGTTGCTCCAATACTTCTTAACATACCATATTGTTTTATTTTCTCTGTAATAGAAATATCAAAACTATTTTTTATACAAAATATTGAAGTAAATACAATTATTCCTATTACAATTCCTACAGCGATACCTAAACCGCCAATATAACTATTTGAAATAGGATTTGTTTCTAAAGCAATTAAATAGGAATTAATATTTATATCACTATATTTTGATTTATTCATTTGATTTAAATATTCTTTTAACTCTTTATTTGACGGTTGTTTCTCATTATCATTAACTTTCTTAAATAATTTTGCGTCAACACCTAATATATTAGCAATAGTTTTATAACTGTTTCTGACACCATCTTTTGAAAATCTTGCATATATATCAACAATTCCATTTATTTTATTTTCTTCAAGATAAGTTATAAATGTATATCCTGGTGCAGTATAACTTTCAATATTTGTAGCCGGTCTTCCTATAATACCTACTATTTTATATGTTTTTGATGTTGTTTCGACTATAGATTCGCCAATTTTTTCATCATTTTTTTGATATGGATTATTTTGATTTAATTCATAATTACTATTATCAATTCTTTTTCCTATATCTAAAGTAATAGAATCACCAATATTTAAAAATAATCTACCATTTGTTTTTAAATGAGTTGGTATTACTACTTCATTTTCATTTTCAGGAAGCCTTCCATCCACAAGTTTAACAGATAATTTTTTTAAAGAATCTTTGGTAAATGCCTTTATAAAAACATAAGGTTTATATTCATTTTTAGAGTCTATTTTAGCATAACCAACATTTTTAGTAATATTGATAGTTTCTATATTTCTATTGTTTTTAAATATATCCATATCGCTAACAGGAACATTGTAAAATGCAGTATGATAGTTTCCTTTTTTGTATGTTTCGTATTTAATTAATGATTTTATACCACTAGAATATATAGATGCTACAGCTGTTATTAAAGCAACAGATAGCATAATACCAATAATAGTAACTATAGTTCTTTTCTTATTTAATTTAAGATTTTTAATTGTTAATTTGTTAAGTAAACTCATAATTATACCTCCTCAACAATTTTTCCATCTTCAATTTTAATTATCCTATCAGCTACTTTTGCAATTTCCATATTGTGAGTAATCATAATAATTGTTTGATTAAGTTCTTTATTTGATTTTTTTAGTAGAGCAACTATTTCATCACTTGATTTAGAATCCAAGTTACCAGTTGGCTCATCAGCTAGTATAATTGTAGGATTAGTAATTAAAGCACGACCAATACTTGTTCTTTGCTGTTGTCCACCAGATAATTCATTAGGAAGATGTGTTCTTCTATTTTGTAATCCTAACAGTTTTAACATATCGTTCAATTTTTCTTTATCAACCTCACGATTATCTAATGAAAGTGGTAGTGTTATATTTTCTTCTACATTTAATATAGGTATTAAATTATAGAATTGATATATTAATCCTACCTGTCTCCTTCTAAATATAGCAAGTTTATCAGCATCAAAATTAAATATATCTTTACCATCAATAAACACCTTACCAGAAGATGGTCGATCAACACCTCCAATTAAATGTAGTAGAGTTGATTTACCAGATCCTGATGCACCAACTATTGCTACAAATTCGCCCTTTTCTACCGAAAAAGAAATATGATCTAATGCAATAACTTTTGTTGTATCTTTACCATAAATTTTAGTTAGATTATCTACTTTCAAAATTTCCATAATTAACAATTCCTCCTTTTCACAATAATATTGTATTATAATCAATGTTACAACTAAGTTACAAAATCAAAAAAAGCAGATTTTTCTGTTTGAATGTTTATTATATTATTAAATTACGAACAATTAGATAAATTTATATTTGTCTTTCAGCTTCTATTATCATGTTATTTACTTAAAATATTAAAATGCTGGTTAATTTTAATAAAATCATGTTACACAAATTTTAGTTAGTAGTTATTGCTACCTATAATTTATTGCTTATAATGGTTGTTATACCAGAACTATAAGGGCACCAATTTGAATTTATTCGAACTAGAAATAGTTCGTTTTTTTTTCTAAAGATGAAGGCATTAAGTGTCTTTTGTGGTGTTTTTTTATCTTTATATGTTATAATAATTTCAGCATTTTGAGTAGTGTTGTAAAAATACAAATATAATGTAAATGGGGAAAATGCTAAATTTGGATAGTTGTTAATAAATGAGAGATGGTATAAGATGAAGAAAAAAGAAGCTGCGGTATTAGCTCTAAAGAAAGTTGACGTAATTGTTGAATATATTATGCAGATATTAGAAGATACTTCTAATGTGTCTGGTATGATGAATTTTAGTTCTGCAAAAATAGATGGTCAAAATATGTGTACTATGGATATTTATGTACCTTTTAGAAATTTTGAAAAACATTTAAATCTTGGAATAACGAGTGATCATTATAATGTTTTATGTAAAGAATTTCTTGATAGAGTAATTACTACTTTTTTACCTCATGAAACGATTGGGGCAACTAGATTTTATCAATTTAGGTCAAATAATATTTTTGATGGAGTAAGTATAGTTAATTCTATTGGTAGTGAAATAAATGTTAATATGTATGGTGTAGATAGAAGTATTTCTAATGAATATAATGAAAAATATGATGAATATCTTAATCAATCTATGATGGAAAATAGTACTTCAAGGAAAAGAGTTTAATCAGTATTTTTTTTAAAATAAATATAGATAATTTATTAAATTCATGGTATGTTGTATATAGAATTGATGTTTATTAGTTGTTCTTAAATATGAGTGTTCAAAATGGGCTCTTGTATTGTACTATTGATAAATTTGTTCAAATTATTTGAATTTTATATAATAGTCAATATATTCGTATTGGCTTTTTTTATAAATTTCTATATTTAAAAAGATGTCTTATGATACAATAAAACTAATAAATAGGAGGTAAAATGAAGTATAAGAAAATGAGAGAATATTCTCATGAAGAGTTTATTAATATTATTTTAAATTTAAATGAAGAAGAACTAATTGAATTTAGCAAAAAATATGGAGGCTATCCTGTTTTATTCAGAATGGCATTAGATGATAGAGTATGTCATATTCCTTTTATACAGACTGGTTCTGCTATTATAATTAGAAATGAAAATAAAGAAATATTACTTCAAGAAAGAACAGATAGAAATATGTGGGGGCTTCCTGGAGGCTGTCAGGAGTTAGGTGAAGATTTAAGAGAAACAGCTATTAGAGAGGCGTATGAAGAGACTGGAATCAAATTAGATATAGAAAATTTGGTTTTAATAAATACATTATCAGGTAATTTAAGAAAAAATAGTTATCCTAATGGAGATATTGTATATAATAATACTTCTTTATATTTAGCAGATGTCTCTATTAATAGTTTAGAAAAGTTAAAAGGAGACTCTGAGACTAAGAGATTAAAGTTCTTTAGTCTTGATGATATACCATGTAATTTAATGGATAAAGATTTAATTTTGGAATATAAAAAATATTTAGAAAGTAAAAATAAATGATTTATTTAAATAAGGTATTTGAAATGAAAAAAATAATATATGATTTTGATGGGACTTTAACCCCTTTTTCTATACCAAGATTTTCTATTCTAGAAAAATGCGGTTATGAAGATGGAGCGTTAAATCCTAAATTTTTAAATGAAGTAAAAACTAGGATGAAAAACGAAAACTTAGATTTATATGTTTCGTTTTATAAGACAATGTTTGATAAAATGAATGAAAATAATATTGAATTAAAAGACATTAATTTTTGCTATGGAGCAGAAGATATTGAATATAATAAAGGAGTTATTTCTTTTTTAGAAAATCTACATAAAAATAATATTTTTAATTATGTATTAAGTTCTGGTTTGAAAGTGTATTTGGAAAAGACTAAGATTAGTCCGTTTATTAAAGATATTTTTGGTACTACATTTGAATATAATGAAAATGATGAAGTGATTGACTTTGATATTTTGATGAATGATAAGAAAAAGGTTAATGGTATTAAAAAAATATTAGAAAGTTTAAATATTGAAGATGATGATTGTAGGGAGTTAATTTATATAGGAGATGGTTTAACAGATCTTGATGCTATGGAATTTATAAAAGAGCATGGTGGTATTAGTATATTTGTATGTCAGGATTTAGATAGTAAAGATTTAGAAAAAATAAAAGAAAATCCAAATGTTGATTATTACTTTAAAGCAGATTATTCTTCTGATAGTGATTTGTTAATGTACATAAATAAAATTTGTGGTATTTAATTATGAAATATTCTTTAGAAGAGATAAAAAAGTTAATAAAAATTATATATAATGAACATTTTAAATGTAGTATTTCAATGATTATATATAGTGATGATTTGGAGAAAAAGAAAATATTAGATAGTATAAAAAATATAGATATATCACAAAAAGTTTGTATGTATGATTTTTTTAGTGATGATTTGAAAGAGTATCAAAATTTATGTTTAGATAAAAATAGTGTTGTTGTAGGGTATAATGTAGATAAATACTGTAATTTTTTGTTAAGAAAGGGTAGAATACAAAGTAAATGTGATTTTTATATGGGAACATTCACTTTGGTAAGAGACTCATTCTATTTAAAAAATGAAGTTAATTTAATTTTAGTTTTATCAAATGAAGAGTTTGATATATTTATCAGTGAATATTGTGATGATTTTACTGATTATGCTTGTATAAAGTTGGAATATTCTTCTGTTAAAGATGATAAAAATAAATTAAGAGTGAAAAAATAAATATTTATAATTTAAACTTAGAAGAGTAGTTATCTATTCTTTTTTTGTATATTTTTATTTATTAATTTCCATAATATATTTGGAGGGATAAATATGAATGAATTAAAAGAAGTTCCTTTTGATACTATTACTGGTAAAGATTTGGATTATTTGAGTGATATGTTTCAATGGAATTATTGTGCTTATAAGAAAGCATATAATAATATGGAGTATATTAATGATCAGAAGTTAGTTGATTTTTTTAATGAAGTTGTTCAATCTTTTGATGATAATATGAATGTTGTTTTAGATGTTATTAGTAATCCTGGAGGTGATATTGATGAGTAAGATATGTAATTCTATGGTTGAAGTTTCTAAAGGCATTGAATTAAATGATAAAGATTATTGTACATGTTTACTTTCAACACTAAAGGATATGGAAAAAAATTATTGTATTGCGATGACTGAGGCTAGCAATGAATGGCTTTATAATATATATAAAGATATATTTCTTGATTTAGCAGATTTTCAAAGAAGACTATATATTTTAATGTTTGAAAATGGTTGGTATGCTCTTGAAAATGTTACTCAAACTAAGTTAGATGAGAAGTTAAAGATGTTTTCTAAAGAGTATGACGATTTATCTAACAATGAGTAATTTTTGACAAACTCTTTTTAAAGTGCTATAATATTCGGCATTCAGGGAGGAATATAATTTATGAAAACTATTGATGGGTCGTCAAGACTTAAAATATTCGTTTTGATGATAATATCATTTGTTATGATAAGTGGATGTTATGCATATCATAATTATTCTGTTTATAAAAGTATAAAGGTTGTTGCTAATGATACAGCAGCTATTGAATATGGTAGTGCTAATTATGATATTAATGAATTATTAAAAGAAGTTGAAGGAGAAATTGTATCAGTAAAAAAAGATATTGATACATCTGTTCTTGGTGAACAAGAAATAATATTAGAAGTAAAAAAAGATAATATTGTTAAAGATGTACCAGTTGTTGTATCTGTTGTTGATAGAACTGCTCCGGTTATTCAATTAAATAAGGATACAGTCTCAGTAACTGAAGGGGATAATATAAATTTACAATCAAACATTTTATCTGTAAATGACTCGATAGATGGTGATTTAAGTTATTCTAGTGATGCAAGTGAAGATAGTTTAAATTATTATACATTTAGTTATGATGATTTAAGCTCTATTGGAAGTCATGATGTTATTGTGACTGCAGTAGATAAATCTGGAAATATATCGACTGCGAGTTTTAAAGTTAATGTTCAAGAAAAACCAAAACCTGTAGAAGTAGCTAGAGTTAATTCTACTATAAATGTTCCAGATAATGTAAGTGGAAATGATATTGTACAAATTGCTTATAAATATATTGGTTATCCATATGTTTCAGGAGCAAATGGTCCTTATTCATTTGATTGTAGTGGCTTTGTACAATTTGTTTATTCACAAGTTGGTAAATCTATAAGTAGAAGTACATCTACACAAATTTTAGATGGTGTTGGGATTAGTTATGATAATGTTCAACCTGGTGATATTCTAAGTTGGGGATATACAGATGGTGTTCCAACGCATTCAGCTTTGTATGTTGGTAATGGTATGATGATTCATGCTGCAAATCCATCACAAGGTGTTTTATTAAGTAACGTTGCTGCTTGGACTAGAGGTTCAGGAACAAGAGTTATTTCAGTTAGAAGAATAGGATAATAATTTCTATTCTTTTTTTGTATAATTTTTGCATTTTAGTAAAAAATATATTTAGGAGGAATAAATATGGAAATGTTGCAAAAAATATTATTAGTAATAACAATTATTGGTGCAATTAATTGGGGACTAGTTGGTCTATTTGATATAAACTTAGTAGCAATGCTTTTTGGTGATGGAAGTTTTCTATCTAGAAGTATTTATACTATAGTTGGAATATGTGGATTAATTAATATTGGAATAATACTAGGACATATTCAATACGAAAAAGACTAACTTTGTCTTTTTTTTTTATCCTTTTTATGTTAAGGTAAACTTATAAATTACGTTAGGGGGAAAATATGTGAAAAATTATGTTAATTTAGCATTAAAAAAAGAGAAAAAAGCTGTTTCTTTTGAAAAAGTTTGCGAAAGAATTGAAAAGATTGCATTAAATGATGATCCTGATTTTACTTTGACAAATGATATGAAAAAAGAGATTAAAAGTATTTTGGATAATGGAGTAAAAAAATTTGAGTATTATTTATCGCCTTCAAATAATTACACTTTAATGAGTAAGACTTCTTTTAGAAAAGGAAGATTTGTTGCTGATAGAAATGGTAATGGTGTTGTTTCTGTCACTACTTCTTATATTGATAAAGAAAATAATAATGTTGTAAGAACAGATAAATATGTTATTAATAAGGAAAATGCTAGAGGAGCAATAGATGGAGATATTGTTTTGATAGATTTTGGTGGAAAAAGTGGAGATTGCAAAGTTGAAAAGATACTTGATAGACACATAGAATCTGTAGTTGGTGAAGTGTATAGAATGGGTGCTAGCTATTTTGTAAGACCAATTGATAAGAAAAAGCAAGATTTAACTATTGCTTTAGAAGGAGAGGCTATAGAAGGACAGAGAGTATCTGTTGATTTAACAAGACAAACAGGTGATAATTTTTATATTGGTACTGTTACTAGAGTATTTAATCATAAAGATGATCCTGATGAAGATGTTTTATGGGAGGCATTTAAACTTGGTATAGATGATCAATTTAGTAAAGAATCTTGGGAACAAGTTAAACATATTCCTACATCTGTAAGAGATATTGATAAGATTGGAAGAGAAGATTTAACTGACTGGGAAATTTTTACAATAGATGGAGCAGATACTAAAGATATTGATGATGCTGTTTCTTGTACAAGGCTTCCTAATGGTAATTTTCAATTGGGTGTACATATTGCTGATGTTTCAAATTATGTTCCTGAAAATTCTGCATTAGATAAAGATGCTTTTAGAAAGGGAACTAGTAATTATTTAGTAGGTAGAGTAATTCCTATGTTACCCCATGAATTATCTAATGGTATTTGTTCTCTAAATCCACAAGTTGAACGTTTAGCTTTATCTTGTATAATGGAGATTAATCCTAATGGTGAAGTCGTTAACTCTAGACTTACAGAAAGTGTTATAAAGTCAAGAATAAAAATGACATATGATAAAGTAAATGATATTTTAAAAGAAGGAAAAGTTGATCCAGAATATGAAGAACATGCTGATACTTTAAGAAATTTAAATAAACTTGCTCTTATTCTTAGAAAAAAGAGGTTAAAGAATGGAGCTATTGAATTTGACAGGCCAGAATTAAAAGTAATTCTTGGAGAAGATGGAAAAGTTAAAGATTTTTCGCTTAGGATTCAAGATTTAGGCGAAAATCTAATAGAGGAACATATGTTAATTACTAATGAAAGTGTTGATAAGTTCTTAGAAGCACATGGTTTTCCTTGTCTTCATAGAGTACATGCTGCTCCTAGTGCTGATAGGCTTAATGAGTTATTGATGTTTTTAGAGGCAATAAATTATCCATTTAAGGAAAATGCTTTGGGAGATGTAATTGCTGAGAAAAAGAAATTAATGCAAGAACTTGTTGATCATGTTAATAAGGCCGGTAGATTATCACCATTACTTTCAACAATGTTAATTAGATGTAATTCACGTGCTAAGTATAGTCCTATTAATATTGGACATTATGGTCTTGCTAAGAAAAATTATTGTCATTTTACATCTCCTATTAGAAGATACCCAGATTTAACAAATCATAGAATGATTAAGGATGTATTACATGGTAATAATAAAAATATAAAGAAATGGCAAGAAAAATTACCTGAGATAGGTGGTGTTTCATCTTCTAGAGAAAAAACTGCAGATGAGGCTGAACAAAATACACTTAGAATGAAGTGTTGTGAATATATGGAAGAACATATAGGTGATGAGTTTAATGGTACTGTTGTTGGTATAAGTGATAAAGGAATTACAGTTGAACTTGATAACATGATTGAAGGATTTATTAGACTTAAGGATTTAAAAGGAGAATATGTTTATAGTTCAGAAAGTTTTTCAATGGTTTCATTAGAAGGTTTTGATAACTATTATGTTGGTGATAGATTAAGATTAAAAGTAAGTGCTGCATCAAAAGAAGATAAAAAAATAAACTTTAGTGTAGTTGAAAAATTAGAAGAAAATAAAACAGTAAATGCTGATTCAATAAATAGAGATGTAAAAGTATTTGCTAAAATGAATAAATAATTTAATAAAAATAGAGTGTACTTGAAAAAACATTACTCTTTTTTTATAATAATCTTTAATTTGAGGTGGTAATATGTCAAAATTATCTAATGAGTTATTAATGATTCAGTTGCTATCTAATGGTAGAAAATATAGTATAAAAGAACTTTCTAATATTTTAGAAGTTAGTGAAAGAATGGTTAGATGTTATAAAGAAGAAATTGAAAAATCTGGTATTATTATTGAAACAATTAGAGGAATATATGGAGGTTATATTCTGAAAAATGATTATTTGATACCTAAAATGAAATTTAATGATTATGAATATAAATTTTTAAGTAATATAAAATGTTCAAATGAAAATAAAAAATTACTTGATGAAATCTTAATTAAAGTGAAGTCTATGAGTAATTGTAATGATACAAAACATATAGTTTCTTCTGAAATAAAAAATTATTATAATATACTAAATAAAGCAATAAGAGAACATAGAAAAGTATTTGTTAAATATGAGTCATATAGCGAAGGTATTGGTGATAGAATTATTCATCCGTTAGATATTTTTTATTATAATAATGGATTTGGTTGTGCTGCTTTTTGTGAAAGAAAAAATGATTTAAGACATTTTGATTTATCTCGTATAAAGTCTGCTCTTTTAATGGATGAATTTTTTAGATAAATCTTTTTCATTGTGTTGATAATTTGTTTATAAAATGTTATCATATTATTACAGGTATAGGGTTAGGAAATATATTATTTAATAATATATTTTTTATGTGTACTTGGACGTTATAAGGAGATGAAGAAATGGTAATAACTTTATCTGATGTATTGACAGTGATTAGAAAAATAGTTGATATATCATTTGTTTGGTTAATATTTTATTGTATTCTTAAGAATATTAAGAATAATGTAAAGTTGTCCTTAATTTTTAAGGGACTTTTGATAATTTTATTTTTAAAGGTTATAAGTAGTGCATTCAGCTTGGTTACAGTTGGATACTTACTTGATTATATAATTCAATGGGGACCTATAGCAATCATTGTTATATTCCAGCCTGAAATAAGAACTATTCTTGAACAGTTAGGTCGAAATCAATTACTTGGTAGACATAAGACTCTTACTGTTGACGAGAGAGAGCATTTAGTTTATGAACTTGTTAGTGCAATTGATTACCTAAGAAAAGAAAGAATTGGTGCATTAATAGTTCTTGAAAGAGATATAAGTTTAGGAAATTACATTGATAAAGCAAAAAAATTGTATGCTGATTTATCAAGTGATTTGTTAATTGCTATTTTCTATGAAGGAAATCCATTACATGATGGTGGTGTAATTATTCAAGGAGATAGAATTACATGTGCTGGAGCAGTATTCCCAACTAGTAGTAGTCCAAAACTTAATCGTAGACTTGGAACTAGACATAGAGCAGCACTTGGATTATCTGAGGAAACAGATGCTATTTGTATAGTTGTATCAGAAGAAACTGGTAGAGTATCAATAGCACTAAAAGGAGAGATGTTATACAATTTAACACTTGATGATGTAAGAATGTTATTAATAGATGAATTGAAGCCTAAACAAGATTTGGATTATACTGAAGAAGATGAAGATAATGTAGATGAGGAAGAGATATATGAAAAAGAAAAATAAAGGAATAGGTAGAATAATTCGTCTTATTGGATTATTCTTTGATAAATGGTTAATAACTCCAATCACGAAGGTAATACTTAAGTTGATGGAAATATTCAAATCTTGGGCTAAAGCGTTTGATAGGCTTTCAAATAAAAAATCTACTTTATTAGTATTTAGTTTAATTTTAGCTTTTGGTACTTTTATTTTGATAGATAGAGAATCAAGTGTTATGATTGACCAATATGCTGAAATTTTATATGATCAACCAGTATCAGCTGTGTATAATGAAGAATTATATGTAGTTGAAGGATTACCAGAAAAAGTTGATATTACTTTAATTGGTCAAAGAAGACATATTTTCTTAGCAAAACAATCTCCTTCTAAAGGGGTATCTGTTGATTTAACTGGATTAAAACCTGGTAATCATAAAGTTACGCTAAAATATACACAGAGATTAAAATCTCTAGATTATAAGTTAGACCCTTCTACTGTGACAGTTACTATTTATGAGAAGGTTAGTGAAAATAAGACGTTAACTTATGATGTCCTTCATAAGGATAATCTTGATAGTAAGTTGTATATTAGTAATGTTGAACTTGATAGATCTGAAGTTATTATTAAGGGTGCTCAATATAAACTTGATCAGGTTGCTACTGTTAAAGCACTTGTTGATGTTGATAATATTCCAAATCCTAAAGCTGGTGATATTACGTTAAAAGACATCCCATTAGTTGCTTATAATAATGATGGTGAAATAATTGATGACGTTGAAATAGTTCCAAAAACAGTAACAGCAAATATTACTATTACTTCTCCAAGTAAAGAAGTACCAGTAAGAGTTGTTCCAAAAGGAAACTTAGCATTTGGTAAGTCAATTAAGTCAATGGAAGCAAGTTTATCAACAATAACTGTTTATGGAGAACAAGAAGCAATTGATAAGATTGAACAATTTGAAGTAGAAATTGATGTTTCTGGTTTGGAGAAGAATAAAGACTTTAATGTAACATTAAGTAAGCCTAAGGGTATTACAGAATTAAGTTCTAAGTCGATGACAGTAAAAGTTGTTATTGATGATTCTACTACTAAGGAATTTAATGATATCTCGGTAACTACTAAAAATATTGGTGATGGTCTTGTTGCTAATGCAGCGTCAATTGATGATCAAAAAGTAAATGTTGTAGTTACTGGTAGTTCTGGAACACTTGAAAACTTAAAGGCTAGTGATATAACTGCATATGTTGATCTTAAGAATTATGGTGAAGGTACTCATGAAGTTGAAGTTCATGTTACTGGAACAGATTTGAAATTGTCATATGCTTCTAAGACTAAGAAAGTAAAAGTTGTAATTTCAAAAAAATCATAGAGGACTGAAAAGTTCTCTTTTTTTTGTAATAATTTATATTTTTTTTCATAAATAATACTAGATTGGAGTGTAATATGAAAAGAATATTTATTATTTTATTTATTTGTTGTTTATTAATTACAGGTTGTTCTAGTACTAAGAATATAAAGAAAAATTTTGTAAATAGAGTTGATGGAGCCAATAGTTATAAGTTAAATGGTACATTATCGATTAATAATAATGATGATGTTTATAATTATTCAGTAGAGGTTGGCTATAAAAAAGATGACTATTATAAGGTAACTTTGAGGAATAAAGCTAATAATCATGTACAAATTATTTTAAAAACTGATGATGGTGTATATGTACTTACGCCTTCATTAAATAAAAGTTTTAAGTTTCAAAGTGATTGGCCTTATAATAATTCACAAATATATTTATTAGATGCTATTTCTTCGGATATAAAGAATGATAAGGATAGTGAGATTAGTAAGAAAGATAACAAATATTTTCTTATGACAAAAGTAAATTATTCTAACAATAGTCGTTTAATAAAACAGAAGTTAGAGTTTGATGAAGAATTTAATCTAAGTAAAGTTATTGTTTATGATAAAGATGGTATTGAAGTAATGACTATGAAATTTGATAAAATTAAATTGAATTGTAAATTTTCTAAAGAGTATTTTGATGTAGATAGTATTATAGATTCAGAAAGTACTACAACTGAGTCTGATAATAAAAATGAAAATAATACTACTAAAGATAGTAATAAAGATAATGATAAAAATACTGATAGTAAAACATCTAATAATACAAATGAGACTAATAAAAATACTATAAATAATGATAGAAATAGTAATACAAATAGTAATACAAATAATAGTAATAATAATAATACTTCTAATAATAATGAAACAAATAATACAAAGACAACTGGTCGTTTAGATGATATAGTTTATCCATTATTTTTACCTAGTGGAACTAAATTAGTTGATGAAGAACGTGTTAAAAAAGATAATGGAGAAAGAGTTATTATGACTTATGAAGGAGAAAAATCATTCTTATTAGTAGAAGAGACTATGGATGTATTTAATGAATTTACTATTATTCCATCATCTGGTGAACCATTTCAATTAATGGATACATTAGGAGTTATGACTAATAATTCATTATCTTGGTCTAGTGGAACTACGGATTATTATTTAGTTAGTGATGTTATGAGTAAAGATGAGATGATTGAGGTTGCTCAATCTATTGGAAATGTTAACTCTCTTAAATAATAGACTTTAAATAAATCTTTGTGCTATAATTATTTTGGTGATAATATGGCAAAGAAAAAAGAAAGCAAAGAAGAAGTAAAGAATAAAAAGGAGTCTCAGGTTACTACTGAAAAGAAAAAAAGTAATAAGAAGGTAGATTCTTCTGTTAAAACAGAGGTTATTGATACTAAGAAGAATAAAGAACTTGAGAAGAAATTAAAACAAGAAAGAAAGAAAATTAATAATGTTTCAGTAACTGATTCTGATATTTGGAGTAAAGTAATTATTGTTTGTGTAATTATTTGTGTATTCTGTGCATTTTATTTCTTAACAGTATTTATAAGTAAAGATGATTCTTCTAGTACTAATAGTAATTCGTCAAATAAGAAGACTACTGAAACTACTAATATTTCATATGATGAAATTTTGTTAGGAAGAAGTTTCTCAATGGAAGATGGGGAATATTTAGTATTATATTATGATAAGGATGATAGTGATTTATCAAGTGAGATGAGTAGTGCACTTAGTACATATAATAATAAAGATTCTCATTTAAAAGTTTATACTGTTGATATGAGTGATGCTTTAAATAGTAGTTTTACTAGTGATGAGGCTAATCATGATGCGAAAGATGCAAGTGAGATGAAAATATCAGGACCAACTTTAATTAAATTCAATAATAACAAGATTGATGATTATATTGAAGGTAAAGATGAAATTACTGATTATTTAAAATAAAAGACAAATTACTGTCTTTTTTTCTTTTTAAGTTAATGATTAGTTATATTATAGTCATAATTATGATATCATTAATTATAGAGTATGAGGTGCTAGTATGAGAAAAACTAAGAAGAAAAGTGATAAAAAATTAAAAATGGAAAATTTCTTTAATATATTAAATTTTGATTTAGAGAATGATTCTAAGTTTTCAATTTTTGAAGTAGTAATAATTATTTTTATTTCTATTGTTTTTGGAATAATTGTTGGATATGTTTTGACTTATACTAGAAGTCCATTGGGTAGTGTTAAAAGTAATTCTAAGTTATCTGAAATTATTTCTACTTATAATTCTATTAAAGATAATTATTATAAAGAAATTGATGATGATACTTTAGTTAATGCTGCTGTTTCTGGAATGATTGGTTCTTTAGATGATAAGTATTCTAATTATATGGATAGTAGTACAACTGATAGTTTTAATGAGAGTGTTGAAGGTTCTTTTGTTGGAATTGGTATTACTATAATGTATGATGGTGAATATAATAAGATTATTGCGGTAGATGATAAAGGACCATCTAATAATATTTTAAAAGTTGATGATTTAATAGTAGAAGTTTCTGGTAAAGATGTAAGAGGAATCTATGGAGATGATTTAAAAAAATTAATAAGAGGAAAGGTTGGAACTACTGTTAAAATAAAAGTTCTAAGAAATAATAAGAACCTAACTTTTTCAATTAAAAGAACAAATATTGAAATTGAAACAGTAAAAAGTAATTATTTTGATGTAGAAAGTAAAAGAATAGGTTATTTAGATGTAGATGTAATTTCTTCTAATACTTATAAACAATTTAATAAAAATTTAAAGAGGTTAGAAAATAAAAATATTGATTCTTTAATTATTGATTTGAGAGATAATCCAGGAGGACATTTGAGTCAAACAAAAGAAATTTTAAGTATGTTCTTTAATAAAAAAACTGTTTTATATCAATTAAAGGATAAAAATACTAAGAAAAAAATATACTCATCTTCTAATGAGACTAGATCTTATCCTATTGTTATATTAGTAAATGATGGTAGTGCATCTGCTTCAGAAATTATTACAAGTTGTTTTATGGAAAATTATAATAATATAAAAGTTGTTGGAACTACGACTTATGGAAAAGGTACTGTACAGCAATCACATCAATTGAGTACAGGTACAAGTATTAAATATACTGTTCAGGAATGGTTGACTTCTAAGGGTAAAAGTATAAATGAAAAAGGTATTAAACCGGATGAAGAGTTACTTATGAATTCAGAATATTATTCTAATCCAACTTATAATACTGATAATCAGTTACAAAAAGCTATTGAAATATTAAAATAGAGTTCATGTTTATGAACTCTTTTCTATACTTTTAATAATAAGTTGTTTGTTTTTTTTAGAAGGTGAACAAGTTGTTAATACTAGCTGATTTTCTTTAGTTTTAAAAATATCAATAAATCCATCTTTATCTTTTTCAAATATTTCTATTATTTTATAATAGTATGTTTTGTTTTTTAGTTTTAGTTTGATTATATCATTTATTTTTAACTCATTTAATCGTTCAAAGTATGCAATTTTTCCAGTTCCAGAATGTGCTGCTAGAAAGATAATACTATTATCTTTATCTGGCATAACAGATTCTTTTAAAATTGTTACATTTTCTTCAATGTTGTTTCTTGTATCATCTATATTATATAAATTATTCTTTAAATGAATCTTATTTATTGTTATAGTACCAAGAATATCAGTATTATTTTTGTTTGTAATTATATTATATAGTAAATCTTTATGATTATTGTTTATTGGTAAATTTTTAATATTAGTAGTAGAAGAGGTGATCTTGATACTAAACGTAAATATTAATAAAACAGCTAAACAAAAGTAAATGATTTTTTTTAACATATTATTAATAGCAATGTTTTTAAAATAAATTTATATATATTGATAAAGATACTTGTATGTGTATCTGGAACTGGTATTTTGTAGTCTTTTAATGTTATTACATCATTAACTGAATTATCTACGATGATTGTGAATGGTTCAATTTTAGAATAACCCTCAGTAGTGTTTTTTTGTTTAATTGTATATTTTCCATATGGAAGTTCTATTTCACATATACCTTCATCATTAGTAGAAATTGTTCTTATTAAATTATTTTTTTCATCATATATTTCAAAATCAATATTTTTTTCACTTTGGAATGATATATTATCTCCATAAAGTTTTTCTATCTTTATTTTCTTTTTTATAACATTGTTTTTTAATATTAATTCTATAGTTGGATTTTCTTTACTAATAGTTATTTCATATGTTTTTTCATCAAGCTTGTATCCTTTTCCAGCTTCTATTTCTTTTAGGTAATATTTTCCAAATGGAACATTTTCTATTTGTGCAACATTATTTTTTATTTCTAATATTTTTATTTCTTTTCCATTTTCATTAGTTAGTTTATATTTAGCTCCATCTAGAATAGCACTTCCTGATGGAATAATTGAATTTGTATCATTATCTATTTTAGTAATATCTATTCTTGTATTTAATATGTGGACTCTAAATGAAATATTAATACCTTCTAAGTCGCCTAATGTTACTAAATTTTGACTTTTTTCAGCTTGGTAAAATATGACTGGCATGTTATGTTTTTGCGTCTTATTACTTAAATTGTATTTATAATCTCCTTTTTGTAAGTTATCTATTGCTAATGTATTTCCATTTATAGATATATTTTTGTCATCAGTTTTAAAACTATTTAATGTGTTATTTGTATCATTTATTACTACTTTATCTCCTTCTACAAAATAGTAATCTTTGTTATTTATTGATGGTAATATAGAACTTTTTTCAATTAATGAATTTATTTCGTTTATTTCATTTTGATATGGATTTATTCTATTACCATTTAAAGTATCTGTAAAATAATAATCGCCTGATGGATCAGCTGTTTGCCATATCATTAATTGAGTTATAGCATACCACTTATTATCTGAATGATTGTCTCCATAAGAGTAACCGTAGGCTACAATTTTTTTAATTCTTTCCAATTGTTGTGTAGATAAGTTTCTAGGGTTAATAGTTTCTGTGTAACTACTTTCTCTAAAAGTATTAAATGGTTCTAGACAATATGCTGCTTGATTATCTCCACTTCGTCTAAAGAATCTTGCTTTTTGATAAAATTTTGTTTTTGTTGATGGTTGATATTTAACCATATATGTGTTACTTATCATTTCGGCTTCATAAAAGTTTGTTTGGGCATTTACTTTTGTAATATTAAATAAGAAGATGCCGAAAATTGCTATTAAGAAAAATATTTTATTTTTAATAATAATCCCTCCTTTTTTTTCTTAATGGCTAGATAATAACATGAACTTTTTTTTAAAACAAATTGCACTTTTAGTAATTTGTTATTATATTTAATTTTTAATTATTACTTTTTTTCTAATAGTTTTTTAATTTTTGATAGTATTTTTAGTATCAATTAAAAAGTTTATATATGATATAATATTTTTTGAGGTGATACTATGACTGATATAGAAATTAGTAGAAATTGTAAAAAGTTGGATATTGTTGATGTTTCAGAAAGTATTGGGATTAATTCTAATGAAATTGAATTATATGGAAAGTATAAATGTAAAATAAATCCTATAAATCGTAATTCTAAAGGTAAACTTATACTTGTTACTGCTATTAGTCCTACACCATTAGGTGAAGGAAAAACGACTGTAAGTATTGGTCTTGGTGATGCGTTACATAGAATTGGTAAGAAGACTATTATTACATTAAGAGAACCATCTATGGGTCCTGTCTTTGGTATGAAAGGTGGAGCAACTGGTGGAGGATATAGTCAAGTGGTTCCTATGGAAGATATTAATTTGCATTTTACTGGTGATTTTCATGCTATTACTTCTGCTAATAATTTAATTTGTTCTGCTATTGATAATCACATTTATTTTGGGAATAAGTTAAAAATAAAAGAAGTATTATTTAATAGATGTTTAGATGTGAATGATAGAGCATTAAGAAGTGTTGATTTAGGTACTAGGAAGGATTCTTTTAATATTACTTCTGCTAGTGAAGTTATGGCATTATTCTGTTTAGCAAAAGATCTAGATGATTTAAGAAGACGTTTAGAAAATATTATTATTGGTATTAATGATAATGATGAATATATTTATGTTAAAGATTTGAATATTGTTGGTGCATTAGTGGCTTTATTAAAAGATGCGTTTAAGCCTAATTTAGTTCAAACACTAGAAAATACACCTACTATAATTCATGGTGGTCCATTTGCTAATATTGCTCATGGTTGTAATAGTGTTGTTGCTACAAATACTGCTCTTAGTTATGCGGATTATGTTATTACAGAAGCAGGGTTTGGAGCGGATCTTGGAGCAGAGAAGTTTTTAGATATAAAGTGTAGAGTAGATGATTTAAAACCTGATGTAGTTGTTTTAGTTGCTACAATTAAGGCTTTAAAGTATCATGGTGGAGTAAGTAAAGAAAAAATATTTGAAAAGAATGATGATGCTTTAATTAGGGGATTTGCTAATTTAGATAAACATTATAGTAATTTAAAAAAATATGGGGTAAACGTTGTTATATGTTTAAATAAATTTGATACCGATACGCCTTTAGAGATAGAATTATTAAAAAAGCATTGTAGTGATAATAATTATATCTTTAGTATTTCTACAGCTTATGCAGATGGTGGAGAAGGAGCGATTGATTTAGCTAATAAAGTTAGTAACTTGAAGTGTGAGAATTTTGAATATTTATATGATATTAATTCTTCTATTGAAGATAAAGTAAATGTTATTTGTAAAGAAGTTTATGGAGCTAGTAAAGTTAATTTTACAGATGATGCTGTTAGTGAAATAGAAGTTATAAAGAAGAATAATTTAACTAAACTTCCAATTTGTATTGCTAAGACTCAATATTCTTTTTCAGATGATAAAAATATGGTTGGTGTTCCTAAAGATTTTGAAGTTACAGTTAAACATGTAAAAATATATGGAGGAGCAGAATTTATTACAATACTCCTTGGTGATATTATGACTATGCCTGGTCTTTCTCGTAGACCTAATTATGAATTAATCGATGTTGTAGATGATAAAATTATAAATTTAAGTTAAATTAAAAGAGAAAAGAATTTAAATTTGCTTTTCTCTTTTTTTCTATTGATTTGGAGTTGTAGAAGGAGATGCGGAAGGTGATGGAGATGGTGTAGATGGTGTAGGTGTTATTGTCGTTGGTGGAGTTACCTTTGGACCTACAGCATTCATCTTTATTTTACCAGTATAAGTAGTAGATTTATAAGTGATTGTATATTGATATTCTCCTTCTGTACTTGGAACTACTTGTGATAAATCTAATGATAATGCATTGTAAACTTCATCTGATATTGTTTCATTTATGTATGTACGAGGATTTGTAGATAGAGTAGTACCTACAGTAAATTCTAAGTTTTTAAGTGTAAAAGCAACATCTGGAAGTTCCTTTTCTTTTATTACAATAGTCGCGTTATATCTCTTTTTATTATATTTTATTGAATATTGATATGAGCCTGCTTGATTGATATTTACAAGTGAAGTATCTAGAACTAATTGACTAAGAACATTTTGACTAATTTGGTCGGCATTTTCTAAATAGTCTACAACATTTACACTGATAGGGTTATTTATTTCAAGGACTATATCTTTTAATTTTATTTCATTTTTCTTTGCTTGTGACTCTGAAATTTTTCTTTTTTCAACATTTAAACTATATGTTTCTTTTATTATTTTATCATTTGATTTATTCATACTTATACCGCTACCAAGAAGAAGAAATCCCCATATACCAAGTACTACAGCAAGTATTTGGATTTCTTTGATATTTAGTTTTAGCCTACTCATTATACTTCACCTATCTTTATAATCTCATTATAATATATTATTTTTTTGTAAACAATCATTTATTGTATAAATTTTATTGAAAATGACAAGTGTTTAACATATAATTTAATTAGAGGTGAGTTTTATGGCTTTTTGTTGGTTAATTGCTTTTTTAGTATTTTTAACGATAGAAATGATAACTATTAATTTAGTATCAATATGGTTTGCTATAGGGGCTATTGTTTCAATGGGCGTTGCATATTTTACTAATAATATTTTAATTCAAATGATAGTATTTATAGTAGTTAGTTTAGTTACATTACTAATTACAAAACCACTAGTTAAAAAGTTTAAAAAAGTTGATTTTGTTCCAACTAATTCTGACAGAGTTATTGGAAAAGTCGGCGAAGTTACTAAAAGAATTACTCCTGATGAATATGGTGAAGTAAAAGTTTTCGGTACAGTATGGACTGCTTTTAGTGATGATGTTTTGAATGTTGGTGATAAGGTTATTATAACTAATATTGAAGGTGTAAAACTTATTGTTAAAAAGGAGGAAAAATAAGTGTTTATAGTTGTACTTTTAGTGCTAGTAGCGATTGCTGCGTCAGGAGTAAAAATTATTCCACAATCAAGAGCATATGTTGTTGAACGTCTTGGAGCTTACCATAGAACTATGCAAACTGGACTTCATTATGTAATTCCTTTTATTGAAAGAGTTGCTAATAATGTAAGTTTAAAGGAAATTGTTAAGGATTTCCCACCACAACCTGTTATTACAAAAGATAATGTTACTATGCAAATAGATACAGTTGTATATTTTCAAATTACTGATTCAAAATTATATACTTATGGTATTGAAAATCCAGTTAATGCAATTGAAAATTTAACTGCTACTACTTTGCGTAATATCATTGGTGAATTAGAACTTGATGAAACTTTAACTTCAAGAGATGTTATTAATACTAAGATGAGAAGTATTTTGGATGAGGCTACTGATCCTTGGGGAGTAAAAGTAACTCGTGTTGAGGTTAAAAATATTTTACCACCTCGTGATATTCAAGAATCAATGGAAAAACAAATGAGAGCTGAACGTGAAAGACGTGAAGCAATTCTTAAAGCAGAAGGAGAAAAAAAATCTGCTATATTAATTGCTGAAGGTGAAAAAGAGTCTACTATTCTTAGAGCAGATGCTGAAAAAGAAGCAAAGATTAGAGCAGCTGAAGGTGAAGCAGAAGCAATAATTAAGATTCAAGAGGCTACAGCTCAAGGTTTAAGATTATTAAAATCTGCAGATATGGATGAAGCAGTATTAAAATTAAAGAGTTATGAAGCAATGGTAGAAGTTGCTAATGGTAATGCCACAAAAATAATTGTACCAAGCGAATTACAAAATTTAGTAACTCTTGGAACAACTTTATCAGAATCAGCAAAAACAGATAAAACAGAAACATTATAAAATGATAAATTAAAAGTAGGAAATCTAAAAAAGATGTCCTACTTTTTATATGTAATAAAATATAATAAGGTGAACTATTAAAAATAATGGGAAAAGAATTCTAAATTTCAATTTTTTTGTTTTATGATGAAAAAAGAACATACCAATAATAGCTCCAATGCTTCCTCCGATCGCTGATAAAAATAGTAATGTAAATTCAGGTATTCTATATTTATGTTTTATTGCTAATAGTTTGTCAAGCCCCATTACAATAAATTCAAATATATTTATTATTACTAAATAAAAAATTATATATTTATTCATGGGCTTTTATTCCTTGATATGTATCTCTTCTTACCATTTCTTTATCAATATCATTTAATACACAAAACTTCTTAGTTAACCATGTTGGTTCAATTAATTCATCTAATTTAGGATCTCCTGTAATTCTATGTATTACTATTTCTTCACGTAATAATTCTAATTGATCTACTACAATATCTATATATTCTTCTTTACTAAGTAATTTAAATTTTTCTTCTTGATACATTTTTTCTATTGGTGTATCTTTTGTAATACTTAGCATGTGTATTTTAATTCCTTGAATATCTAGTTTATTTAAATATTTTACTGTATTTAGCATGTCTTTTTTAGTTTCATATGGTAGTCCATTAATTATATGTACAACGACATCGATGTTTCTTTCTCTTAGTTTTTTTACCATATCTTCAAAACATTGTAGAGAGTGGCATCTATTTATTAATTTTGTTGTTTCTTCCTTTGTTGTTTGAAGACCAAGTTCTATAGTCAAATAAGTTTTTTTATTAAGTTCTTCTAAGCAATCTAGACATTCATCTGATATGGCGTCTGGTCTAGTAGCAATATTTAGACCTATAACATTTTCCTGCTTTAATATTTTTTCATACATTTTTTTTAATTCATTAACTGGAGCGTAAGTGTTTGTTCTTGCTTGAAAATAACCAATATATTTTGCTTTTGGCCATTTTTTTAGCATCATATTTTTAATTTCTAAGAATTGTTTTTCTAAGGAATCTTCTTTATTACCTGCAAACTCTCCACTACCTGTTTTAGAGCAATAGATACATCCACCATATCCAACTTTTCCATCTATATTAGGACATGAAAATCCAGCATTTAAACTTACTTTAAAAACTTTTTCATGAAATCTTTTTTTATAATAATAATCAAGTGTATGATATCTTTTATTTGAATTTGTATATTTAAAATTATTCATTTTATTCCTTCTTACTTAATATATTTTTTTAGTGATTTAGCATAACTTTCAACATCATCATGTTTTTGTAATACGTTTTCAAAAAATTCACTATACTTTAGATTAGAATTTCTTAATTGTTCTTTTAAATATTGTTTTAGACTTAATTCTTTTCCTTTAGGACCAACTGGTTTAAATTTGATAAAGTCTAAGTATAATAACATTTCAATTAGTTCTTTATATTGTTCCTCATTTGATAATAAGCAATCGCTTTTAAAAGATTTTGTTATTCTATATCTTCCTGGATCAATAATATTCATTGTATTATCCTCATTATTGAATATATAGTTTATTGGACTAGTATCTGCCATTAAAACATGTTTTTCACTTAATACTTTAATATCATTTTCTAGTATTTGCAAATTTTTTATAAACTGTTCGCTTGGTATTTTTATTATACCTGTTTTATCTTTTTGTTTTCCTTTTACTAATTTTGTTTTGTAACCTAGGTATTTACTTTCTAAATCCCATATTAATGCATCTGGTAATATAATTTGTTTTGTATCTAATCCAATTAAATAACTATGAAAATTTTGCTTATTTCCATATCCTTCATTTAAAGCTCCTTGATGATGTATTTTATAAATTTCTCCGTTTATTTTATATACTTTTCCTTCTGAACCTTCACCAAATGGTTTCTTATCTATTGGAATATTTATTTTTTTTTGATTAACTATACATTCCATATAAATTCCCCCTAAAAATCATCAAGATTATATCATAAAATATGGTCTTTTACAATTAAATATGTTATCATATGGTTAAGGTGGTGTCCTTGAAAAAAGTTAAGAGTTTTAAATTAAAAGATAGATATGTCAAAATACTAAAATTTCTTGGAATAGTACTTTGTATTTGTTTAGGTGTTTTTATTTTTTATTCTAAACAGGTATCTAGTCTTACTAAGTTTGGTTATAGTAAGGAAGCAAGTAAAAACATTTTATTTTCTTTTAAGAAAGATTATGTTTTATCAAAAGGAGAAAATAAGACTTTAAATGCTGCTTTTGAGAGTAGTGACTATGATGAAAAGTATCTTGATAATTATAGTAAAATTGAATATGTTAATCAAAAACATTTAATTAGAAATATCAATAAACTTATTAAAATTGGTTATAGTAATAGTGATATTGATATTATACTTAGTCATGGTGATGATGATGAAGTTACTAGATTTACCAAGAGAGATAAAGTAAGATACTTAGAAGAATTTTATAGTATTAGTTATGCTAGGCTTGATAATTATGATAGATATGTAAAGTATTCTGATGAGACTGGTGAAGATGAAGAGTATGTTGTTTTATATATTAATTTAAATTTAGATAAAGATATATATACTGATGCTTATTCTGTTGACAAGTTTTCTTTTGATATGCTTATTAATAAACATAGATGTCTTAATAAAGATTTTAAGCCAGATAATTTAGTTAAGTTTGATACAAAGTATACTAAAGGTGAAGAGTATTATGGTAATGCTGTTGCAGTTAATGCATTTGTTTCTATGGCAAATGCGGCTAGTAAAGAGAAATTAGGTTTAGTTATTAATTCTGCATATAGAAGTTATGAAGATCAAGAAGATACTTGGAATTATTATTTATCAAAATATGGGGATGATTATGTTAATAAGTTTGTTGCTAAACCAGGATTTTCTGAACATCAAACAGGTTTATCTTTTGATATAGGTAGTACATCATCAAATGTATTTGCTAATTCTAAGGAATATAAGTGGATGCTTGATAATGCATATAAGTATGGTTTTATTTTGAGATTTACTAAGAAATATGAGAGTATTACTCAATTTAGAAATGAACCATGGCATTATAGATATGTAGGAAAAGATATTGCAAAATATATTCATGAACATAATATCTCTTTTGAAGAATATTATGCAATGTTTTTAGATAAATAGAAATGGGTGATAATAATGCAGTGTCCAAATTGTGGATGTGATTTGAAACCAGGAGCAAAATTTTGTTTTAATTGTGGTTTTTATTTAGATAATGGTGAAGAAGAAAAAAAGGAAGATACAGCATCTGATAAATTAGATGATATTCCTGATGACTCTATTGATTTTTCAGAAGATGATTCTTCAGTTGATACTCCAAAAAAACAGAAAAAGGCATTTGATTTTAAAGATAATATTGTTTATATAGTTCTTGGAATTGTTCTTATTATTTCACTAATTTTACTTGTATATGGAATTGTTTCAAAAAATAGTCAATCAAGGGTGCCTGTTACTCCTCCTGCTAGTACGAAACCTGAAATGAAGATAACAGTAGAAGATTATAAATTAACAGTTCCAGCAGGTCTTGATTATCAAATTGAAGGAAAAAGTGTTTTTATATCTGATGATGAAAAATATAACTTTTCATTTAGAATAAATAAAGGTGATTATGATAATTATTCTAAGAATATGGATACACTTAGTGAGGAATTAAAGAAGAGTAATTACAATATTAAAAGTGCAGAAAAGAAAACTATTGGTGAAGATGAATTACTTATATACACTATATCTTTAGACTCAGATATTAAGTATTTATATTTAACAAAGTATAATTCTGAAAAGATATCTATGGGAGTTATAAGTATTCATAATAAGACTAATATTGATGAGATATGCAAAGTTATTTTAAAGGTTACTAAGAGTGTTAAGTATGATAATGAAAGTGAAGATAAATCATCTGAGATTGTTAATTCAGATACTACTTTTAAGGAAACTAGTTCTATAGTTAATGGTGTAAAGAACTTACTTTTTTAGGATATTTTTATATCCTTTTTATCTTGGTTAATTTTATATTTTATGTTATTATGTTAATAGAAAAATAAGAAGGTGTTTAGTATGTATCCACTTGGAAAACAATTTGAAGTAGATTCTACAAAGGCTAAAAGTGATAAAAAATCTATTGTTATAGGTAATAATTATAGAATATCTGTTATTACAGAACGTGTTGTAAGACTTGAGTTTTCTCCTACAGGTCAATTTGTTGATGCCCCAACGCAATTAATTAAGAAAAGAAGAGTGGGGTTACCAGATTATTATATTAGACAAGATGCGAATATAGTTGAAGTTACTACTAAATATTTTGCACTTAGTTATATAAAAGGACAACCTTTTGTTGGAACTAAGATGGATAAAATGAAAAATTTAAAAATCACTTTATTAAGTAAAGATAGAGATAGATGTAAAGACTGGTATTTTGGACATCCAGAAGCAAGAAATATGCATGGAAATATGGTTAGTGTTGATGTAAGTATACCAGAGAATTTACAAAGAGGTTTATATTCTTTGGATGGTTTTGCGTCAATTGATGATAGTTTAAGTAAAATAATATTAGATGATGGTACATTAGCAGACCCACCAGCTAATCATACTGATGTTTATGTTTTTATGTATGATAGAGATTTTAAACAAGCCTTGTTTGATTATTTTAAAATGACAGGAGCTCCTTCATTAATTCCAAGATATGCTTTAGGTAATTGGTGGAGTAGAAATGTTGAATATAATGATTTATCTGCTCATGAACTTATAAGAAATTTTGAAAGAAAAATGATTCCTTTTTCTGTAATGCTTTATGATCACGATTGGCATGTTAGAGAGTATGGTGATCAGAAAAATTTAAAGACAGGTTATACGTTTAATACAAAGTTATTTAAAAATCCAAAAGACATGATTGAAGAGTTTCATAAGAGAGGCATTAGAGTTGGTCTTGTTGTTAATCCTACAAATGGGATATATCCAATGGAACAATATTATAAACAAGCAATGGATTATTTAAAGGCTGTTCCTAATAGTATTATTCAGTTTGACCCCCTAAATCCTAAATATCTAGATGTTTTATTTAAAATGTTTCTTCATCCATTAGAGTCTATGGGAGTTGATTTCTTTTGGAATGATTCAACAGGAGATATGGATATTACAAAACTTTGGGCGCTTAATCATTACATGTATTTAGATTCTGGTAAGAATAGTAATAAAAGACCTATGATTTTAGCGCGTGGTGGTGTTTTAGCTCCTCATAGATATCCAGTATTATATGGTGGTTCTAGTGAGATTAGTTGGAAGAATTTAAAAGAGTTACCATTTATGTATTTAAATGCTGCAAATATTGGGGTTAGTTGGTGGAGTCATGATGTTGGTGGAAACCATGGTGGTATTGAAGATGGGGAATTATATTTAAGATATGTTCAATTAAGTACTTTTGGTCCTATTTTAAGATTTCATGGAGCAAGAGGAAAATATTATAAGAAGGAACCTTGGGTATGGGATGCAAAAACAGAAAGTATTACTGCTGACTATTTAAGACTTCGTCATAGATTGATACCATATATTTATACAGAAGCATATAATTATACGAGAGCAGGAACACCACTTATTCAACCTTTCTATTACAATTATATGTGGGTTTATGATGATGATTTATATAAAAATCAATATTATTTTGGCTCACAATTATTAGTATGTCCTATTTTGGAACCAAAAGATCCAGTAATGAATAGAACAATTCATAGATTCTTTGTACCAGATGGTGTTTGGTACGATTTAGTTACAGGAAAGAAGTTCCCTGGTAATAAGAAATATATATCATTCTTTAGAGAAGATGATTATCCAGTATTTGCTCATGCAGGTTCAATTATTCCTTTCTCTAATAGGTCTGACTATAACAATATAGGTTTACCAACAGACTTAGAGATTCAAATATTCCCTGGAGTATCTAATACATATACTTTATTTGAAGATGATGGAATTACTTCTCTTTATAAAGAAGGATATTACTTAAAAACATCAATAGATTATAACTATTTAAGAAATAACTATACTGTTATTATTAGATCTATTGATGGTAAGAGTGGAATAGTTCCAGAAAGACGTAATTATAAAATGGTATTTAGAAATACTAAGCAAGCTGATAGTGTAACGGTATATTTTAATGCTGAAAAACTACAAAGCAATAATTATGTAGATGGTAATGACTTTATTGTAGAAGTTAGTGGTGTTCCAACTATTGGACAGTTAACAATAAATTGTAAAGGTAAAGATATTGAAATAGATGCAGTTAGACTTATTAATGATGATTTAGAGAGTATCTTAGTTGATTTAAAGATTAATACTTATTTAAAAGAAGAAATAGATAGTATTATATTTGGTGATTTATCTTATGAAAAGAAAAGAATTGCGATTAAAAAACTTAAGAGTAAAGGATTATCTAAAGAACATATTGGTTTATTTGTAAAATTGTTAGATTATATAAATGAATTTTAGGAGGTAGTATGAGTACTTTGAGTGATAGTTCAAAAAGATTAACTAATTTAAAACAAGCTACTCTTATAAAATATTTAAATGAAATAAATTTAGATGAAGATTTAGATTTATATGATAAAATGATGAGTCATTTTACTATGGGTGATTTAGATGAAGAATTTAGTAGTTCTTATTTAAATGATAAAACTAAGGAAGAAAAAAAAGAATTAATGCAACTTGTTCATAAATATGGCTATTTATGTTTTAAAGATGAAAATTATGATTACTGGGCTGATTCAATTTTAAATATTCCATTAAGTGATTGTGATTTTTTATGTAGTCAGTTATTTGATAATTTTAACTTTTTAGTAAAAATTTGTAATGATAATGGCGAAGTTATTCCGAAATTTTTAAAGAAATTTATTGGTAATAAAGATTATGAAGAGTCTTCTATAATAGATACTTTAAGGAATAGTTTTGATGATGACAAAATACTTGAGAAATTTTTAATTGATATGAGTGGAGATTATAGTTTATTTAATTTGTTTTCTACAGAACAACTTGCTTTAATGCTTAAAAATCCTAAAGGAATATTATATGATTATACAGATGACTCTATTACTTTTTATTCTCCTGTTGAGTTAGCTTTAAAAATATATAAAAAAGCAACTGGTAGTGATTACGATTTAGTAGAAGATGACTTTGAGTCTGTTAAGAACTTAGTGTTTGCTTTAAGAGAAGATTCTATGTTTGATGATGCATTAATTGAATTACAAGTAGATAGTATTAATAAAGTTAAGGGTAAAAATGCTAGAAATTCCTAGTATTTTTATTTTTTTGTGTTATAATAATTTTATATTTGTGATGAGAAAGAAGTAGTAATAAATTATTTATTTCTTAGAGAGTCTATGTTTGGTGAGAATAGATAATAAATTTTTATGAACTTGTCTTTTGAGCAATTGGGTAATTCCGTTATCGATAAGAGTGTATAAGTTTACTTATAAATTAAGGTGGTACCGCGATAATTCGTCCTTATTGTATGGTGCTTTTTTTTTGGAGGTAAAATGGAAGAATTAGGATTATTTATATTAAGTTTTATATTTGTATTATTGATTTATCAAATATTTATTATTAGACCTGCTAAGAAGAGAAAAAATAATAAGAGTAAGGGAAGAAAGAAGAAAGAAGATACTTCTAAAGAATTATTTGAAATTAAATATTTACAAGCAAGATATAAACTTGATATGAAAAAAATTAATTATAATCAGTTATTGCAAATATGTGCAATTACTTCTAGTTTTGATATTTCTTTTATTGTTTATTTAATTGGAATTATTAATAATTTTATATTAAGGGTACTAGGTGGTTTTATTTTTACTTTAGGTATTATTATGCTTAGTTATCATTTAGTATATTTATTTTATAAAAAGAAAGGAATGATTATTAATGAGTGAATTTAGTAATATTGAAAAAAAATGGCAAGATTATTGGGAAAAGAATAAGACATTTAAAGTTAGTGAAGATGAAAGTAAAAAGCCTTATTATATTTTAGTAGAGTTTCCATATCCATCTGGTGCTGGTCTTCACGTTGGTCATGTTAGAAGTTATACTGCACAAGATGCTATTGCTAGAATGATGAGAATGCAAGGATATAATGTTTTATATCCAATGGGATTTGATGCTTTTGGTGCTCCAGCTGAGGAGTATGCTATTAAGACACACCAACATCCAAAAGAAGTAGTTAAACAAAATATTAAGACATTTAGAAATCAAATGAAGTCTTTAGGATTCTCTTTTGATTGGGATAGAGAATTTTCAACAACTGATCCTGAATACTATAAATGGACTCAATGGCAATTTTTACAATTTTATAAAATGGGTATGGCTTATAAAGCAGAAATGCCTGTAAATTGGTGCCCTAAATGTAAGAGTGTTTTATCAAATGAAGATTCTGCAGGAGGAGTATGTGAAAGATGTGGTACTCAAGTAGAACAAAGAAATAAGTCACAATGGATGCTTAAAATGGCTTCATATTCTGAGGATTTATTAAAAGGGCTTGAAGATACTAATTTTGCTGATAGAGTTAAATTAGGTCAAATTAATTGGATTGGTAAGTCTACTGGAGTTGAGATGGATGTTGATATTGTTGGTGGAGGAAAATTCTCAATATTTACAACATGTATTGAAACTGTATATGGAATTACTTTCTTTGTAATTGCTCCAGACGGAAAATTAATTAAAGAATTAATGCCTAGAGTTGAAAATAAAGAAGAAGTAGAAGAATATATTAAAGAGACTGCTTTAAAATCAAATATGGATAGAACTGAACTTAATAAAGGAAAAAGTGGAGTTCTTGTAAAAGGTGTTAAAGCAATTAACCCAATTAACGGAAAAGAAGTCCCTATTTTCTTAGGAGATTTTGTCTTGGGTGACTATGGAACAGGAGCTGTTATGGCAGTACCTAGTCATGATCAAAGAGATTTTGAATATGCACAAGTTCATGATATTCCTATGATTCAAGTTATTGATGGTGCGGATGTTTCCGAGCATGCTTTTGAAAAGGGAGATTATCTTGGAAAAGGTTGTAAGTTAATTAATAGTGATCAATTTAGTGGATTAACTGTAGAAGAGGCTAAAGAAAAAATTACTGAGTATCTTGAAGATAAAGGAATTGCTAGACGCGTTAATAATTATAAGATGAGAGATTGGATTTTTTCTAGACAAAGATTCTGGGGAGAACCAATTCCAATGATTTATTGTGAAAAGTGTGGATGGCAACCAATGAAGGAAGAGGATTTACCTTTAGTTTTACCTGATGTTGCTGAATACGAGCCAACTGATACTGGTGAGTCTCCTCTTGCTAAGATTACTGATTGGGTAAATACAACTTGTCCATGTTGTGGTGGAGATGCTAAGCGTGAGACTGATACAATGCCTCAATGGGCTGGTTCTTCTTGGTATTTTTTAAGATTTATGGATCCTCATAATGATCATGAATTTGCTTCAATGAAAAATATGAAATATTGGAATAGAGTTGATTGGTATAATGGAGGAATGGAACATACAGCAAGACATTTATTGTATGCAAGATTCTGGGTACAAATGTTATATAATCAAGGACTTGTTCCACATAAAGAAATGATTTGGACAAGAGTATCACATGGTATGATTTTAGGACCAGATAATCAAAAAATGAGTAAGTCTAAAGGAAATGTTATTAATCCTGATGATATCGTTAATGAATATGGAGCAGATGTACTTCGTGTATATGAAATGTTTATGGGAGATTATCAAATGGATGCAGCATGGAGTATTGATTCACTTCGTGGATGTAAGAGATTCTTAGATAGAATTATTAGATTAAAAGATAAAATAAATGATAATGAAGGCTTTACTGAGTCTTTAGAAGTTCTTCAAAATAAAACAATTAAGAAAATTGAATATGATATGACTCATATGGGATACAATACAGTCATTTCTAGTTTAATGATTTTAACTAATGCATATGATGCACTTGATACTATTACAAAAGAAGATTATAGATTATTAATAACTTTACTTAATCCAATTGCTCCACATATTACTGAAGAATTAAATGAACAAATTGGATTTAGTCCTATTTGTGAAAGTACTTGGCCAGAGTATGATGATGAAAAAACTATAGAAGATACTAAAGAAATTGCTGTTCAAGTAAATGGAAAAGTACGTGGTACTATTGAAATAAATATTGAAGATGATGAAAATTCTATTAAAGAAAAAGCTCTTGATAATGATAATGTAAGTAAGCATATTGAAGGAAAAGATATTGTTAAGATTATCGTTATTAAAGGAAAAATAGTAAATATAGTTGTTAAATAATAAATTAGACTATTAACATTAGTTAGTAGTCTTTTTTTGACATTTTTTTTAAAAGCTACTTGTTACTATAAAAGTGGTGATAATATGAAAGTTAAACTTTTTGATGAAGAAGATGAAGGAGATTTAGAAGATGATATCAATGATTTTTTAAATGATAATATAGAAGTAATTGACATAAAATATGAAGTTGCTATTTCTATTTATAATGAAGAACAAGTATATTGCTTTTCTGCTATGATAGTTTACACATCTAAATAGAAATTTATTGTAAATCAAAAATTAATTTTATATACTTAGTATAATAGAGAGTGGTTGTATGATAAAAACTTTTTTTAAATACCTTTTTTTTAGTTTATACTTAGAATTTATTTTGCATATTGCTTGTTTTGAAAGTATAAATTTTATGCAGATTATATTAGTTTTGATGTTTTCTATTATGTTTTCTGTTATACAGACATTTATTATTAGTTTTATAAAGAAAGATAAATTTAAGAAAGTTTTTTTTATTTTGATAAGTATTATTATGATTATAATGTTTGGTTCTGAATTAGTTTATTTTAAAATATATGAATCATTTTTTAATTTAAGTGGAATTGCTTTTATAGGTGCTTTAAAAGATGGCTATGATAAGATTTTACTTACTATTTTTCAAAATATAATTTACATTGCTCTTTTTATTATACCAATAGTTTTATTTTTTAAGAAAAGTTCTTTTTCATTTTCTAAATTTAATAGAAAAGAGTCTTATACTTTATTATTTTTATTTGTAATTAGTTTTTCATATAGTTCTTTTATGATTAATTGTGTCAATCCAAATAGTAATAATTCTTTTTATAGTTTAATGAATAATGTTAATATGCCAAGACTTAATGTTGAAAATTTTGGTTTACTTGAATCATCTATTATAAGTGTTAAACGTAGTTTATTTGGATTTAAAGAAAAGAAATATGTATCAGAAGATATTTTAAATAATAGAAAGAGTATTTTAAGTAATAGTGATAACGTTAAGTATAATGAGGAAGATATTGATTTTAATACTTTAATTTCTAATGAAAAAGATTCTAATATAAGGTCATTACATGAGTATTTTAGTAATCAAACTCCTACAGAACAGAATAGTTATACTGGAATATTTAAAGGTAAAAATTTAATTTTTATTGTTGCTGAGTCATTTGATGAGATAGCAATTGATAAGACTCTTACTCCAACTCTTTATAAATTAAAAACTGAAGGAATTAAATTTAATAATTATTTTGCTCCTAAATATCCTGCTAGTACTGCAGATGGAGAATATATGCTTGAATGGGGAACTCTTCCTATTATTGGAGAAAATTATAGTTTAATTGATATGGTTTATAATACTAATCCATATATTTTACCTAGAGAGTTTAAGAGTATGAACTATAATACTTATGTATATCATGACTATTTTGGGTATTATAATTATAGAAAAAAATATTTTTCTACACTAAATTTTGATGGTATGAGATATTGCCAAGATGGTATTGACATGTATTGTGATCATTTTCATGGAAGTGATGTTGATATGATGAATCAAACAATAGGTGACTATATTAATAAAGAACATTTCTTTACATACTATATAACTTTAAGTGGACATGGTTCGTATGATTCTACTAATTTTGTAGCGGAGAAACATTTATCTAAACTTAATGGATATAATTATTCTTCAAATATTAAATATTATATGGCTGCTAATATTGATTTTGATATAGCTATGGAGAATTTAGTTTCTAGTTTAGAAAAGAATAATAGACTAGATGATACAGTAATTGTTATCTCATCAGATCACTCTCCTTATTATTTGACAAATGAACAAGTAAATACTAGATCTAGTATTGATAGAACAAATAATTTTGATAGAAATAGAGGCTCTTTAATAATTTATAATAGTAAATTAAAAGAAAATCACAGTATAGATAAAGTTGCGATGAATATAGATGTTTTACCAACTTTACTTAACATGTTTGGTATTAGTTATGATTCTAGACTAATTATTGGTAAAGATATTATGGCTGATAATAATGATGGGTTAGTTGTATTTCCAGATAGAAGTTTTGTGACTAATTATGGGGCATATAACTCTAAAAATGGAGAGTTTACAAAGTATGTTGAAAATGTAGATGAAAAGTATATTCAAGAAAAAATTCAAGAAGTTAATGAAAAATATCAAGTTAGTGTAAATATGCAATATAGTGATTATTACAAATATATTTTTAAGTAGGTGGTTAATATGAATAAGTATTATATGAGTTCTATAGTTTTAATGATAACTTCATTTATAATGCTATTTTTAGGATTTAGTTATTATAAATTAGAAGGTAATGTTTCTAAAATAGTTTATAGTGATAAAAATGAATACAATGATATAAATATAGGACTTAATTATATTAATACTTTACCTATGAATATTAATATTATAAATGAATATTTTTCTGATTTAAATAATTTATCTAACTCTAATAAAGAGCAAATATTGTTTTCATATGTTTTTAAAAATAATTATAAATTATATGATTGTGGTAGTAGTTCATTTAAGAGTAATTTATGTATTAACAAAACTGATATTAATAATAGTTTATTACTTGAAAAAATTGGTTTAAGTATGTTTGAACTTTCTGATGAAGTCAGAACTTATGTTAATAATTATGGGTATGTTGAGTTTAAAAGTAATAGTAATTTAAATTATTATAAAGTTAGTTTTAATAATAAGTCTTTTGAAAATAATGGATATACTGAGTTTTATAAGTATAAGAGAGATAAAGATTTATATGTATTTTATGTATATCAAGGTTTTTATAAGGGAAATTGTATTTTAGGGGAGAATATTAGTTTATTTGATTATATAACTGGGGATGTTTCTTATAGTGGCAGTTGTAATGGAAATCATAGTTTTAATGGAGTTATTGATAATTATGATAAACTTCAACTTTATAAGTATGAATTGAAAAAGAATAGTAATGGGGATTTTTATCTATATGGATATAATCCTGTTAATGATGTGTCTATTGGCTGATGAGGCCTTTTTTTATTGCTTTTTTAGTACTTTTGTGTTATAATATAGCAAATTTAAGGGGATGGTATTATGTTTAAAGATAAGGAAAAAATAGTTATTGCAGGAAAAAGTTTTGACCCTGATGTATTTACTTTTTTATTAAGTAGATTTAAAGAAGCTTTTTCTCATGCTAGTTTAACAATTGAGCAAGCATTTAAAGAGTGCGATGATTTAGAATTTGAAATAAATACGGCTAAAGATAGTAAGGCTTATGAATATTATGAGTGCCTTTCTGATGAAGAAAAAGTATCTATTATGGATACTATTAGACAAATTATTGTTTTTTATGGTAATAAATATGGTGTATTTAATGAGAAAATGGATGGTACCAAGGAACAAATAGATAGATTATATAATGAATATTTTAGTTATTTTGATGAATATGTTTTATATTTTATTAAGTTTGATGGTAATGGAAGAACTGGTAGAATTTTAATGAACTATAATTTATTAAAGCAAGGTATAGCTCCAGTATTAATTACTAATTTTATGTCTAGAGATTATAAGAAATATATTAATGATTTTAATGTTGAAGAGTTAACTAAAATGCTTCTTTCTAGTTCTTCACAACAAATGACTACATGGGTTTCATTTGCTAAAGGTGGAATTTCTCTTAAAGATGAAATTATTAAGCCAGATAATAGTTTCCTTGCAAAATTAACTTATGAAGATGAAGTTGAGACTGATACAAATAAAGTTATAATTAAATAGTTAAAGAATGATATTTAAAAATATTATTCTTTTTTTTGGTATTATGTTAAAATTATTATGGAGGATAAGTAATGAAGAAAGATTCTACAATGAAAAAAAGTACTTTTTTAAAGGGGACAATAATAACTACTATTGGTATAGTTATTACAAAGATTTTAGGGCTTTTATATGTAATTCCTTTTCATTCTATAATTGGTGATGAAGGTGGAGCTTTATATGGATATGCCTATACTATATATTTATTCTTTATGTCTATTTCTACAGCTGGTATTCCACTTGCTATTAGTAAAATAGTATCTGAGTATCAGACTCTTGGTTATATGAAGGCTAAAAAGAGGGTGTTTACTCTTAGTAAAAGAATATCACTCCTTCTTGGGTTTGTTAGTTTTTTAATTATAATGCTGTTTGCTCCAGTAATTGCTAAAGGTATTCTTGGTAATGCTACTGGTGGTAATAGTATAGAAGATATTTCTTTTGTTATTAGGGTTATTGGTACAGCTATATTAATTGTTCCAGTACTTAGTATATATAGAGGTTACTTTGAAGGACATAGGTTTATGAGTCCGCCATCAATATCACAAGTAATAGAACAGTTATTTAGAGTATTTATTATTATCTTTGGTAGTTTAAGTGCTATAAAAGTATTTCATCTTAGTATAAGTAGTGCTGTTGGAATTGCTCTTTTTGGAGCAACTGCAGGTGCTATAATTTCTTATTTATATTTAGTAAATAAACTAAGAAAAAATAAAAATAAATTTAATGATAAATTAATAAAAAAGAATGAGCCAATTGTATCAGATAAAGAAATATTTAGAAAACTTATTATATATGCTGTACCTTTTATTATGATAGATTTATTTAAATCACTTTATAATACAATAGATATGGTTACTGTTGTAAAAGGTCTTGTTAAAGTATCATATAGTACAGTTGATGCTGAAACTATTTATTCTATGTTATCTACTTGGGGAGCTAAATTTAATATGGTAATTTTAGCAATATCTAGTGGAATAATTGTAAATTTAATACCTAATTTATCATCTAGTATTGTTAAGAAAGATTATAAAGGTTGTAATGACAAAGTAATTCAATCTTTAAATATATTATTGTTTTTAGCACTACCAATTACTTTTGGAATTAGTTTTTTAGCAAAACCTATTTGGTATCTTTTCTATGGGAATAGTTTATATGGACCTAATGTTTTGAGTTACTATATTTTTGTTGGACTTTTTATGTCTTTGGCAACAATAGTAGTAACAATACTTCAATGTTATAAAGATTATAAAGGTATGTTTATTAGTTTATCTATAGGAGTAATATTAAAGTTAATATTAAATAATAATTTATTATATGCATTTAATAAAATGAGTTTTCCTGCTTACTATGGTGTAATTACTGCTAGTATTATTGGTTATTTTACAACTTTTATTATTGCTTTAATTTTATTAAAGAAAAAATATGGTGTTTCATATGAAAATTTAATTAAAAATCTTGTTGATTATATTTGTGGTACAGTATTAATGATAATGTTACTTTTTGTTATTAAGTTTTTAATACCTATATATTCTAGTAGCAGAGTTTTAAATATTTTAATAATTGTTTTTTATGGATTAGTAGGTTGTTTTATATATTTCTTTTATGCTTATAAGGCAGGTTGTTTTGAAAAGATTTTTGGTAAGAAGTTTATTAATAATATAAAAAGAGTTTTTAATAAGAAATCTAATAGATAGTTTTTTACTATCTTTTTTGTATATAAAAGTAAACTTTTTTATATTTAGAAGAAATAATTTGTTATTGATAAATTTAAGTGATAAAATACTATTATAGAGTAGAGGAGGATATTGTATGGTTAGTAGTGGCTCAGTTAATAATGATTTGAGTTCTGTAAAATCAGTTTTAAGTAGTTACAGTTCTCAAATTAGTGGACTTGATGGTTCTTGGAAAGGAACATCACATGATTCTATTATTTCTAAGGCTGAGGCATTTGTATCAGAGTATACTAGTGTAATTGAAAGTGGAATGACTGCTTTTGCATCAGCATGTGATAAATATGAAGAATATAAAAGTTATAAGGATGCATTGAAAGCGGCACAATCTAATTTAAGTCAAGCAAATAGTTTAAATGATAGTGCAGCACAAACAACTTATTCAAATCAAGTAAGTGAATATACAGAGAAAATGAATAGTATAAAGTCAGAAATTGAGAGCTTGTTATCTACAGCGTCATCAAATAAATTAACAGCAACTTCTGCAGCTGGCAGTGTAAGTAGTAATACATCATTTTCAGGTTCAAAGGGAAGTGCTACAGCATCACCTTATGTTAATTGTGGAACAAGAGAGTTAACAGGTGCAAATTTAGACTTTGTTAATTCTATTAAAGATAAGGCTGTTGAAGCATATAATGAATATGGTGTGTTACCTTCATTAACTATAGCTCAGGCAATTCTAGAGACTGGTTGGGGTAAGTCAATGATTGGAAATAATATTTTTGGAATTAAGGCTGGTAGTAGTTGGAAAGGAAAAACAATAAATTGTAGTACTGGTGAACAAAATCCAGATGGCTCTAGATATACGGTAGATGCTGATTTTAGAGATTATGATTCGATAGATGATTCCATAATTGATCATGCAAAATTGTTGAATACTGATACATATAAGAAAGTAATTGAATCAAAAAATTATAGAGATGCATGTATTGCTGTTAGAGAATGTGGTTATGCTACTAGTTTGGATTATTCTAAAAATTTAATAAGTCTTGTTGAGACGTATGGTCTTGATCAATGGGATCCTAAAGATGTTTAAAGAGGAGGAAAAACATGGCAGTTTTTATGTTAGAAACAGATGCTTTAACTTCAGCATCAAGTGCAATAAGTTCACTAGCATCACAAGTTAATGAAGTTAGTAATTCAATTAATGGTTATGATACAAGTTGTGAAGATGGTTTTGACTTTGCAGGAGCTAAAAGTGTTTTGGCAAGTAATGTAGAGGCATGTTCTACAAAGATAACAAATACCGCATCAATACTTGAAAATGTTGTGTCAGCTCATACTGAGCTTCAGAGTAGTATGAAATTTGATGGTAGTGGTAATACATCAGATAGTAGTTCTAGTTCTTCATCTAGTAGTTCTAGTTCTTCGAGTGGAGCAACATCAAGTGGTAGTGTTTCAAGTGGAAGTAGTTCAAGTGGTAGCTATTCCGGTGGTGGATACTCTGGCGGTGGTTCATATTCTGGAGGCAGTTCATCATATGGTGGAGGAGATTATTCAGGAGGTTACTCTGGTGCTGCAGTTTCTGGTAGAACTGTATCAGACTTAGTTACAGAAAAAGTTAAAGATTCTAATACTGATAATGCTAAAAAAGTAACTGGCAGTGATTCATTAAAAGATAAAAAAGATACTGAAAAAAAAGAAAATGAAAAAGAAAAATCAACTGATAGTAAATCAACAGATAGTTCAGAAGAAAAAGTTAAAACAGAATTAAAAAATGTAAATTATGCTTATATTAATAGTGATAAGGTAACTGATAAATCAAAAGAAATATTTAATGATGATACATTTAATTATGATACTAATACTGGTTATGCAACAGTTGATGGTAAGTATGTTATTGCATGTGATAGTTCTGTTGGTGAAGTAGGAGACATAATTAAATTTAGTCAGAAAGATGGTTCTACTGTTGAATGTGTAGTAGGTACTAATACAGTTACAGATGCATCTAAAAATGTAATTAATTTTATAGTTGATAAAGAAAATTGGGCTAATAAAACACCTATGTCTATTTCTGAGAATTTGATAAATAATACAACAACTATTACAAATGCTGGTCAGTATAATGTAAAACCAAATAGAACAATTACAACTTTAGTAAATGAGATTTCAACTATGGATACTAATACGGCAGGTAAAGTTGTTCCTGCAGAAACTAAGGAGGTATAAAAATGGCAAAATATGTGTGTGATTTTAGTCAAGTAACGTCTATAGGAGAAAAGTTATGTACTGCTGCAACAGATATTGAAACATCAATTAGTGGTTATGCTAGTCAAATTGAAAGTGATTTATCTTCTTGGTCTGGTAGTGCTAAGAGTTCTTTTCAAACTACATGTGATAGTCAGGTAGAAACTGCTAAAGCAAGTGCAGAATATATTAACAATTTAGGTGAATTTATTAAGCAAGCTTCTCAAAATATTGAATCACTTGAAGGAGAACTTGCTGCTTTGGAAATTTAGGTGTCAACTTGGTGTAATAGGTATTGTATATTATTTATACTTTATATATAATTTAATTAAAGATAGGAGGATTATTTATGTCAGGATTAAGTGTTAATACTGGAGCTATGGATGCTAATGGTAAGCAAACTGTAGCTAATGCAGAAGAATTTGCAAATGAATTATCTAGTTTAAGAAATAATATAGATGGTTTAATGAGTATTTGGAGAGGTCTTTCTGCAAATGAATTTAATAAGTCATATGAGGTTCAAGCACAAAATTTAAATGCTTTCCAACAATTATTAAATGATTTAGGTGAAGCAATTAGTAGAGGTGCTAATATTCTTAATAGAACTGAAGAAGACAATGCTAATGCTGGAGCACATTTATTTTAATAGGAGGTTAGATATTCATGAATGAATTTGAAGAGAAGGATTATGCCGGAGCAAGAAGTTATGCTGATGGCGTTCAAAAAAATGCAGATAATATTATGATGATTTTTGATGAGTTAAATAATGTTATGAGCAGTTTATATGGTTCAAACTGGGAAAGTGCTGGTGCTGAAGAAGCAAAAGCAAGATATGATGAAATTCGTCAAAATTATCAAGTATTTTATGATAAAGTAGTAGCAATGAAGACTCATATTTATAATGTAACTGCTGCAAATGAAGAAGCAGATACTACTGCCAGTCAAACAATTGCAAATATCTAAAAAGTGGGAAACCACTTTTTTTGTATTTTTTTGTAAAGTTTTTTTTTTAAATTGTAATTAGATTGTTATCTATTATTTTTAATGATAAAATTATATTGATATAGTACGGAGGTGTTTTCTATGAATGAAAATTATAGTGTGTCTGATTATGGAATATTTGATAGTGCAGTTTCAACTACCTCAAAGGTTACTGAATCACTAAATACAAGTAAAACAACAATTACTGAGTGCAAGACTAATCTTAGTAATGAAAGTGTTTTTATGGGACCATTATGTGATGAAGCTGTAAATGGCTTTTCCAAAGTAGATGCAAGCGTTACACAAATTTTAGATAATTTTTCAAAAATTAGTTCTTATATTACTGAAACTGCTACTAATTATAAATCTGGTGATGAATCAGCATCAAATACAGTTTTAAGAATTGATTCTGGTACAATTAATACTAGTACTATTAGTAATGTTTCTACTGGTAATGAAACAAAAGATAAAGTGTATAATTATTTAGCAAGTCAGGGTTTTAACAATGCTGCTATATGTGGAATTATGGCTAATATTCAACATGAATCTAGTTTTAATACGCAAGCTTTAGGTGATGGTGGAACTTCTTATGGACTATGTCAATGGCATAATAGTAGATGGTCTAATTTAAATAATTATTGTAGTTCCAATAATCTTGATGCCTCATCTTTAGATGGTTAACTTTCATATTTAGTTCATGAATTAAAGAGTAGTTATCCAGGTGTTTATAATACTCTTCAAAATGTTCCTAATACAAAAGATGGGGCTTATCAAGCGGCTGCCAAGTGGACAACTGATTTTGAAATACCTGCTAATAAAGAGAGTGTTGCTGTTACTCGTGGTAATACTGCTCAATCTGATTACTGGAATACTTATGGTGAAGTATAAAAAAATAAGTGATTTTGTTTTATCACTTATTTTTTATGTTTTTAAGTTTATGATATGTTTTAAATGCTAAATTATATACTGTATACCAGAATTTTGAAACTACTAGGTCATATTCTCCAATTAATTCTACAACGTGGCCTCCAAAACTTTTTTTAAATAAATATAATCCGTATAATGGATTTTCTTTTCTGAAATCTCCAGTTATTCCATAGAAGTTATATCTATTATAATTTCCTTCAACAGCCATCTTTACACCTTCAAAATGAATTGTATATGCTGATTGGAATTGCATAAGTTTAGCATGGCTTCCTCCATGAAGAGAAAGAACTTCATTTCCATATATTAGGAAAAGTATTCCACCTAATATTTCTTTATCACCATATTCATCTTTTAATTCTTTTATTTTTTCAAGTTGTTTTTCAAGACGTTTAATTGCTTCTTCATCTTGTTTATTACTAGAATTGTATTTTTTCTCATTCATTTTTAAAATGTTTTTTTCTTTTTTATATATTCTATCTTTTAAATTCTTTTCTATTTCTTCTTTTTCTTCTAACGTATTTTTTTCATATTTATTAAAGTCTATTTCTGCAATTAATATTTTTAAGATACCACTATCATGTAAGGCATCCCACATTGCTTCATAATATGATAGCGGTCTATCAACGAATTCACGTCTATCACTTGTATGTTTCATTATATCTTTAAATATTGGAAGTTCGTCTCTTGTTATTTCTCTTGTTGTTATTCCACATTTTTCATTTTTTCTAAGAATTTGTCTTGTCTTTGATTCCATGTCTTTCATAACGTCATCAAGAGTTCTATTCTTAGTTTCAATTACATGCATCCATCTTGGTTGAAGTGTATCTTGCATTAAGTTAAAACCAAAAAATTTGTAGCCTAAACTTTTAAGATTTTCTACAGCGTCTTTGTTATTGTAGCCATTTTTTACAATATCTCCATTATTATCATGTTCTTGATATTCAACAAATGGATCTATTTTTATAAATATTGCATTTTCTTTTTTTGCATATTTTTTTATTTCTTCTGTAAATTTTTTTAATAATTCTTTGTTATTATAATCTATTAAGAATCCTCTTGGAGAATAAAACATTTTTTTCTTTATAATTGGTAATGTTTTTGATAGTAATAATGCTCCTGCTATTATTTTTTTATTATCATCCTCAAGACCTATATAGTGAGCATCCCAGTTATTTACTTTTTTTAAATTAGCCCATTCTTCGGTTTGGTGAAATGTTATTTCAGGATTTTTGTCAGCAAATGTTTTAAATTCTTTTTTAGTTAGTTTTTTTAACTTCATTTTGTAACTCCTTCTTGCTTTTTCTTCTAATAATATTTCTATATATTGGTACTAGTTTTGTAAATACAAAATACATCAATGGATTTGTTATATAGTCCCATTCACCGACAAATTCAACATAATCTCCACCAAATTTCTTTTTAAACTCATGAAGTCCTAAACGAGGATTATCTTTAGATAAGTCTCCGATAGTACCAAATTGGTCATATGTTTTTATATCTTTTTCTTTACAATATTTGATGTGCTCAAAGTAAGTATTATAATTTGCATATGTTTCAGTTAATATGTTATGGTTTCCTGCGTATAGCACCCAAGCTTTATCACCATACTCTATTATCATATGGGCATTTAGTGTTATATCATTTCCATACTCTTTTTTATAACTTTTATATTTTTGTAGTTCTTTTAATGTATTTTCTTTTTGTCTAGTTAATTCTTTAAGTTTGTTTTTAGCACTTTTACTAAGATTATCTATTGGAAGTATTGAAATTTGATTATTTGTTTCTTTTAGATTTTTATCTAGAGTTTTAATTATTTTATTTAGATGTACTTTTCCAAGAAATAGAGTCGCTTTACTATTTTTATTACCATTAAATATTTCATATAACGTTTCATAATAATCTTCATTATAAGATACAAAGTCTTTTCTATTTTCTGTTAATGTCATTAAATGATAAAATTCTTTAATATCTTCACTTGTTCCAATAGTAACTTCTGTATCTAGTTTTTGAGCTTTTGCAATTCGTTGTTTTGTAGTTTTAGAAAAGTGACTTTCAATATCTTCCATAGATTGTGTCAAATCAATTCTAAAAGTGTATCTTGGTTGCATTGTTTCAAAGTTTTTTGTAAAACCTTGATGTTTAAAGCCACATTCTTTTAAAGTATTAAATATATTTTCATAATCAGGATTTTCTTTTGTTTCTCCTAAGTAATTTGTAGATTCTTTAATAATATCTGGATCTATTTTTACAAATATTGCTTTTTTATTCTTAGCAAACTCTATAACTTTTTTAGTCATTTCTCTAACTAATTCTTTTTTCTTATAATCAACAACGAAACCTCTAGGTGCATAGAAGTAGCACATGTTCATTGGTAGGCTTTTTTCTAATAATAAAGTAGCAGCAATTATTTCATCATTTTCATTTACAAGTCCTAAATAATATGGAGTTAAGTGTTTTTTTACTCTTGCAAATTCACCCCATGATAATGATTGTAAAAAATGAGATTTAGTTTTATGATTCTTTACAAATTCATCAAATTTTTCTTTTTCTATATTTTTGAGTTTTAACATTATATTGCCTCACTTTCCTTACTATTTAGTATATCATATAAGTAAGGAAAAACCACAATATTTTAGCTATACCATGTAAAAATTATCATCTTTTTCTAAATAATTATTTACTTGTTTTTCACTTTGTTGTTTTGATAGTAATTTTTCAATTCTTTTTAGAGCTTCATTAATTTTAATTAGCTCTTCTACAATATTCATGTTCATATTATTTGGAGATGGTGGGATAAAAGGATATGAGTAATTATTCATAAAATCAACTTCTTTCTTTTTATTCTATGTATTCTATTTATTAGTGTGATAAAATATTAATGGGTGATTTTATGAGACTTAGAAATGTAAAAAACAAAGAAGAAATAATGAATAATTCTAATTACTTAGTAAAGAATTATTATGATTATAAAGGTAGATGGAGAGAATTATTTAATAATGATAATCCAATATATATAGAAATTGGTATGGGAAAGGGTAAATTTATTATAGAAAATGCTGTAATGTATCCAGATATTAATTTTATTGGAATTGAAAAATATGATAGTGTTATTGCTAAAGGATTACAAAAAATTCCAGAAGGACTTAATAATTTAGTTATGATAAGAGCAGATGCCTTAGATATAGATAATATATTTTCTAAAGAGATTGATAGAATTTATCTTAATTTTTCTGATCCTTGGCCTAAAAATAGACATCATTTGCGTAGATTGTCTAGTAGAATATTCTTAGAAAAATATGATAGTTTATTTAAAAATGACAGAATAATACATATGAGAACAGATAATAGAGATTTATTTCAATATTCACTAGTTAGCTTTAGTGAGAACGGATATATACTACATAATGTTAGTTTAGATTTACATAAAGATGATATGCCACTAATAACAACAGAATATGAAGATAGATTTTCTAGTAGAGATATGCCTATATATTATGTAGAATGTTCTAAAGAAATGTCTAAATAAGTAAATCAATATAAAAAATTTTTACATTTAAAAAAAAAATGTTATAATGTAATAAGAGTAGGTGAAATATGAAAAAGATAGTTGTTTTACTCTCTGTTGTTATGTTGTTTATGACAGGTTGTAGTGTTACAAAATTAGATAATAATAATATTTCAAAAAATATGAAAACTCTATTGTCTGAAAAATCTAATCTATATAATGTCTTTTATGGAGGTTATAAGTATTATTTACCTAAAGGAGTAGGATTTATTTCTAAGGATGATTATAATGCTGTTATAAAAGATAGTAATGGTAATAAATATTACTTTTATGTAGATGCAATTAGTTATTATCACAAAGTTGAAAATACTTATGAAATTAATAAGGAATCTCATTATTCAAAGAAGTTAGATTACAATAATAAAAATGGTTATATTCAGATAGATGAAGAAGGCTCTAAGTACTTTATTCAATTTGTTTATAATTATGCTAAGTTAGAGGCTTTAGTTGATAAGAAAGATTTAGCAAGTGTTGTTGATAATATGTGTTATATTCTAAGATCTGTTAAATTTAATGACAAAGTATTAGAAAGTTTAATTGGAGAGAATACTCTTGACTATAAAGAAGAGAATTATTCATTGTTTGATGCTAAATCGAGTAATAAAGAGACTTTCTTAGGTGTTGTTGAAAAATATGAGACAGATGATTATAAAAAGGATTTAGAAGATGAAAAGATAGACTTAAATAATTAAAGAGGTGAACTCATGGGTGTATTAGATAAAATAAAAAATGCTCTTTTTGAAGTTGAATATGTTGAAGTGGAGGAGCCACCTAAAGTTGAAAAGAAAAAGAAACCTAAAGAGGTTAAGGCAGAAGAAAGAAAACCTATTGCGAAGAGGGTAGTTTTACCTGGTAAGAGAGAAGAAAAGATAGAAGAACTTAAAGAAGAAGAATTAAAAGATGATAATTTCGAGGCTAGACCTAAGGATGAGACTATAAAAAAGACTCCTAGTGAAGATTTTAAGTACATGGATGATAATGATTTTAAGGTAGAAGATGATTATGAGAAGAATGAACCTGAAATTGTTAAAGTGATGGATAAAGAAGAAGTAAGTGATGATTATAATGAAAATACTTACTATAGAAATTCTAGAGAGGATTATACATCAAAAGAAAAGAGTTTAGATGACTATTATAATGATTCAAGAAACTATGAAGATTCTTATAAAGAAGAAGTAAAACCAAAACCATACGAGAATAAGAAAGAGAGTAAACCATATGGTATGGATAAAGCTTTTTCAGTTCCAATGTATGAATATGGTTCTTATGAGAAAAAAGATGAGAAGACTGTTTTTAAACCAAGTCCTATTATTTCACCAATTTATGGTATTTTGGATAAGAACTATAAAAAAGAAGATGTTGTTCAAAAGAAAGATGTTAGAATAACAACAAGTTATAGTAGATCAAGAGTAAGTGTTGATGATGTTAGAAATAAAGCTCTTGGTGTTGACATGCATGAAGAAATTATTAAGCAACCACAAGAAACTACTTTTGAAATTGATGATACTGAAGATGATAATTTATTAGTTGATTTAACAGATGAAAAAGGAAAGCCTGAAGTAAAAGAATTGACTATGGGTGATGCATTAGAATATTTCCAAGATTTAGGTCTTGAATATAATGTTGATTATGTTGATGCTAGTAAAAAGAATAATCAACCAAGAAGATGTAATAAAACAGAAGAAGAAAAAGATTCTAAGCCATCTATTGGAGAAGTTTTAAAAAGAGAAGTAAAGCCAAAAGCAGTTGCTGAAGAGACTGAGCAACATGCCGAGGAAGATACATTTAAATTAAATACTAAAGCTATGGATGAAGAAAATAAAAATAAGAAGACTACACCTATAATTAAAGATGAGTCAAATGCTTCAAGTAAGGACATGCAAGATGATGACGATAATTTATTCGATTTGATTGATTCTATGTATGAAGAGAAAGGAGCGTAATAATATATGGAATTTTTAAGCACTTTTTTACCTATAATATTATATATAGTAGCTATTGTTTTATTAGTAATATTAATTATCTTAGGATTAAGATTACTTAAACTTTTAGATAAAGTTGATGCATTAGTGGATAATATTGAAGAAAAAGTAAATACTTTTAATGGAGCATTGTCTGTTGTAAAGACTGCTGCTGATGGTATTGCAAGTATTTCTGATAGTGTTATTTTTGGAATTAGTTCTGCAGTATCTAAAGTATTTAATAGGTTTACAAAGAAAAAGGAGGATGATCTTTATGAGTAAAGATAAAAAATTAGGATTAGGAAAATTTGTATTAGGAGCTGCTGTTGGTGCAGGACTTGGAGTTTTATTTGCACCTAAAAAAGGTAGCGAAACAAGAGCAGATTTAAAAAATAAGTTAGATGAATTAGTTGATCAAGTTAAGAAGATTGATGTTGAAGAAGTAAAAAAAGAATTTGATATGAAAGTTAATGAGATTAGAATGGAACTTGTTGACTTGGATAAAGAAAAAGCATTAGATATTGCTAAAGAAAAGGCAGCAGATTTAAAAGAAAAAGCTCAAGAATTATATGATTTAGCTTTAGAAAAAGGAACACCTGTTTTAAAGAAAACTGCTAAAGATGTATTAGAAAACGTAATTAGAGTTTCTAAAGATACTATTAAAAAACTAGATAAAAAAGAAGAAAAAGCTAATTAATTTAGCTTTTTTACAGAGTGTTGACAAAGTTCAATACTCTTTTATTTTGTAAAGATATGTGGCAAAATTAACATGACGAGAAAAAAATTCTAGGTTAATCAAAAAGAAATATTGGATAATTGTCAAATAGTGTGTAGATACAAATAAGTGATAATTATTTATGTAGTCAATGCAGTTATGCATTGGCTTTTTTTATTTTAATTAATCCTTTACATATTATTATTCTAGCTTTAAATCTTCTAAATAATCTAAATCCAAAAGCAATTCTTTTTATTACTTTAATTAAGTTGTTGTTTCCTTCTATGTAACCATTATGATAATTAGTTGTAAATGTATTTTTTATATATGGTAAAAATTCTGATCATGTTTTAATTGCTGTTTTCATATATGAAGATATATTATTGTTTGGGTTAATTAATACTAACTTTAGTAATTTATAATTTCTTTTTTTTTAAGGAATGCAATATATCTTGATATATAAGATAAGTTTGTTTTAATTCTTCATCAATGTTAATTAAATAATCAACTACATCAATAGTAGTCATTAAATGTTCAAAACACGTAAATCTTTTCCATACAGAGTTATCTAAATCTTCATGATATTTTAAAAGTAATTTCCAATATCTTTTTAATTTTCTGTAATGTTGTTGATGTTTTTTCATAATCATAATTTTTGTTTTATTTAAAGGTGTGGAAAAAATCAAAATGTAAATAAAATAAAAAGAAATAAATAATTAAAAGACAAAGAATACACTTTATGATAAAATTATAATAAAGGAGGGAATGAGTAAAATAATGGATGTACAAATTCATAAAAAAAATTTAAAGCTATGGCTATTACTTATATTTTTTTGTCCCATTATATTAACTATTGTAATGATTTTACAATGGGATAAAGATAACTCAATATTAATGAGTATAATTATTGGAGTAATCTGGTTACTTGCAATTATTATTGCTACTAATTCTATAAAAGAAGCCAAAAATAATCCCTACCCATTTTTCTATTTGGTGGACTATAATACATTACTAAAATATATGAAAAGTGATGATGAATTTTCTTTCAACATAATCTTGAAGCTAGTTTTCATTTCTATTTATACAAAAATTCTCAAAAAATAGAAATACAATCATGGCATTTTACAGATAATAATCAAAAAAATATATATTATTACAACAAAGAAGAATTTAATAATCTAGATGATTTAGTTAACCAAAGATTAAAAGAACAAAATTTCCCAATTTTAATAGAATTAATTGATGGAGATAACGTAATGCTTAATAATTATAAAAAAGAACATCCTGAATTAAATATTATAGATTATATTGAAAATAAACATTACTTAGACCAATAATTTAAAAGGAGCAATTACCTAAAAAAGTAACTGCTCTTCAGAGTGTTGACAAAGTTCAATACTCTTTTATTTTTTAAAGATATGTGATGAAATTAGTATGGCGAAAAAAATTTCTATTTCATCCAAAAGAAATAATCAACTTCTCACTTTTATTATGTAAAAATGATATAATTTAAATGGTTGAAATAGAAATGGGTTGGATAACGATAAATGAAAATATGCAAAATGAAATCTTGATGACCACAATGGAAGAACTTGTGAAAAAATTAAAGTAGATGCAGAATAGAGATGATTTTTAGGAATACCATTTGGACAAGATACTCCACACTTTTCAACATTCAGCAAAAATTATGAAAGAATGTTTAAAGAAACAGAAACATTTGAAATATATTTGTAAAAATGACCGAAAAAATCAAAATGTATATAAATGAAAACCCCGCATTTTTTCAAATGCTGGTTTTGTCAACACTCTGAGAAAAAACTAATTAATTTAGCTTTTTTATTTGAATAATAACAATTATTATGTTATAGTTTATATATAATTTTTGTTGATAAATAGATTAGTAGAAATATTTATTATTTTTAGAGAACTAATGGTTGGTGAAAATTAGTATGATACTTATTTTGAATTACACTATTTGGAGAAGAATCGTTTATCGCGTTAAGATATTTGAGGTGTATATTTATACATAAAATAAGGTGGTACCACGAATAATTCGTCCTTTGGATGATTATTCGTTTTTTTTTAGGAGGAAATTTATGCATACAGAATATGAAGTTAGAATATTAAATATTGATAAGAATGAAATTATTGAAAAACTAAATAAACTTAATGCATCTTTTGAATGGGATGCGTTGCAACAAAGATATGTATATGATTTTATTCCAAAGATTGAAGGTAAGTGGATAAGACTTAGAACTAATGGTCTTAAGAGTACATTAACTATTAAGAATTTGGTTTCATCTGAAATTGATGGTACACAAGAATTAGAAATTGAAGTTGATTCATTTGAAAGAACAAATTTAATTTTAAAAGAGTTAGGTTATGTTGCAAAAGGATATCAAGAAAATAGAAGAATTCAATATCTGTTAAATGGTGTTGAGATTGATATTGATAGTTGGCCTTTAATTCCAACTTATTTAGAGATTGAAGGTCCTAGTGAGGAAGCAGTATATAATGCAGTTAGTGCACTTGGTTTTTCTGTTTCTGATACGACAACTAGAGATGTTGAAGGAATTTATTTAGATTATGGATATAATTTAAATGAAATATATGATTTAAAACTAGAGGAGGAAAGAAAATGACAAATTGGGAAGAATTAAAATGGAGAGGATTAATTAAAGATACAGCAGGAGATGATATTGAAGATAAAATTAATAATGGAGAAATAACATTTTATTTAGGAACAGATCCTACAGCAGATAGTCTACATTTAGGTCATTATAGTTCTTTTATGACTGCTAAGAGATTAATGCTTATGGGACATCATCCAATTATTTTATGTGGAGGTGCTACTGGAAGAATTGGAGATCCTAGACCAACTTCTGAAAGACAAATAATGCCTATTGAAGAATTAAATAAAAATGTGGAGTGTTTACGTAAACAAATTGATAAAATATTTGATGGAAAAGCAAAACTTGTAAATAATTATGATTGGTTTAAGGAATATGAATTTTTAGATTTTTTAAGAGATGTTGGAAAATATGTTAATGTAAATTATATGTTAAATAAAGATATTATTCAAAGAAGATTAGATACAGGTATTACTTATGCAGAGTTTAGTTACATGCTAATTCAAGGATATGATTTTTTAAATATGTATCAAAAAATGAATTGTACAATGCAAGCAGCAGGTTCTGATCAATGGGGTAATATTACTACAGGAATTGATTTAATTAGAAAGATTCTTGGTAAGGAAGCATATGGTTTTACAATGCCTTTAATACTTGATTCTACAGGAAAGAAATTTGGGAAGAGTGAAGGTAATGCTTTATGGTTAGATGAAGATAAGACTTCTTCTTATGAGTTATACCAATATTTAATTAATACAGATGATTCTAAAGTATATGAATATTTAAAAGTATTTACATTCTTAACACCAGAAGAAATTAATAATATAATGGATGAACATAGTAAAACTCCGGAGAAGAGAATTGCTCAAAAGAAGTTAGCTGAATGTGTAATTTCTGATTTACATGGAGAAGAGAGTTATCAAAATGCAGTTAAAATAAGTGAGTCTTTATTCAATGGTGATATCAAATCGTTTTCTAAGAAAGATATTGAAGTTGCATTTAAAGGACTTGATGTGTTTAACGTAGAGAGTGATTTAAACATAGTTGATTTATTAGTTAATAGTGGTGCTTGTTCAAGTAAAAGAGAAGCAAGAGAGTTTGTGGGTAATGGATCAATTACTTTAAATGGAGAAAAAGTTACAGATTTGGACTTTGTTATTACAAGAGAAAAATGTATTGATAATACATACATTGTAATTAGACGTGGTAAGAAGAAATATTTTATTGGTCAATATAGATAGTTAAAAGTCGCCTTTATGACTTTTTTCTTTATTTATGGTATAATCTTTTTAATTTAATTTGGGGGTATAAGTATGAATTTAAGTTATGATGAATTTATGAGGATTGTTCCAAGTGAAACAGCTCAATATGTTAAATATACTTTAGAAGAAATGTATTATCATTTTAAATTATCATATGCTGTTAATGGCTATGATGGTAAGTATGATAAACTAGTTAAATGTTTTTTATCTTCTATGTTACCTCAAAAAAATTATGGTTCTTTTTTAAGAAACATAGATTTTGACGGGTCGAATATAAATTTACATAGAGATAATTTGTGGAAAGATCAGTATGAAGATCTTTATAATGAATTTATAGGATTATTTTGTATAAAAGACAATATGAATGACTATAAGTATTTAATGCCTAGTGAACTTTTATATAATAGCGTTAAATTAAGAGAAGAAAATGATGATGGCAAAGGTTTTTATAATGCGATAGGTGTTAGTAAAAGGTTAAAAGATTATACAAAGAAATTAGTTAAACAGGATAAAAAATTAATAGATTTGAAAATAGAAAATGAGATATTTAAAGGTATGAATTATGAAGAAATATCTTATTTTGAATGTGCTAGTAAAATTAGAGAACAATTAATTAAAAAAATTGATAATAATAGTATTTCTGAAAGTGATTATTTAAAAAAGATAGATGAATATCTAATTCCTGTTTCTCTTTTTTTAGCAATTTTTGAATATGATGGAAAAGGAGTAAATATACTTGAAAAATATTTGAATGAAAAAGGTGTAACTATTAAAGATATTTATAAAATATTAGGTTACTCATTAAGTAATGATATTTTAACAGAAGATAGAAATATGCAAGTAATTGATTATTTGTATAAACCATATTTTTCGAAAGATATACAAGAAGTATTTGAAAAATTACTAAATAGAGATTTAGTTAATAATACTTGTATTGAGAGACTGCTTTCTAAACTTAATTTGAAAAAAGATGATTTTTCTAATATGAAAAGAGATTTACTTAAGTATAAGGCAAATCCTGAAGAAGAAAGACTTGCCGAGATAAAGAATTTTTACAATGCATTAAAATTTTCAACTAAAGATTATATAAATGATACTGTTAAAATATATCAAATACTTACAAAGTATATTGGTAAACATGAATTACTAAATTCTAGTGATGATATAGATAGTTTGGCTTTACTTATTTCTTCATATTACTATAATGGTATAGTTAGTGAATTCTTTAAAGATAATGGAGTAACACTTGAAGATATTTTAGGATTTTTTAATATAAGTATTACAAAAGAAGAAATTAAGAATACTGTGTTAGATAAAAATATCGTAATATCTAAGTTTAAAAGGTTTGTAAATAGTGGAGCAAATAATGGTAATAATTTATCTAATATATATCCTGCTGATGTTGAAAGAAATTTATGTAATAAAGAATTTAATAGAACTACTATAATTCAAGATTTATTTGATAAATTTACTGGTAAAACTTTAAGTGATGATTTTTCTAAAGATTTAGATAGACATATAAATTTAAAAAGAAAGTTACAAGAAGATAATAAATTGAAAGATTATATGAAGAGTCTTCCTATTGAAGATAAAGGTTTTCTTGGATTTGTTTCTTCAAAATATAATGAATTAAAAAATACTAATAAAGAGTATATTGATGATAGATTTTTAATAGAACTTAGTATAATTTATGCTAGTGAGAAGATATTCGATTGTAGAGAATATTTGACAAGTATTGGTTTGAGTTATGATGAGCTGGTTAAAAGTCATTCTATTAAAAATAGTTCGATAGTAAGAAAAGACATTGATGTTGATATATTAAAAGATAAGTTTAGTGACTTAGTACATGATAATAATTATCCTATGGATATTATGATGAATATGTTGTTTGATAAAAATATGTCTTTAGTATTACGTGAATTTTTATATAATAGAGGAATTAAACTTATTTCAAGAGAAGAGTATTCTTCAAATAAAGAAAAAGAAGTTTTAAAAAAAGAATTTAACAAAAAAGTGGATAAGTTTGATGAAGATATAAAAAATACTATATATGGTAGTTGTGAACATTTTTCTCATTCAAATGATTCTTATAGTGATAATGATAGAAAGTATATTAGTTTATTCTTAGGTTTATTTTATGATGATGATTTTGCTAAGATACTTAATTCAAAGGGAATATCTCTTAGTAGTTTAAAAGATAAATGTTTAACTGATGAAATATCTATAAGTAATATTGATATAAATGAAGTTTTTAAAGATTTTAAGTTAGTTGATACTAATAATTTTTCTAGGAATGTATTTATTAATGGATTATTTGATAATGAACTTATTAAAAAGATATGTGAGTCTTATTCTGTTTCAGTAGAAGAATTAAAATATGAATTGATTAATAAAAAGAGTTATGAAGATTCATTAACAATACTACAAAAGAAGGATTTATTAGAACAAATGGAATTACCTGAATTAAATCCATTTAGTAATACTAGTTTGCTTAGATATTCTAATGCTCTTAATTTTCATTCTAAAAATATTGAAGGCCCTTATAATGAACTTATGAAGTCAGATACTATAGTTGATGCGACTAATTCTATACATGATACAATAGAGAGTTTATATGTAGAGAAGGAAGTTGGTAGTAAACAAGGATTTTTAAGTAAATTAATTTTTGGAGAACAAGAAGTAGAAAAAGAGATAAAGTTAAATCCAGATGCGATGGAAAAATTAAGAAATGATTTGCATGTAGGTGGAATATCTCTTGAGAAAGAAATAAAAATCTATGGAGATTTATTAGATTATATGAAGGCTTTTTATAAGAAAAACAAACTTAGAATAGAAGAGACAGAAAAGCAGATAGAAATATTAAAGTCACAAAAGGAAAGTTTTTCTGATGATTCTTTTGAATTGATGAGACTTCAAAGTGCGCTTGAAATACTAGAGTCTTATAGAAATTCATTTGTTTCAACAGATGCATTGTTTAAATCAGAAATATTTAAAGTTTATAATGCTATTGTTAGTCATTTCATGGTGTTAAACTCTATAAGAACTACTAAGGAAACTTTGGTTCCAATAATTGAATCAGAAGGAATTATTGGTAAAGGAATAGATAATGAGAAGGACGTTATTAATGTGATTCATGAGATGTCTTCTTTATTTAATAATTTAGTTAAGAATAACTCAGAAGGTATAAGTGAAAATTTAACTAATTTAAATAATTGTAATTTGTCTTTAGAAAACTATGAAGCATTAACAGATGGTATTAATAGATTTTTAAATGAAACTTCTTCCTTAACTTTAAATCCATTAAGTAAGACAACTGAGAATAATAAAGTATATAAAAAAGATTAATAAATCATTTGCAGACCAATCTTGTTATTGGTCTTTTTTTTATTAAAAAAATATATTAAGGTGTTATATACATTTTTTTGTAAAGTATTAAAAAATATAAATTTTGTTTGTTATACATTTTTTAATATTGTACAATGATTATATTGGAGGTAGTTATGTATGGAGAGTAAGAAGCAAAAAAGTACTGATATTAAAGTTGAAAATGCAAACTGTAAAAAGGAAAAAAATAATGTGTTACTATATATCATAATTTTTATTTTAGTTATTTGTTTATGTACAACGTCAACTATATTATTTTTGAAGAAAGATGTTATTGTAAATAAAACTTCTTCAGATAAAAATAATGTTAATACATCAAAAGAAAGTTATGGAACACCAATTTCTGGTCCTAAATCTGAGGATACTGATGAAGAAATTAATTTAGGTGTAGATAGTGATCTAGCTACTATGTTATTTGATGCTTTTAAATTTGAAGGTAGAATTTATTTGACTGTTGATGGGTTAAATAATGATAATAAAGTTAAGTTACGTCTTGCGTATGAAATGATGCCACAAAATAAAATAGGTACTATTTCATGTGATGATGCCATAATAGAAAGTGGTCGTATGTGTGGAGATGATGATAGAAATAGTACAAATGGTACAAGTTTTACTAAAAAAGTATCTGAATCAGACATTTCACGTTATGTAAGACTTTTGTTTGGTAGTGATGTTAAATTTAACAATGAAACATTTGGTGTTGGACTTTCAACAGGTTCTAAAGGACCAATAATGTATTATGATTCGAATTCAAAAAATTATTATTATTCTGGTTATAATGGTGGTGGTACTAGAATTGGTAGTTCACAATCATTAGAGTCTGCAACAAAAAAAGGAGATATCATTACTTTAAAAACTAAGTTGACTAAAGGTGATAGTACTTCTAATGTTATTTATACTTTCAAAAAAGATAAAGTAAATTATAATTATGTTTTTGATAACGTAAAAGAATCTTGATTTATTTTGTAGTTTTAAGTATCGTGTTTTACATGATGCTTTTTATTTTGCTTAGGTATATTAATTTTTTATAAAAATAAACTTTATTATGTAGAAAAGTTATATTATTTTTGGTACAATATGTTTGAAAAGACAGGAGGATGAATATGAACAAAAAGTTAGTTAAAAATTTAAAAAGAATTTCAGTTATTTTAATATTAATTTTAGTAAGTGAGGTTTTATTTATAGGATATCATTTACTTTATAATAAAGAGAAAAATGTATATTTTGATGGAATAAATGCAGTTGTTTCAAGTGACGATTATTATGCAACTGTAGGTAGTAATAATGATAATGATAATCATTTTGAGAAGGCTAAAATTTCATTTTATAATATGAAGAAGGAAAAGACATTTGAGAAAATATATAATGTTGGTTTTAATAGTACATTTTTTGGAGTTATATTAGATGGAAGTGATGTAATTGCAGTTGGTAGTTATGAAAAGACTCAAGATGATAGGGATAATTCTATTAGAAAAGCATTGATTGTTAAATATGATAAGAGTGGTAATATTATTTTTGAAAAAGATTTTGAAGTCTTAGATAATTCGAAGTTTACTAGTATTACAAAGTATGGGGATTATTACTATGTAACAGGTCAAAGTGTTTATAAGAGTACAAGTATTGGTAATAAAGAAGGAGGAGCAATTCTTTGTAAGTATGATAAAGATGGTAATTTAATTTGGAGTAAGACTTATGGTAATAGTAAGAGTGCAGTTTACAACGATTTGTTAATTTATAATGACAATATATATGTAGTTGGTGATGATGAAAATTATTTAGGTATTCTTTGTAAATATGATTTAGATGGTAATTTTATGGCTTACAATGATTATAAATCTACTGATAATACAGGCTTTAGTGGAATTGTTAATATTGGTGATAAGATATATGTAAGTGGTGCTAATATGCAAGAGAATGATTTAACAGATGCGATGATTGTTATGTATGATACTAATTGTAATTATTTAAAACAAGTTACATATGATGCGAAAGGAACAGAGAGATTTAATAAATTAGTACTTGATGATAATGATAATATTGTTGCTATTGGTACTTTGTATACTGCTCGTAAGAATAATCATAATACAGTTGATGAATATGATTATGATGGAATAATTGCTAAATATAATTCTAATCTTGAGAAGTTAGATGATGTAAGATATGGTGATGAAAGAGATGACTTTTTTACTGATGTGATTTTTATTCATGGTAAGTATATTATTGTAGGATATTCATCTTATGAAGATGGTAGTTATATGAGTAAGTTTATAAGTTATAGTAAGGCTTTTAAAGTTTTGGAGGTTGAATAATGAAGATTACTTTAGTAAGACATGGTCAAACAGAAGAGAATTTTTGTAATAGAGTTCAGGGAAAAAAGAATCATTTATTAAACGATACAGGTAGACGACAATGTAATAATTTAAGAATGAGACTGCTTGATAAAAAGTTTGATTATTGTTATATGTCTCCTCTTGTTAGATGTGTAGAAACTGCTTTTATTCTTGTTGGCGATAGAGTTGAAATGATTAGAGATGATCGTCTAATCGAGAGAGAAATGGGAGAGTTAGAAGGAAGGCCAAGAGAAGAATATAATGCATATAGATATTGGGATTATGATTTAAATACTAGTGATAGAGGTGTAGAGCCAATACAAGATGTTTTTAAAAGATGTGAGGACTTTCTTGATTATATAAAAAACAAATATTCTGATGATGATAGTATTTTAATTGTTACTCATGGTTCTCCTTATCGTGCACTTAGATATCTAATAAGAAAAGAAGAATTAAAAGGTCATTTACTTGATGGAGTTATTGATAATTGTCAATGTGAAGAATTTGAATATAAATAAAAAAAGATTACTCGGTATTTGAGTAACCTTTTTCTTTATTTTATTTTACTTGTTGTAGAATTCAACGATTAATGCTTCATTAATATCAGCGTTTAATTCATTTCTTTCTGGTAATCTAACATAAGTACCTTCTTTTTTGTTTTCATCGTAAGTTACGAATTCAACTCTCTTAGATACTTTTGCTAAAGATTCTTCAACAACTTTTAAGTTCTTGTCATCTTCTTTTAATGAGATAACATCACCAGGTACGCATCTGTATGATGGGATATCAACTTTTTTACTATTAACTGTTACATGACCATGGTTAACTAATTGTCTAGCTCCACGACGAGTATTAGAAAATCCTAAACGATAAACTAAGTTATCTAATCTAGATTCTAATAATCTTAAGAAGTTAGTACCATGGATACCTTTCATTTTTTCAGCTTCTTTGAAAGTTTTTAAGAATTGTCTTTCACTTACTCCATACATGAATCTAACTTTTTGTTTTTCTTTTAATTGATTTCCATAATCAGATAATTTACCTTTACGGTCATTACCATGTTGTCCTGGACCATATGGGCGACGAGCTAATTCTTTACCAGTTTCACTGATTGAGAATCCAACACGACGAGCTTGTTTATAACTTGAACCAGTATATCTTGACATAATATTTCTCCTTCTATATATAATATTCTTACAAAATCTTGAATTGGATGGTCATATTTTAGGGAGTTTTTCTAATTCTTTCGCGTAAACAGCAATTGTTACTTAATTCTTAATTTAAAAAACACTTTAAAACACTCCATTCCTGCTGTTTCAAGGAATTTGCAGTTATAATTATATGTTAAAATTGTTGATATGTCAAGGAATTCTTTAAGTGACCTTATATTATTTAGAATATTTGTGAAAATTGTAGAAAAATGTAATACTTTTGTGTTAAAATAAGATTGGTAGAATAGAGGTGTAAATATGCAAGGACAATATCTTATAATTGGTTCAGCTGTTGTAATTGCTTTGATAATTGTTATTGTTATATTACATTTTGTTAAAAAAGCTGAAATGAAGTATTATCGTAGTAAAGTAAAAAATCTTGAAATACAGAGAAATATGGTTGCTTCTACACCGGTTTTAGTAGAACTTTCTAAAGTGGAACCAATTATTAAGAATGATAAAATGGAAGAAAAATATAATCAGTGGCAGAATAAATTTAATGATATTCGTGAAAAGAGACTTACTGTTATTGATGATATGTTAATTGATATAGACGTATATATTGATAAAAGAGATTATAAATCATGTGGTTATAGAATTGCTAAAACTGAGATAGAAATATATAAAGTAAGAGAAGCAGCTGATCATTTACTTGAAGAGATAAAAGATATTACTTTAAGTGAAGAAAAGTATAGAGCAATTGTAATAAAACTAAAAACTAAATATAGAAGTTTAAATAAAGAATTTCAAGATCATAGAGAGTTATATGATTTCATGCAGGATGCTGTTCAACTGCAACTTGAAAATATAGAGAAGAGATTTTTAGATTTTGAGAAAGTCATGGAATCAAATGATTACAATGAAGTGGTTCATATATGTAAAGCACTTGATACTATGATAGAACATATGGAAATAATTGTTAATGAATTACCTGATGTATTATTAATGTGTAATACAGTTATTCCAAATAGAATGAAAGAAATAGAAAATACTTATAAAGAGATGACTTCTCAAGGTTTTGTTTTAGATTACTTAAATATTGAGTATAATATAAATGAGTCTCGTAAAAATATCGAAAGAATACTAGATAGAGCAAAAGTTATTAATCTAGAAGGTTCAATGTTTGATTTAAAGACTATGCTTGAGTATTATGATTCATTATTTATTGATTTTGAAAAAGAAAGACTTTGTAGAAAAGTTTATGAAGAAGAGTTAGATGGTTTTTCTAAAAGAATTGAAAAAACAAATAAACTTGTAAGTGATGTTTATGCACAACTTGATGATATAAAGAGTATGTATGATTTAAACGATCAAGATGTTGAAATTATACATGAAGTTAATAAGACACTTGTTGTTATTAATGATGACTATAAGAAGATGGTGCAAAAGGATGAGGCTAAGTCAACTCCTTATAGTGTTTTAAATGAAGAAGTAGAAAATTTAACTAATAGATTGGGAAATATGGAAGAGGATTTTGATAAGGCGTTAAAATCACTTGGAAATATGTATGATGATGAAGTGAGAGCAAGAGAACAATTAGATGAAATTCAAGAATTTTTAAAAACATGTAAGAATAAAATTAGGAGTTATAAATTACCTATAGTTACAGATAATTATTTTGTACAATTAAATGAAGCAAACGAGGCAATACTTGAGGTTATAAAAGAACTTGAAAAGAAGCCAATAGTTATAAAGACTTTAAATACTAGAGTAGACACTGCAAGAGATTTGGTTTTAAAATTATATAATACAACTAATGAGATGATTAAGACTGCTCAACTTGCAGAGATGGCTATTGTATATGGAAATAGGTATAGATTAAAGTATAGTGAAGTTAATGCGGGGCTTAATGATGCTGAAAAGTTATTTTATAGTGGTAAATATAAAGATAGTTTAGATACTTCAATTAAAGTTACTTCTTTAGTTGATGAAAATATTTATAGAAAGTTGTTGAGTGTATATGATAAATAATAAGGGCTTTGCTAAATTTGAAGTTTTAACTGTAATAGTTTTATTAATTTGTATTGGAGCATTTTTATTGTATCAAGTTTTAGGTGGAGCAAGTAGTCAGCAATTATCTACTATGCGAGATAGTGCTTCTAACTTTGCAAAGGCAGTTAATGCAGATTCTAATGCGTTTGTTAATTCCGATAATGTTTATTTAGATGAAGCAATTGATAGTGGGCTTATGAATAGCATTAGTAGTCCATTTGGTGGAAAATGTGATGGGTCTGAGACTAAATATTTTATGAATGATGGTACTCCTTCTGTTACTTTAAAGTGTGGAAAATATTTAATAAATGAAGAAAGCGTTTCTTCACTAAAACGTTCAAAGATTTATAAAGTAAGTGATTGGACTGAAAAAGAACTTACTGGATCAGACATTGAAAAAAAAGAATTATATAATTGCAAAGAAAACGGAAAAGAAATATTTGATGATTATAAGGAAAAAGGCTATTTTGTATATCAAACAAATAAGAAATATGGAACATCAAATTTTTATCCTGAAGATGTTAAAGATTGTAATATTGTAACAAAAACTTTTTATAGGAAAATTAAGGAAGTTAAATGATAGATAGTTTTACTATCTATTTTTTAATGGAATTTCACATTTATTTTATTGATAAAAGTCTTGATAATTGATAAAATATATTATATGGTGATGATATGAAAGATATAATTGAAAAGATAAAGAAAAATAAAAAAACTTTAGGTATTGCTTTAGCAGGAATACTTTTAATTATCTTAATAATTGTAGTAATATCAATATTTTTTGCTAAAAAAGATTTAAATGAATATAAGATTAAGAATGAAAATATTTATATGTATTTTGGAGAAGAAAAGTTTGAATTTAATAGTGATGTTGTTTTAGATAATGATAATAATGTTACTTCTTTAAAGTCTAATAACAAGAAACTTGAATTATACTCAGAACCTGTTTATATAAAGAATAAGAAGAAAGTTATTTTTCCAAAAAATATGAATGTTGTATTTCCAAAATCTAGTTTTAAACAATATAAAGTTAATTACTATACTGTTTTAACTAAGGATAATGGTGATTATAAGTTAACTAATAAGAATTTAAATTATAGAATTAGTAATTCATTTTTATATGATGGTAATGACTTATATTTCTTTATTACAGAAGGAACAGTAACTTTTTCTAATCAATCTATTAAGATACCTCCTATGAGTTATGTTAGCTATACATATGGTAATGGTGAATTATATATTTATAATTATGATGAAGATAAAGTTTATTATTATCCAGCTATGATAGATGGAGATGTTATATATAAGAATGACGATTTTGAACTTAATATTAGTTCTGATAGTGTAAAAAGTGGTACTAAAAATAAGTTATTAAGAAAAAATATAGATGATTTAAATAGATTAAAGTAAGGTGATAGTGTGAAGAAAGCAATAATTGTAGCAGCGACCATACTGATTGTTTTTATCCTTATTTACTTTAATAATTATTCTTTTGTTAGGACGTTTGATATTTCAGGTTACGTATTTAATAATGATAATGTTACGGATAATTTAATGAATGGAAATGTTAAATCAAATAAAAAATTATCATATAGTTCTGTTCATACTAATGATGCATTATATTCTTCAAGAGGTAATTATTATATTGGAGAAAAAAATAAGAAGCAGATTAATAATAATTATCCTGTTGTTAGTAAAGATGGTAGTGAAATAGTAGTTATTGATGATGTTGGTAATTTAGTTGATAGTAAATGGAAAAAAGTATCAACTGTTAAAAATACAATAGTTTCTAATAAATATTTATATAATGAAACAGATTATGAAAGAGCAGATAGTAGTGTTTACTTATTTATGGAACTTGATAATGGTATATATATTAATTTAGATAATATGAATATCAATGTAAATGGAAAAGATACTAAGTTACCTAACAATTCATTTATTTATTTTTCTGTTAATTATTTAAGATATTATTCTTTGAGTGGAGATCAATATATTTATAAAGAGTTAGGTGGTCTAGATCGTTCTAGTATAGTGACAATTAATAATAAGAAATTTACTTATGATGACTTGTTAAAGAAACTGGGATTAAAAGATGAAGAAGAAAAACCTAATAATATTGTTCTTATTAATGATGAAAAAAAAGAAGAAAAACCTGCTACTAAAGTTCCTGCAGATAAAAAAGATGCTCCAACAAATTTTAAAGAAGGAGATACAGTTGTTTATATTAAGCCAACTGCTAAACTTAAAAATTTAAAAGGAAATATTTATTCTGCTAAGATGGATTTGGAAATAAATGATCCTACTAGTAGAATAAGTAAGATGCCTACCTTAGAGTTTTATATAGGTAGCAGTTGATATGTTAGAAAGACATTTGGTACAGAAGGTACAATTGAAGTTTCTGGTTTGAAGCCAGATACTGATTATGAAATAAAAGCATATTTTGAGTATAAAAATGAAAAAGGACAGGTAGTAAGAAGTAATATTGGAGAATTTAAAGTATCTACTTTAGATATTTCTAATGTTGAAAAATTAAAATTATCTATTGGAGATATTAAGTCATATCCATCTTATGCTGATTTTAATGATATAAAACTTGATAATAAAGAGACAGATGAAGTACTAAAAGGATTGAAATCATTACAAGTAACTATTGGAAAAAATGACTATCAAATAAGTACTGCTCTTGTAAAAAAACTTGCTAAATTAGATTCAATTAATTATTCAACTGCAAAAACATTAAAAAGTAATACTGAATATACACTTAACTTTGTTGCAACAGACTTAGCTGGTAATAATCTAGAGATTGAATATGAAAATATGAAATTTAAAACTTTAAAAGAAAAACCTAGTTTTAGTGTTAAGGTTCTAAGTACTGATATTGATAAAGCAAAAGTATCTTTTGAAATTACAAATCGTGATGATATAGCAATTACTAATTTAAGATATGTTTTAACAGATGCTGATAAACAAATAATATATGAAGGAAAAGTTCCTGATGATAAGACTATGACTTTTGATAATTTAGATGCGAGTCAAGTATATAAAGTTTACTTGTATGGTGATTATGATTTGGAAGATGGCAATGGAATACAAAAAGATTTAAGTCTTAGTGAAGGAAAGTTTACAACGGACCCAATATCTTCTCTTGGTTATGCGAGATTAAAATTTGTAAAAAATGAGATAACTAATAATAGTGCATCTTATAATATTACTTTAGATACTGAGAGTACAAATAATAAATTAATTGAATTAATATCTTCAATTAAGATTAATGTTAAAGATGGTACTGATAATTCTCTATATAAATCATTTAGTATAGAATCAACTGAAATGGAACATTTTAAAGCAGGTAATATTTATAATTTAGATATTAATAATTTATTATCTAATCATAATTATTATTTTGAAATTGTTACTTATGTTAAGTTAGGTAGTAAGACTCATGAACTTACAACTTTATTTAATGTTAAGGATTTTACTACTTTAAAAGTTGATGCTATTGTTCAAATAGTAAATAAATTTACGACTGAGAATTTGATAGACTTTGATGTTAGAATAGAAGATCCAGATGGTGCTATTTCCTCTGATAAGGTATATTTAGAAGCAAGAGATAGAACAGGTAACTTAGTTTATGTTGATGAATTAAGAATAAATTATGAGTATCAAAGAATTACTATTGATAAATTAGATGCTAATGAGACATATACTTTTAAATATACTGTTGAAGAGTATAATATAGGATTTGACAATAGTACATTTGAAGATAATAAAACTTTATATAGTGAAGATATAGTTACTTCAGTTGGATTATATGGTACTGTTGAGATTGATAGTTTATTAAATCAAATAACTAGTAAGAATATATTTGATATAAATAATAACAAGAGATGGAAAAGTGCAGGATCTTACGATAAAGCAAGAAGAGAGATTGTTGATGAGTCGACTTTCTCTTTAGGTGCTAAGAATGGTTATAGAACTTATTTCTATTATTTACCAGAGTATGTTGGAAAAACTGTTACGGTTTCTTTTGAAGCAAAATATAAAGATAGTAATCAAAAACCTTTTTATATTTCTAATAGTGGTAGTAATAATGTAGCAAGTAATGCTGTAAATGGGGTAAACTCCAAAGAGTATAAGCCATATTCTTATAAATTTACTATGGGAAGTCCATATATTGCTATTACTATTCGTGAAACTACAGGTGAGAATAATATTACTACAGTTTTACTTAAGAACTTTCAAGTAGAAGTTGGAAGTAAGGCAACTAGTTATGAGAAATATAAAGATAAAGATAATTATATGGCTACTATTATTACTAACGTAACTGATTCTAAAAATGAAATTACACCTGATGATTACAATTATTATTTAAGATATTATAAAAATGATAATTTAGTAGATACAGAAGCATTTAAAATGAATGATAGTGGTAGTGTTGTTGATGCTATTAATAAGCATGAAATTGAAAAATCTGCTAATTATGAAATAAGACTTAGTGTTAGAATTCGTGGTAGATTTTATGATTTGAATAAAGTGGAATTTACAAGTGAAGATGAAATTAGGACGATACATAATGTTGCGGAGTTCTTTGCAATTCATACGAGTGGTAACTATTTGGTAAGTGATGATTTAGACTTCACTGATTCTACAAGAAATGTTTCAGAATTTAATGGAACAATTGATTTTCAAGGACATAAATTAATTAGACCTTTATTTAGAACTGCTAATAATAATAGTACTTCTACTTATTTAATTTATAATTTAAAAAGTAAAGGTATTTTAAAGAATATGGATATTCACTATTATTATAATAAAGATTTAGTACATGGTGATTTTTATGGTATATGTTATTACAATTATGGTACTATTACTAATTTGAAAATTACTCTTGAACAATCCTATAAGAAAGGAAATGTTACCAATAGTTTTATTAGTTATTATAATTATGGAACTGTAGAAAATTTTGCGATTCATTTAAAAGTTCCTTTGTATGGTGCTCGTGGTGTTAGTGCTGGTAGTTATAATAATTATGGTACTTTAAGAAATGGTTATTTATATGGGGAACCTATAGATGGTCGTGGACTTGATAATACTGCGATTGATGTTAGACGTTTAGGTGGATTCGGTTCATATGCTAGTGAAAATTCATATGTTTCTAACGTGTTTACTACTGTTCCTATTTTAATTGATGAAGTACAATCAAATATTGGATATCAAAATGAAGTTGGTACAATGTTCCCTAGTATTTCTAGAACTGTTATTAGAAACGCTTATTCATATACTTCTGGTGATTCTTCTATAAAGAATTTTAGACAATTATCGCATGATGCTAATATTTATAGTGGTACAGTTAATGCTAAGAATTTATATTATGCTGATGATGAATTCTATTCTGGTAGTTATTCTAATAGAATTTCTAAGTTATCTCTTCGTGATGAAAATTTCCAAGAAAAGATTCTTAATAGTTCAGGTGCATTTAATGTTAAAGATTTTGTTAAATATGGATATTATCCACAATTGAATTGGCCTAGCGTAATGCCTAAGCAAGATTATATTGAACTTCCTCAGGTTACAGATACAGATTTGATTGATGTTTTAACTGTTGATGAAGTAGAAGAAGGAGAGGAAGAAGCAAATGTTACTGTTACTTTAAATAACCCTGCTGGTGAAAAAATAACAGATATTCAAATTGCTAATATATCCACATCAATTATTAGTCAGTCTTGGTCTAATGGAAAAACTAAACTTGTATTTAGAGCATATAATCCAACAACTTTTGTTTCTAAATATAGTGTTAGAAAAATAGTCTATATGACAGCAGCTAATAGTACATACTCAAGAACATTTAGTGATAAAGAAAGAATTATTGATTTTGATGTATATAGAAAGATTACTAATATTTCTGAATTTAATAAAATTGCTTCTAAACCTAGTGAAAATTATAAGTTATATGCAGATCTTGATTTTATAAATAAGACAATAACTTCAATAAATAATTTTACTGGTAAGTTTGATGGTAATAATCATACTATTTCTAATATAAGAATTGAGAGTGGTAATCCAATCTTTTATCAATTGACTGGTGGTACTATTAAGAACTTGTATGTTGAGAATTATCGTGATTTATCATATTATTCATATGTTGGTTTCATTGGATTAGTTCAGTCATCAGGTGATGTTGAAAATGTTCATTTAAAAGGAGTTACTTTGTATGGTTCTTATAGAGTAGGTGGAATAGCGGCTTATACTTATGGTTCGACAATTAGTGATTGTTCTGTTACTGATATAAAAGTTTATATAAATGATGAAAAACATAAGTCTTATGAGGGACGTATTGGTGGATTCATTGGAGAAAATAATACTACAATAATTGAAAATAGTTTTGTTCGTGGGCTTGATATGAATGTTACTCAGGCTTTTGCAACCTATGGTGTTGGTGGATTCATTGGAAGAAATAATTCTGGATATGTATATAATTCATATGCACAAGGTATGCTTAATACTACTGCTGTTGAAGTTGGTGGAATTGTAGGTTATAATTCTGGATATATTTCAAGAGTATTTAGTGCAGTTGATGTCTATACTCAACAAGATTCTTTAGGTGGTGTTGCTGGATATAGTACAAATGATTATATTTCAAATACTTTAGTAGTAGGTGATGTATTTAGTAGTAAAACTAATTATAATCAAGGTCGTACTATTGGTAATAGAACAGCTATAAACTCGAATTATGCTTGGAGTGGTCAATTGCTTAATGGACTTATATCTACACAAGCTAACGGAGATATATTAATTACTTCAGAAGAGTTAACACATGAATTAAATTATCAAAGTTTAATTCAATTAGGTGATGAATTTAAATATAGTAAGTTGATTGCTAAAAATGGACATAATGTTTTACCTAAATTAACTTATAAGAATAGTGATAAATTACTTCCTAATCAAGAAGATATAGAATTTTATTCAAGTGATTTTAAAATAAAAGAAATTACAATTAATAAGAATATAAATAATGCAATTATAAATTTAAGTATTAATAATCCTGATAATTTTAAAATTAAGAATATTAATTTTAATGATATGGAAATTATTTCTGTTAATAAAAATGTTAATTTAGATGGAGAGACTATATATGAAGTTACTGCAAAACCTATTCATTATTATGATAGTTATTTAATTAATGAAGTAGAATATGTTAGTAATGGTCAGACTAAAAAAGCAAGTTTTGGTGCTAAAGTTGAATTATCTTTCTATAAGGATATTTCTAAATATGAAGACTGGCAAAATATAAGTACAGATTTATTTGAAAATTATAGATTGATTGCAGATATTGATTTTAGTGGTAAGACTAATATTAAGACTAATGTTAATATAAATAGACTTGAAGGTACTGATGGTGGTCATACACTAAGTAATATTACAGTTAATTTTAATAGAGCAGGACAAGGGTTAATTGATACTGTTGCTGCTAGAATATCAGATGTTAATTTTTCTAATGTTAATATTACTAATACTGGTGGTGGTAATTATTCTGCTGTTATTAATTATTTAAATGGTAATATGGAAAATGTTAGATTTGATAGTGTTACAGTAAACGCACCTAATATTTCTTATGCTGGAATGGTTGCTCTTAATCTTGCTCAGGATATTCGTACTATTCATATGTATGATATAAATGTAAGTGGTAATTCCTTTGTTGGAGGATTTATTGGTCGTACAAGATGTTTTGATATTAAAGATGCTGATGTAAGTAATGTTCATATTAAAGCAAAGAGTAGTTATGTTGGAGGATTTATTGGATATTCTGACTGGATAAATGATCCTACCGTATTTAATATAAATGGTGATAATATTCATGTTAGTGCGAATAATAGTCAGTATGTAGGTGGATTATTTGGACAAGCTACAGGAAGTAATTGTTCAATAACTGATAGTGATATTTTAGGATATAGGTATGTTGGAGGAATGTATGGAGAGTCTTATTCTGAAAATGTAAATAATCCTAGAGTTAGAAACACTACTGTTTCTGCAAGATCTTATGGTATTGGAGGAATTGCAGGATACTCTAGAAATATTAATAATGGTTATTTTGCTAATGGTCATGTTATAGGTACTACTACAGAATCATCAAATGTAGGAGGAATTGCTGGATATAGTGGTTGGACAATTTCATCATCAACTGTAGTTGACTCTGTTATTGAATCAAAAGGTGATAATGTTGGGGGAATAAAGGGAAAACTTTCTTATTCAGTTATTTCTGTAGTTGGTGTTTACAATACTACGGTTACTGGTCGTAATAAAGTAGGAGGAATTGTTGGAACATATGAAAGTAATTATAATGTAATTCAATACGCAGTTACTAATTCTGTTGTAACAGCAACAGGAAGCTTTGCAGGAGGAATTATTGGATATGTTGCAAACTTAAATACAACAGATCAAACTTATAGGATTTACATTCATCATGATTTAGTTGAAGGTGGAACCGTAACTGCTTCAAACTATGCTGGTGGATTGATTGGATATGCAGAAAAAATGTTATTTAATGGTCATTTTTATAATAATTATGTTGATTGTGATGTTTCTTCTCCAAGTCTTCGTGGATATATAATTGGAGGACATGATGATTATGCAGATAGAATTAGTAGTCTAGCGCTTTATGCTGGTAATAAGTCAAATAATACTGTTGTTACCTCAAGTGCTGTTCCATCTAATGTAAAACTATATTCTATAGATAATCTTAAGAGTAAATCAAGTTATACAAGTATTGGTATTGATGGTAATTTTACTTGGGATAAATTATCAAGTTCTAAATATCCTAGTGTTAATTCAACTTATCCAGATGGAAGACGCTATAACGATATGCCATCTGCTACAGGAAGAACTATTCCAGCAGAATCACTTAATAGTTTACAAGTAGCAGCATTTACTCCGCTACCAGAAGTTAAAGTTTATGCAAGTGATGCTGATAAAGTAAATGTTGAATTTAGTAAAATTGATAATACTGTTTCTTTTACAATAAATAATGAAACAAAAGAATTAGATGAACTTACTTATACTTATTATTATAATTTTATTGATGATTTTAATATTACTGTTACTAATGGTATAAGTAGTAAAAAAATATCTTTAAAAGCAGAAGATTTAAGAAACTCAATTTCGGTAAATAAAAATAATTATTATTACTTAGATGGAGAAAAAGTTATTACTAATGATAGTAATGTTTCTAAATTAAAAGTTACTGCTAAACATAATTCTGTTAGTAAATTATCTAATGGTAAGGCTTATCCTATTAATATTTATAATAATAAAATATTATATAGTGACTCTAGTGTTTATGATATTAAAACTAAAAAGAGAATGGTATCTTCTATTGATAATTTAGTTAGTAGTGAAGTAGTTCCAATGTATAGTTTTAATTATGCTACTGAAAATATTAATACTTTCTATAATTATTCTAGTATAAATGGACATGCTTTAGATAAACAATTATTTGTTAAAGATAATAATTTAGAAGTAGTTGATTCTTCTTTAAATAATATTAAGAATAATATATTTGTTGGTAATTATAATGATAATGATTATTTAATATATTTAGGAGAAGATGGTTCATTACATAGTTTAAAAGACAATATAAAATTTCCATCTAGATTTAAAAATAGAAATATTAAGTCATTTACGAGTGATATGTATAATTCAAGTGATATTATATTTGTTTTATATGAAGATGGTAATTATGTAGTATTTAATTATAAAACTGGAAAAGTTATTGAAGAGAATAAGTCTGTTATTGAAGATGTATTTAGTTATTTTGTAAGTAGTTTTTCTAAAGTAAAAACAAGCAATTCTAAAATTAATGAATATTCTGATAGTAAAGAATTAGAAGAAAAACTAGAAGATAAGTCTATAAAAGAGGTATTAACTTCATCTGAAGATACTTCTAATGTTAGTAATATAACTTCTACTTATTCAACTATTTATAATCCAGTTACTACTAAGTATGAAGTATATGAAATACCTGTAAATGATTCTTCGGTACCTTCTGATGTTATAGATAAATTATCTAGTCCAAGTACAAATTATGTTATAAAGAATAATTCTAAACTTAATAATTATTATTTTGGTACTGCTAAGACTAAGAAAAATATATTATTATCTGTTGGTATTATTATGAGCTCTTTAATAGGAGGAATTATCTTATTACTTGTTATAATTAAGAGACAGAGTAAAAAGCAAAAATATGTATAAATTTTTGCTTTTTCTTTATTTATTTGGTATACTACTAATAGTATCATATGGTAATTCGTAATATATTTGATAGGAGATTTGATATATGAAAAAAGGCTTTTTAATAGTTATTCCGGTATTAATTATTACAATCGTAATGTTTTATTTTGGTATTTTAGTATATCAAAATAGATTTGTTAAATTTGAAAGTAATGGTCATGTAATTGCTAGGACGAGCGAGTCTTCTACTAAAAAGTATTTTTTTACTAAAGATAGTAAATATAGAATAGTGGATGATAAAGTTAATATTGAAACCTCTAAAAAGGAAAATGTTTCAATTCCAGTTGAAACATTTATTCATTATGATGATGGTTCAATTTCAACATTTTCTAAGTCTGCTATTTTAGATTTAAATGATTTAAGTCAAAAGACATATAATTATTATAATATTTATCCAGGTACTGTTTTTACTAAGAATGGTACAAATTATACAGTTACTTATTTAGATAAAAGATTAAATTTTAATAATTTCTTATTAAAAATATCTGATACTAAGTATATGATAATTGGTAATAAGATGGAACTTCAAATAGGAGATATTAAAAAGACTATTAATAATAATTATTTAGAAGTTAGTTATTTAGAAGGAAATATTATTAAACTTGAAAATCAAGGTGTTACATATCAAAATATTAGTAGTGATGTTACTGTTACTATTGGAGATATGGTAGTTGATTTTTCAGGTAAGAATATTTATCTTAAGGGAGAGAGAAAACTTTCTTTAGGAGAAATTACAATCGATTCTGATGATAATATTGAAATTAATAAAGATGAAAATTCTTCTATTGTTGATAAGTATAAAAAAGACGATAAGAAGGATGGTTCTTCATCAACAGATGGTTCTGATGATAATAGTAATGGTGAAGGGAAAGTTGATCATGAGAAATTACCTTCAGTTAATAATGGTATTATAGATACTGATGAAGATAGTACTGAAGAAATAATTGATACGTCTGGTAGAGTTAAGGATGCTGAGTTTACTGTAACTGAAATGGATATTACTTCAAACAGACTTAGAGCAGAAGTAGCTGTATCTGATAAAGAAGCTGTTCTTGAAGGGGATATGTCTGTTAAGATAATTGAGGCTGGTTCAAATAAGATAGTATATGAGACAACTGTAGAAGCAGGTTCTAATACATTTGATATTGAAAGTGAATCTCTACAACCAGAAACAAATTATATATTAGTTGTTAATTCGAATTATAGTAAGAATGAAATTCAATTTAATAAAGATTTTATACAAAAAACATTTATTACTGAGCCAATTGGTATAAGCATTGAAAAAAACTATATAAGTGATGATAGTTTAGAAGTAAGTATTAATAAGACTGATTATTCAAATATTTTAAGTGTAAAAGCAACTTTAAAAGATAAGAATGGAGGTATTATTTCTACAAATGATGTTAATTTAGACAATAGTGAGACTACTCTTACATTTAATCAATTAGTACATAATAGTAAATATACAGTTGAACTTTCTAATTTTGTATATAAAGATGCTATTGTTTCAAGTGACTTTGTTATGAGTAGTACTTTTACTACTTTAAAGAGTAAACCAACTTATGGAAATACAACATTTTCATTAAATAAAAAAGCAGGTGAATTTAACATGCTTTTAAAGAATGTTTCTGATCCTGATAATGGAATTACTTCTTATAGATATGAAGTGTATGATGCTAGAAGTGTTGCTGCTGGTGATAATACACCTCTTGCTACTATTAATAAGACAGATAATTCTTCAGCAACTTTAAAAGTAAATGATTCAGATATTCAAAGAGGAGTTCCATATGTATTTAGAGTGGTTATTGTTTTTGATGATAACGATAAAGAATATGAATATGTTACTGATTTAAGTGAAGTTATGAAAATTGATGGTGTTCAATATCCAACTGTTAGTTTTGAAGAGGAAAAAGTAACCTTTGAAAGAATTATTGGTAGAATTATAATTACTGATGATGGTAATACTATTAATTTGGATGATGGTTCAGTAGTTACAATTACTTATACTGATTCTGTAGGTGTTAGTAGAACAATTACTTCAAGTGGTAACTTAAATATACCAATAGATGTTAATAATTTAAGAAGTAATGAAACATATTCATTTGCTGTTAGTGCTAAGGTTGACTTACAAGATGGTAATCCTGCTATTGATAATTGCCATGTAGGTAGTGTTATTATTAAGACAAAAGATCCTAATCCGTTTAAATTAACTTATAACGTTAATGCTACTAGTCCAGATTATTCATTCCGTGTAAATGCTCAATTAGTTGCTAATAATGCGAGTACTGAATTAGAGGCAAATACTTTAACTGGTATTCAATTTAATTTATATGAAGGTAAAACTACTTCTGGAATATTGAAAAAATCAGTTAAGAAGGTTGATAGAAACTTAGAACAATATGCTTCTACATTACGAGATGATTATTATGATAATTCATTTGTTATAGATCCTACCTTATTTGGTCTTAAAAATAGTGATTTAACTGCTGAATATTATACAATTGAGGTAACAGGAGCATATGACTATACGGATTATAAAAATAATTTACCAATAAAAGATAGTGTTATTACTGTTAAAACTAATGGCGTTGTGCCAGATCCACCAGATAATTTAAATGATGCACTTGACTTTGAAGTTATTAGAAACAAAGATGCTGTTGCTCCATATAAACGAGATGATTTAGATGGTGATACAATAGTTGGATACAAAGTTAGAGCAGGTTATGATAATTCTAAAAAGTATGCAAAAAGTATTAATTATCAAATAAGAACTTCGACTGGTGATATCGTTTCAACTAAAAAATATGAAATACCTGCATCAGGAGATATAGATTATGTTGAATTTTATTGTGCTGATGGTAAACTTCCTGGGACAGAAATAAATGAATTTAGACGAGGAGAAGCATATTATTTTACTTATACAGCAGATTTAGATTTGGATTTTGATGGAAAAGCAGAAACAGTATATCCAACTAATCATGTTATTTTGAGGAGTAAAGATGTTATTCCTGAAAAACAAGCACCACATATTAAGTTATATCCATCATTAAGTAATGCTACTAAATATGTATGGAAATATAAATATAGTGATGTAGATCATACTCTACAAAATCAAATTCTATTTGCATCAGTTGATGATGAATTAGTATCTTCTACTAGAATTGAAGAAACTGATTCTTATAAGGAGATAAGTTTCGATGTGAAAAAGTCTGGTATGTTTAAGATAAATGGTATATATGAAACTATTAATAACGATACTTCTTATCAAAAAAAGAGGGTTCTTACTAATCAATATTATGAAGGTATTCTTTCTCCAGATTTTGGTAGTGTAAACTTATTTGAAGATACTAATAGAGTTGTTATTAGTTTTGCTGATTATAATAATAAGATTGATTTATTTAATAGAGTTGCAAAAATAGATATTGATTTTAGAGGTTCTTCTAAGACTATTACTGTAAAAGATTTAACTATAAATAATGGTAATGTAGTAGTTGACTATTCGGATATAGAAGCGTTAATGGGCCAATCTATTTCTACTAAGATTTATTTCTATTATGATTATGGTGTATATGGATTTGAAAGTAGTGGAGATTATCATGTATTACAAACTATTCAAAATAGTTTAGATTCTTCAGCATATTACTATTCGTATGAAAATAATACTGTTGATACTGATATTAGTGCTGCTAATAAGTATATGACATTTAAGTTTAATAGTAATTCAGATAAATTAGTTGTATATAGTAAAGGAAATACTTCTAAAGTATCATATATTGGACAAAATATTAATTCTGGTGGTATTAATGCTAATTATACATATTACTCTCCTAAAGCTTTAAAAAAGGCTGAAGTTAAGGTTAGTAATAATGATGTGTTTAGTTTTACGTCTATTATTCCTGGTGTTAGTTTATTAGATTCTAAAGGTAATACTTCAATTGAACCCTTACTTGTTAATGCTAATATTCATATGAAACTTTATGGTACAGGAAGTAATAGAATAAAAGATAATAAGATTTTTATTGAATTATATAGCACAAATGATGATGCTAGTGAGAATAAATTAATTGATACTTATACATTTAATGTTGAAGATTTTGATGATAACAAGTCTGTTAAAATTGATAATTTAATACCTCAAAGTAATTATTTCATTAGAGTTTTAGCTGATGTTTATGATGGCTCTAAGTATACAAGAACAAGATTATATGATGTTGATGATCAAACTACTACTAAGAATTATTATTTTAAAACAATAGGTAATGTTGGTATTAGTAATACTAATGTTGTATATAATCCTTGGGATTATAGTAAAAGATATTTAAAATTAAGTTATAATCTTGATGAGATTGTTGGTTACTCATACATTAAGTATGAAGTATATGAAATAGTTGATGATACTCATGAAAATGATATTTTAATTGATACTAAGACAGAGAATGATGTGGCATTTAAGAAACAAATGATTAAATATATTAATTTAAGTGGTACTGGTGCTGTTACTGGTAAGAAATATAGAATTTATATTAAGCCATATCTTACTACTACAATTAATGGAGAAGAGACTGATTTTGAATTACAACCTACAAGTTATGATTATTATTTTCCAAAATTATATGCTCCATATATTTCAATATCTCATAGTTTTGCTAATAGTAATTTAACATTTAAAGTTAATTTTAAAGATTATGCTAAGAGTGTTGTTGATGGTGTTTATAATATATATATTTTGGATGGTAATGGTAAAAATGTTACTCCAAGTGAATATAAGAATAAATCATATAGTATTAATACACTTAATCAAGCATTTGTTGTACCTAAAGTATCTTTAGGTGACAAATATATTTTATATGTTAATTATAATGCTAATTACGATAATAGTTTAACTAATTTTGCAAATGAAACAAGATCATATTCTACATTGATTCGTGATAACGAAGGTATTTCTATAGGTAATGTTTATGCAGATGCTGATTTGTCTGATAATACACGTATTAATTTGACATTCTTTGATTCATCTAAACTTTCTGATGTTACATCTATTAGATATTCAATTTATGATAATAATGGATATAGTGTAGATAATGAGGCTTCATTTGTTCCACAACCTATGTCTACAGGTAATACTAATTATTATTTATATTCAATACCTGAGGCTATTACAAATGAAGGAATATATTTTATTTCTATACAGTTCTTTAAAGATGATAGAGTAATTGATGAAACTACTTTAGAGTATCGTTTAATTTATTAGAAAGGAGGAGTTTTATGAAGAAAGTTAAAGTTAATAATGTTGGTATATTTTCATTATTTATATTTATAATAATTGGTATAATAATATTATTTGTGTACTTTATATTTAAATTTATAAATGTTGATAATAATAAGTATGATGTTGCTATTGGAAGTATTTATTATGATGATGAATTAAATTATGTTAAGACTGATATTAAGAGTTATTTATCTCAAAAGTTTGACGGAAATTATTATCTTTATCAAAAAGAGAAGAATAAAACAGTTTCTTCTAAAGTCGGTAAGAATCCGGTAGTATATAATCAAAGTGATTATAAATTGTACTTGTATGGTAATGCTTATCAAATTATGAATACTGGTGATGTTAATGCTTTAACTGGGGTTACAGAGATTCCTAAGGCTTCTCCTACTAAATTCTTTAAGTTAAAAGATAGAAAGTATCTAATGGTAGATAGTGATATTAAAACTGAAGATAAATCTATTAAGACTAGTGGTTATTTAATAATTGAACTTGATAAACAAGGTAATCCTACTTTTGCTAATAACGAAGTAAATGTTAAAAGTATAGGACAAGTTATTTTAAAGGGTACTACTATGAGTTTTGATATTGCTAATGAAATATTAATTTATAATGATAAAAAAATTAATTTAAAGAAGATTATTGGTAGTACAAATAATTATAAGAAGGATGACACTTCAAAGGAAAATACTGATTCTAGTGATAAAGATTCTAATAAGAATAATAAAAACAATAAAGTTGAAACTAATAATTTTGCAACTGAGATTCCTTATTATGATAATTATTTAAAAAATGTAATTAATAGTGTTAATAATTTAAGTAGTAGTGCTAATAAAATTAATGATAAAACTCATGATACTGTAAAAAAAGGAGAAATATACTATGATTTTAGTAAATGGGCTGCATTAAAGAGTGTTACTTCTAGTGTAACTTCAATTACTATTAATTATAGTGTTTATGATCCAAATAACGAGTATCAAAGTGTATTTTTACAGGTTGATGATAATAATGGAAATATAAATAAAATGTTTGTTAATAAGAACGAGACTAAATATGTTATTCGTGAATTAAGTAAAGATTCTTCTTATACAATTTCTTTTGGATACACTGAAGTTTCTAATAAAGAAGAAGTAGTTGAGGATGTTGTTACTGTTAAGACTAAGAGTCCTTCTTGTAATTTAAAAATTAAAAAAATTGGTTCTAATTATATTACTTATAATTTAAAAATAGATAATGAATATGTATATGAGAAGGGTAATGCTGTTTTATATATGGATGGTGTTAGAATTGATGGTAGTGAAGTTAATATGAAAAAAGCATCGTCAGCTAACGGTTTTAATGGTACAATAAATTATAGTAGACTAGGTTATATGAATGAGATTTCTCTTGAGGGGTTATCTTATAATGGAACTAGTGAAGTAATTAGATGTAAAGATAGTTTTATAGGAGGTTAAAGTATGGAAAGTGTATATTCTGCTACATTGTATGCAATTGGAATTATGTTAGGTCTTGCATTTCTTGGACTTGGTATTGGAATAGGTGTTTTATCAAGTAGAGTTGCCGAGGCTGTTGGAAGAAATCCAGAAACTAAAGATGTTGTTGTAAGAAGTGTAATGACAATACTTGTTGTTACTTCTGTATTTCTACTATTCTTATTCTTATTTGTTTTCTTCTTATTATTCTTTAATCCATTAATAGGATAATATGACATTAGCAATAGTTGTAACTTTAATAGTATTAATATTAATGACTTTAGCTATATTCTTCTTACTTAAATATGAAGTAAAAAAGATGAATGAAAAGGCTAAAGTCTACTTCACGTTAAAGACACAAGAATATACTAGTGATGTATTAGAAAAAGAGCCAAAAGCAGTAATAGTAAAAAATATAGAAGAAGAAAAGAAAGAAAAAGAAAAATCTACATCAGTTATATATATAGATCAAAAAGATGATTATGTTATTGATAATTTATTTAGTGTAATGAAACATGTTGATGATAAATTTTCTATAGATCCTATATCTATTATTAAGAAATTTATAAAAGAAAACGTTAATAATCAAGATAGTTATCATTATGATAAGTTAATTGAAATGAAAGATTACATTAATAAAGTTGGAATTTATAATATTATTGTTAATGATGATAGTAATTTTATACAAGATATAAAGAGTCATTTGAGACTTATTGATGAAGATATTTATAATGAATTTTTTCTAGGAAAAGATGAATTTAATATAGAAGACTTTATAAATTATTTAGATTTTGAAATTGGTAAATATGATCCTAACGTATATGTATATGTTGGAGATAAAAGTGTTAATTATGATAAATTAGATAAAAGAATAAAAACTATTTATAATTCTAAGATATATAAGGGAATAAAGATTGTTTATAAAAATATCTTATATGATTTTAGTCTTAGTTAATATATAGGAGGGATTGCAATGGCAGTTAATAAACCAGAAATTATTAGTAGTCAAACAATGATTAAACCAGATGGCAAATTTTTGGAGGCTGTTAAAGATATTGATATTGAACTACTTGATAGTGATGAGAAACCAGTAATTATAAGTGAAGAAGAATTTAAAATTAAAGAGCCACCTAAACCAAAAGAAGTAAATGCAATTTCTTTTACTGATAAACATAGTGAAAAGTATGTGGATAAGATTTTAGATGATAAGTTAAATTCTATTGATACTAAGAGAAATGTTTATGGAGTAGGAAAGGTTGTTAATGTTAAAGATTTTATTTTAGAGGTTGTTGGTTTTGAAGATGTTGCTTTTTATGAAAAGGTTAATATTGGAAATAAAGGTATCGGTTATGTTATTCAATTAAAACCTAATAGAGCTGTAATTGCAATTCTTGAAAAATATGAGAATATTCAAATAGGTGATGAGGTTTATCAAACTAATGAAATTTTTATGGGAGATTATTCTGATGATTCTATTGGTAGGATAATTGATTTGTTTGGTAACGATAAGTTGTCTAATAAGAAATTTTCTAATACTAAGAAAATTGCAATTGAAATGGATACTATTCCTATTATGGATAGAGGAGATGTTAAAAGGCCACTTGAAACTGGTATTGCTGGAATTGATTTAATTTATCCTATTGGTAAGGGACAAAGACAATTGATTATTGGTGATAAAAAAACAGGTAAGACTCAAATTTGCTTAGATGCTATTGTTAATCAAAATAATAAAAATGTTATATGTATTTATTGTGCTATTGGTAAGACTAAGAAAGAAGTTAAAGAGATTTATTATGAGTTGTTAAAAAGACATGCAACTGATTATACAATTATTATTACGGCATTTTATGATGATTTGCCATCTATTTTAACACTTACTCCATATTTTGCATTAAGTGTTGCAGAGTACTATATGATGGGTGGATATGATGTTCTTGTTGTTTTAGATGATTTAAAGAAACATGCAGATGCTTATCGTGAAATTAGTCTTATTTCTGGTAAGAGTCCAGGACGTGATGCTTATCCTTCTGATATTTTCTATTTTCATTCAAGGCTTTTAGAAAGAGGATGTCAATATAAAAATGGAGCAAGTATTACAATACTTCCTGTAATGGAAACTAAGAGTGGAGATATTACAGATTATATTTCTACAAATATTATTTCTATTACAGATGGACAGATAGTTTTATCTACTAATTCTTTTAATAAAGGTGAAAAACCTGCTATTGACTATGGACTTTCGGTTTCACGTTTAGGTGGTGCTGTTCAAAGTCCTGATATGAAAGCATTGGGTGCAGATGTTAGAAGAACATTACTTAGTTATTTGGAAACAAGACAGGTATATGAACTTGCAAATGAAGATGAAATGAGTCAAGAATTAAGAGATAAATTATTTAGAGGTGAAAAAATACTTGAATCATTACTTCAATATAAATTTAGCCCATTATCTCCCGAAGAAATAAAGGAAAGATTTAGTAGCTTAGGAGAGAAAAAAGATGGCTAATATAAAGAATATTGTACAAGTAATGAATTTCCACTCTTTAATTAGAGTTGATAAGGCTAAAAGAGAGGCTAATAAGTATTTTGGAGTGGAAGATGAAATAAATAGACTTCTTTATAGTATTACTAATAATAAAAATTTAAAATTAGATAAAAAATTATTATTAACTAATGATAATGGAGATATTCTAAATATATATATTGGTAATGACTTAGGTTTTTGTGGAGATTTTAATTATTTGTTACAAAAGTCTGTTAGAGAAGATAAAGATGCTTATAAAATAGTTATTGGTAGAAAGTTATTTCAACATGTTGACGATAAAATAATATTGAAGATTGAAAAAGATAAATTTTTAGATGAGTACTATAAAATAGATGATATAATTACTGATTATATAAGTAATAAAAGGATAAAAGAGATAAATGTTATATTTAATCATTATTATAATGTTAATGATATAAAGTTTGAGAAAAGAAAGTTGTTTCCTCTTGAAATAAATGTTGATGATAAAAAAGACGTTAATTTAGATGTTGATTATGTTATGGAAACTGATGTTAATGAGTTACTTACTAAAATGATTTCTATTGCGATTTGTTATCAAATAAAAGTATTTGAAAGTAATAGTTGGGCATCTGAGAATGTAATGAGGGAAAAGATTACTAGAGAAAGTATTGATAAAATAGATAAGATTGAAAAAGAAAAGAAACTTGAAGAAGTTAAGAGTAAGAAGGAAGCTTCTTTTAAGAAGCAAATTAATAATTATAAGAATACTATGAGGTGATTAGTGTGATAAATAAAATAATAGCTATTTCTGATATTAATATTCAAATTTATTGTGAAATTCCACAGGATTTTAAGTTTTATCCACAACTATTGGTGATAAATTGTATAAGTTTGAAGTAATGGAAATTAATAATAATACAATTACTGCTATTCCCCTTTCTAGTGTTATTGGTTTAAAAAGAGGACTTCCTGTTACTAAGTATAGTGATGGATTAACTATTGAGTATTCTGATAATATATTAGGAAGAGTATTTAATAGTTATGGTGATTTAATAGATGGTACTGTAATAGAGGAACCTAAGAGAAAGAATATTTATAATAATGATATTAATCTTTCGAATTTAAAAGTTGATTATACTACACTTCCTACTGGAATAAAAGCAATTGATTTTTTTGCTCCTATTTCTAAGGGGTTTAAAATGGGCCTTCTTGGAGGAGCAGGTGTTGGAAAAACTGTTGTTATAAAGGAACTTATTAATAACTTATACATGTCTCATAATTCAAATGCTGTATTTGTTGGTGTAGGTGAGAGATCCCGTGAAGGTAAAGAGTTATATAATGAAATGAAAGAGTCTGATCTGCTTAATAAAATAAGTATTGTTTTTGGACAGATGGGAGATAATCCTGTATCTAGATCTAAGGCAGTTTATTCTGGATTAACTCTTGCTGAATATTTACGTGATAATAAACAACAAGATGTATTACTATTTATTGATAATATATATCGTTTTGTCCAAGCAAAAAGTGAAATTTCTACAGAATTAAAAAGGATTCCTGTTGAAAATGGATATCCTACTACAATGGCAAGTGATGTTTCTGAAATAGAAGAGAGAATAAATTCTTTAGAGCATGGTTCTATTACATCTTTTCAAGCAGTCTATGTACCAGCAGATGATTTAAATGATGAAGCAGTTCAGACAATTACTTCTCATATGGATGGTCAAATAGTACTAGATAGAAAAGTTGCTGAAAAAGGTCTTTATCCAGCAATTAATATATTTAAAACATCATCTAAATTAATAGACGTTGATAGAGTAGGACAAAGACATTATGATTTAGTACAAAAAGTACTTCAATATTTAACAAGATATGAAAAACTAGAAGAAATAATCGCAGTACTTGGAATTGATGAATTAAGTCAAGATGATAAATCAGTATTCTATAGATCAAGAAAATTAAGAAATTATTTTACGCAACCAATGTTTGTTGCTCAAGACTATACAAATATACCTGGTAAGTTTGTAAAAACAGAAGATATTTTAGATGATGTAGAAGCAATACTTTCAGGTAAATATGATAGTGTTGATGAGTCTAAATTCTTATATGTTGGTACTTTAAAGGAATTAAGCCTATGATAGTTAAGATATTTACTTTAAAAAAAGGTTTAAGAAAATTAGAAGATGTAAGTGCTATTAGAATAAAGAGTAAGGACTATAATTTATTAATTTTAAAAGACTATATTGCAATAATGGGAAGAATAACTGGAGAATTTTCTATAGAAGTAAATGATGATATTATAGAATATAAAGATGTGGATGCATATTATGTAAATTCAAATAATGAATTTAATGTTATTATTGATGGAGAATAATTATGTTTGATGAATTCATATATGAAATGATTAGATTAGTTCCTTTTGCAATAATTTTTCCAATATTTATAATTGGTATTTTCTTGATGTTTAAAAAGAATTTAAAAAAGGAAATTAATAAAAATAATATAAAGTTTTATGGTTTATTTATTGAATTAACTAATAAAGATATAGTAAGTATTTCGTTACTTTTACTTGAATATTTTATTGTAGTTAGTTCTTTATTCATAAATGAATTTACTTTTATTAATGTAATTATATTATTTATGCCAATAATTATATTTGATTTACTTAATGGTCATTTTATAAAGATTTTTATTGATGTTATTAATTATGCTCTGATTTTTTTAATATTATATTCTAAAAATATATTTTTTAGTTATTTAATAGATGTAGGTAACTATTGGTATGTTAATATTATTATATTTTTAT
>OLHE01000050.1_pt1 | contig 111745 bp, 128 predicted proteins | sample 1605821 | NCBI WGS metagenome assembly OLHE01 (sample SAMN03283250) | human gut metagenome | biome: human-associated habitat; material: feces | host: Homo sapiens | place: USA | collected 2013
CAATCCTCTAATTAGAAACTATTTATAAACTGTCCAACTTTTGGGGTTCAGTTCATATTGCTATTTTTTTTGTTTGATATGCTTCATTTTTTTTCTTTTTAGTCTTGAATATAACTCACAATAGTGTTCTACCGTGCCATTACTAAAGGCACATTCTTTTTTTCTGACAGAATTTATCAAGTTAGTTAATTCTAATTTTAATATCTTATCTATACTTTCTGGATAATTCATTAATTCTTTATGATATTTATATTCTCCTCTATCAAGAACTTTAAAACTACCATCAGGGAAAACTCTTAAATCTAAATCATAGTCAATATATTTTATTGTGTCTTCCTCTAATATAAAAGGTGAAGCCAAATTACAATAGTAATATATTCCTGTCTTTTTATACTGGCCAATTATATTGGCCCATCTGTTATAAAAGAAATATAGTACAGCAGGTTCCTTTGTATGCCATGTTCTTCCATCTGCTTCTGTAACTTTTGTTTTTTCATTTCCAAAAATTAAATAATCTTTATGAATTTCTAATAATACAGCTTCATCCCAGGCTCTATGAATTTTACCATCGTGTTTATAACTATGTATTTCATATTTTTTTCCAATTTCTAAATTTTCTGTATTCATTTATTTACCTCGTCAAAAATATTATACATTTTTTTTCTTTGTTTTTCAAATTAAATAAAAGTAGAACATTTAAAAATTGTTTGTTTTAAATAGAATACTTTTTTTTGAATTAATAAAAAAATGCGAATTACATCTATCCACATTTTATTTATTGAGAGTTTGTACCCCCCAAAAAGCAATTACAATTAATACTCCAACAATAACTGTACCAATCGCAACATTATCCATATGGTCATTAGCAAAACCATTTAATTTATCATTCCAATCATTTAATGTATCCATTAATCCAAGGATAAGTGCATAATTATTAATCATCATTTTCTTGATCCCCTTTTTTTGACTTTTTCTTTCTATTACTCTTTTTCTTCTTGCTTTTTTCTTCTATAACATCAGCATCAATAATTGTTGTTTCTTCTATTGCTTCATGTATTTGGTTAAATGTGTTTTTTATTGTTAATGTTGAAGCAATATCAAGAACTGCATATATTAGAATTAAAATTCCAACCACTCTAGTTATTAAAACTGCACCACTAAACGGATTAAAAATTAATATTATTCCACATATAGTTGTTATAAGAGATATAATCATTGTAGTTTTCCATAAAGAATTTGAATTGTTTTTCATTTCTATACTATATTGTAACTTTGCAGCACTATTAATAATAATTATTATTCCAACTATAAAAGGTATAATACTTGCTATTGCATGAGGATTTTTTATTATAACAACACCTAAAACAACACTTACAATTCCATATACTATATCTAACTCATTTCTAGAATTATTATTAATATTTTTTACATACTTTAAACCAGCAACTACACCTAATACAATAATTATTGCTCCTATAATATAGGAAATTGAAACTATTGTCGCTTCTGATTCAAAAATTAGTAAAAAACCTAAAACAACTAACATAATGGAATTAAGTAATGATGATTTAAACATTTTCTTCATTAAATTGCTCACTTTATTTCCTCCTTTATCATAACAAAATTATAACATAATATTTTTAATACTACTATTATTATTTTTTGCTATGATTTATACACTAAGAAAAGTAATAATAATTTGGGGTCTTTTCCATTTACAATAATTTCATATATTAAATCAATTATAGGAATTGTAACTTTTCTATTTTTCAAAACTTGATATATTGATTCTAAAGTGTAAAATCCTTCTACAGTTGTATTCTTCAAGTAGTTGTCAATTTCTTCTTTATTAGGTTTTTCTCCAATTAATTTTCCAAAACTGTAGTTTCTACTTTTAGTTGAAGTACATGTAAGCAATAAATCACCTATACCTGCAAATGATGTAACGGTTCTCTTGTCACAATCAAAGGCATCTAAAATATTTTCCATGTCATGTACTGCTTCAGTTAATAGCATAGCTTTTGTTGATTCATTTGCTTTTAATCCTTCTAACATGCCAGCTGCTAAGGCAATAACATTTTTTATAGATCCACAAATCTCAACTCCAATTACATCTGTTGTATCTCTTAGCTTAATATAATTATTTTGAAGTGCTTGCCTTGTCAATAATATTGTTTCTGGTGTTTTGCTTGCAACTGTTAACCCTGCTGGCATACCAGTAGTCAAGTCAATTGCAAATGATGGTCCACTTATAACTGCAACATTATTTGTATTTAGTTTTTGTTCTACAATTTCATTTATAAATAATCCTGTTCCTTGTTCAATTCCCTTTGTGGCAATCAAAATATGATTATCCTTTATATATGGTTCTAACTCTTCGCATAAAGATGTTACAAAGGCTGCTGGTATTGCAATTATCAATAAATCTTTATCTTTAACAGTTTCTTCAATATCTGAAGTGATTTTTACTTTTGCATCGATTTTATAATTTGGAAGTTTTTCTTTGTTACATCTTGTTGTCAATAATTCTTCTTTTTCTTTTTCTATTTTAGTCCACATAGTAATATCATGATTATTATGTGATAATATACTACATAAAGCTATTCCGTATGCCCCTGTTCCAAATAATCCTATTTTCATTTTATTCTCCTATTCAATTATTATATTACTTGATGTTGGTATGATTTGAATAAATGTATTTCCATCATTCAATTCAATTTCTTCACCATTTTTATATGTATATTTAGTTTTAGCACTTCTAGAAGATTTTGTCCAGTTTATAGGTACTGCGTAGCCGTCTGTTACAAAATATCCTTCCCCTGTTCCAGTTGTTGTTAAATCTTGTCTTCCATAACTATCAATTGAGTGATTATATACTTTTTCAATTATAATATTCTTATAATGTAAGATTTCTCCAGTCTCTTTGTCATTGTGACTTGCTCCATTCATAAAGCGCAAATAATATTTATTAGTACTATCATACTGATAATTTCTTATTTGACTTTTTGAATAATTCATAGATATATTGTTCGCCATTAATACATAACTTTTTGTTTCTGACTCGTTTTCTTGAGATGAAGTACTTTCAAATTTCTCATTTAAATTTATTTCTTTTGGATTATAATTAAAGTTTCTCCAATTGTTAGTTGTCAATTTATAATTTTTTTCTGAGGCTGAAGACTTTATCTTGTTAAGCGATGTAAAAACATTATGAGGTGCTTGGATTGTTTTATCTCTCCAAAATGGGGTTTCATCTGTTAAACCATTAATATTATTAATTTTTAACGCTGAGATATCTGATTGTGCATATGTACTCCAACCATAATGAGTATATATTGCATCATTTTCTAATGCATAATCTAAAAAATAATGTCTTGAACTTCGTACAGGTCCTATGGTAGATACATTCTTATCTTTAAAAATTGCCATTATTCTGGTTAATCCGCCTTCTACAATTATTTCGTAATTTAAATATGAATCTTGTAATCCGATATGATTATTATTACCTACATTATTATCAATCATAATAGCTATAGGTCGGTCATTACTATTTTCGTCAAAAATTGTTAATTCCTTTATTTTTGTTTTTTTTTCCGGTATTTTAACAACTGGTGTTTGTGTATTACTGTTTAAATAGAAATACATAGTTATAGAAGTTGCTAAAAAAATAAATAGTATTGTTGATACTAGAATTAATGTTTTTCTTTTATTTGATGACTTTTTCTTTTTTCTTTTTACAGTTTTTCCATATTTTTTAGATATATTTTCTTTATTATTTTTTGGATTGTATTCTACCTCTTCTACCTCAAAATTCATTTTAATACCTCCACTATTATTTTATCATTAAATTATTTCAAATTATATAATTATTTTATCATTTTATATGTTAAATATTGTTAAGTTTATATTTATATTTTTGACTTTAATTTATGTTTTATATATACTTAAGATGTGAGGTGATAGCTTGAATAGCGATTTTGAATTCGATTCATCAACTATAGATAGTCAAAATATAACTTGTTCTATTGAGAAATTAAATGAAAATAATATTATAATAAACGATAGTGATTGTAGTGATTCATTTATTGAAAAAATAAGTAGCGAATTAGAAGAAAAAGGCTTACAATTTAGAAAGACTAAAAATTGTGAAGATGTTAACTATGATGGTACTATTGTTATAACACTTGATCAACAGTATGCTTCTGGCTCTGATACAGTTATTTTTGCTCCATTTAATAATACAAGATTAGGTAATTCTGATGCACTTGCATTAGGTATGGAAGCATCTTTTAAAAAACATGGTTTTCCTGTTAAAGGAATTCTTTGTAGCCAAGTTGGTTATATTCAAGATAAAAAAGGAAATGTTTCCAATACAAAGCCTACAGATACAGAAAATGCTATAGATGGAAACAATGATGCAAGTTTTGTAACAATTTCTTTTGGTACAGTTAACGCAGATGCGAGTGTTGTTGCAAATTGTATTATAGAAGGACTAGCTAGACAACAACATTTTGTAGAAAATTATGATTCTGGAAACGATTTGATTTATTGTGCTAACTCTGATAATAAAATTGAAGTTGTTGCAAACTATTTTGATAGTGATATTTCTGAACTAAAAAACTTCAACAATATCAAAAATAATACTTTTGTTGAATCTCAACCAATAATTAATCCTAAAGTCGGAAAAATTGATTCATTTAATGAAAAAACGACTTTTAAAGTGAATAATTCCATTGGAAAAAGTTACTAAAATATTATTTAATTATTGAAACACTAATTTCTTTGTGTTATAATCGATTTGTTCAGTTCTTGAACATATTCGATTTAGGGGATTAGTTAAATGGTATAATAATGGTCTCCAAAACCACTGTTGGGAGTTCGATTCTCTCATCCCCTGCCATTTGAATTTTAAAGTAACTCGTGGAGTTGCTTTTTTTATTTTTTTAATACCTTTTCTTTTTCTAAAAACAAAACATCATCAAGATAATTAAGATTATTCATGTCTAAAACTCTGAATATTTTTTTAAGTTCTTCTGGATTACTAATAAATTCCTTTAATTTCTCTTTTACTTCGGTAAGTGATTCATTAACAGCAATTGTTTCTAAATCTACTCCATAATAAAATGAAAGACAAACTATAGCCAATTTTATATTATCTGTAATTGGTGTAGCTTTTTTAGATATCATAGAATTTTTATTTTCTTTTAAAATGTAACATTCTCTAAATTTAAATTCATCACCTTTTAATCTTATTTCATCAAGATCTATTGTGTAACCTTTTCCATCAACGTACAAGAAATTATCCATATGAATATCACCTATACAAATATTAAATGAATGAAGTTGTTTAAGAGTAATATATACATCTTTTATAGCGGATATTTTTTTTTCTTTTGGAATTTTTTCATACATTGCTTGCCTGAAAGTTATTGAGTTTGAAATATATTCCATAATATATCCATTAAATTCTTTCCTCTTTTTTATTATTTTTAATATTTTTGGAATATGATATAATTTTAAATTTTTTACTAGTTTTATATTTCTTTCCTTTTCTTCTATAAAATAAGGAAATTCATCATATAACTTATATAGTACATTCTTATACCTATATAATGTACCACCATTATTATGTATATTATTTGTATTTAATCTATAATTTTCTAAATTCATAAAATCTTCCTTTAAACAAAAGTTTATGAAAAATAATAACACACAAATATATAAATTTAAATATACATTTTTATGATATTTGTTTAATATTTTACGATTTAAAATGTAAATGTTGTTTAGTGAAAAGAAAAATAGTTATTGGAGACATTCCAATAACTATCTTATTTTCCGTGGTAAATCTTTTTAGACGTCTATTTTAATTTAAACACTTATATCAACGCCATTCATATTATCATAAGTATCTCTAGCAGCACCATAGAAGTTAAATACGTTTCCATATCCAGCAGGTGATATATTAAACTGTTGACTAACTGCTAACGTGGTATTTTTTATAGCATGTTGATAACTAGCATAAATATGTCCACCTTTATTTGTTGTAAATGTGTGAAATAGCGAAACATTAGAACCTGTTGGTAAAACTATTGATGCTCCATGACCATTAGTTTGTCTCTTTGTACTTGTTGCGAAAACATTTTTTGTATTACTTGATGCTTGTGTTGAAATTGATCCTATTGTTGAAACGTTGTATAGATATGCACCAATTACATCGTAACTTCTGACAACAGGATTATTTATCCATTCTACACTTACTGCAACAGCACAATTTGTTACACATGATGCAGAAATTCTAATACTCTTATTTGCTGAACTATGAAAAGTTCCTCTAGTATTTGATTTAGTGTTTTCGGTATATGTGTTACTTTTTATTTTTCCATTAAAATAATTTCCGTCTTTAAACATATCATAAATATCTTGAGTAACTACTTTAGGATAATTTTTATTATACATTTCACTAAAAAAGTTGTACTCTTTTTCTGTCATTGAAACTCCATTTTCATTTGTAAAATATACTTCTTCAGCATTAACAAAAGAGTTTTTACTAAAAAACACAACAGTAAATATTAACAATGCAGCAACTACTTTTCTTTTAAACATTACTTATCCTCCTTTCACATCAAATATAAAATTGCTTTTAAAAAAAGTCACGCAAGTATTACTTGCTTTTTTTTTTTTTTAAATAAATTTCTATTATTTGCATTAATTTTTCATACTCTTTTTTATTATCATTTGTAATATTTGATTGACTTAAATATTTATGAGAAATTTCTTTTGTGTCATTATATTTTTTATATTCAATAAGTGTATTATCATTTGTATAAATATACCAAATCTCTTCAATATTATTTTTTTTAGAAGTTGATGTAATCAATAAAATATTATTATTAAATTGAAAATAGATTTTTTCATTTTTTCTTTGAGTTTGATAAAAAATAACTGTATCTTTTAATTCAAGTAATTTTGTAGTTTGCTTAAATTTATTTATTATTTTTTTCTCATTATTTAATTTTACATCATTATATTTTTTTGAATATATAATTTTATTATTAGAAAAATCTTTTTCAACATTTAAATTTATAGTATCTTTTTTACTTGAGTCATAAATAATTTCTAAATAAAGACTTTTAAGAATATATTTAAAATCATCGCTAGAAAAGTATTCATCATAACCATAATTTTCAGTTAATAAAATATCTGATTGAGTATCTTTATATATTATTATTTTCTTATTATTTTTAATATAATATAATTCTACTTTTTCTATATTATATTTTGTCAAACTATTTAATTTTCCTAACCTTATATATGACTTCTGTCTTGTATTAATTATAATTCCATTGTTTGTAAAAAAATTAGTGCCTTTCCCATTTATTTTATAAACTTTTATAGAGTTATAAGAAGATAGAAAATAATAAATTAAGAATATAACTATTAAAAATAAAATTGCAGTTGTAAAAATCTTAATGATTCTTTTTGTATTTAGTGTTCTCTTGTTACATTCATCAACCATCTTTAATGTAATTTCTTCTAAATCTTTCTTTGTTTCATGGGTTACTTTTTCACCTTTTAATATTTCATTTACTGAAACACCAAAGAAATCACTTAATAAACATAAAATTGAAGAATCAGGTATTGCTTTTCCTCTTTCCCATAAACTTACTGCCTGCCTTGAAACGAAGACTGTATTAGCCAAGTCTTGCTGTTTCATATTCTTTTCTAATCTTAAACTTCTTATGAATTTACCAATCTGCTCTTTATCCATAATATCACTTACCACCTAAATAACCATAAAAGAATATTATCATAATTGTTACTAATAAATTGTTAGAAAATTAAAGTAAATATCGTATTGTCCCTAGTTTGTGAATGATTTTTTTTCTAACTGGAATAATAAAAACTAGGTGGAATACATGTTAGTTAGAAATTTAAGAGAAAGTCGTGAGGAATTAGATTTAAAACAAAAGGATATTGCAACTATATTAAATGTGCATTTTTCTACAGTTTCTGGTTGGGAAACAGGAAAAGATACAATACCAATTAAGAGATTAATTAAGTACGCAAATCTTTATAATTTTAGTTTGGATTATTTGTTTGGGCTAACCTATAGAAACATTGAATATTGTCAAATAACTATTAATAAAAAAAATGTAGGTAATAATTTGAAAACACTTAGAAAAAATAATAAATATACCCAAAAAGAATTAGCGAAGAAATTGAATACTACTCAGTCAACTATTTCAAATTGGGAAAATGGAGTTAATTTGATTTCTACTACGTTCATTTGTTCACTTTTAACAGTTTATAAAGATTTTTCTATTGACAAATTATTCGATAGAGAAAGATTTCAATTTAATAGCAAAAATTAATTGCTATTTTTTTTATAAATATTTTTAAATTGATAATACTATTAATAAGACTTAGTTATTATGGTGATTTTATGGATTTAAAAGAAAAATTGATTATTCTTTCTGATGCAGCTAAATATGATGCATCTTGTTCATCCTCTGGAAGTAGGAGGGATGATAAAGGAAAACTTGGTAATACTGCATATTCAGGAATTTGTCATTCTTATTCTAGTGATGGAAGATGTGTTTCTCTTCTGAAAATTCTACTGACAAACTGTTGTATATATGATTGTAAATATTGTGTTAATAGAAATAGTAATGATGTTGTAAGAGCAATTTTTACTTCAGAAGAAATTTGTAGAATTACAATTAATTTTTATAAGAGAAATTATATAGAGGGTCTATTTTTAAGTTCGGGTATAATAAAAAGTCCTGATTACACAATGGAACTATTAATTGATGCAATAACTCTTTTAAGAAAAAAATATAATTTTAACGGTTATATTCATGTAAAAGCTATTCCTGGAGCTAGTAAATATTTATTAAAAAAACTAGGACTTTTAGTAGATAGGATTAGCGCAAATATTGAACTACCTACAAATAATGGTTTAAAGCTTTTAGCACCAAATAAAAATCAAAACAAAATTACTAATATTATGAAATATGTAAAGGAGAATAAAAATAAATCTTTTGTCCCAGCAGGGCAAAGTACTCAAATGATTGTTGGAGCAACAATAGAAAGTGACTATCAAATTCTAAAAAAAAGTAGTGATTTATATAATAATTTTAAACTAAAAAGAGTTTTTTATTCAGCATATATTCCTGTCAATCATGATAGATTTTTGCCAAATATAAAAGTACCACCTCTAGTTAGAGAGAATAGATTATATCAAGCGGATTGGTTACTTAGATTTTATAATTTTAAAGTTGATGACTTATTAGATGAGTACAATCAAAATTTTAATATTTTACTTGATCCTAAAACAGATTGGGCACTTAGGCATTTAGAAGAATTTCCTAAAGAAATTAATAAAGTATCTTATTATGAATTATTAAAGATTCCAGGTATAGGTCCAAAATCTGCTAAAAAAATAATTTCATCTAGAAAATATTTTAAAATTGGTTTTAATAGTCTAAAGAAGATGAATATTTCTTTAAAAAAAAGTAAATATTTTATCTTATGTAATGGAAAATATTATTTTGATAGTACAGACTTTAATAGAAAAATTTTAGAAAAATGTCTTCTTCTTGAAAATAATATAAAAAAAGAAAGTTCAAACTTTGAGCAGTTGAGACTATTTGATGAATAATGTTTTTATATATAGTGGTGGGTTCTATGAACTTATTAAATTAATCAATTTAATTATTAAAAATGATTATGAAGTAGCAAATATTTCTAATAAAGAGACATACCAAATTACTTTATTTGATAATTTAATAGAACTTGATTTAGAAGGAGAAGACTATATAAATTTCTTAAATAAATTTTCATATAGAGTTAAGAAAATGTGTTTTTATATCTTTTTATCAAATAATTCTATGAAAGATTTAACTATATATTATTTTTTGAGAAATGCTCTTATTTATCATGATAAAGTATTTTATTTAAGAAATTTAAATTGTGTTAATAAGGCTTATGAACTTTCTTGTTATGTTAGAAGGGAAACACATAAGTTTAAAGGATTTATGAGATTTAAAAAAATGAAAGGAAATTTTTATTATGCAGAATTTTCTCCTACAAATAATATTATATTTTTAGTTGCTCAGCATTTTAAACGTAGGCTTTCTTCTGAATATTTCATAATAAAAGATGTAAAAAGGAACATTTATGCTTGTTTTAATAAAAAGAATATTTTATTTTTTTATGAAGAATCTAATATAAGAAAAAATTTTGTGGATGATGATGAAGAACTTTTTCAACAAGAATTGTGGAAATCTTTTTTTAAGACTATTGGAATTAATGAGAGAAAAAATAAAAAAGTTCAAATAAATTTTATGCCTAAAAAATATTGGGAATACATAATTGAAATGGAGGATGAAAAATGAAGAAAGTTATTTTTGGTGATGAACTTGAGAAAAAGAAAAAAGACGCAATAGATTTAATATGTAATGCAGTGGCATCAACAATAGGACCTATTGGAAATAATGTATTAATTAATAGTGATGAGACTCTTCCTTATATAACAAATGATGGAGTAACTATTGCTAAGGCTATTGAATCTGATGATGAAGAAATCAACGGAATATTAGATATTATAAAAAATGCAGCATTTAAAACAAATGAAGAAGTTGGTGATGGTACTAGCACTACTCTTGTACTAGTAAAAAGTTTATATGATGAAGGAATAAAATTAATAAATAATGGGATTAGTCCTATAATACTTAAAAATAAATTAAATGAAATACTTAATACTCTTACTGATAACTTATCAAGTATAAAAAGAAAATCTTCTACTTTAATGTTAGAAAATATTGCTGCTATTTCTGCAAATGATAAAAATCTTGGAATGTTTATTTCTGAAATTTTTGTTAAGATGAAGACTAAATATGCAATAAAAATTGTTGAGGGAGAAAGTACTACAACATACTATGAAATTAATAAAAGATATAATATTGCGATAAATAATATTTCACCGATTTATTTTAAAGATGAAGAAGAAATTAATTTAAGTAATTGTCATGTGTTAATTACTACGGGTTATTTAAATAGTTTAGAAGATATTTCTGATGTAATTAATGAAGTGATTGATAGAAATGAAACTCTAATAATATTAGTTGATGATTGCAACAACGAGATAAATAATAACTTAATCTCTTATTATTTAAAAGAAGGTATAAAAATTTTTATATTTAACTTTTTAGATTATGGTTCAAGAAAGACAATAATTAAACAAGATATTGCATTTTTAAGTAATTCTAAAATTAATAGTTTAGATTATGACTGTATAACATTTGATGACTTAGGAATAATTGAAAATGTTATTATCAAAAAAAATGAAGTTGTTTTTCTGAGTAATGTTAACGTGGCAACTTTGATTAATAAGCTTGAAGAAGATATAAAAAGTTGCAAAAGTAATTATGAGAGAGATTATATTTACGAAAGAATTGCTAAATTAAGTAATGGAATTGCAACTATTTATGTTGGTGGAAATACTAGTACAGAGATTCAAGAAAAAATGATGCGTATTGAAGATGCAGTTTCGGCACTTGAAGTTGCAAATAATGGTGTTGTTCCAGGAGAAGGGGTTAGTTTTTTATATATTGCCAATATGTTAGAAGATAATATATACAATAATATGGTAAAAATTGCTTTTGCTGAACCATTTAATAAAATTATTGAAAATACAGGAATAAGTTCATCACTAATATATAATAATATTAAAAATTCTGAATTTAAACTTATATATAAAATTGATAATGGTTCTTATGAAGATATTTTTGAAACTAAAATAGTTGATCCTTATTTAGTAGTTTCTGAATGTATAAAAAATGCTATATCAATAGCAAGCCTTTTACTAACAACAAAGTATATGATAATTAATGATGGATATATAAAAATAGATAATAGTATACAAACAATTTAAATTAATAAAGTATTATTTCAATACCTTGTATTTTATTTAGTAATTTTTGATAGAAAAGATTACTAGTTTATTAGTAACTTATTTTAGGTACATAAAGTAAATGCATTTTCAATTCAATTAGGATAATTATCCTTCTTTTTTTATTTTTATGTTTATTTACTAATAAAGTTAAATTTGGTAAAATTAATATTAGTATGATAGGAGTGATATAGTGAAAGATAGATTAAAAGAGATAATAGAAGTTCTTAAAGAAAACAATATTACTCATGGAATTAATCCAGTAAAATTATGTAAAATTTTAGAAGAGTTAGGACCTACATTTATAAAAATAGGACAAATTTTGTCCACCAGAGTTGATTTATTACCAGAGGAATATACAAATGAATTAAGTAAACTTAGAAGTAATGCTATCCCTTTAGACTTTCAAACTGTAAAAAATATTCTTAATGAATCATATGGAGATGTTGACAAATACTTCAAATCAATTAAACATACACCAATTGGCTCTGCGAGTATTGCACAAGTTCATATTGCTTATCTAACAAATGGTGAAAAAGTAGTTATAAAAATAAAAAGACCTGGTATAGATGATAAAATTAAAACAGATATTAAATTATTAAAAGAAGCAGTAAGTTGCTTACATCTAAATAAATTTATAAAAGTATTTGACTTTAATTTAGTTTTAGATGAATTATATAATACAACACTTCAAGAATTGGATTTTTCTAATGAAGTGAATAATTTAGTAAGATTTAGTGAGAATAATAAAGACTCATACATTTACTCACCAAAAGTGTATTTAGATTTATGTAGAGATAATGCTATAGTTATGGAATACATTGAAGGATTAAAAATAAATGATACTTCAAAATTGATTGATTGCGGGTATAATCTAAATAATGTTGCCCTACTTTTAAGTGAAAATTATATAAAACAAGCTCTTGATGACGGTTTCTTCCATGCTGATCCACATCCAGATAATATAATGGTACGAGATGATAAAATAGTTTATATTGATTTAGGAATGATGGGAACACTTTCTAAAAAAAATAAAATATTATTGAAAAACTGTATGAAAGCAATTATTAGTTCAGACTATAATGAAGTTGCTAGAATACTACTTGATATGTCTGAAGTAACAGATGAAGTTGACCATATGAAGTTGGTTAATGATATAAAAAGTATTTTAATAAATTTTGGTAGTAGTTCTTTAAATGATATAGATATTACTAAATTTATAAAAGATATGTTTAAAATGTTACAGGAAAATAAATTAATACTTGATAATGATGTAACTATGTTAGTTAGAGGTATTGGAATAATTGAAGCAGTTCTTGAAAAATTAGATTCTAATATTAACCTAGTTGAGGTATTAACTAATAAAATTAAAAAAGATAGTTTTAAAGAGGCTATTTCTATAGATACAATAAGAAATGTAGGAAAAACTGTAATTAATAGTACTAATGGATTATTAAAATTACCTGGAGAAGTATCAAATTTAATAACATCTATATCTAATGGAGAAATAAAATTTAAAGTTGAATTTTCTGATTCTAATAATCATATTGATAAATTGGAAAAACTTTTGCATGAACTAATTATTACATTTTTAGATGGTATTTTAATTATATGTTTATGTTTTAGTAAGTCTCATGCGCAAAGAGAAATTTTAGGACTATTTGTTATTGTTTTATCAGTTTGGTTACTTATAAAAATGCTTATAGATAAAATGCATAATGGTTATTAAATTTTATCCACATATTCTGTGGATTTTTGTTTGTTTTAGTCTTTTTATATGATATACTTTTTATAATTGGAGGGGAATATATGAGTAGTGATACTAATATTAATGAAATGATTGATGATTTAGTTGAAAGAGCACGCAAGGCTAGTTTAGAGTTTAGCAAATTAAATCAAAAACAAGTTGATACGATTGTTAAGGCTATGGCAATGGCAGTACTTGAAAATCATATGTATCTAGCAAGAATTGCAGTTGAAGAAACAAAAAGAGGTATTTATGAAGATAAAATAACTAAAAACATCTTTGCATCTGAATATATTTATCATAGTATAAAAAATAATAAGACAGTTGGTGTTATTATCGATAACGAAGATGATGGCTTTATGGAAATCGCTGAGGCTGTTGGTGTTATTGCTGGAGTTACTCCTGTTACTAACCCTACTTCTACTACATGTTTTAAATCTTTAATAGCAGCTAAAACAAGAAATGTTATTATTTTTGGATTTCATCCTTCCGCACAGAAGTGTAGCGTTGAAACTGCAAAGATTCTTTTAGACGCAGCAGTTAAGGCTGGTGCTCCTAAAGATTGTATTTTATGGATTGATAAACCATCAGTTGAAGCAACTACTGCACTTATGAAACATCCTGGAGTAAATTTAATACTAGCAACTGGCGGTAAAGGTATGGTAAAAAGTGCATATTCTTGTGGAAAACCTGCACTTGGAGTTGGTCCTGGTAATGTACCTTGTTATATTCATGAAAGTGCAAAACTAGAAACTAGTGTAAATGACCTAGTAATGTCAAAATCATTTGATAATGGTATGATTTGTGCTAGTGAACAAGCAGTTATTGTAGATAATATAATTAAAGATAAATTTGAAAAATTGATGATTAAGGCAGGTTGCTACTTTGCTAATGATAATGAGAAAGAATTATTATTAAAGTACATGTTTAATAAAGAAAATAACTCTTACTCACTAAATTCAGATGTAGTTGGTAAATATCCATATGACATTGCTGATGCTGCTGGGTTTGATATTCCATTTGATACAAAAGTACTTATAATAAAAGAAACTGGAATTGGTGACGACTATCCTTTTTCAAAAGAAAAATTAAGTCCAGTTCTTACTTACTATATTTCCGATAATTCAGATAATGCTATTGATTTGTGTGAAAAACTAATAGAATATGGAGGGTTAGGTCACTCTGCTGTTATTCATGCAGAAGACCAGGAAGTAATAAATCATTTTTCAAATGTCGTTAAAGTTGGAAGAATAATTGTTAACTCTCCTTCTACACATGGAGCAATTGGTGATATTTATAATACAAATGTTCCTTCACTTACTTTAGGATGTGGAACTTTTGGTGGTAATAGTACTACAGATAATGTTTCATCTGTAAATTTAATTAATTTAAAAAGAGTTGCAAAAAGACAAGTAAATATACAATGGTTTAAAGTGCCACCAAAAATATATTTTGAAGCAGGTTCAGTTAAATATCTTTCTAAAATGCAAGGTATATCTAAAGCATTTATTGTAACTGATCAGTCAATGTTAAAATTCGGATATGTTGATAAAGTTATATATCAATTAGAAAAAAGGGATAATATGGTTCACTATGAAGTTTTCAGTGATGTCGAGCCAGATCCATCTTTTGATACGATTAATCGTGGTGTTGAATTTATGATGCAATTTGAACCTGATGTAATTATTGCTTTAGGTGGAGGAAGTGTTATTGATGCATCTAAAGGAATGTGGTTATTCTATGAACATCCAAATGTTGATAAAGAAGGATTAAAATTAAAATTTTTAGATATAAGGAAGAGAACTTATAAATATCCAAAACTTGGCTTAAAAGCAAAGTTTGTCGCTATACCTACTACATCTGGTACTGGAAGTGAAGTTACTAGTTTTGCAGTAATAACAGATAAACACAACAATGTAAAATATCCGTTCGCTGATTATGAATTAACTCCAGATGTTGCAATTGTTGACCCTAGTTTTGTTTATACTTTACCTAAAGTGCTTACTGCTGATACTGGAATGGATGTTTTAACTCATGCAATTGAAGCGTATGTTTCTAATATGGCTAGTGATTATACTGATGGTCTAGCAGAAAAAGCTGGAGAATTAATTAAAGATTACTTAGTTGAGGCATACAATAATGGTGAAAATAAAGAGGCTCGTGAAAAAGTCCATAATGCAAGTTGTATTGCTGGTATGGCGTTTACTAATGCCTTTCTTGGTATAAATCACTCTCTAGCGCATAAAATTGGAGCAGAATTTCATATATCTCACTGAAGATGTGTTGCAATTCTTATGCCTTATATTATTAGATATAATTCATGTGAACCAACTAAGTTTGTGTCATTTCCAAAATATGAACACTTTATAGCAGATAAAAAATATGCTAAATTTGCAAAGAAAATAGGACTTGATGTGAAAGATGATGAAGATGGAATTGAAAAATTAATTCAATTTGTTAAAGATATAAGATTCAATTTAAATATAGAAAATTCGTTTAAAGAATTTGGACTTGATGAGGAAACTTATATAAGTAAGATTGATGATTTAGCAAATAAAGCTTTTGAAGATCAATGTACTACAGCAAATCCAAGATTACCTTTAGTTAATGAACTTAAAAAAATATTAATTGATGCTTATTATGGAATTGATTTATAAAAAATAAAAACTAACAAATATTGAAGACACTTATAATTTTTTTCTTCATAATTGTTAGTTTTTTCTGATTTGATAATTTTATAATTTTATAAAATATTAATGCTTGATTGTTTTTTCTATTTGTTTGAATACAATTTATGTTATACTTATAATAGGGAGTGATAAGATGAACGATATGGAAAGAAAATCACAGATTGAAAAGTTTGTTGATAATTATTACTACGCATATGATTTTTTAAGAAATGAAAATATTGCTGACTTAAAAAGAAAAGCTTTAACTTCATTTTTAAATACAGATTTGTCTTTAGAAGAAATCAATGATGAAATGGCGAAAATCGTTGAAGATAGATATTCTAAATACTTAGAAAAATATGATAAGAATGCGATTAGAGAAAATCATGAAGAAATATATTCTAAATTAAGAAAGTTTGTTACTCTTCTTAATGCTAATAATGTTGACTATCAATTAGCAGGTGCTCTTGGTGGATATATTAAATATAAAGAAGAGTCACATAGAGTACATGATGATATAGATATATGTATCAATGAAAAAGATATTGATAAACTAGAGCTTATATGTAGAGAGATGGGACTTAACTTTAAAGATAATCGTTTAAATACTACTAGAGTTTTAAAAAATGGAATTCCATCTGGTGAACATGAAATAATTGCTACTACTGATGAAAGTGATTTTCATATAGGCGCATTTCCATTTGAAAAACTTAAAGATGGAACAATAATAAATAAAGAATATTATCATGATGACGATGGTAATATATTAGTTAGAAAAGAAACTTATTCTAGAGAATTAGCAGAAGAAATATATAGTGATAGTGGAAATAATGTTAACTTTGAGGGACATAATTTGACTATTATTGCTCCAGAGTTTGTTTATTTATTAAAAAGTTATACAAGAAATGATAAGGATTTAGATGATATTAAATTTTTACAAGGTAAAATTGATATGGAAAAAGTTAATATAATTAAAGAATTATCTAAAACGGATAAAGAAATAACTCATGAAGTTGTTGTTAGTAAAGCAAAAGAGAAAAATGACGATTTAAAAGCAATGCTTAGTGAAGAAAATACTTCTAATAACGAAGAGACATTTAAAAACAACAATTCAAATTCTTTAGAAAAGCCTAAGACTTTTGTTAAGTCTGTGCAAAACAACGAAGAAGGATTTACTAATAAAGTTATGCTTTCTTGTTGCTTAGTACTTTGTACTTGTTTTGTATGCTTAATGCTTGTTATTTTTAAAGTGCTTTAGAGCACTTTTTCTTTTTTTACTTTTAGAAAATATTTATTTATATTTTTACTAAAATGAGAGATTATGATATTATATCTTAGAGGTTTTTATTATGGAATTATTAAAAAATTGTATGTTATGCCCTAGAAAATGTGGGATAAATAGATATGAAAAGATTGGGGTATGTGGTGCTAATAATAAAATAAAAGTTGCTTATTATAGCTTACATATGTGGGAAGAACCACCTATTTCTGGTAAAAATGGGAGTGGTACTATTTTCTTTTCAAATTGTAATTTGAAGTGTGTTTATTGTCAAAATAAAAAGATAAGTCTAGATGGATATGGAAAATATATATCTATGAAGAGACTTAAAGAAATTATGCTAGAGTTACAAGAGAAAAAAGCACATAATATAAATTTAGTTACACCTACTCATTATGTTCCACAAATTGCTAGTGTGTTAAAAAAGATTAAAAATAAAGAATTAAATATACCTGTTGTTTATAATACAAGTAGTTATGAAAATATTGGAACTCTTATGATGATGAAAGGCCTTGTTGATATCTATTTAGCAGATTTAAGATATTATGATGATAAGTTGGGTGAAAAATACTCTTTATGTAAGGATTACTTTGAAACTGCTACTATGGCAATTGATGAGATGTATAGACAAGTTGGAGGAATTTCGCTTGATAGTGATGGAATGATAAAGAGAGGTCTTGTTGTTAGAGTTTTAATTCTTCCTGGACATGTTGAAGATGCTAAAAATATAATTAAATATTTATATAAAACGTATAAAGATGAAATATTTATAAGTATTATGAATCAATATACTCCTATTAATAAATGTAAGTTTGATAATTTAAATAGAAAAGTTAGTGATGATGAATATGATGACGTTGTAAATTATGCAATTGATTTAGGTGTTACTAATGCTTTTGTCCAAGAAGGAGAAGCAGCTAGTGAGAGTTTTATTCCTGAATTTAATAAAGATATAATTTAATGTGAATTTTTAGTGAAATATTATTTTAATATTTATGTTTTATTCAATAATTTAATTTTTTGTGGTATCATTATGTTATGGAGGTTAAAAAATGAAAGTTTTAAAGTATTTAGTAGTTTTACTAGCAATTTTTTTAATTATGCCATTTGCAGTTTTTGCTGAAGAAGAAGCATCTAATAATGATGAAAATACTACAGAAGAGACAAGTTCAAATGATAATTCTGATAGTAAAAAAGTTAATGTTTATTTCTTTAGAGGAGAAGGCTGTTCTCATTGTGCAGAAGCTGAAGAATGGTTTGATAGTATTAAAGAAAAATATAGTGAATATTATAATTTAATTGATTATGAAGTTTGGTATAACACTGATAATTCTGATTTAATGCAAAAAGTAGCTGATGCTAGAGGTGAAGAAGCTGAAGGTGTTCCTTATATCATAATTGGTGATAAGTCTTGGAATGGTTTTGATTCATCTTATGAAGAAGATATGATTAATCAAATTAAATCTGTTTATGCACAAGATGTAAAAGATAGATATGATATCATGACTTTATTAACTGATTCAAAAACTTCTAAAAAAGATTCTAACGCAAGTGATGTATTAGTTTTATTAGCTATTATAGTTGTTGCTGGTGGAATTGGATTTGGAATTTATAAAGCAAGAAAAGCTAACTAAAAAGAACTTAGTTTTATAATGGAACTAAGTTCTTTTTTTATTGAACAATTAATTGTTGACCCACTGATAAAAGATTTGAAGTTATATTATTTAATTCTTTTAGAGTTTGTACTGGAATATTTAATTTGCTTGATATAGACCATAATGTATCACCAGATACAATTTTTATGTAACATTTTTAAATGTAAATATAATATCTACCTGTTTATCTTGATAGATATAAATTTTTTCAACTAAATTAATTATTAATTCTCTAGTTGGATTTTCAAGTGATAAAAATTCATTTATATATTTTTCTATTTGTTTTTTGTCTATTTTATTAGATTGACTATTTTCATTTTGAAGATTATCAATACTTTTTTTATTATTACTTATCTCGGTTTTAATATTTTCACTTACTCTTATGTATTGCTCTTCATCAATAATGCCTTTTAACATATTTATATAGTTTTTATCCAAGTTTTCTGTTAATTTATTATTTGCAAGTTCTAAACTTTCCATTTGTTTTTTAATCTTCAAAGAATTATCTTTAAATTCCATATTACTAATTGAATCTTTTATTTTGCTTTTATCTAAGTACTCTTTACATACATCTTTAATGTTATCTAAAATAACTCTTTCTAGATTTTCATAATTGTTTGTATGTGTTGTACACACATGATATTTGGAATAAGCTCTATAATAATCACAAGTGGTGTAACTTCTACCTGTTTTATTTTGATATCTGATTGTTATTCTGTGTTTACAATCTCCACAATATAGAAGTCCATCTAGTAGGTAAAATCTTTTCTTTTCTGGCCTTTTGACATTTTTAGGTAAAAGTGTTTGTACATAATTAAAAGTATCTCTATCAATAATTGCCTCATGTGTATTTTCTACTATTATAAAATCATTTGGTTTATTTTTAACTACTTTTTTTAGTTTGTAATTAATCTTTTTTGTCTTGCCTTGAACTGTATCTCCTACATATATCCCGTTAGTTAAAATTGATTTTATAGTAGTATCTACCCATACACCATACTCTTGTGATATACAATTAGTATTTATACATTTTGTATTCCATACATAGTTGTAATAAGACGCTGGTGTTTTTATTTTTCTTTTGGTAAGTTCTTGGGCAATGTAATGATATGTATTTCCTTTCAATGCTAACTCAAATATTAATTTAACAGTATCTGCTTGCTCTTTATTTATAACTAAATGATTTTTATTATTAGGATCTTTCATATATCCAAATGGACATCTACCTGAAACATATAGTCCTTCTTTCATTCTGGAATGCAAACTAGTTTTAACTTTTTTAGAAATATCTTTAGCATACATATCATTCATTATGGCTTTAAATGGTGCTATATCATTATTAGTGTTATCTATAAATGTATCAATACCATCATTAATAGCAATATACCTAACATTTTTATTTGGAAAATACTTTTCAATTAACTCTCCTGTACCAATATAATCTCTGCCTAATCTAGACATATCTTTAGTGATAATCATATTAATTTTTCCAGATTCAATATCTTTAATCATTCTTTTAAATGATGGTCTTTCAAAATTTGTTCCAGTAAACCCATCATCTACATATTCATCTACTAGATTATAATTATTCTCGCATATGTATTGATTTAGTAAACTTCTTTGGCTAACAATACTATCAGACTCTTTTGTTAAATCATCTCTTGATAATCTTATATATATTCCTACTTTAAAACTATTATTCCCTACCATCAATTATAACTCCTTCCATTTTGGGAATAATGAGTATGATTACATGGTAGCTCTACTTTCAAATTATTGCAAGTCATCATAAATTGCTTTTTTATTTCAATTTTTAATACTTCAGTTATTATTTCATTTAAAGACTTCCCCTCATCTTTAAATTTTAAATTAACATTGTATTTAGCCATAGAGTTTAATACCTCCAATAAATTCTATGGCAATAAGAATTGTTTTAGTAATATTATTTGATATGTTTAAAACATACCTAACAATATTACTTACTATCATAAACCTCCATTATATCCATAAACATCATCTCCTTTTCATGATGCATAGTAGCTCCAATAATTAAAGGAGTCAAGTCATAAATTATAGAAAAATTTATCTATCATCCTAAAGCATTTCATAATTAACTAAATTATGAAATAGCAAGATAAGAAGATTGTGTATCATACACGATTTAGTCCTTATTTTATAAGGAATCGCATGTACACAATTCTGATTTTGCACTTGCAAAATTCATCCTACTTTGTAGGTTGATATAAAGGATTATCGTTAAATAAACCTTTATATTATGATATATTAAAGCATTAAAAAATCATCCTATTATCTAATTTTTTCAGATTTTATAGGATGAATTTTTATTTATTATTATTCATTTAAGTACTTCTCCATTATTGATGCTATTAATGCTTTAGATTCTGGTAGTAGCTCATTTATTTTATAAGGATAACTCGTATCTGCTTTACTAATAATTGTTTGTTTTAATTCTTCTGGTATTTTATCAATTAAATCTTTGTTAAGTCTAGTTAATGTCATATAGACTTCTGTATATATTTTTCTTTCTCTATTCATGCTATAAACTCCTTCCATTGCTTCTAGATGGAAACTGACTAAGCATTTCCTGAGCTTTTAATAAAAATTCCATATCTAAATCATTTAGTTTTCTTATACAATCCTGTATCGTCATTTCTCTTTGTTTTGAAGCTTCGCTCACTCTAAATCTAGGTAATATAGATGACAAATTAACACATGATAAGACTTCAGGATTAACAACTTTATCACAACAGATATTATTTCCCATTAACATACTACCACCCTTAACTATATCAGAAAATATATAATTTTCATTTGAATAAAGGGAATTATCACTCATTGATGGAAAATAGAAACTTTTCATTCTATTTATATCATCATTATCTTCCAACGAACTAATTGGTACAAATGCTAAATAAGGTTCTGTATTGCCAAATTTATTCCAACATTTATTAAAAAAATCCAAAATTTCTTTTCTATCTTCTTCACTCATGTTATTTTTTTCAATCAATTTTGTTATTGTTAAAAGACAGGTATCATAATCTTTGTTTTCATAACCATGTCTATTTTCTTCTGGTACTAATCCCCATGCATAGCAATGGTTTTCTCCACAAAATTGCCCAAACCATTCAGGGGAACTAGAATAATATAACATGTTGTGTGGGGTACTATCGTAAAACCAACCGTTTTTTCCATTTTTAATATCTAACGTTCCCCAACCTAAAGGTTTATCATTACCATATTTATTATAAATTGAAGCAATATGCATAAGTTCCATCTTATCTTCTTTTGAAGACTGTGAAAAACCAAGACCATATTTCATATTATTTTCTATTGCCTTACTATTTCCAGCATGAAAAACATAACCATTTCTAACAAAATTTTCAAAAGCATAACTAATAATAGCTTCTATTTTACTATCAATTTCATGATGTGGAATTCCTATTTTATCAGCAATTCTTAATTTTAAAAATTGAATTTGTTGTTTTTCATCAGTTAAGTGCATATATTCTTCAATGCCTTCTGATTCTTTAAACAAAACACAATAGCCAATCATTCTAGAAAAATTTTTCTCTTGCAATCTTTTTTCATCATATGTCATTTCTTTTTTTTTCATAAAATAATGCTGTATTAAAGGATTATTTAAACATTCAGATATAATTTTCCCAATATCATTATTCATTTTATCAGCTTCTCTCTTGTTTATAAATTAATGCAGTTTTATTCTACACATTTAATTATACCATATTTCTTTATTATTTTATCAAAAACACTCATTATTCCCCATAAAAATTGTATCACCTTTTTGTACTATGTATACATTACTTGGAGTATCTGTTGTATTTTCTTGTTTTGGTACTAATAATCCTTGATTTGGCTGAAGAGTAAGATTTTTTAAATTATTTAATTCTATTAAGTCATTTACTGTTATATTAAATTTTCTTGATATTGACCAAAGACTATCTCCTCTTTGAACTATATATAAATCATAATCATCTTCTTTGATATCAGAATCTTTTGGTACTAATATTTTTTGGCCTATTGATAATGTGTTGGAAGATAAATTATTTATTTTTTTTAAAGTGTCGACATTAGTATTATATTTTAGTGCTATAGAGTATAGCGTATCCCCTCTTTCTACTTGATAAATGTCTGTATTTTCTATAGGAGTTTCATTACTATTATCTTCTGATAATTTTAATTTTTGGCCTATTTTTAATGATGAACTTGTTAAATTATTTAGTCTTATTATTGTATCTATTGGAACAGATGTTTTTTTAGATATCGAATATAGGGTATCGCCTTTTTTTACTGTGTACGTGTTAGTTGTATTGTCTTGTCCAGGTGGTGTATATGGTACTCCTAAATATTCTGCAATTGCTTTTACTACACCTTCAGCAAAGTCTGTTAAATTATTTTCTAATTTATTTGCATCATTTTTATTATCAATAAATCCATATTCTATTAATACACTTTCGGCATTTCCTGTATCTCTTATAATATAGTAATAATCTAAGCTTGGATTTTCTGGTAGTCTACGTTGATAGGCTTTTCTTTTTATTTGGCCAGCTTCGCCTATGTAGTCTAAAGCCATATTAGCAAAGGTTCCATCACTTTTTAGGGAGTATACGATTTCGGCGCCTTCTGCACCTCCTGCATTTATGTGATTACTCACAATCAATGTATTTGGATCTTTATTGTATAAACTCATTATTCTTTTTACTCTATCTGCTTTTGGTAAATATTCATCATCAGTCCTTGTCATTACTGCTTTTATACCTAAATCCTCTAATCTATTAAATATATAAGTAGCAGCAGTTAATGTTAAATCTTTCTCCTGAAGACCACTTCCAACTGCTCCACTATCAATTCCACCATGTCCCGCATCAACAATAACAAGTGTTTTACTATTCATATATATCACCTAAAGTATTCTATGTTAATTGTCTAATTTTGAAACAAAAATAATAAATTATTCTTTTTATAATAATCTTTAGAAGTTTTTATCAAATTATAAAAAATATGATATAATTTATTTAGAGTAAGATAGAATAATCTAGAAATATTTAGATTTATGAGAGGTGTTTATATGAATAATAGAAAGAGAAATATTCAAGGATTTACTATTTCTTTATTTACTTTTGCTTTATTTATTGGTATGTTTACATTTATAAAGAACTTTAGTGTTAGTTATGCGATTGATACTGGTATTAATAAAAGTGGTCTTCCATCCTCAACGTTTAAAACTAACTATACAACCACATCAACTTCAAATTACATAAAAGATGCAGTATCTGCTAACAACGGCAATACAACATATTTAAATAACTTCAATGTTCCAAAAAACTTAATGACTGCTGATAATAAAACTCTTTTATATATTTTAATGAAGAATTTGGAAACTCCCGCAAATAGTACTGAATCATTTGAACTTACAACAGATAATCCAACTACTATTACTGATAATGGTTTAAAATACATTATTACTCATGGATATAATAATACGAATACAACAAATACTATTTTTACTACTAACACATATGGTAATGTATCTGATAATAATATTAAACAATATATTACACAAGTTGCTTTATGGTTATACATATATGAAAATAATTCAAAATTTACAACTACATACTGTAAAGATAATGCATGTACTTTCTATGATACAAGTAAGAATGTTATTACAAGTCAAAATATAAGGTCATATATTACAACATGTGCAAATTATACAAATTATAATTACTTAAATTATATAATTAAATTAGTAGATAATGCAGAAAAGTATACCAGTGGAGAGTCATCAAGTATTGATGTAACTAAAGATGGTTCTAGTAATTATATATTTAATGATAATTTTACATTGATGATGACAGAGGCTCTTACTCCTCAAAGTAAAACTAATAATTCAAATTATTTATATTATTCACTTGAAATAAGTGACCCTAATAATTATGGAGCCTATTTTGTTGATACAAATAATAATAAACTTACAAATACTGATGTAATGACAGGTTCATTTAAAGTTGCAGTTCCTTTAAAAGAAGATATTGAGTCTATGGATTTAACTACAATTACTATTAAAGTATATGGACATTATATTACTAATAGTGGATATGATTATAGAGTTACTAATTCATCTAATGGTTTATTAAAAGATAAAAAAACAAGATATTCTAATATTATGCTTGGTTATGTTCCAACAGAAATAATTGAGGCAGATTTCAGTTTAAGAAACTTTGTTAAGATTAGTAAAATAGATGCTGCTAATTCTAAAGAGTTACCTGGAGCAACACTTGAAATTACAAATGTAGATGATAGTTCTAAAAAATATAGTTGGGTATCTACAAATACTCCTCATGCTATATATTTAGAAAATGGAAAATATAAGTTATGTGAAACTATTGCTCCTAAAGGATATACTTTAAAAACTGAATGTATTAATTTTACAGTTGATGGTAAAAAGATTATTAGTGTTACTATGGAAAATGATACAACTATTACTCCTCCAAATACTGGAATGTTTAGTTCTAAGTCAATTTATATAATTGGTGGTTTGCTAATAGTAATTGGTTTTTCAACAATAGTTATAATTTATAATAAAAAACAAAGGTTAAGTTAAGTTAATTTCCTTTGTTTTTCTTTGTCTTCTTCTCTATCTTCTATAAATGAAATTATTTTATTAATATTTTCTTGACTGTTTAATTTGTTAAAATCTTTAGCAAGTACTTGTAATTCAAAGGTAGTAATTCCTTGATGAATATCTTTAAATGTAATAGTTGCATCATCTACAGTACAATCTCCATTAAATATATCAAGTTCTATATTACCATGGGCAATACTATTTCTTATATGTTCTATTATTGATCTATTTTTCTTATATTTTTCATAGTTATTTTGCATAAATAAATTAGCTTTATTATATTGTTCTTTTAATAATTCTATTTTTTCAAGTACTTCATCTTGTATTTTTTTTAATTCATTATATTTTTCTTGTTTACTTTTATCTTTTTCTAAAACTTTTTCAATACCTTTTATATTATTTTCTAACTTTATTACTTTCTTTTCTAACATTTCAATATCTTTTAATATTTTATTTATTTGTTCTGTAAATTCAGGATATTCTTTTTCTTCATTATTTATATAATTACATATACTATCTAAATCAAGTTTTGAAAAATCTAATGTTTTATTAGTAACAATATCTCTTATATCTTCTTTATCTTTTATATTTAATATATTATCTAAAGAATAAATATATATAAAGTAAAAACTTGTTAAATATGCTGATAGTATAGTTTTTTCATTTAATGTAGCAAGCAATATTCCATATTCATTATTTTCTACTATATTTTGAACATCCTTTGTATTATCTTTTTCTAGTTCTTTAAAAAACACTGTATTTGCAGTTAAACCAAAACTAATGCTTCCTTTTCGCATCTTTTTAGTTTCTGCTTCATGAAACCAATAATCTAAATAAATGTGCTGGATTTTTGGACTCATATTCTTAATTAAATCTAGTTTTGATAAAAACATTGTTCTAACTTTTTTAGTTGATTCTAATTTTCTTGCTGGAAACTCAGTTACAGTAACATCTATTCCTGCGTTTTCTAGTAAGAGTTTATTATTAGGATTATCAACAATTTTTTCAACATTCAACTTATTAATAATTCTTTTTTTGACTGCGTCTTTTAAAAAACACATCATTTTTACATAATCATTGTTTCTTAATCTTAACATTCTTGGCTTATCAACTATTTTTACATAATAAATATTATTTAGTACTTCATCTAAATCTTTTGCTGATCTAATTTGTTTTTTCTTTGATACTTTTGTATCTTTAATTATACCTGTTATTCTTTCACCATATTTTCTAATATCATCCCAAGAGCAAGCAATTGTACTTACTAGTCCTACAAGTTTATCTATTTCTATTTTTCCTATTTGTCCATCTATTTCTAAATATACATATCCATCTATTATTTCATAGTCCCCATGGGCTAATTTATTTCTTACTTTATCTAGTACTTCTAAATAATTTGAAAATTCAATATTATCTATTTTCCATTTATTATTAGACTTTGTTGAAATTATACTGGTTGCTTTTTCTAAATTTTCTTCTATTAAAGTTGTTGATAAATTTTTATTACTATCTTTCTTAATAAAATCGTCTTTCCATAGAAAAAGTAGAAAACTTGCATATCCAACTTTTAAATAATTTAAATCATCTTTTGATAGATTATTTTTTTCTCCAAATGAATTAACATAATCTATATACTTAGAGTTTGCTTCTAATTTTTTTAAATAATTATTAATATTTCTTTTTCTTTTAGAAACAGTTTCCATAATATTTCTCCATTTATAGCATATTCTTTTTCTTTAATATGATTGCAACTACTATTGATAATACAACAGATAGAACTGTTATTAATATAAAGGCCTGGTTATATGTCATTATTGAACCTAATGGTACGTTCATACCTAGGAATGAAGATATCATTGTAGGAATAGATAGAACTATTGTTGCTCCTGCTAAGAATTTCATTATATAGTTTAGATTATTTGATACTATAGTTGCGTATGTATCTGTTATAGATGATAAGATATCTCTATATATAGTACTCATCTCAATTGCTTGTTTATTTTCAATAATAGCATCTTCTAATAAATCTAAATCACCTTCATATAAAGGTAAAATTGTCCCTTTAGATAATTTTTCTAATACTAAATCATTTGCTTTTAATGAAGTAATAAAATAAACTAGTGTCTTTTCTACTTCAAGTAAATTTATTAAATCCTTATTTTCGGTTGATTTTTTTAATACTTGTTCTGCTTCTTCCATATCATTATATACTTGTTTTAATGCTTTTAAATAATATTTTGAAGTTCTAAGTAGAATTTGTATTAAAAATCTTGTTTTTTTTGCAGTTCTAAAATCTTTAACTTTATTCTTTTTAAAATCATTCAATAATTCTATTCTTTTTGATGAGACAGTTATTACATAATTATTATCTGTAATAATTATTCCTAATGGATAAGTCTTATAATTACTACCATTCTCATCTTTTTCAAGATATGGGGTATCAATAGCTATAAGAGTAGCATTACCACTTTGTTCTACACGAGGACGTTCTTCATCATCAAGCATTTTTAAAATTAAATCTTTATCTACCAATGTCTTTTCAACAACTTTATCTATTTCATCATTAGTTGGGGAGGTTAATTCTAACCATGTATCTACTGTTATTCTTTTTACTTTTTTTATTTTCTTTTCTATTGTACTTGTTTTAAATATTTTTAACATATTATCACTCCCCTTTTCAATGTCCTATATTATATCATATTTTGCATATTTTGTCTTTAAGTTTTTAAGTAAAATATATTTATTATTTTATCTTTACATATTATATTTACAAAAGAAAAGTCCTGATTACTCAGAACTTGTTAAAGTTACTTTAATTTTATTTTCACTACCATTATGTATATATGTTAAATCTATAGTAGTTCCAAGATTATACTTATATAGTTCACTATTTAAATATAAATAATTTCTTATTTTTTTATTATTTATTTTTGTAATAACATCATTTTCTTTTATATTTGTTTTTTCTAAAATACTATTTTTATTTATTTTTTTTATTATTACTCCATAATCTAATATTTTATTATTATTTTTATATTCATATTTATCTTCTACATCTTCTGTTTCTATATTTAATGTTGGATGTTTAATATCTTTTTTATTTTCTAATTCATTTAGATGATTCTTTGCTGTTTCAATTGGTATTGCAAAACCTAGTCCTTCTACATTATCTTCTGTTATTTTTAGAGTACATATTCCAATTACTTCACCATTAGCATTTAATAGAGGCCCTCCACTGTTTCCTGAATTAATTGATGCATCTATTTGTAAAACATTCATTACAATATCTTTATTACTATAGTTGGATATTTTTGTTTTTACCCCTCTATCTTTGCCTGATAAAATACCTGATGTTACTGTGTTTTTATATTCTTTATCTACTGGTGTTCCTATTGTAAATACAACATCACCTATATTTGCTTTATCACTTGATGATAGTGTTGATACTCTTTTTATATCATTTTTTGTAGTTCTTAGTACTGCTATATCTAAATAACTATCGCTGCCTAAAACAGTTGCTTCTTTTTCTATATCATTAGAAAGAGATATTTTTACCTTATCTTTTCCAGTTATCACATGTTCATTTGTTAAAATATATGCATATTTATTATCTACCTTATATATAAATCCTGAACCTATTGCATCGTCATCATTCATTACTGTAATAACTGCATCTTCTACTTTAGAAATTGCTGATGATAAAGAACTCTTTTCATATATTTTTGTTTTATCTTTTGTAATAGTAATACCATTATTTGAATTTAATATTAAACTTAATGGACTAAATACAAGTAAAATTATAGTAAAAATACTTCCTAAAATAAAAGAAGAGATAAGTAGAATAAGTTCTTTTATATATTTCTTTTGAATCTTATTCTTCAACTTCATCTCTACTCCTTTCAATACTAGCAATATCTTTCCAGTTTATTGGGAATCCCATTCTATCTAAAACATCATTTATTGTAATTGTATGTAAGTTAAAATTAAGTGTTTCTATTACTCTATCTAGTTCATAAGTCATATTAGTAAATTCTTCTTTTTGAAGAAGTTGTTTCATAATAATTATTAAAGTAAATAAATCATTTTTTCCTTGAATATATTCATTATCTTCTTTTGGAATCTTTAATAATTGATGGTAAACTGTATCATTAATTGCTTTTTGAGTTCTGTTTTCATATAAAATATCTTCATGTGCACAAAGATTTCTATAATTTGCAAGAATTGGTAAATAAACAATTAACTCATTTGCATCTATATCATATACTTTAGCAATTTCTACTTGATCCTCAGGCTTTAAGATAGAGAACATTTCACTTACAATACCAAATGATAATACTTTTACTAATATCCAAAGAGGAATGTATCCATAATTAGATACGTAGTGAAGAGTTGCACTATGTTGTGAACCATTTACTCTTATTTGTCTTTTCATTTTTCTTAATAAATCATTTACTTGAGCTTGTTTTTCTGGAGCATTAGTAAAGTTTTTTGGTTTTAAGTAATCTCTTTCTCTATAACCATATTTTTTAGATAATTGATAAGAAGTAATTGATTTTAAATTGTTTTCTATAACAAGTAGATATTTAAATAAAGTATTTCTAAATGATCTATCAAATAAAAATAGACTATACATTTCTTCAAATGTTGTTCCTGGTTTAAAAACTCTATTTGTTTCTGATACTAGAAATAAGTGTCTATATCCATTTAAAAAGAAATAATTTTCTCTTAAAAGAACAATTTTAGCATATCTTTCATCATTTATAATCATACCTTTATGTTTAAATATTTCTATTTGTTCATCTAGATTTTTAAATTGTTTTTCTATCATAGTCTCACCCTATTATAGATTATAACATATTATTAAAATAAAAGTATGAAATTTTAGTTAAATTATATGTTATAATTAAATAAATAAATCGGTATGGGGGAGATTTTATGCCAGCTACAATGACACATGCGTGTTTTGCTAAAGACGTTTATGATATTTTACCCGATGATATTAAAAATTCTTTAAGTATAAGCAGATTAAAAATGTTTGGACAAAGTACAGATAGTTTAATGTTTTATAATTTATTGTCTTTAAGTCCTGGAAAAGATATTAGAAAATTCCAAAGTTTTTTTCATAGAAATCAGTCACAAGAATTCTTTTTAAATCTAACAAGATATATTAAAGATAATTCTATTAAGGATTCTGATACTTTATCTTTTTTAGTTGGATTTATATGTCATTATATTTTAGATTCAACAATTCATCCATATATATTTTATAAAACTGGTAATTTTATAAAAGGTAAAAAAGGAACTTATAAATATAATAATATTCATGCTTTTATGGAGACATATATTGATAATGATATGATTAGAAGAAGATTTAAATCCAATCCATATAAGTATGATATTTGTAGTTTTTGTTTTGATACTGAAAAGTTTTCTGATAGTTTAAATAAAACTATTGATTATACTTTTTTTAATACTTTTAAGATGAGAGATATGAGTAAAATTTATTATAAGTCTTTAGTTCAAATGAAGACTGCAATTAAGTTACTTAGATGTGATAAATATGGTATAAAAAAGAATTTTTATAAGTTAATTGATACTTTTACTACTGCTGGTACTTTTAGATTTGAAGCAGTAAGTTATCATTATCCTTTAAAAGATAGACATAATTTTTTAAATAATAATCATAGTATGTGGAGAAATCCAGTTAAGTATGATTTAACTAGTACTGAGTCTTTTGTAGATTTATATTTAAAATCTATTAAGTTGGCTAAAGTGTTAGTATGTGCTTCTTTTGATTATTTAAATAATAAAGATATTGATTTGGAGTCAGTTTTTCATAATAATAGTTATGTTACTGGACTTGATTGTTCTATAGATAAAGAAATGAAATACTTTGAATTTTAAAAAAAATAAAGGAATTAATTTTTCCTTTATTTTTTCATTCTTTTTAAATCTTCTAAGGCTTTATCAGCATCTTTATTCATTAAAACTGTTGTTTCTAAAAATTTTGAATATCCTTCTACTGTTGCGGCAAAGTCTTTTAAATCTTGAATATTTCTATTTTGTACTAATTTATCAATAATATCTGCTTGAACTGATAGTTCTTTAGAAATTGCTAGTATTTGATCATATGTTAATTTATCAATCATCTCCTAAAGCCTCCAAACTTTCTTGGTTTTCAGTATTAGTTGGTGGTGCAGATGCTTGTTTTTTAAATTGTTCAACATTATTTACAACAATCTGTTTATATTCTTCAATACTCTCAATATAATTGATATTATCTAGACTATTCCAACCAGCTTTCATTTTTTCAAGATAATCAAATATCTTATTAACTGCTGTTATGTATTGATTATAATCTGACATATGTACCTCCTAAATTAATATAATTCTAGAACCATTTCTTAAATTAGTATCTCTTACAGTTTTATTGACATCGAATATTTCACCAGTTTCTTTACTATAGAAATTACTATCATCTTTTGGAACGTAAGCACTATCTGTTAACTCGACTAGCGCATTTTCAATTAAGTTCTTTACTGTTCCAATCTTTTTATTTATAGGTATAAATAAATCATACCTTTTCTCAATAAGAGGGATTTCTAATTCAATTAAAATTTTATTATTCATATAAACCTCCTATTCATCAGACATTAATTTCATTAATACTGCTTTACCTTTTCTAATAACATAACCAAATCCAGCTTCTACTTCTGCACGAAGTATTCTTGAATTTGTTGTTACTTTTAATGTAAATTGGTTTCCAATACCATTTCCTAACCAAATACCTTCTGCTAAGTCAACATTACCTTTATACCAAGCTTCAAAGTTAATACTCTTAATTACATCAATATTATCAACAATTATAAACTTAATATTATTCTTTTCTTTACATTCAGTAATTAATGAAGTAAACTTTCCTTTTTCAATAGCACTTAATTTATTTAACATTGCATTTATATTAATTAATATTGCAATTGTTGTTGTATTAGGATCATTATTGTTACAAGCATCAGTTAGTTGATCTATTGCTGTGTAGCAAGTATCTTTACTATAGAATGCATTTTCATATGTAACTTCATTTATTACACTATTTGTATCAAATATAATACATTTTGTATTTGGAGTATATAAAATATTTTTGATAAATCCTTTTAAGAATCTTGGTTCTGCTGTTACATCTTCTCCTGTTATATTGTACATAAACTTGCTGTTTAAATCTATTGTAGCAACATCTAGAGTTTCTTTTTCTACTCCTACTGGTAATGTTCTTAAGTTACCTAAATATTGAGCTACAATACCTTCAGTAACTGTTTCTGGTAGAATAGGAATTCTTTGTGCTTTATAGTCACATATTTCATTTAATTTATCACAAACAATTTTTATATAGTCTGTCATTTTTTCTTCTCTATAAGCAAAAGCTGTTTGGAATTCAAATATTGAATCTAATAAAATTAATCCACGACCATATGCTTTAGATGGTTCTTTCTTTCTAACACCTGGTATTACTGATGAATAATCCATTGGATCATTAAATTGCAATACAACGTTTTGTTTAAAGTTTTGTCTTAGACGATATCTAACTGTATTTGGACCATTTGTACTAAATATAAATACAACACCATATTTTAGACAATCTCTTGTCATTTGACCAATTAACTCTTCATATTCATTATATGTTTCTAAGAATGCTTCTACATTATTAATCATTATTACTATCATTGGAATTTGTTTTCCTCCATGATTAATGTAGAAATCATAAGAACCATTATAATCTACAAATATTTTCTTTCTTTCCTCAATAATTTGATTAACCATTTTAAATAAGTTAGCAATTTTTTCTGCATCAGTTGATAATATTACTTCACCAACATGAGGAGCATTATTAAACATTCTTAATGTTTCTGCACCGAAATCTAAAATATAGAAGTTTACTTCTTTTGAATCATGTGAAGTTATTGTTTGATATACGATTCCTGCAAGCATTAATTCTTTACCACTACCTGCTGAACCAAAAACAATTGTATTACCTTCTTGTGATAAAGGTAGAGTTAAAACATTTTGAGCTTGATTATCTGGGTCATCATATTCTCCAATAATTGGATTAATAACATTCTTTTGTGCTTGATAATGATATTTTGCTTTAATTTCATCTGTATAAATAACATTTGGAATTCTATCAAGCCATAGTTGGTCTATTGATATATTTTCACTTTTTGCTTGTTCAACTATATATTTAATAATGCTTGTTATTTCTTCACCTTTACTTGCTACTACAACATCATTTTGTTTAGTGTCAAGAGACTTTATTACTGTACCAACATTATCAACTATCTTTATTGTTTGATCTACTTTTTTCTTTCTTTTTTCAGTTGGATAATATTGAGCTCCTGCCCAAGCTGCTTGCCCCATTGCAAATAGTTCATTATAACCTACTTGTAAGTAGAATCTACCTGTAGTTTTTAGTTCTGCTGCATCTGGACACTTAATCATATCCATTGAGTCTGACTTGTCTTGAACTCTTAGACATATTCTAAATTTTGAGTTTGACCAGATTTGATCATTAACAACACCACTCGGTTTCTGGGTTGCTAGTATTAAGTGGACTCCTAAAGAACGTCCGATACGAGCTGTTGAAATTAATTGTTCCATAAACTCTGGTCTTTGTTGTTTCAATTCGGCAAACTCATCTGAAATTATAAATAAATGTGAAATAGGCTTTTCTACTAAACCTCTACGATATAGACTTTGATATTTATAAATATCGATAGTAGATTCATCTAACTTATCTCTTGCTTCATTAAACATTCTTTGACGTTTTCTTAATTCACTTTGTACAGAGGCAAGAGATCTGTTCATTTCAACTGTATCAAGGTTTGTGATAGTACCTGCTAAATGAGGCAATTTCATACCAGTTTCTTTGTTTTCAAATGCACCAGTTAAACCTCCACCTTTATAATCGATAAGCACAAATGAAACTTCATAAGGGTGATAATTTAGTGCCATTGATAATATATAACTAATAATGAATTCTGATTTACCAGAACCAGTCATTCCAGCAATTAAACCATGTGGACCATGTGCTTTTTCATGTAAGTCTAGTTTAAATAACTCCCTTGACTTATCTAGTCCAATTGGTGTTTGCAATGACTTAGTTGGGTCATTCATTTTCCATCTATTGAGTACATTTAATTGTTCTACCATACCAACATTATACATTTCAAGGAACGATACACTTTGTGGTAGACTTCTGCTTTCTCTTGCAATATCAATTGGAATATTTGCTATTATTTTACAACATTCATACATATTAAGTGTTGGGTCAAAATCTGCTTCAAATTCTTTTTGTTTATTAGAGACAAGTTCATTTTCAAATACACCTGACTTTTTATCACCAATACTGATAAAAGTTTTACATTCATTAGGTATATTAATAAGTCTTGGACTAATAACTACTAAACTGAATCCATAATTAATTGGCATTTCTGATACATCTTTTATAATATCTGTATCTCTTATTAATTTATAGTCATCAGTTATTATCATATAATATGGTTTATATTTGTGATAATCTGCTCCACTTAATTCCATTTTACCATTATTATCTTTAAATTTTCTTGCTTGCATTGCTTTTTCTAGTTCAAGAGATATTTCTTTTGCTTCATCTAAGTTTGTTGCGAAATATCTAAATGTTTTACTATTATTCCAACAATGAGGAGCTACTTTTAAATAATCCCAATTAGATTCATTTTGTTCGTTTGTTAAAAGTACAATTTTTAAATCTTCATAGCTGTGATATGTAAGCATTTGTAAAATTAAACCATCAACAAATTGTTTTTTATTTATACCGGTTCCAATGATTGCTATCATATTTTTCTGAACAAAGTTTAATGATACTGGAACATTTTCAAGAGTACGTGATGTGCTTCCAACTTTATATACTTCTTTTAATAAATCATCATCTTTTAGTGAGAAATGTTCTTCTGGTACTCCTATTTGTCCAATTAACTCAGTAGTACCAACACCAAGTCTTAAATCCATAAAGTCTGGTTGTTCAATTTCTCTTTCCCATAAATTTCTCTTTTTCTGGTAAATAATTTCTTTTGTATCATTTAGTGGAAGATAATTATCTATTAATATTTGTCTTTGGATTTTCATTTCAGACTGAATTTTTTCTTTTTTACTTTCAAGATATTCTGTATATTTAGTTTTTCTTTCTTTTTCTTCTTTTTTACGTTGTTTCTTTTGATATTTTCTTTGAAGTGTTGGCCATAATAACATTGTTGACATCATAGCACCAGCCATTACTATTGATGGAAGTGATGATCCCCAATCAGCTGTACCATTTATAACTCCCATTACAGAATTATATCCCATAGACATAGACATCATTGCCATAGTAAGCATTGGTCCTATTGTAAATATTGCTGGTGTTTTATCCTCTTCAGATTGTCCTGGAGGTGGGTCGATTACTATATTTACTGGCTCTATTCCTGTTTTAAAACGAGGTGCTCTATAAAAATAGTCATCTTCTTTATAGAACTCTATTTGTTCTTCATCTGGATTATCAAACTCAACTTGTTTTTGTACTATCGGTCCTATCGTTTCAAAACTTCCACTATCTATTCTTAAGAATCCTTCAACATTATTGATAATTAGTGAATTATTCATAACAATTATTTTTAATCCCATGATAAAAACAATATCTCCATATTCTAGAGGTCTTGTAGTAATTGCTTGATTATTAACGTATGTTCCGTATTTACTATTTAAGTCTTGGACTACCCATGTTCCGTTATTATAAATTAATCTTGCATGTTGTCTTGAAACTAATGGATAATTATAACAAATTTGTGCTCTATTATCAGTTCCTATTAATATTTCTTTTTGTGAAAGTAGTCTTAATCTAAAACTCTGCTTATCAAGAGTGGGGGAACAATATAATATTACAAATTCATTATCTGTATTTACTTTTAAAAAATATAAAGTGTATTCTTTTAAAAATGCTGATTCAACTTCTGTTTCTCCAGACATAATTTTTGTCTCAAAGTCACTTTTTATTTTCCATTTACCATTTTCCTCTTCAACATTTATTAAGTTTCTTGTATTTCCTAAATAGTCATTATCAGTAATCCAGTAGTTTCCAGATATTTTAGTTGGTAAAACAAAGTTGTAAATCTTATTCTTTTTGATTAGCCTAACTATCACTAGAAATCACCCCGTATTATTCTAATTATATATTTTATTATATCTTTTTTTTATTTTTTTTACAATATAAAAGAACAATATTTATTGTTCCTTCTCTAGCTCTTTATAATTAATTTTTCCAACGAGAGTTTTTGGTAATTCTTTTCTTATTACGAAATATTTGGGAATCATGTACTTTGATAAATTTTTTTCACAATATTTTTTTATTTTATTAATTGCCTCTACCTCATCAGTTATATTTTTCTTTAATACAATGTATGCTTTTGGTACTTGTATTTTATATGGATGTGGTATTCCTATAACACCGGCTTCTTCAATAAGTTCATTTTTCTGTAGGATTTCTTCAATATGTGAAGGATAAACGTTATATCCTGATGAAATAATCATTCTTTTTAGTCTTTGAAGAAAAAATAATACTCCATCTTCATCTATATATCCTAAATCACCTGTATGAACCCACTCTATATTATCTGGATGTTTTTTTATTATTGCATTTGTTTCTTCTCTATTATTAAGATATCTTGACATTACAGTTGGTCCTGATATACATATTTCACCAATTTCTTTTGTATTTACTTCTTCCATTGTATCTCTATTAATTATTTTTACTTTATTTCCAGGAAGAGGTATTCCAACTGAACCTAGCTTATCGGAACCTTTCGCACCAAAAGTTGCTGGACCTGTTGTTTCTGTCATACCATAACCTTGTATAATATGTGCTTTACAATTATGTTCTTTTAAGAATTTATTTACTTTTTCATTTTTTTCTATGCTTAAAGTATCTCCTCCACTTACTACATATTTGATATTAGACATATCTAGTCCCTGCATATATGGATTTTTTATTAGTGCTTCAAATAAGGTTGGAACTCCTAATAAAATATTAGGTTGATATTTTCTAATTAGTTTATCAAATCTTTTTGCATCAAACTGTGGAATTAAAATTACTTCTGCTGAAAACATTAATGGACAACATATATTTACAACGAGTCCAAAGCAATGGAACATTGGTAAGATAGACAAAAATTTATCTCCTGGTCCAATATCATTAAATATTATTTTAGCTTGTTCCATGATAGCATTGATATTTCCATTTGTTAAAACTATATTTTTTGGCGTACCTGTTGTACCTCCACTATGAAGTATAACTGCATCATTTTCTTTTGTTCTTCTTATAAAAACATCTTTATTGTATAAATTACCTTTTTCTAAGAAATTATACCAATACATAAATTTTTCTGTATTTTTAGGAATTTTTACTTTTAAATCTTTTGTAAGAAGATAACCTAATCCTAATAGTGATGGCATTGAGTCTCTAGGAGATATTAATATTGTTTTATATACTTTCGTTGAGTCAATTATATTTTCTACTTTTTCATAAGATGCATTATGTAGAAATAAGCATACTGATTTTGTTTTAATAAGGGAATCTTTTATTTCTTCTTCAGATGATAATGGATGTAGCATACTAGCAATTGCGCCTATTTTATTTACAGCATAAAACGAAATAATTGCTTCAGGAACATTTGGTAGACATATTGTTACTACATCATTTTCTCTTATTCCAATACTTGCAAGTGCTGTTGCACATAAATCGATTTTACTTATTAATTCTATATAGCTTGTTTTTTCTCCAAAATAGTTTATTGCTGAGTCATACTCATGATTTATGGTTGTTCTTTCAAAATAATCATATATGGAGATGTTAGGTATAGATATATTTCTCTTATCTTTATCATAATATTTATCCCAGGCATTCTCGCAAACTTCTTTTTTCTTTTTAAATATATTCATAAATCCTCCATTTTTATTAAACATGTGTTGAATAATTTACAAATGTATTATATATTTTATATTGATATATATTCAATCAACAATTTTTTATAAAATGGTATTAGTTAAACATTTCTAAATAGTTATGTTTAATAAATTATTTTATATTAAATTGTAATTTAAGGAGATACTTATGGATAGAAGAATTAGATATACTAAAAAGATTATTAAAGAGACATTTTTAAATCTTTTAGAAGAAAAAGAATTAAATAAAATAACAGTTAGTGAAATATGTAGAATTTCTGATATAAATAGAGCAACTTTTTATAGATATTATTTAGATGTATTTGATTTATTCGATAAAATACAAGATGAATTTGTAGAGTGTTTAAAAGAATCAATAAAAACTAATTCAGATAAAAGTTCTGTTTCTACTTATACTAAAGGATTATTAGAAACGTTAGTTAAAGAAAAAAAACTTACTAAAATTATATTTAGTATAAATAATAATACAGGTTCATTTCTAAATGAGATTTTGGAAATTACATATAATAATTGCTACGTAAGATGGAAAAGTAATTTTCCTAAATTAGATGATGAAGATATTTCATACGCTTCTGTTTTTATATTTAATGGTGCTCTTGGTATTATTAATTATTGGGTAAAAAATGATTTTGATGAGAGTGTAGATTATATTTGTAATTTGATTGAAAAATTAAGTTATGATGGTATAAAGAAGTTTATTTATAGTGATAACTAATTCTTTATAAAATTAACATAATAATTTATTAGACATATTTTATAGTGGTGATATGTTTAATGAATTATTTTTTTTATTTAAATCCTATAATTCAGGTGTTAATTGCTGGTATTATTTGTTTTATATTTACTAGCGCAGGAGCTTTCTTAGTACTTCTTTGTAAAAATATTAAACAAAGTGTTTTTGATGGAATAAATTCTATATCTTCTGGAATTATGATTTCAGCTGCTTTTTTCTCTTTATTATTACCTGCAATTAATTCAACTAAAAATGTATTTATTGTTATTATAAGTTTTATTATAGGTGGATTATTTATATATATTTCAAATAAATTACTTGAAAAACTTGATCATATGGAAACTGAATATAATTTGAAAAGGTGTTTTTTATTATTTACATCAATTACACTTCATAATATTCCTGAAGGTATGGTTGTAGGTGTTGCATTTGGTGGTTCTAGTATTATGGCTGCTATTAGTTTGACTATTGCTATTGCATTACAGAATTTTCCAGAAGGAGCAGCGATTACTTTTCCACTTAATAAAGCCGGACTTTCTAAGAACAAATCATTTTTGTTTGGAGTACTTAGTGGTATTGTTGAACCTATTGCTGCTATTATTGGTTATTTACTAGTATTGCAAATTAAAAGTATTTTGCCTGTTATTTTAGCAATTGCTTCTTCTGTAATGCTTTATGTTATTGTTTTAGAAATTATTCCAGAATGTCAAAGAAGTGAAAAAAAAGACCTAATGGCCTTATTGACAATTATAGGATTTAGTTTTATGATGTTACTTGAATTTATACTTGGATAGATTTTATAATTAGTGTTTCATCTTTATTTAGGTATACTCCATATAAATCTGTTTTAGGTGCTTTGAAATTAAAAATTGCTTTTTCCACAATAGTTGTGGAATTTTCTTTTTTTTCTGGTACTTTATCATTATTTTTGTCCACATTGTTGTTTTTATTATCCACATAGTTTGTGGGTATTTTTTTGAAGTTATAATTATTACTATTTAAAATATTAATACTATCATCTAGCCATAAACATTCTTCTGGTCTTTTTCCATTATTGATACTCCAATATCCTGCATTATTTTTATGCCATCCAGTTCCAGTAAATCTTCCTTTTCCACATTCTATATGACAATGATTCCCTGTTACATTACCTTTTGTTCCTTCCTTATAAAATGCTTCATTTTGTTTTATAATTTTTCCAACAAAAAGATTACTTATATCATTACAATGAGCAAACATAATATTCATATAGTCAATTGTTCCATCCGGATATTCTACCTTATCAGTACTTTCTAACCATACTTCGTTAGCATCATTTTGATATATCTTTTTTATTATACCAGTAAATGGAGCATATATATTACTTATTCCACTATCTTTGTCAGCATTATCTATTGCGAATGAATCTTTATGAGTTCCAATGTTATATCCCTGAGTTATTCTCATATATTTACTTGGGAATATTGGTTTTTCCATTTTCATCCTCCTTATTTATTATATTTTCTTCTGGTATGGTAATCGTTTTTTTATTTATTATATCTTTGTGGGAAGATATTTTTCCTTCTAGTGATTTATATAGAGAATCGGCGCCTAGGAAAGAAAATAGTCCTATCCATAAGCTATTAGGGAATTTTATATCAGTAAATGTAATGCAAAAAATTACACTTACTAACATATTAACAAGGAATGAATAATATTCAATATATTTACTACTTTTAAATAACATTTTTGTTTTTTGAATAAATGCACAGGTTATTGTACTGAGTGCTATTGAAATAATTAATAATTGTTTTAAATAATCTACGTTAAACATATAAACCTCCTGGTATATTATATGCATAAAATATTTTTTTGCAAAAAAAATAGAGATTTCTCTCTATTTAGTTAGCTTTAATACTTAATTTTAATTATGATAAGGATCAACTATTAGAATTGGAAGGCATTTTTTTGATTAATTCTTTATTCGTTTCAGTTAATTTTTTGTTTATTTATATTTTTTCATAATACTTATCTGTTTGAAAATATGCTATATGACGTTTCCATAAATTCATAAAGAAAATTTATTATAAACAAAAAAGAAGCATATAGCTTCTTGAACTGTATATTAACGTTTTGAGAATTGTGGAGCACGACGTGCTTTCTTTAATCCTGGTTTCTTACGTTCTTTCTTACGTGAATCTCTTGTTATCATTCCTGCTACTTTAAGAGTTTTTCTAAAACTATTTTCTGAGTCAGCTGGAGTAGTTTTATCATAATCTAATAAAGCTTTTGTAATTCCTAAACGAATTGCTCCTGTTTGTCCTTGGAATCCTCCACCATTAACCTTAGCATCAACGTCAAACATTTCAGTTGTATTAGTTAATACTAATGGTTGACTTAAATCCATTACACAGATTTCTGAAGGGAAGTATTCTCTTACATCTCTACCATTAACTGTGATTTTTCCTTTTCCTGGAGTTAATGTAACTCTTGCTACACTTGACTTTCTGCGTCCAGTTCCAGTATATACATTCTTCTTTTCTTTTGCCATTACTTTACCCTCCTATTTAACTTCAAGTACTTCTGGCTTTTGAGCCTCGTGCTTGTGTTCACTTTCTGCATAAACAAATAACTTCTTTGCCATTTGTCTACCTAATCTGTTATGAGGTAACATTCCTGTTACAGCTCTTTCCATCATTTCAACTGGGTATTGTTCTCTCATAGTTTTAGCAGTTCTTTCTCTTAAACCACCTGTATACATTGAGTGATTATAATACATTTTGTTTTCTAATTTGTTACCAGTTAAGTTAACTTTTTGTGCGTTAACAATAATGATATAATCTCCACAATCAATATGTGGTGTATAAGTTGGCTTGTTTTTTCCACGTAAGTAAGTTGCTGCTAAAGAAGCTACTCTACCTAAAGACTTTCCTTCAGCATCAATTACATACCATTTACGTTCTACAGTTTCTTTTTTTTGCATATAACTTGTCATAATTTTTCTCCTTTTACTTAAATTAGACTTTCCCACAGTCCAATTTATGTGGGGATTTGAATGTACCGATTGTAATTATACTAAAAAAAGTATTAAAAATCAATACTTTTTCTTTATTTTATATAGTTTTTGTTGTTTCTTCGTCCATGTCATTTAAAAGTAAATTTACTTGTTGTAAAGCTACTTCTAATTCTTCATCAGTTAATGAATCAATATATGCCTGTGAGTATTTTTCGTGTATTTCTTTAATACCACGTTGACTTACTGCTTCACTTGCAATTAATGAAGCAGTTGATGTTAAAGTAGTTGCTAGCACTTGATTTCTCTTACCTTTATTTATTCCATTATCATCTATTGTGTATACTGTTGTTCCTACTGATGCTCCTCCTAATGTAGTTATTCCTAATGTTGACATTAAACTCATTTTATTACCCCCTTATTTTCACTATTTTGTAGTTTACGTCTTTTTTCATTTTCTTCTAAGTATGCTTTTAATTGATATAGTTGTTCTTTATTTTTTGAATTAGCAACAATTTCCTCAGTTGTTGGAATTTTTTCATCAGCTTTTGTAATAGAATCATATATCAATTCTGCTGCATCACTATATTGTTCTATTTTTTTCTTCTTTGTACGTTCTGCGTACTTTACAAGAGATTTTTCTGCAATTTTATATCTGCAAATATTATAATCTTGAAGATTAACACATTGAAAATTAATTAAAGCACATATCGATTCAAAAACAATAAGTGGCACTATAAAGTTATAGCCTAAAACTGTTGCTGCAGATAATGCTCCAATTACTGCAAAGTTCTTTATTAAACCACGTTTATGTACACCTTTATTCCATTCTAGATATGATAATGTTTCTTTCGGTCTATTTTCATCTAAATGATAATTTCTATTTTTTTCTTGATTTATTTCTTTACGCATATCTAATTTTGAAAATAGTGCTTGCTCTTTTATATGTTTTCTTTCTTCAGCAGTTTTAGCTTTTTTCAATGCTATCTTGGTTCTTAAATCTACATATTTTTCATAATTTTTTTGAAAGTTAGGAAAAAGTTTCTTACCATATTTAAATTTTACTCTTTCAAGAAATAAAACAAACTTTTTAAATGTTCCAGCTCCCAATATTTCGTGAATTTGCATGTATCGTTTTAATCTCTTTTTTTCTTTCTTATCCATAACCATAACCCCTTACATCTTTCAATGTGGCTATATTATAACATAATATTAAAAAAAAATCAACACTTGTTGATTATTCTGCATTTTTTCCAAATTTTTCTTATTTAGTTTTTACTTTAGGTATGTCTTCTTGCTGAGCTATTAACTTATTATTTTCAAAAGAATTATCATTAAGCTTCGCATCTACTAATTCACTAAATCTCATTAATTCATCATCTGATAGTGATTCTACATACCTTTGAGTTGTATCCATAGCCATTGTATTATAAGGCGTTGAAGAAGCAGCAGTAGTTGTTGATGACGTTAATGTTGTAGTTAATGCATCTGGATCAATATTATAATCTGTAGTTGATGATGTTGATACAGCAGTTGAACCTGCTGACATTAAACTTGTCATTGACCCTAAGTCTATATAAGTACCTATCATTTTTATTTCCCCCTTTTTTAGAATATTTACTATATTAGTATATTATTTTTTCAATGTCAATATTTAACATCTACTAAGTATAAGCCTTCTGCTGGTGCAGTCTTTCCGGCTTTTGTTCTATCTTTACTTTCTAATATTTCTTTTACTTTAGACGGACTAATTTTATTTTCACCTATTTTGATTAATATTCCTACCATGTTTCTTACTTGATACCTTAAAAAGCCGTCTCCTTTGAATGTTATTATCAATTTATTATCTTTTTCTTCTATATTTGTTAATGTAATTGTTCTAACACAATTTTCTTTTTCTTTGTTATCTGTTACAAAAGCTCTAAAGTCATGTGTACCTTCAAAATATTTTATTCCTTCTTTTATAGCTTTTATATCTAACTTATAATTGTATTGAAATACATAATTTCTTTCTATTGGATTATATTCACCTAAATTTATAATATATTTATATGTTTTTTCTTTTACATTATATCTAGCATGAAAATTATCTTCTACTATTTTTGTCTCTATTACATGTATATCATCTGGGATATTACTATTTAGCGCTCTTTTTAGCTTATTTTCAGTTATATTAACATCTATATCAGCATGTGCATATTGAGCTAATGCATGGACCTTTTTATCCGTTCTACCAGTTGCTGTAATAGATGTTTTTTTACCATTATTTATTTTTGTTAAAGCTTCCTCCATTTTTCCTTCTATAGTTACTAATCCTGGCTGTTTTTGATAGCCACAATAATTTGTACCATCATATGAAAATTTAATTAGAAAACGCATATTAATCCTCCTATACATGTTTATATATATCTTTAATAATATCTCTTATATCACTATGATAATCAATACTTACATTTTTTTTCTTTTTAGCTAAATAAGTGAATTCAACAATTTCTGGAATGTTTATTTTATTCCTACTTAAAAAGTCTACCCTTTGAAATATATCTTTAGTATCTCCTTCTACTAATATTTTATCTACTTTAAATATTATAGTATGAGTTGTATATTTAAAAATAATATTTGTATTATTAGTAACAATTACAATTGTTTTTTTATACTGTTCTCTAATTTTATTTAATAAAATCATTATTCTTTTTTCATTTTTCATATCTAAAAATTTAAATGGTTCTATTAAAATTATCATATCAGGATTAGATAAAAGTGAGATTGCTAATTGGATAAATTTCTTTTCAGATGATGATAGTGTGTATATATTTCTTTCTAATAACGCTTTGTCTAAATTTACTATTTTTAATGAATCATATATTTTCTTTTCTGGATTTTTTATAGATAATTTTCTTCGTTCTATTTCATATTTTAATAAGTCATATACTGTTTGTATATAAATTGAGTCTTCTATTTCTTCTTTTACAACATTAATTTTATTTTTAAAAGTGTTAATATTATCTTTATTTAATTCGATATCATTTATTATTATTTTTCCTTTATATGAATTTTTTAATTTAATGATATTAATTAAATTTTCATAGTTTTTTCCACATATTCCATTTACTTCTTTTTCTTTTATAGTGAAGTCTAAACTATTATCTTTATATTTATATCCTTTAAACTTTACTTCCATATTTCATTTATCATCCTGTTTTTATCTAAATTAATGTTGCTGATTAGATCATAATCTCTAAGTTTCACTGATAAATCTACCATAAATGGCAAGCTTAATCCTGCCTTATTTATAATATTATCTCTTTGTAATATGGTGATTGGTTCTCCTGATAGTAATATTTTCTTTTCTCCAATTATATATAAGTAATCAGAGTATAAACTTTGAGTTAAATCTAAAGTTGTCATTACTACTGTTAAACCAAATTTTTCTCTAAAGTCTCTTAAAAAGTTATAAACATTTTCTAATTCTTTTACTTCAAGATAATTATCTATATTGTCTAATAAAAGTATTTGTGGATGATTAACTAAAGCTAAAGCAATTTGGGCTAATACTATTTCATTTGTTGATAATGTTTTTATTTCTTTGTTAATCATTCTTCTTATTTTTAGACCTTTTATTATATAGTTTATAAATATTGTTTTATCTTTACCTGGAAGTTCTGATTGAAAATACATTTCTTCTTCTAAATTATTTTCTATAAAAATTATTTCTTTTGGTATCACACATCTTATATATCTAATATAATCTTCAAATTTATATTCATTTATATTCTTTCCATATAAGACTATATTATTTTCTGTTTTTACTTGTCTTGTTAAAATTCTTAATAGTGTTGTTTTCCCACAATTATTTGCACCTGAGATAGTTGTAATCTTATCTTTTTCAATATAAATACTTAAATTTTCAAATAAGTTTTTATATTTTAAATCATTAACATTAAGTATTACTTCCATTATCTCACTTCCCCCTGTATTGTGTTTTTAAAAGCCAACTATTAGCTGGCCTTTCTTTTTTGTATTCGATAAATAATTCTTAATAAAAATTTATCTGATACAAATCTACTAAAAAATTTAGCACATTTCATTTTAAAACCTGGTATTATTAGCATTTTATTTTTTAGCATTTCATCTATTGCATATCTTGCAACATAAGCACTTGTTAATGGTTTTACAGAAAATTTTACTCCTGCTACGTCATTAAAGTTTGTTGCTACTGGTCCAGGACACAAAACTGATACATGTACCTTTGTTTTTTTCTTTTTCTCCTCATAATATAATGCTTCAGTCAATTGATATACATATGATTTAGTGGCATAATAAGTACTCATTAACGGTCCTGGTTGGAATGCCGCTGAAGATGCAACGTTTAGTATATATGTATCTGTATTTCTCTTTTCCATATCTTTAACAAAGTATTTTGTTAATATATGAACCGCTTTTATGTTTGTATTTATTAGTTCTAAATCTTTGGTTAAATCTGTGTCTGTCAATGGACCGAAGTCTCCTAGTCCAGCATTGTTTATTAGTATGTCAATATTTTCTTTTTTTGCAAAGGCATAAAGTTCTTTTACCCTTTGTTCTTGTGATAAATCAGCTACTATTATTGTTACCTTCGTTGGTAGTGTTTCTTGAATTTCTTCTAGTTTTTCTTTATTTCTAGAAACTAGAATTAATTCACATTTTTTAGTTGCTAGATATCTTGCCATATCTAGTCCTATTCCCGAAGATGCCCCTGTAATTAAAGCTTTCATAAAATCACCTGTTTCTTTTTTATTATATCAAATTGTGTATATTTTTTCTATACATATATTAACGTATAAAAAAGAATACTTTATATTATACTGCAAATAAAATGATTTTACATAAAAAAGCAAGTATTTTAGTATACTTGCTATAAGATAATTACTTATCTTCCTTCTTTTCTTCAGGTTTAGTTTCATCAACTAATCTTAAAATAACCATTAAAGCGTTATCTCCACGTCTTTCATTTAATTTTAAGATTTGTGTATAACCACCATTACGGTTTTCATAGCGTTTTGCTAAGTCATTAAATATTTTGTCAACAACTTTCTTGTCATTGTGTAAAAAAGCTAATGCTTTACGACGAGAAACTAAATCACCTTTTTTTCCGTAAGTAATCATTTTATCAACAAACTTACGTACTTCTTTAGCTCTAGTTTCTGTAGTTGTAATTGATTCATTTAAAACTACTTGTTTTGTTAATGTAGCTAATAAACTTCTTCTATGTTTATTATCTGAACCTAATTTTCTATATGCCATAGTTACTCCTCCTTATTTTAGTCATCATCACGTAAGATTAAGCCCATATCTCTAATTTTGTCTAATACTTCTTTTAGAGATTTTTTACCTAAATTACGAATCTTCATCATATCTGATTCACTCTTATTTACAAGATCTTGTAATGTATGAATTCCAGCTCTCTTTAAGCAGTTATATGCTCTAACAGAGAAATCTAAGTCTTCAATAGATGTTTCTAATGCTTTAACTTTTGGATCTTCTGTTTTTTCAATCATCATACCACTTACATCAGCAATTGATGATAAGTCAGTTAAAATTTCTAAATGTTCAATTAAGATTCTTGATGCTAATGCAATTGCTTCTTCTGGTTTAATTGAACCATTTGTCCATACATCTAAAGTTAATTTGTCATAACTTTCATCTTGTCCTACACGAGCATTTCCAACTTCATATGAAACTCTTTCAATAGGAGAATAAATAGAGTCGATAGCAATTTCTCCAACTTGTTTAATATCATGTATTTTCTTGTTATCTTCGCTTCTAACATATCCACGACCATTTGTAACAGTCATTTCCATGTTGAAAGAAGCACCCTTTGATAAAGTACAAATTACTTTATCTTTATTAATTACTTCAATATCAGCATCATGCTCGATATCAGCAGCAGTTACTTCTCCTTCTTTTGTAGTATTAATACGTACAACTTTTGCCTCATTTGAATGATTTTTAAATACTATACCTTTTAAATTTAAGATGATAGTAGTTACATCTTCATAAACCCCATCTATTGTTTGGAATTCGTGAAGAACTCCATCAATTTTAATACTACTGATTGCACTTCCTGGAAGAGATGATAACATAACTCTTCTTAATGCATTACCAATTGTAGTACCAAAACCTCTTTCTAATGGTTCTAATTCAAATTTTCCATAAAAATTACTTTCTACAGAATCAGTTATTTTATAAATTGGTTTTTCAAATTGTAACATGAAACTAACCTCCCTTTACTTTTTTTCACAACTTATATTCTATTTATTATCCACGAGGACGTTTTGGTGGACGGCATCCATTATGTGGAATTGGTGTAACGTCAACGATTGATGTTACTTCTAGACCAGCTGTTTGTAATGAACGAATTGCAGTTTCACGACCTGGACCTAAACCTTTAACGCGAACCTCAACTTTACGCATACCCATATCGAATGCAGCTTTTCCTGCAGCTTCAGCAGCCATTCCTGCAGCGAATGGAGTTGATTTCTTACTTCCTTTGAAACCGATTGCTCCAGATGATGCCCAACTAATTACATTTCCATCTTTATCTGTAATTGTAGTAATTGTATTATTAAATGTTGAATGAATATGAGCAATACCTTCAGGAACATTCTTTTTAACTTTTTTCTTTCTTGTCTTATAAGCCATAAGTCTTACCTCCTTTAAATATTTATCCTTTAACTAATTAACTAAGCTTTCTTTTTGTTTGCTACAGTTTTACCTTTACCCTTACGAGTACGAGCATTACGATTAGTTCTTTGTCCTCTTACAGGTAATCCTTTTTTATGACGACTTCCTTCGTATGAATTAATTTCCATTTTTGTCTTAATATTCATACTTACTTCACGACGTAAGTCACCTTCAGTTAAATGTTTGTTGATTTCATCACGGATTTTAACTAAATCATCTTGTGATAAATCTTTTGTTTTTGTAGTTGGATCAATGTCAACTTCTTTTAAAATTTGTTTTGCAAGACTTCTTCCAATTCCATAAATGTAAGTTAATGAAATACAGATATGTTTGTCATTTGGAATGTCTACACCTTTAATACGTGCCATTTAATACACCTCCTATAAATTATCCTTGAACTTGTTTGTGTTTTGGGTTTTCACAAATAATTCTAATTTTTCCTTTACGCTTAATAACTTTGCATTTTTCGCATATTGGTTTAACTGATGCTTTAACTTTCATATTTTTCCCTCCTATTATTTACGATAGGTAATACGCCCACGTGTTAAATCATAAGGCGATAGTTCTATCATTACGGTATCTCCTGCTAAGATGCGAATATAGTTCATTCGTATTTTACCAGAAACGTGAGCTTCCACAATGTGTCCATTTTCCAATTGAACTTTGAATTTTCCTCCTGGAATAATTTCAAGAACTTTACCTTCAATTTCAATTGTATCTTCCTTAGCCATCTTTTCACTCTCCTGTCAACTATTTATCCATCGGCAGTTTTTATAGAGCGATGGAATTTGTATCCTTTTAAGAAGGTATTTAATATACCTTCTTATATATCAGATACTGATTTTTGATACATTAATCTCTTATTATTTTATCAATTTTTTTAAATATATTTTCAACGGTATCATTACCATCTACTTCTATTAAAACTTTTTTTTCTTTGTAGTGTTCAACAATTGGTTCAGTCTTTTCAATGTACATTTGATATCTAGTATCGAAAGCTTCAAGATTATCATCTGATCTTTGATAAAGTTTACCGCCACAATTATCACATACCGAATCTACTTGTGGTGAACTACTTTCATAATTTATATTATAAATTGTTTTGCAGTCTTCACAGATTCTTCTTCCTACAATTCTTTTTTCAAGTGTTTCTTTGTCTACTTTTATTAAAATTACATTACCTACTTCATATCCTAATCTTTCAAGGATTTTATCGTATTCGTAAGCTTGGTCTAAATTTCTTGGAAAACCATCAATTATGAAACCATTCTTACAATCATCTTTTTTTAATCTTTCTTCGATTAATTGATATGTAATTTCATCTTTTACTAGCTTTCCACTTGCTAATGTTTCAGCAACATATTCTCCAATTTCATTATCTTCTTTTGATATTTCTCTTAAAATATCTCCAGTTGAAATGTGAGGAATACCATACTTTTCAACAACAAGTTCAGCTTGTGTTCCTTTTCCTGCAGCAGGTGGTGCTATAAACATAATATTTTTCATTATCTTCTACTATATCCTCTCTTATAGCTTCTAGTTAGTATACTTCCCTCTAACTGTTTATAAGTTTCAAGAGCAACACCAACTACAATTAACAATCCTGTTCCACCAATAGTTACTGATGTTGGGAGACTTGTTAATTTTGAAAATATAATTGGTAGTCCTGCAATTACTGTTAAGAATGTAGCTCCAAGTATTGTTAATCTTGATAAGATCTTACTTAAATAATTCTTAGTTTCATCTCCAGGTCTAATTCCAGGAATATATCCTCCATTATCTTGTAAGTTCTTTGCAAATTCATCTGGCTTTAATTGAATAAAGGTATAGAAGTAAGCAAAGAAGAAGATAAATATTACATATAATATGAATCCAACTGGAGTAGTATATGTTAAGTATTTTTGAACAATAACAGAAAAGTTATCATTTTTTATTACCTGTGCAATAATGCTTGGAATAGATAATAAACTTGATGCAAAAATTACTGGTATAACTCCTGCTGAATTTAATTTTATTGGCATAAAACTTTGTGCATTTCCATAAGCACTTGTTGACTTATTAGCATATTGTATTGGGATTCTTCTTTCTGATTCTTGAACAAATATCATTCCAATTACTATTGCAAAATATACAAGTACAAATAATGCAAACTTAACAATTCCTAATGTTATAACTTGTGCAGTTCCTGTAAATGTTACAAGATTTGTAAATGCTGTTATAAACATTTGAGGCAATGTTGCTATTATACCTGACATAATTATTAAACTTAGACCATTTCCTATACCCTTTTGTGTTATTTGGTCACCCATCCACATTAGTAAGGAAGTTCCAGCAGTTAATACTGTTGCAATATACATATATTGCATTGGACTTGAACCTTTACCGATGAAAGCAAAGGCAAAGGCATAACCTTCAATGAAAGCAAAAGCTATACCTAAATATCTTGTAATTTGGTTTATCTTTTGTCTTCCTGTATGTCCTTGTTTTCTAAGTTCTGTAAAGTATGGAATAATATCCATTTGTAATAGTTGCATTATAATTGATGCTGTAATATATGGCATAACTCCTAATGCAAATATTGAGAAATTTTTTAATGCTCCACCACCGATTGTATTCATCAATTCTAGAAAGCCTAAGTTACTAGTTAAATCTTCAGTTCCTGGAACTCTAATTGAGCATCCTAATATAAATATTGTTAATGCTACCAAAGTGAAGTAAATTCTGTGTCGTAGATCTTTGTTTTCTGAAGTAAATAATTCCTTCATTATTTTAAACATATTAGATCACCTCAGCTTTACTTCCTGCCTCTTTAATCTTTTCTAATGCACTAGCTGAAAACTTAGAAGCTTGAATAGTAATTTTCTTTTCTAATTTTCCATTACCTAGTACTTTAACTCCATCTAATTGTTTTTTTAATAAACCAGTATCTTTTAATAATGCTGGTGTAACTACTGTTCCATCTTCAAAAACGTTTAAGTCTTCTACGTTAATTGTTGCATAAACAGTTCTAAACTTAGCGTTCTTAAATCCTCTCTTAGGGATTCTTCTATATAATGGTAATTGTCCACCTTCAAATACTGGGTTGATACTACCACCACTACGTGCTTTTTGTCCTTTTTGTCCGCGACCACTTGTTTTACCAAGACCACTACCTGATCCACGTCCTACACGTTTCTTTGCATGAGTAGCACCGATATTTTTTTCTAATTCATGTAACTTCATTATCCTAATATCTCCTCTACTGTTTTTCCGCGAAGTGCAGCAACTTCTTCTGCAGTCTTCATTGACTTTAACGCATTCATTGCAGCTCTTGCCATATTTAATTTAGTTCTTGCTCCTAGTGATTTAGAAACAACATCACGAACTCCTGCTAAATCAAGGATTGCACGAACTGATCCACCGGCGATAACACCAGTACCTGCAGCAGCAGGTTTGATGATAACTCTAGCAGCTCCAGCTCTACCAATTGCTTCATGAGCAACTGTTCTTCCATCGATTAGAGGAATAGTGATAATATTCTTGTTTGCATCTTGTAATGCCTTTTTAATTGCATCAGGTACTTCATTTGCTTTTCCAATACCTAATCCAACTTTACCTTTACGATCTCCGATAACAACTGTTGCAGAATATCTTCTTTGACGTCCACCTTTGTTAACTTTAACAACGCTTTTAACATCAATTACTAATTCTTCGAATTGTTTTTCTTTAGAGTCATTTCTTTTTTGCATATTACCCTCCTATTAGAATTCTAATCCGTTTTCACGTGCAGCTTCTGCTAAAGCTTTAACACGTCCATGATAAAGGTATCCACCTCTATCAAATACTACTTTTGTAATTTTAGCTTTTGTAGCTTTTTCAGCGATTGCCTTACCTACAACTTTAGCTGCTTCTACATTACTTCCATTTTCAATTTTTAAATCTTTATCTAATGAGGAAGCTGATACAAGAGTAGTTCTAGTTTCATCATCTATGATTTGTGCGTAAATTCCAGTGTTTGAACGGAATACACATAATCTTGGTATAGCGCTTGTTCCCATTAATGTCTTACGAACTCTTTCGTGACGAGATTCACGCATTTTATTACGAGATTCTTTTTTAATCATATAACTTTTCTCCCTTCCTACTTATTAAGCAGCTTTCTTTCCTTCTTTACGACGAATATGTTCATCTTTATATCTGATACCTTTTCCCTTATATGGTTCAGGTTGTCTTACTTTTCTAATATTAGCTGCAAATTCTCCAACTAACATCTTATCAATACCTTTTACAGTTATTTCTGTGTTACTTACTGATTCAACTGTAAGTCCTTCAGGTACTTCCATTTCTACTGGATGTGAATATCCAGCGTTGATTACTAATTTTTTACCTTGTACATTGAAACGATAACCAACACCAACGATTTCTAACCCTTTAGCATAACCTTCAGTTACACCAACAATCATATTTTTTACTAAAGCATTCATTGTTCCATGCATTGCTTTAGCACTTTCGTTAAGACGTTCAAAAGTTAATTGGTTTCCTTCAACTTTCATTGTAATGTCTTTTAACATTTGTTGTGTTAATGTTCCTTTTGGTCCTTTAACAGTTACAATGTTATCAACATTTTCAACAGTAACTCCTTCTGGAATTGTAATAATACGATTTCCAATACGGCTCATAACGACACCTCCTTATATTTATTATTATATTACCAAATATAAGCTAGAACTTCTCCACCTATATTTTGTTTACGAGCTTCTTTATCTGTCATAATTCCTTTAGATGTTGAAATGATTGCGATTCCTAAGCCATTTAAAACTTTTGGAATTTCATCATTTTTTGCATATACACGAAGTCCTGGTTTGGAAATTCTCTTTAAACCAGTGATAACTCTTTCTTTCTTATCAGTATATTTAAGAGTTAAGATAATAGTACCTTGAGTATTATCACTGTCAATCTTATAATCTTTTATAAATCCTTCTTCTTTTAAAATCTTTGCGATTTCTTTTTTAATATTAGAAGCTGGAACTTTTACTTCTTCATAACGCATTTGGTTAGCATTACGAATTCTTGTTAGCATATCTGCAATTGTATCAGTTACTACTGCCATTATAATTTCCTCCTTTCCAATTACCAACTTGATTTTTTAATTCCTGGTATTTGTCCTTTATAAGCTAATTCACGGAAGCAAATACGGCAGATTCCGAATTTACTCATAACTGCGTGTGGACGACCACAACGAGAACATCTTGTATATTCACGTACTTTATATTTTTGTGGTCTATTAGCCTTTACTATCATACTTTTCTTTGCCATAATATTCCTCCCATTTTTACTTTTTAAAAGGAATTCCAAGTCCATTTAATAAGTCGAATGATTCTTCATTTGTGTGTGCTGTAGTTACGAAAACGATATCCATTCCACGTACTTTTACTACATCATCGTAATTAATTTCTTGAAAAATTAATTGTTCTTTAATTCCCATTGTATAGTTTCCTCTACCATCGAAAGCTTTTGGACTAACTCCACGGAAATCTCTAACACCTGGTAATGAGATAGTGATTAACTTATCAATAAAGTTATACATATTATCTCCTCTTAGTGTTACTTTGCAACCAATAGCTTGACCTTCTCTTACTTTAAATCCAGCGATTGATTTTTTTGCTTTTGTTACTACTGGTTTTTGTCCAGAAATTAATGTTAAATCATGAACTGCTGCTTCTAATAATTTAGAATTTGTAGTTGCATCACCAACACCCATATTAATAACAACTTTTTCTAATTTTGGAACTTCCATTATTGACTTATAATTATATTTTTCTTTTAAACTTGGAACTACTTCATTTAAGTATTTCTCTTTTAGGCGGTTCATAATTACCCTCCTTCCAATTAATCAATTTTTTCGTTTGATTTTTTTGCTATTCTTATTTTTTTACCTGTTTTTTCATCAGTTGTATGTCCAATTCTAGTTCTTTTTTTAGTTTTAGGATCAACTATCATAACATTTGATGCATTGATTGGTGCAGCAACTTCAATAATTCCACCTGTTTCAGTACCAGTTGGTTTTTGATGTTTCTTAACCATATGTACACCTTCAACGATAACTTTGTTTTCGTTTCTTAATGTTTTAACGATTTTTCCTGTTTTACCTTTATCAGAACCAGTGATAACTACAACTTCATCTCCTACTTTAAAGTTCATATTTATCCTCCTCTTATAGTACTTCTTTTGCTAAAGAAACAATTTTCATGTAATCTTTATCACGAAGTTCTCTTGCTACTGGTCCAAAGATACGAGTTCCTACTGGACTCTTGTCATCACGAATGATAACACAAGCATTGTCATCGAACTTAATGTAACTTCCATCTTCACGACGAACGCCTTGACGACTACGAACGATAACTGCTTTTACAACTTTTCCTTTTGGAATTGGTGAGTTAGGGATTGCGCTTTTAACTGTTCCAACTACTACATCACCAATGTTACCTGTTTTTACTTTACTTCCACCTAATACACGGATTACTAATAGTTCACGTGCACCAGAGTTGTCAGCAACCTTCATACGGCTTTCTTGTTGTAACATAGATTATTCCTCCTTCTCATCTAAGCGTTAAATAATAACTGCTTCTTTTACTATTTCTTTTAAATAGAAATGTTTAGTTTTTGATAATGGTCTAGTTTCTACTATACGAACAGTATCTCCAACTTTTGCTATATTTTTTTCATCATGTACACAATATTTCTTTGAGCTTTTAACTCTTTTGTGATATAACGGATGGTTTTTATAAGTTTCAACTAAAACACTAATTGTTTTATCATTAGTTGCGCTTACTACTTTTCCAACTAATTCTTTTCTTACTTTCTTTTCCACTTTATATCCTCCTATTCGTTAATCTCACGTTCTTTTAGAACGGTTTTCATTCTTGCAACGGTGTGTCTTAAATCTCTAATTCTAGAAGGTTTTTCTAAATTACCTGTTGCTTGTTGAAAACGTAAATTGAATAGTTCTTCTTTTGCTTCAACTAATTTTTTGTTGATTTCTTCAGTTGATAATTCTCTAATCTCTTTAACCTTCATTTGATTCACCACCATTTTCTTTTTTTACAAATTTTGTTGCTACTGGTAGTTTATGAGAAGCAAGTCTTAATGCCTCACGTGCAGTTGCTTCATCAACACCTGCTATTTCGAACATTATTTTTCCTTCCTTAACTACTGCAACCCATCCTTCAACATTACCTTTACCTTTACCTTGTCTTGTACCGATAGGCTTTTTAGTTAATGGCATATGTGGGAAGATATTTATCCAAACTTGTCCACCACGTTTCATGTAACGAGTCATAGCTACACGAGCAGCTTCTATTTGGTTTGCTGTAATCCAAGCACCTTCTTTTGCTTGAAGTCCATATTCACCGAAATGTAATTCTCTATTTCCACGTGATCTTCCTTCGTAAGGTAATCTATGAACGCGACGATATTTTGTTCTTGACGGTATTAACATATTAATTACCTCCCTTAGCCTTTTTATTTAGGATTTCTCCTTTATAGATCCATACCTTTACACCTATTTTTCCGAATGTTGTATCAGCTTCACTTGTAGCGTAATCAACATCTGCTCTTAATGTATGTAGAGGAATAGTTCCTTCTGTATATCCTTCACTACGAGCCATATCTGCTCCACCTAAACGTCCAGATACACTTGTTTTAATTCCTTTAGCTCCAGCTTTCATAGCATTTCTAATTGCTCTTTTTTGAGCCATACGGAATGATGCTCTATTAGTAATTTGGTTTGCAATATTGTCTGCAACTAATTGAGCGTTTAAATCTACTTTTTTAATGTCAGCGATTGAGATTTGTACATTCTCACCTGCAACCTTTGAAAGTTGTTTCTTTAATTTTTCAATTTCTTCTCCACCGTGTCCAATCATAACACCTGGTTTTGAAGTATGGATAACAACTTCTGTTTTCTTAGCATTTCTTTCAATTTCAACTTTGGCAATTCCAGCATTAGTTAAATTCTTTTCTAAATATTCACGGATTTTAATATCCTTATCTAAATACTTAGAGAAGTCTTTATTATTACTATACCATTTAGCTTCCCAGTCTTTATTGATACCAAGTCTAAGTCCATTAGGATTTACCTTTTGTCCCATTTTGTTACCTCCTTATTAGTTTTTTGTAGCCACTACTATATTAATGTGACTAGTTCTGTGATTTCTATGTCCTATGTGTGAACGTGAATCAAAAAAGTGACGTTTCATAACAGGACCAGCATCTACTCTTGCTTCTTTAACATAAAGTGTAGCAGCATCTGCACCATTATTATTAACAGCGTTTGCAATAGCAGAATCTAAAACTTTTTTAGTTAATCTTGCTGATTTATTATTAACATTAATTAAAATGTTTAATGCTTCTTGTACACTTTTACCACGAATCATATCAGCAACTAATCTTGCTCTGATAGGTGATACTCGAAGACCTTTAGCAATTGCTTTTGCTTCCATATTTCTAACCTCCTAGTCATTATTTCTATTTTTTGTCTGAACCATGTCCACCAAATTTACGTGTTAATGCAAATTCACCTAACTTATGTCCAACCATATCTTCAGTTACATAAACTGGAATAAATTCTTTTCCATTATGTACTGCAAATGTGTGTCCAATAAAATCAGGAAAAATAGTGGAACGGCGTGACCATGTTTTAATGACTTCTTTTTTTCCAGACTTATTTAATTCTTGAACCTTTTTTAATAATCTTTTGAATACGTAAGGTCCTTTTTTTAAACTTCTTGCCATTTTTTAATCATCCTTTCCTATTTACTATTGCGACGACGTACTATGAACTTGTCAGATTGTTTTTTCTTACGTGTCTTTAATCCAAGTGCAGGTTTACCCCAAGGTGTCATTGGTGCTTTACGTCCGATTGGAGCACGTCCTTCACCACCACCATGTGGATGGTCATTTGGATTCATAACTGAACCACGAACTGTTGGTCTGATACCCATATGACGTTTACGACCAGCTTTTCCTATTTTAACAAGTGATGCGTCTTCATTTCCAACTACACCAACTGTTGCATAGCAAGTTCCTAACACTTTTCTTTGTTCTCCACTTGATAAACGAATCATAACATAATTTCCTTCACGACCAAGGATTTGAGCTGAAGTACCAGCACTTCTTGCTAATTCTCCACCTTTTCCAGGACGTAATTCAATATTATGAATCATTGTACCTACTGGAATACTCATAATTGGTAATGCGTTACCAACTTTAATATCTGCATTTTCTCCAGATTCAATTGTTGCTCCAACTTCTAATCCTTTAGGAGCAATGATGTATCTTTTTTCTCCATCTGCATAATTGACTAATGCAATATTTGCAGTTCTGTTTGGATCATATTCAATACTTGCTACTGTTCCAGGTACGTTTAATTTATTTCTTTTAAAATCAATGATACGATATTTTCTTTTAACACCGCCACCTTGATGACGAACTGTTATCTTACCTTGATTATTACGACCACTGTTTTTCTTTATAGTAACTAAAAGTGATTTTTCTGGAGTGCTAGTAGTTAATACTTCATTTAATAATGCACTCATCTTTCTACGTCCTGGTGTAGTAGGTTTATAATTTCTGATTGCCATAATTTATTTCCTCCTTCTAACCAAGATCAATTGTTTGTCCTTCTGCAAGTGTAACAATTGCTTTTTTTGAACGATTAGTTAATCCAGTATAACGACCAACTCTTCTTTTCTTTGGTTTTACATTGATTGTTCTAATTGAAGTAACTTTAACATTAAAGATTTTTTCAATTGCTTCTTTTATTTCAATCTTATTTGCTTTTGGATCAACTTTAAAAGTATATTTTCCTTCGCTTTTTGCTGCTTCTGATTTTTCAGTAACAACTGGTGCTTTAATTATTTCTAAATATTTAGTATCTTTCATTATTTAAGCACCCCCTCGATAAATTTTAAGGCATCTTCTGTAACTACCATCACATCAGTACCTACGATATCTAATACATTAATTTCATCTGCTAAAATTAATACTAAATTTTTTAAATTTCTTGATGCAAGAATTAAATTTTCATCAAATTCTTTTACAACTAATAATACTTTTTTATCAGCTATTTTTAATGTTTCTAATACATTAATCATATCTTTAGTTTTTGGAGTTGCAATATTTAAATTTTCTAAAACTAATAATTCGTTATTTGCAACTTTTTCAGCTAAAGCTGATTTAATAGCTATTTGTCTTTCTTTACGGTTTTGTTTTTTACTATAATCTCTTGGTACTGGAGTTCCGTAATTTCCTCCACCTACCCATTGTACAGCTCTAATTGAACCTTGACGTGCATGTCCAGTTCCTTTTTGTCTCCATGGCTTTCTTCCTCCACCAGAAACTTCTGAGCGATTTTTAGTTTTATGTGTTCCTTGTCTTAATGATGCCATTGATAAAATAATTGCATCTGTTAAAACGTTTTTGTTTGGCGTAATTCCAAATATTTCTTCATTTAAATTAATGTCCTTTACTTTTTCACCTTTAAGATTTAAAAGTTCTACTTTTTTCATCTACGATTCCTCCTTTCATCACTTTATAAAATTTTCTTTCCTTATTATATAACTGTGATGATTTTATTCTTCTGTTGTTTCTTCAGTTGTTGTTTCTTCTGCAACTTCAGCAGCTTTTTCAGCATAATTTACTAAATTAGCAGCTTCTTTTTTTACAGTTGGTTTTTTAACTGCAGTACGAATCATTACTAATGATTTTTTTGGACCAGGAACATTACCCTTAACTAAAATTACGCTATTTTCTGTATCAATTGATACAACTTCAAGATTTTGAACTGTTCTTTGAACATTACCCATTTGACCAGGCATTTTCTTTCCTTTAAGTACGTGCATTGGTAACATTGTACCTAGAGAACCAACACCTCTGTGGTATTGAGAACCATGTCCCATAGGACCTCTTGATTGGTTATGGCGTTTAATAACACCTTGGAAACCTTTACCTTTACTTGTTCCAGTAACATCAACAATTTCCCCTGCTTCGAAAATGTCTACACCAATAGTTTGACCTAATGTGTAATCATTAACATTAACTCCTCTAATTTCTCTTAAGAAGCGCTTAGGTGTTGTGTTAGCTTTCTTTACATGACCTAATTCTGGCTTGTTGCTTAATTTTTCTCTAATTGTTTGAGCACCAAGTTGAATTGCATCATATCCATCTTTTTCAACTGTTTTAATTTGAGTTACAACATTTGGTTCAACTTCAATAACAGTTACCGGAATTAATTTACCTTCTTTAGTAAATACTTGAGTCATTCCGATTTTCTTACCTAAGATTCCTTTCATTACTTTTTCCTCCATTATTTAGTTTTGATTTCGATATCTACACCGCTTGGTAAATCTAAATGAGCTAATGCATCAATAGTTTCCTTGCTTGGATTTTTGATATCAATAAGTCTTTTGTGTGTACGCATCTCGAATTGTTCACGAGAATCTTTGTATTTGTGTACAGCTCTTAAAATTGTGAATTTTTCAACTTCAGTTGGAAGTGGTACTGGACCAGAGATTTCTCCACCAGATCTTCTTACTGTTTCAACAATTTTCTTAGCAGCATTATCAAGAATTCTGTGATCATATGCTTTAATTCTTATACGAATTTTTTCTGTTGACATTAAAATCCTCCTCTCGCCTATATCTAGTATAGACTTGCTCCGTACGAATAACCCAATAACCAATTATCAACTTAACCTGGTGTATCAGCAACCTCGCACATCTAAGCAGTCACACGTATTAAATTATAACGGATGAGTGATGTTTTTGCAAGTCTTTTTTTACTTTTTTTCTTATTTTTCAAAGAATTTTTTGTTTTTTTCGACATTTGTATTATATTTTTTCATTTTTTTGCAATTTTTTTATAGAAGCCGGCATAATTAAACTTGAACCAAACTTTTTATTTATTTTATCTACAGTCTTTTGGATGCTTTCTTCTTTAGAGTTATCATCAATTTCTTTATCAAATAAAGATACTTGTGTATTTTTAAATTTTGTTAAATTGGCAAGTCTAACTCCTATTAATCTAACTGGAATGTTATTGTAACTTTTTTCAAATAAACTATTAATTTTTTTTAAAATCTCTTTGGTATTATCTGTTGCATTTTCTAGTTGTTCTTGAACAGTTGTTGATTTAAAATATTTATCCTTATATATAATTGCTATTGTTGATGCGTATAAATTTTGTTCTCTTAATTGTCTGCATACATCTTCAGTTTGCACAAAAAGCACTTCTTTTAATTTTTCTCTATTTTCTTCATCATGTGGAAGTGTTCTTGTTGTACTTATACTTTGACGTTTGTCTTTTCTTTCTTCTACTTTTGACTCATCAATTCCCCAAGCAGCTTGTTTTAAATATTTTGCTTGACTTTTAAACTTTTTTTCTAATTTTTGAAAATCATATTCTGCTAAATCTTTAATCGTGTATATATTCATTTTATTTAGTTCGATGGATGTTTTCTTTCCACACATAAATAAATCATTTACTGGTAACGGCCATAATTTTTCTTTTATTTCACTTTTTAATAGTGTGTGTACTTTATCTGGTTTTTCAAAATCACTTGCCATTTTTGCACATAACTTGTTATTCCCAATTCCAACATTTACAGTAAATCCAAATTTTTCTTTTATTTCATCTTTTATTTTGTATGCTAATTCTAAGTGATTGGCATATAAATACTTTGTTCCTGTCATATCTAGAAAACATTCATCAATTGAGAACTGTTCCATAATTGGAGTAAATGTTTTTAAATAGTTCATTAGTTGTTTGGATTTTCTTTGATATATTTCATGATTTGGACTAAATATTTTTAAATTCGGACATTTCATTTTAGCTTGATAAATAGTTTCTGCAGTTACAATTCCATATTTTTTTGCAATTGGACTTTTTGCTAGTACTATTCCGTGTCTTTTACTTTCATCACCCGCAATAATAGCAGGAATTGTTCTTATATCAATATTATATCCTTCCTCAAGTAATTGAACAGCAGTCCAAGAAAGAAATGCGTTATTTACATCTATATGAAAAATTATTCTTTCTGCCACTATTCTCACCTCGCCTATATTATACTACTTTAAAAAAAAGATAAAAGAAAAAACGTTATATTTTAACGTCTAAACTGTAAAATTATCTATGCAAAATGTTGCATAAACTGGGATATATCTAATATCTTTCTTTGTTTGAAAATTATTTTCTGTAATTCTATATCCTTCTTTAACTGTAAATTTTTTCATAAAAACTGATAATGACTTTGCTTTTGAATTTGATTTTGTTGTTAATTCTATTGGTATTATTTGTCCCATTCTATTTTGAACAACAAAATTTACTTCTGCTTTTCCCTCTGATTGATAGTAATATAGCCCAAAGCCATTATCTGATAATGTTTTTGCAATATGATTTTCATATAATACTTCTTTTATATTCTCATTTGATGCAAACTGTTTATAATTTAAGTGAAGCATGGTATAAAGTAATCCTTCATCTATTACATATAATTTAAAACTATCTAAGTCTTTGCAACTGCTTAATACGCCCTTTATATCTTTAGCCTTATAGCTTCTATATACCAGTTGGTTATTTACTAAATAATTAATTGAACTTTCATATTCTTTTGCTCTTTTTCCTGATCCAATTACACCATATTGAAATTTTTTGTTTTCTTTTTTCAATTGTTCAGGTAACGAATCTATTACTTCTATTCCTCTTGGAATATCGATTAATATATTATTTAGAGCAACTTCTTTTTTATACACATCTATTATTTTTTGCTTTATCGCGTCTAACTCATACTCAGTTGCTCCTGCAATAGATGCTTTTACTACTTCTGGAAGTCCTCCTGATACTAAATATTCTTGAAATAAATCTAATGCGACTTTATGAAAAGAGCAAGTCTTTCTTTTGTTGAATGATTCTTTAATTAGCTCAGCAAGATTCTTTTCATCATGTGCCCATAAAAATTCTTCAAAGTCCATTTCATTCATACTTTTAAATTGTAACTCTTCGGCTTTAAATTCATTTATTTTTTCTTTTCTTGAAGTAATAGCAATTATATTATATTTGCTATGTTCACTTCCAAAGATCTTTAATCCTTTTGCAATTTCATTATTTGTAAGATTATCTAAAATTACTAATGTATCTTCTTTTAAAATTGTCTCTCCAGATATTAACGAAAGATTTAAAATTAATTTTTCTGTTGATTTTTCCTTTGTAAATAGATTTATAATTTCTTTATTATTATCAGTATTAAAATAAATCATATTTTTATATTCTTTTTTTCCAAAGTCAAGTACAGAAAATGTCTTTCCTATTTGTTTTGAACCAAATAAAATTAATGGTTTTTTCATAGAATCATCTTTCCATTTCTTTAAAAATTTCTCAATTTTTCGTTCCATTTACTGTATTCACCTCACATATTTCATAAATTAAGTATACATTTTTTATAATATATTTGTCAAATAAAAAAGACTATTTCTAGCCTTTATGATTGTCTTATTGGAGTGTTATATTCTAATCTTAGTTTGTCTGCTATTGTTACTATAAACTCTGAATTTGTCGGTTTTGCACCTTCTATGTCTATTGTGTATTCAAATAATTCTACCATATAATCCCAATTTGCTCTTGTCCAACTAATGTCAATTGCATGTCTAATTGCTCTTTCTACACGAGATGCAGTTGAATCAAATGTTTTTGCAATTGCTGGATATAATTCTTTTGTTATTCCACCTATATATTCTGGATTTTTAAATACTAGTGTTATTCCTTCTCTAATATATTGATATCCTTTAACATGTGATGGAACTCCAAGTTCATGAAGTGTTTTTGAAATTGAGATTTGTAAATTGTTTTGAAACAGGTCAACACTTTCATTTGAATTACTATGACTAGCATACACACTTTCTATTTTTGCTTTTAGATGACTTAATTCAAATGGTTTCAACATGTAGTAACAAGCACCAAGTTCAGATACTTTTCTAATCATTTCTTGTGTATTATAAGATGTAAGAACAATAATTTTTTTATTTATATTATTTTTCTTAAGATATTCTAAAACTTCAACACCATCTACTCTTGGCATTACTAAATCTAGTAATATTATATCTATATTATCCGAATGTTTATCAATAATATCTATTCCATACTTTCCATCTTCTGCTACGTAATTAACTGAGATTTTCTTATTATCTTTAAAGTACTCTCTTATCATATCTACTAAATTTTTATTATCATCAATAATTAATAATTTTATTTTATTCATAATTTCTCCTCTTTATTCTTTTTACCACGTATCTTAATTATATACTATCGAATTAAAAAGATAAAGAAAAAAAATAGACAAGTTTTGTCGATTATTAAAACTTACCTATTTTCTAGTTTCGAAAGAAATATTTTTAATTTATCTGGTTTTAAACTTATTCCACCTAATAAATAACCATCTATTATTTTGCACTGGTTTAAGATATCTATGTTTTTTTCATTTGCACTTCCTCCATAGAGTACCTTATTTTTGGGAAAATTTTTTTTAATTAATTGAAAAACTTCCTCAATTTCACTATTGGTTGGAATTATACCTGTTCCAATTGCCCAAATTGGCTCATATGCAATAATTATTTTTTCTTTATCTTCATCATTGACATTTTCAACTGCTGTTAGTAATTCTTTAATTAACACCTCTTTAACTTTTCCTGATACTCTTTCTTCTCTAGTTTCTCCAATACATAATATTGGAATAATATCATTTTCTAATAAGTTGTTTACTTTTTTATTTATTTCGTCATTTGTTTCTTTTTGGTATTGTCTTCTTTCACTATGTCCTACTATTGCATATTCTACACCAAATGATTTTAATTGACTTGCTGATATTTCACCAGTATATGCTCCATTATCATTAATACTTACATTTTGAGCCCCTAATGAAAAATTATTTAAATTATAGTTGCTTATATTCAAAAAAGTTGGACATACAATCATTTTATTAAACGTATTTATTGTTGAAAGTTCTTTTTGATATTCTCTAAATCTATTTTTTTCTAAATTTGACTTGTTATTTAATGCTATTATCATTTAAACCTCTTTTTAATACTTTTATATATTTTTGAGAAAACTCCAAATCTATTTTCTTCTTTTTTTTCTTTGATTGCTCTATTATATACTTCTATAACTCTATCAGCATAATTTTTAGAACTATAATGTTCTGCCTGAATTCTTGCCTGTTTATCAAATCTTTGTAGTTCCTTTGGATTTTCATATAATCTAATAATATGTTTTTCATATTCTTCCTTTGTTTCAAAGAATAAGCCATTTAATTCTTCTGTTACCATACTTTGGAATGCTTCATCTTTCATACAAACCGGTACAACATTTGATGCCATTGCTTCTATTATTGTTAGACCTTGTGTCTCTGTTTTTGATGCTGTAGCAAATACATTTGATATATGGTAGTAGTATGGCATATCATCCCAAGCGGCCTTTCCTGTAAAAATAATGTTATCAGATAATCCAAGTTTATTACTTAATTTTTCATATTTTTCTTTATCTGGACCGTCCCCTACAATTATTAATTTTATATTTTTAGATTTTTTTACTAGTTCCTGTTGTGCATAAATTAAAAATTCAACGTTTTTTTCTTCTGCCAATCTTCCTACAAATAATATTATAAAGTCTTTTTTATTTAATTTTAGACGTTTTCTTAAATCGCTTACATCATCTTCTTTTATATTTTCCTTAAAGAATCTTTCTACTTCAATTCCAGTTGGAATTATGTGAATATTTTTTTCAAATTTATACTTTTCTGTAAATAATTTATAAGTTTTTGTTGTTGGTACGATTAATTCTGTTGCTGTTGTATCACAATAAAACTTTGTAAAGTATTCTAATAATTTTTTACTTGATTTTTGAAAATAACCTTTTGTTATATAATGAATATAATCTTCATACATTGTATGATAGGTATGAACTAATGGAATATTATATTGTTTAGCAATTAATCTTGCGAATGTTCCTATTGCAAACTCTGTTTGTGAATGTATAACATCTAAATTCCAACTTCTAATTTTTTTAACTGCTTTTACTGGATAAATACTAGTTAGTCTTGAATCATATATTCCTGTTGGTAGTCCTGGTATTCTTAATATTTTTTCTTTTTCATCATATTCATATTTAAAACTTTCAATGTTAGCTGTTACTACATATACATCATGTCCTTGTTTTTCTAAAGCTTTTTTTAGCATAACTTCGCTTGTAACTAAACCGCTAATATATGGGGTATATGTTTCTGAAAATATACCTATACGCATTATTTCACCTTCTTTTCTAAACTGAAAATTAATGCACCCATTATAACACCTAAATAATATGTTATAAAGCGCCAAATCAATAAAACTGCAGATAACGTTCCTGCTTTTATGAAATTACCATAAAATTGAGTAAATCCATATTCAATACCACCACTTGCTCCTGGAATTGGAACAAATGCTCCGATTAAATAGATATAGGCTGATGCAGTTATTGTATCTGCAACATTTAGACTTGTAAAGTCACCCATACTAAACAAAACAAATAAAGGTATTAAATATAGAAATCCCAAACTTAAAATATTTAAGAAAATACCAATTATAGATAACTTTTTATTTTTTGACAATTCTTTAAATCCGTTATATAAATCTTCAAATTTAGTTTCTATTTCTTCATCTTTTCCATTTATCTTTAATTTTTTGCAAACTTTCTTGCATAGATTGCTTAACTTTTGTGTTGTTTTTTTTGAATTTGCTACTAAAAGTAATATTACTACTACAAATATGTTTATAGCAAATCCCAATAAAACTAAGTACTTTAATAATGTTACTTTAGGAAATATTTTAAATATAAAGTTATAAGTCACAGCAAGTGCTCCACATATTACTAAGGCAATTTGATAAAAGATAAAGCTTTGGACTGTATAGTTTGTGGCTTTTGGTAAGGAAATATCATGTTCTGTAAGCATATATATTTCCATAGGTTGTCCACCTGTTGAGAATGGTGTAATTCCATTAAAAAATTGTGTTATTAAATTATGTTTAATTGCTTCTCTTACAGTGATTTTTTTCTTATCATTTACAATTAAGTAATTAGCTATTCCCTTTAATGAAACAGATATTAAAAATACTATAATAGCTAATATTAAATATTTTACATCCATTGTTGTCAATGCTTTTGATATGTTTAACCAATCATCTTTTAATATTACATATAATACAATTATTGTAATTAACAATAAAACTATTGTATTTTTCTTTATTTCTTTTAATATATTCATGCTAGTTTCCTTTGATTGTTTAAAGTATCTTCTGTTTCTTTTAAATATATAACATTTCCTTTTTCTTCACCTAGACTTTCGAAGCCTTTTGCTTCTAGATTTTCTATCATATTTCTATCATTTGATGCTGTTTTTATGAATATTTCTTTCATTCCTAGTGTATGAATTGAATAATCTGTAGCAAGTGAAATTAATCTTCTGTTTTTTAATTTTGTTTTTATTGGAGCAAAAGAAATATTACATGTTTTTATATCTCTTTCTCCTTCAATGTAGCATATATCTTTTATTTTAGAAGAAGATTCTAAAAATAAAGATTCTCTTACTTCATTTGCAAGTTTTTTATGTTGTTCATATTCTTCTCTTGGTACTTGTTGTATTTTCTTTGCATTTTCTACAGTCATAGTATGAATTTCGTTTTCTTTTTCAAAATCTTCTACTAATTTCATATGATCTTCATCATATGGATCTACTAAAAATAGTCTCTCACTATTCAACCTTCTCACCTACTTAATTGCTTCTATTCCTGGTAATTCTTTTCCCTCTAAATATTCAAGTGTTGCTCCTCCTCCAGTAGATGCATGATATACTTTATCTTTATATCCTGCATTACTTGCAGCTGCAACAATGTCTCCTCCACCTAAAATTGTCTTTATATTGTTTTCAACTACGTATTTTAATAATACATCTGTATTCTTTTTGTATTTATCAAATTCATATACTCCAAGAGGTCCATTCCATATAACAATTGAAGCATCTTTTAATATATTTTCATATTTTTCTACTGTTTTTTCACCAATGTCTAAGCCCATTTCATCTTTTGTTATTTCATCAGCCATTTTTACTCTATAATCTTCATCATTTGTAAATTCATTAGTCACAGCAAAGTCTACTGGTAATTCTATTTTTTCAGGATATTTTTCTAACATTTTTTTACAAAAGTCGATATTTTCTTCATCTAACAATGATTTTCCAATTTCATAACCTTTTGCTTTTAAGAATGTAAATGCCATTCCTCCACCTATTAATATTTTATCTGCTTTTGTTACTAAATTTTCAATTACACCGATTTTATCTGATACTTTAGCTCCACCTAATATTACAACAAAAGGATGAGTTGGCTCTTCTAAAATACTAAGTGCTTTTAATTCCTTTTCTATTAAGAATCCAATACATGATTCCATATTTGAAGCAATTCCCACATTAGAAGCATGAGCTCTATGGATAGTTCCAAAAGCATCATTTACAAACACGTCTCCTAAAGAGGCCCAATATCTTCCTAATTCAGGGTCGTTTTTACTTTCCTTCTTCCCATCTAAATCTTCATATCTTGTATTTTGAATAAGTAACACATCACCTGGTAACATACTATCTATTGTTGCTTCTAACTCTTCTCCTCTTGTATTTTCACTAAATAATACATCTTTTTCTAATTTTTTTGATAAACATTCTGCAACTGGTGATAAGTCATTTTTTTCTAAATCCTCTTGTTCTTTAACTCTTCCAAGATGTGATAATAATATTACTTTTGCATTATGTTCAATAGCATATTTTATTGTTGGTAGGGCACCTTCTATTCTTGTGTCGTCTACTATTTTTCCATCTTTAATTGGTACATTAAAATCGCATCTTATTAATACTTTTTTTTCATTTAAATCTATATCTTTTATTGTTTTCATTGGCTAATTCTCCTATCTATTTCAGTATAACATTAATTTAAATCAAAAAAAAGGGAATATTATCCCTTATTTTGTCATTAAGTACTTTGCAGTTCTTACCATTTGTGCAGTATATGACATTTCATTATCATACCAAGAAACTACTTTAACAAGTTGTTTTCCATCTACTTCTACAATACTTGTTAATTGTCCATCTACTAATGAACCGCAACGTCTTCCAATTACATCACTAGAGACAATTGGATCTTCTGTATATTTTAATGTTTCATTTTGTGCATTCTTTAATACTTCATTTATTTCTTCTGTAGTTGTATTTCTTCCTAATTCTAATACTAAGTCAACAACTGAGCCTGTTGGTACTGGAACACGCATTGCAGTTCCTTCTAGTTTGCCATCTAAGTTAGGACATACTTTACCTATTGCTGATGCAGCACCTGTTGATGTTGGTACTATATTTGCAGCACAAGCTCTTCCACGACGAGCATTTATTCCTTTTTTATGAGCAACATCCAAAGTAACTTGGTCATTAGTATATGCGTGAACTGTTGTCATATATCCCTTATTTATTCCAAATTCTTTATCAAGTACGTCTACTACTGGTGCTAAACAGTTTGTAGTACATGATGCAGCAGAAATAATTTTTTCATCTCCAGTTAAAGTTTCGTGATTAACATTATAAACTATTGTTTTTATATCTCCTTTTGCTGGTGCAGATATAATTACATGTTTTGCTCCAGCATTTATATGAGCCATTGCTTTTTCTTCAGATGTGAATAATCCTGTACATTCAAATACTACATCAATATCTAAATCTTTCCAAGGTAACATTGCTGGGTCTTTTTCAGAATATACTTTTACTCTTCTATCTCCAATTACAATATACTCTCCATCACTTGTGATTTCATCAATTCTATAATTTCTATGATTAGTATCATATTTTAATAAATAAGCTAATTGCTCTGCGTCTGTTAAGTCGTTAATTGCAACTACTTCGAACTCCTCATTTTCTTCCATTAAACGGAAACATAATCTTCCGATTCTTCCAAATCCATTGATTGCTACTTTTATCATTTTTCAATCCTCCTATGATTTCATTATATATTTTTCTCTTTTTTGTTTCAATATATTCAAGAAGTTTTAGTTGTAAATATGTCAAATAAAAATATCCACAGATTATGGATATTTTTTATACGTTTGTTATTTTTATTGTTCTTTTCCACAATAGTTGTGTATAGTTTTATTTTTGAATATTTTTTACACAGATAGTTGTGGATTATTCATGAAAATAGCTTCCTCCAATAAACTCTCTAATTATCGCATCTTGTGGAATTGATTCTGATGGTATAGGTAAGAAAGAGCGTAAGAAGTTTATCAATCTTTTTGCTTCTTCATAGCATGGGGAGTCACTTTCAACAGAATATAATAATGGTTCAGCATAAGTCTTTAAAACTCCAATTTCATAAATTGCTGCTGAGTTTATTGTAGCATCGCTTTCATCTTGATATGGGAATATATATTTTTCTTCTCCAAGTCTTACACTAGGCCATTGTTTAATTGTATTTTCAACACTATAATTTCTTGTTCTATTATCACGAACTATTCTTCTTAAAAGTCTATTATCTGTTGTAGGAATACGATTATGGTCATCTATACTTAATTCTGTTAATGGTGAAATGTATATTTTAAATTTCTTTTCTCTACTTATATTAGAAAGAATTTTAGGATCTAATGCATGGATTCCTTCGATAATTAAAATATCTTTATCACCTAATTGCATTTCATTATGATATTCTTTTTTTCCTAATCCAAAATTATAAGTTGGAAGTTTTACTTTTTTTCCGTCTAATAAATCTGAAATAACTTTATCAAATAATTTTAAATCTATTGCTTCTAAACATTCAAAATCATAATTTCCATTTTTGTCTTTTGGAGTTTCTTCTTTTTCTACAAAATAATCATCCATACCTATAGTTTGTGGCTCTAGCCCAAAACTTTTTAAATACATACATAGTTTTCTTGATGTTGTTGTTTTTCCTGATGAAGATGGTCCTGCCATTAATACTACTTTTACTTTATTTTTTCTTGTATTTATAGCCTTAGCTACATTTAATAACCTATTACTTTGTAGTGTTTCATCTATTTTTATTAAATCACTTATTTTTCCTGTAGAAACTACTTTATTTAAATCTACTGAATTCCTTACTCCAATTAATTTTGCCCAATCCTTGTATTCTGCAAAAACTTCAAACATATGTGGATGATGTTCATATTTTTTTATTTTATCATTTATATAGACAGTTGGGAATCTCAAGGTAAATCCATTATCTTTTATATAAGTTAAATCAAAGTCTTTTAATTTTCCAGTTGATGGTGGCATCTTATTATAGAAATAATCATATATACTACCTAATCTATATAAAGTAATATAGTTATCTGTATTATATTTTAGTGTATCTGCTTTAGTTTGATTACCGATTTCTACAAAATACTTCATTGCTTCAATTCTATCAATTGTTACTTTTGTAATTGGTAAGTCTTTTTTTACTATTTCTTTCATCAATATTTTTATTTTTTCTAATTTATCTTCTGTTAGTTTGAAACTCGTTTGAATATAAATACCTTTATCTAGTGAATGTTGAACCGTTATATTAGCAGTTTTTCCATATAGTTTTTTTACTGCATATAAAAGCATAAACACTAATCCGTTTACATGTGCTCTATTTCCTTCTGGTGAAGTTAAATCAATAAATTCTACTATTGAATCTTCTTTTATTTTTGAAGACAATTCTTTTAATCTGTTATTTACTCTAGCAAGAATTATTGGATATTTAAATTCTGTTTGATGTTCCTTATATATTTCTAATAATGTTACATCTTTACTATACTTATATTTCTTATCATTAATAGTAACATCTACTGTTTCTATCATAATGTTCACCCCTTCATCTTATCATATAAAGTATAACATACTTCATACTAATATAATATGCATATTTTTTTTATTTGACACTATATTTATAATGGGTGATTTAATGAATTTAATACCGGTTGTATTTGACAATGATAAAAAGAATCTTGGATTAGACTTATATTCTAAGTTATTAGATAACAGAATAATATTTATAAGTGGAGTAATTGATGATGATATTAGTAATATTGTGATTGCAGAATTATTATATTTAGATTCTGTGTCAAACGATGATATTTATTTATATATAAATTCTGTTGGTGGTAGTGTGTCTAGTGGCTTAGCAATTTATGATACTATGAATTTAGTACGTAGCGATATTTGTACATTAGGTATTGGTACTGCAGCCAGCATGGGAGCATTTTTACTTTCTAGTGGTACTATTGGAAAAAGATATTCTCTTCCAAATACAAATATTATGATACATCAAGTACTAAGTAGTTTTGAAGGGTGTACAAATAATATTAAAGATTCTACTGATAGAATAATTGAATTACAAAAAAAGTTAAATAAAATATTATCTAAAAATACCAAAAAAAGTATTAAAAAAATTGAAAATGATATAAAAAAAGATTTTTATATGTCAGCAGTTGAAGCTTGTGAGTATGGATTAATTGACAAAGTTTTATAAAAAAAATCACTCTTTAAAGAATGATTTAATCTTTTTTATTCATTTTTTCAAATGAAGCAGCAAGTTCTCTTACTTTTCTAAATCTATGATTTATTCCTGATTTAGATAAAGATTTTCCTGTTTCTAATGTAATTATTTCTGCTAGTTCTTTTAATGATGTTTCAGGATACTCTTTACGATATCTTACTGCAAGTTTTGTTCTATCATCTAGTAAATCCATTCCATTGTTGTCTTCAATTATCTTTATTTGTCTAAGTTGTTCGTTTGCTGTTTCAAATACTCTGTCAATATTTGCTTGTTCCATATTGTTTAAACGATTTGTTTTATTTTTTTGATCTCTATAAATTCTTACGTTTTCATAATACATTACAGCATTGTTTGCTCCAAGAATCTTTATAAAATCGCTTATTTTTTCGGCTTCTTTTATGTATATCATATAGCCTTTTTCTCTATTTAATATTTTAGCATTTAAGTCAAATATATTTAATAGTTTTTGAACAAATACTGCTTCTTCTGGTTCTGTGACAAGAATTTCTAAATGATATCTTGATGTTTTTGGATCATTGATACTACCAGATGCGAAAAAAACGCCTCTAAGATATGCTCTTATTTCTTCATTTGCACCAACTATATATGTTGGGACTACTGGAAGATACTCATTTTTTTCGTTATATATTCCTAATTCTTTTAGCATCTTATCTAAATTGTTTTCTATTGTTATTTGATATAATTCTTTTTTACTAAAATTTAGATTTTCTATTATTTCTACTTGAGGATTAATATCTGTAATTACTTGTATAAAATTTGATATTCTATCAACCAAAAATTTATTTTCTGTATTTAATGTTACTTTGTTATCTTGAAATATTCCATTATTTCTTATATATCCAGATAATTCTGCTATTATTTCAGATTTTGTACTTTTTATATTAGATATTTCTTCTTTTATTTTTACTGTAAATGACATTACTTTCTCATTAGGTATGAAAATATTAAAGAACTAAGTTTTAAACTATCATGTTTTAGGGTGTTGTCATCTATTGTTAATAAGTTATCTTCAATTAGTTCTACACCAATTTTTTCTAGTTCTTCATAATCTATTAAAACTGGGTCTTTTTGTTCTTGACTTTCATATCTTTTCGCTATTTCTTCTTCTATTTTTGCATTGTTTGCAATTACTACATCTACTTTTTTCTTATCTAAATATCTATTTAAAAGTTTTACATGATCTCCTACTGTAAAATTATCTGTTTCTCCTGGTTGTGTAACAATATTACATGTATACATTATTGGGGCCTTTGTTTCATTCAAAACATCTTCTACTTCTTTGCAAATAATATTTGGTAAAACGCTTGTATACAAACTTCCCATACTAAATATTATTAAATCTGCTTCTTTTAAAGCATTAAGTACTTCTTGTAATACTTTAGGTTCCTTCTTATAAAAAATCTTTTCAAATTGACGATGTGCTGCAGTTATTTGTTCTTCTCCTTCAATTATGTTTCCTTCTTTATCAAGTCCCATTAATGTTAAATCACAGTCTTCTGATATTGGTAACACTTTGTGTCTTACATCAAGAAGTTTACTTAATTGAGCAATTGAATCTTTTAGTGAACCAGTTATATCTAACATTGCAGTTAAAATAAGGTTTCCTACTGCATGTCCATCTAAATCACTTGAAGTTTTAAATCTATATGACATCATATCTTTAATTGGCTGATCTATTTGAGATAAATTTGTAATAACTTTTCTAATATCTCCTACTGCTGGTGTATGGAACTCTTCTCTTAATTTTCCAGTCGATCTTCCATTATCTGATACAGTTATTACTGCTGTTATATCTACTGGGAAGTCTTTTAAACCTTTTAATAAATATGAAATTCCTGTTCCTCCACCTAATACTACTACTTTTTTATACATTTTTTCCTCCTTGTTTATATCATAATTTTATCATCAATGTATTTTTTATTTTTCTTATAACTATATATTATTAAAATTATTCCTGATAGTAAAAATAATAATGAAACTAATTGGGCTATTCTTATATTCCCAAGCATTAATGAGTCAGTTCTTAATCCTTCTATAAAAAATCTTTCAATACCATACCACGATAAATATATACCTGTAAGTTGTCCAGTATGTATTTTTTTTGTTTTTCTTAGTAATATTAAAACTATAAAACATAATAATGAACTGAATGATTCATAGAGAAATGTTGGTGTTCTATAGGCACCATCAATATACATGCCATTAATTATAAATTGTGGTAGATGCATACTTTTCAATGTACTTAAAGAAATTATTCCACCATATGCTTCTTGGTTAAAGAAGTTTCCCCATCTACCAATTGATTGAGCAATTATTACTCCTACTACTAATATATCTAAAATTCCTAAAATATTAATTTTATGTTTCTTAGAATAATATGCCATGAATAATAATCCTGCTAATAAACCTCCATGTATCGCAAGTCCTCCATTCCAAATCATAAGAATCTCTAATGGATACTTTAAATAATAATTTAGATTAAATAAGACATAATAAAGCCTTGCTCCTAAAATTCCAATTATTATTCCATAGAATAGCATATTAAATAGGGTGTCATCATCTATTTTTTTTCTTCTTGCTTCTCTATAAATTAATATACTTGCTACTAGCATGGCTATAAATATAAATAGTGAATACCATTTTATTTGAATTATTCCTAAATCAAGAAATATTTTATTCATGAGTTTTCACCTTGTTAATTATAGTTTTTATTATTTCTTCCATGATAAAGTTGGTAATTGATAATAATACTGCTGCAAAAATTGCAACAAATAGATTAGTTATTTGAAAGTGTGGTCCTAATATCCAATCCGTTAACTTTAGTAAAAATACATTTATACAAGGATAAAATAATCCTAGGGTTATTCCTGTTATTGGTATAGTTAACGTTACTAGAACTGGTTTTATTGTTTTATTTAATAGATAAACTATAAATACAATTATCGTCGACCATAGTATAAAGTGCTCTTTATCAATATGGATACTTTTAAATAATGTTGTAACTAAAATAAATACAATTGTATATCCTATAAAATATAATAACCAATCTAAAAATTTATTTAGTCTAAGCTTGTTTTTTTCATTTATAACTACTTGCACATTCTCACCTCTATAGTATTTTCTTTAGAAATTGTCCTGTGTATGAGCCTTTTTCTTTTGCAATTTCCTCTGGTGTTCCAGTAGCAACAATATTACCACCTTCATCTCCACCTTCAGGACCTAAATCTATGATATAATCGGACACTTTTATAACATCTAGGTTGTGTTCAATTACTACCACAGTATCTTTATTATCTACTATTTTTTGTAGAATTGCAAGAAGACGCTTGATATCATCAGTGTGTAACCCTGTTGTTGGTTCATCTAAAACAAACAATGTTTTTCCTGTTGCTTTCCTTTGAAGTTCTTTTGCTAGTTTTACACGTTCTGCTTCTCCTCCTGATAATGTTGGAGCACTTTGACCTAATTTTATATATCCTAGTCCAACGTCTTCTAAAACTTGTAATTTATGACTTATTTTTGGTACATTTTCAAAAAATTTCAATGCTTCAGAAACTCTCATATCAAGTACTTCTGCAATATTCTTTCCCTTATATTTTATGTTTAATGTTTCTTGATTATAACGTGTTCCATGGCAAACTTCACAAGGAACATATACATCTGGTAAAAAGTGCATTTCTATTTTTTTAACACCATCTCCACGACAAGCCTCACATCTTCCACCTTTTACATTAAATGAAAAACGATTTTTTTCAAAACCATACATTTTTGCTTCTTTTGTTGTTGTGAATAATGTTCTTATATCGTCAAATACTCCAGTATATGTAGCTGGATTTGATCTAGGTGTTCTTCCTATTGGATTTTGAGAAATAGCAACTATTTTGTCTAAGTTATCTATTCCTAATATCTTCTTATGTTTTCCAGGCTTTTCTTTACTGTGATATAACTCTTGAGAAACTTTTTTTACGAGTATTTCATTAATTAGAGAGGATTTTCCGCTTCCAGATACACCCGTAATACAAGTGAATGTTCCTAAAGGAATATCTACGTCTATATTTTTTAAGTTATGTTCTTCGGCACCTTTTATTTTTATAAACTTACCATTTCCTTTTCTTCTTTTTTCCGGTACTTCTATTCTTTTTTTACCACTTAAATATTGTCCAGTAATGCTTTTTTCGTTTTTCATTACTTCTTCTGGTGTTCCACAGGCAACTATTGTTCCACCTTTATCTCCAGCTCCTGGTCCAATATCAACCAAATAATCACATGCTCGCATTGTATCTTCATCATGTTCTACAACAATTAGCGTATTTCCTAAATCTCTCATTTCAAGCATTGAATTTATTAGTTTTTCATTGTCTCTTTGATGTAGTCCAATACTAGGTTCATCTAATACATATAATACACCTGTTAAGTGTGAACCTATTTGTGTAGCTAATCTAATTCTTTGTGCTTCTCCTCCTGATAACGTTCCAGCACTTCTACTTAAAGTTAAATATTCAAGGCCAACATTTTGTAAAAAATTTAATCTGTCTTCAATTTCTTTTAATATCAATCTTGCTATCTCAGTTTTTTCTTTTGTTAATTTTAAATTTTTAAAGAATATGATTAACTCTTTTATACTCATACAAGTTACTTCATGAATATTTTTATTTCCAACTTTTACTTGTAATACATCATCATTTAATCTTGCACCTTTACATGTATCGCATTCATATTCAATCATGTAATTTTCAAGCCATTCTCTAATCCACGTTGAACTTGTTTCCATATATCTTCTTTGAAGATTATTTATAATTCCTTCATAGATGTTTTTTGAATTCATAATATTTCCGCTTTTTGTTTGATAGTTAAAATGTATTATTTCATCTGAGCCATATAAAATCATTTCTTTTTGTTTTTTAGTTAGTTTACTGAATGGTTTATCCATATCAATTTTATAGTGTTTACAAACACACTCTAGTTTTTTGTAGTCCATATTTTCTTGGTCATCACTAAGTGTTTTGATGCATCCTTCATTAATTGATAAACTCTTATCCGGTATTACTAAGTCTGGGTCTATTTGTAATTTTATTCCTAATCCTTTGCAATCTGGACAAGCACCATATGGAGCATTAAAACTAAATAGCCTTGGTTCTAACTCAGGTAGACTAAATTCACAATGAGGACATGCAAATTGTTCTGAAAAAACTATTTCTTTTTTATTTTCACCTAATATTTGAATTACTACTTTTCCGTTTGATAATTTTGTTGCTTGTTCAATTGCTTCGAATAAACGACTCCTTGATTCTTCTTTTAATACTATTCTATCAATTACAACATCAATTTTATCCTTAATATTTTTTTCAAGAGTAATTTCTTCACCTAAATCATACATTTCTCCATTTACACGTACTCTTACATAACCTTCTTTTCTTAATTTATCAAACAAATCCTTATGAGTACCTTTTTCTCCATGTACTACAGGAGATAATATAACCATTTTTGTACCTAGTGGATATTCCATAATTTTATTTGTCATTTCTTCTACACTTTGTGAAGATATTGGAATATTATGATTTGGGCAATATGGTGTACCAACTCTTGCGAATAATAGTCTTAGATAATCATATATCTCTGTTACTGTTCCTACAGTAGAACGCGGGTTATTAGATGTTGTTTTTTGATCAATACTAATAGCTGGAGATAAGCCTTCAATCGAATCAACATCTGGCTTTTCAGAACCACCTAAAAATTGTCTTGCATAAGCAGATAGACTTTCTACATATCTTCTTTGACCTTCTGCATAAATCGTGTCAAAAGCAAGTGAACTTTTTCCACTTCCTGATAAACCTGTCATAACTATCATTTTATTTTTAGGAAGTTCTATATTTACATTTTTTAAATTATTTTCTCTGGCACCTTTTACTATAATTTTATCCATATAAACACCTCTCGCATATTATACCACAAAATCTTATTTTTATTAATGTAAAGATACTTTTTAAATAAAAATATGCTATATTATTATTAGGATGTGGTAATTTGAATAAGATTTTAACAACTTTTATTTTAGGTAATGAAGATTTATTTATTAAAGATATCCGTGACGAAGTCGAAATAATACGATTTAATAAATTGGAAGATATCTTTAATGCACGTGGTAGTTATATATCTTTTATTGATAGTGAAGATAATATTTCAGATGATTATTTCAGTAGAATTTTAGATAAAATTAAATTTAATGAATTTGATTCTTGTTTTATAAATTATAGAATTAATTATGATTACGTTCGTGAACTTAAAGTTAGGACTGATGAATATGATTTAAATAGTAAAGTTCCAAAGAGAAATTCATATATATGGAATTTTGTTTTTAATAAGAACAAATTAATTGAATTAATAAGAAATAATTTTACTGGGTTTAATGATATTTTTGTAAATCGTACGAATATTTCTAATATTTTATATTTTCATAATAAAGATGGGGAGTTTTATAATATCTTAAATATGGTAAATAGAAGACAAAGTGTTTACTATAAAAATATTGTTTATGTTGGTGCTTTTTGTAATGGAATGTTTAATGGTTATGTAACTTGGTTAAACGAAATTGGAAAAGCTTTTTCTGAGTATCCAATAACAATTATATATACAGAAATTAATGAAGTTACTAAGAAAAGATTTGAAGAACACTTTAACTGTGTAAAACTAGATGAAGATATTGACTATATTTGTGATAGTTTGGTAACTACATATTCAACTTATTTTTACCCTATTAATATTTATACTTTAAAAGAGTCTTGTATTTTTATTCATGGCAATATGGCTGACTACGAGGCATCTGCTAGGTTTGTTGATGATATATATGATAGGTATATTGCAGTTTCTAAAATTGCTAGAGATACAGCTTATGGTTATTTTCCAACAAATAATATTGAATATATATATAATCCATTTACTTATAATAAGAAAAAAATTAAACCTCATATGAGACTAATTTCTGCAATTAGAAATGCTCCAGAAAAAGGAATGGATAGAATTAAGAAAGCAGCAAGTATTTTAGATAAAGAAAAAATTCCTTATACATGGAGTGTATTTACTGATATTGTTGAAGCAAACCAAGGTGGTCTTATATTTAGAAATTGTGTTACTAATGTAATTGATTATATATCTGATAGTGATTATTTAGTTCAATTTAGTAGAACGGAAGCTCTTCCTTATTCTTTAACTGAAGCATTATGTTCTAAAACTAAGATTATTACTACAGATATTCCAGCAATTCATGAATTGAATGTTGTTGATAAGGAAAATGGTATTGTTATTCCGCTTGAATATTTTAATGAAGGTAATGAAGAATTATTAAAAAATAAACTACTTGAAGCTTATAATTTAAAAGATAAAAAATTCGATTATGAGTATAGCAAGAATAGATTTATTGATTATAATACTGTGTTCTTTAAATAAGTTTTTTTATAAAAAAACATATCAAAATAATTTTGATATGTTTTTAGTTGAACTTTTCTTTGAATGTGCATGATTTACATAAATCTTCACATGGCTTTCTATCTTGAAAAGATTTTTTTAATTTTTGGTATTTTTCACTATTTATTATTTCTTCTAAATCTTCTGTGTAGATATTTCCTAATGGAACTTTACCATTTGAGTCTAGACAACATGGTACTACTGTTCCATCACATAATATTGCTATTTGAGTTTTTAATGCATAACAATAGCCATTACTTTGATAAGTTGACTCTTTAGGCCATGAAAACTCATTATCTTTATCAACATATATTGTGGAATTTATCTTTACATTGTTTTCATTTTCTATTTTTTCAACAGTTTCTTGTGGTAAATTATAATATTTCTTTATTTTTTCCACTATTTTTTGTGACTTATTATCTAATTTATTATTTTTTAGAGTCCATAATCTATAAATTACAATTGTATCTTTTTTTAAATACTTAATATTCTCAAAGATATTTTCTAGATAATTTTCTAAATTATTTTCTGAATGAAGAGAAAAATTTATTTTATGTAGAGCACTTAATTTACCTAATTGCTCAGCAATATTTGGAAATAATGTTCCATTAGTTGTTAGATTTACTTTTATATTATATTTAGATGCAATTTTAATAAACTCTATGATTTCTTTATGAAGTAGTGGTTCTCCTTTTACATGCAAATAAATATAATCCGTGTACTTATTTATTTTTTTAAGAATAAGTTCAAATTCATCTTTTGTCATAAATCTTCTTTTTTTTGTTACTTCACTACAAAATGAGCACTTTAAATTACATACATTAGTTATTTCTATATATATTTTTCTAAACTTTTTCATAAATTTGATTTCATTTCAAATAAGATATCTCTAAGTTCCATTGCCCTTTCAAAATCTAGATTTCTTGCTGCTTCACGCATTTCTTCTTCTACATTTTCGATATTTCTAGCAATTTCCTTCTTAGTAAGTTTTTTCTTATTCCTACTTTCTTTAGTATCTGTATTTGAGATTACTTCTCTTATCTCTTTCTTTATTGTCTGTGGAATTATTCCGTGTTCCTTGTTATATTCTTCTTGAATTTTTCTTCTTCTTGCTGTTTCATCTATTGCTTGTTGCATAGAATCAGTTATTTTATCACCATACATTATAACATGACCATTGGCATTTCTTGCACATCTTCCTATTGTTTGAATAAGACTTCGATTACTTCTTAAGAATCCTTCCTTATCAGCATCTAGTATTGCAATTAGAGATACTTCTGGGATATCTAGTCCTTCTCTTAAAAGATTTATTCCAACTAATACATCATATTTACCTGCTCTTACATCATGAATTATTTGCATTCTTTCTAACGTTTTTACTTCACTATGTAAATATGCAACTTTAATATCAAGTTCTTTTAAATAGTTAGTTAACTCTTCAGCCATTCTTATGGTTAATGTTGTTACAAGAATACGTTCATCTCTATTTATTCTTTCATTAATTTCTCCAACTAAGTCATCTATTTGTCCTTCTATTTTTCTAACTTCAATTGTTGGGTCTAATAAACCTGTTGGCCTTATTATTTGTTCTACATATTGATTATTGGTATGTTCTAATTCTAAATCACCAGGTGTTGCAGACACATATATAGCTTGATTTATTTTCTTTTCAAATTCTTCATATTTTAAAGGTCTATTATCTAGTGCACTAGGTAATCTAAAGCCATAGTCAACCAAATTCATTTTTCTTGCTCTATCTCCATTATACATCCCTCTAACTTGAGGCAGTGTTACATGTGATTCATCAACCACTAAAAGATAGTCATCTGGGAAGAAATCCATTAATGTAGTTGGCGTTTCTCCTGGAGTTCGTCCAGCCATTGGTGCAGAATAATTTTCTATTCCAGAACAAAAGCCTGTTTCTTCTAACATTTCTAAATCATAATTCGTTCTTTGCTCTAATCTCTCTGCTGCTAATAATTTGTTATTATTTTTTAATTCTTCTAATCGCTCCTGTAATTCTTTTTTTATTCTAACAATTGCTGCTTGTAATTTTTCGTCACTTACAACGAAATGACTTGCTGGGAAGATACTTACATTTTTCATATTTTTTGTAATTGTTCCAGTTAATGTATCTATTTCACAGATTCTATCTATTTCTTCATCAAAAAACTCAATCCTAAATCCAATTGTATTTTGATTGGCTGGAATTATTTCTAACGTATCTCCTCTAACTCTAAATGTTCCACGTTTGAAATCAAAATCATTTCTTTCATAAAGCATATCTACTAATTTAGTTAATACTTGTTCACGAGAAATATTTTCACCAACTGTTAATGTTAACATTTTATTTTTGTATTCTTCAACTTCTCCAATACCATATATACAAGATACAGATGATACTACAATTACATCTCTTCTACTAATAAGAGCTGATGTTGCAGCATGACGCAATTCATCTATTTCATCATTTATTGATGAGTCTTTTTCAATATATGTATCAGTTGATGGAACATATGCTTCTGGTTGATAGTAGTCATAATATGAAACAAAATACTCTACTCTATTTTCAGGGAACAATTCTTTTAATTCACTATATAATTGTCCTGCAAGAGTTTTATTATGTGCTAAAACAAGAGTAGGCCTATTAGTTCTTGCTATTACATTTGCTATTGTAAATGTTTTTCCGGTTCCTGTTGCTCCAAGCAGCACTTGTTCATGTTTACCTTCTTCTATACCTTTTACTAATTTATCTATTGCTTGTGGCTGATCTCCGCTTGGCTTATACTTAGATACTAATTTAAACATAACTGCCTCCTTACATATTTATTATTTACATATTATTAGAAAATAAATAAAATATATATATAATTATTGTTTATAAATTATTTGTTATCTTCAATTATTGTTCCACAATACTCACATTTTACTTTACTATACTTATTTAGTTCATTAATTGCTCCACAATTTGGACAATTAATAGTCTTTAACTCTAAACTGTTTTTTCTTTTATCAATAGTATAATATGATATTGATTTATCAACATTATTTAACTTTATTCCATTTAATAGACCTTTGTTATAAAGATACGCTATGTCATTATATATTTTTTCTTTTATCTGTTCAAGGTTATTAAATGTTGTTGTTGGATATCTTAATGCTATTTCGTCTATTTGTAAATGTTGATAATATAAAAATTTTGAATATTCTTCTAAAAGTTTCTCATCGCTTTCTGAGCATTGTCTTATTTTCTTTGTGTTTATATCGATATAATAGTCACCAATTAGTCTTTTATTTTTTAAATAGCGAATTTTCATTACACATTCTTCTAAGGTACAGTTACTTTCTTTTGCGATAATTTCTATATCGTCATATTTTTTATTTATAATTAAATCATAAATTATATCTAGCTTATCATTAAATGTATTATCAGTTGGTTCAGTTAAATCATAGTATTTAGCATATTTTTTATAAGAATCATCAGATATTATAGTTTTTGTTTTATTTATTAGTTCTAGCAGGTTCATTTATTTCTCCTTATTATATTTACTTTTTCTTTTGACATTTTACTTAGTATTTCTAATGTTTTATTGTCTTTTTCTCCACTATAGTATTTTTGTAAAACTAAATTGTATATTGTATCTGGTTCAATATAGTCGAATAAAGTCATTGAAGATTTTAATTTTAATGAGTCAATTGGTCCTAATAACTGTTCTGAATCATTTGTTTTTAATTTTAAAAGTTCCTTTGTTATTTCTTCTAAGTTTGTTCTTAGTTGTTTGTTTTTTAAATATTCTTCTGCTTCTTCAATACTTTTTATTGAATAATAATTTGATATATAAGTCATACCTAAACCAGTAATTTGTGGGAAAATATACCACATCCAATGAGTTTCTTTTCTGCCATTTTTAATTTCTTTTAAAGCTTCTTCATAAGATTTTTCTTGTGCTTCTATAAATCTTTCTAATTTATTATTCATTTTACCACCTACTTTTTATATAATACATTTTCAGTTTCAATTTTTGGATACCAATTTGCATAATCGATAGTATAGTAATTCATTTTATCTTGTTTTAAGCCATCATAATAATTTTTATTTGTTTTATCTCTTATACTCGCAGCATAGGTTGAATCATAATAATAGTATTTTCCATTGTATTTAATTACGTTCCACATATGACTTCCTGTTGAATATCCTGTTATAATCATAGATTCAATACCTATATTTTGAAAAATTACTTGACTTGTTTTGGCAAAACCAGCACAAACTGCATTTCCTTTTATAAAAACATTATATATAGATTGATTCTTAGAACTTCCAGTAAATAGTTTATCATAATAGGCGTTGTCTCCAATCCACTCATAAACGTACTTTATTTTTTCTAAATCAGACATATTTTTTGTTGCTTGTTTTATTTTATCAATTTTTCTTTCTATTAACAAAGTGTTTATTTCTTCTTCTATCGGATTGTTAATCGCATATATTGGAGATAATTCTATATAGTTTGAATCATCTCTATATCGATAAGAAAACGATGCATAACTTATTAACTCTGGATGTTCTATCCAAATTGCTTGATTTGCTGTAGTATAATTACTAATTAATTTATCTAAAGTTTCATCTTCTTGTTTTATTATTTTTACTGATGTTTTTCTTTGTTTTGTTATTTTTAATAATGTATTATAAGCCGTTTTCTCACTTTTATTTAAATAATTATTATATATTCTACCGTCAGACATGTATATATCATTTACGTATAAACTGCTTTTTCTATTAATCTTTGGATTTGGTTCTATTATTCTTGTGTAATTTGTATAGATAAATACAGATATTACAATTAATATTATAGTAAAAATTTTATTTCTCTTAAAATATCTCATCTAATCCTCCATGTCATATCTATAAGTTCCTGTAAAATAAGCAAGTAATGGGTAAAATATAAATGGAAATAGGAAACAAAGTAATCCTATGACTTTACCTTTATCATAAGCATCTGCTAACATAAAAGGAATAAATATAAATAATAGTGTTCCAAAATAAGCTCTGTCTGGTGAAAATATTAAGCCTAAACTTATAATTATTAAGATAATTGGGTTTATTTCTAATATTTGGAATAAAATATATAAATTATAGATTGGTATTAAACCAGATAAAGAATTATATCCTGCTTTACTAAAGAAACCCGGTAATGATAAATAAAAAGATATTATATAAACAATTATTAGAATTTTAATCATACTGCACCTCTATTTTTATTATACCTTATTTCTTTATAATTTTTTAATTTATATAGAAAAAAAGAATATTTAGTTTCCTAAATATTCAATTTATTTTTAATATGGTACATACTTGAATGGATTTATTATATGTTTTATGTAAGTATAATATGATGAATTGTAATTCCATCCATAATCTTCTGACATTTCTAGGTGTAAGTGACATCCAAATGAGTAACCTGTATTACCCATATATCCAATAGTTTGACCTACACTTACATCTTGTCCAGAACTTACTGCGTATCCACTTAAGTGTGCATATTGTGAGAATACTAACCTTCCATTTACATTATGAACTATTATTACCATTTTTGCTCCATAATTATCTAAGGTATTTCCTACATAGTAAACTCTTCCTGATGCTACTGCTTTTATTGGTGCTCCACAGCCTTTTCCAATATCTACACCTTTATGGCCTCTATTTCCATAACTTTGTGAAATATGTCCTCCACTTACTGGGAATGTAAATCCATTAGCTGATATTATGTTTCCTCCTGATGAACTTCCTCCTGATGAACCTCCTCCTGATGGAGTAACTGGTTTTGGTCTGTCACAATCAACACCAATTCTGTCACTTGATTTACATCCTTTATTTTTATAATATGTAACTCTTGCTTGTGCAGTTTTTAAATCTCCTTCAATATTTGGAATTGTTCCTTCAATATTCTTACTATCTTGTTCAATCTTTTTTTGTTCAGTTTCTTGATCTGCTTTTAATTTTTTTAATTCTTCTTTTTTATTTTTTAATTCGACTTGATTTTTCTTATTTTTTTCAATTAACTTGTTTAATTCTTTCATAATTTTATCATTATAATCAGTTAATTGTTCTACTACAGACATTCTATATATCATATCAGTTATTGAAGTTGCTCCAAAAATATATTCAAAGTATGTATTACTTCCATTAGAAATTTGATAATATTCAACTAGTTTTTTTGACTCAGCAGTTTTTTTCTTAATTTCTTCATTTGATTTATCAATTTCTTCTTGTAATTTTTGTTGTTCTTCTTCATTTTTTGTAATTTGTGACTGATAATCTTTTATTTTAGCTTGAACACTTGCTATTGTTTCATTATTTTTAGCAAGTTGAGCTTTTTTTTCATTTATTTGTGCTTGATATTTAGCAACTTCATTTTCATATTCTTGTAATGTTACTGCCTTTGCATTAAGCGGTAGTGTACTTATTGATACAAGAAGTAATATTACAAAGAAGTTTTTTAATCTTTTTGTCATTAGATTTTTAAGTACTTTCTAACAGCACTAGCACTACCTACCATACCAACTAGTACTCCGATTACTATTACTATTAATGATGTTTGATATATAAATGGTTCTGGTGTAATTAATTTTATTAATTCTGAGAATAGATATCCATCGAAATGTTTATAGAAAGCTAAATATCCATAAGTTGTCACTAGTACTGGTACTATTGAACCAAATAGTCCTAATATCATTCCTTCAATAATAAATGGAATTTTTATTGAAATGTTACTTGCTCCTACAACTCTCATTATTTCTATTTCTCTATGTCTTGCTGATATTGTTAATTTAATAGTATTTATAATTAAGAATATTGTTACTACTATTAAGGCAACAACTATACCATAAGTTACTTTTTCAATTGATGAAAATGCTGTTACCATTTTATCTACATAACCCTCACCATATCTTACTACTGATACATGGTCCATATTTTTTATTTTATTTGCAGTATCTTTTATTTTTGTGACATCCTTTACCTTTATTTGTAATGTGTCTTTTAATGGAGACTCATCTTCATCCCATTCATCAAGAACTGCTTTGAATACATCTGACTCACTTTGCATTTGTTCTTTTACATCTACTTTAGATTGGTATGTATATTTTTCTACGTTTGATAACTTCTTTATTCTTGTTTCTGCATCTTTTATATTATCATCTGTTGATTCATTATCCATAAATACAACTATAGTCATATCTTTTTCTATTTCTTTAGTAAAATTATCAACATTAAATGACGCTATTATTGCTAGAGCAACTATTATTAGAGTTATCGTTATACAGGAAATTGATGCTAGAGACAAACTAAAGTTTCTTACTACACTTTTAAAAGCATCTCTTATGCTTCTTGTTAACATTCTAAGCGCTTTCATTATTATATGTTCCTTTCTGTTTATAGTTTACTAAGTGTCCATCTTTTAATGTTAACACTTGTTTTTTCATTTTATTAACTATATCTTTATCATGAGTTGCCATAATAATGGTTGTGCCTCTGTTTTTATTAATATCATCTAGAACTTTCATTATTTCCATACTTTTTTCTGGGTCTAAGTTTCCTGTTGGTTCATCACACAATAATAACTTTGGGTTATTTACAATCGCACGTGCTATTGCAACACGTTGCTGTTCTCCTCCTGATAATTGATCTGGATAGTTGTGAACCTTATTCTTTAGTCCTACATCTTCTAAAGCTTTTAATACTTTTTTTCTAATAATATCTTTTTTCTCACCAATACACTCTAAAGCAAATGCAACATTTTCATATACTGTTAACTTTGGTAACAATCTATAATCTTGAAATACAATACCTAGTTTTCTTCGTAATTTATATACTTTAGAATTTCTAAGTTTTGCAACATCAAGACCTCCTACTATTACTTGTCCTTTTGTCGGTTTTTCTTCTCTATATAGCATTTTTATTAGTGTTGATTTTCCACTACCCGATCCTCCAATTACAAAGACAAACGACCCTTTTTCTATCGCTAAGTTTAAATCATAGATGGCTGTTACTCCATTTTTATATTTTTTTTCGACATTTTTTACTCTTATTAAATCCATCTACCTTTATCACCACCTTAGTTATTTAATTATAACATATATTTCGACATAAAAAAAGTAAGGCTATTCTTTAACCTTACTTTACATCCTGTTTTACGTTATTTAGCTCCCTCTACAGTATATGAATCTGTTACTACAAAGAAAGCATCTTTATCTATTTCTTTTATACCTTCTGTAACCCTGTAATATTCTCTTGAAGGAATAACAGTTAGCATTACTTTTCTATTCTTATCTAAAAAACCACCTTTTACTTCAAATGTTGTTACATTGTGTTTTAACGTTTTTATAATATATTCTTTTATTTCATCATCTTTACTTGTAATTATGTAGAATGCTTTATTGTTAGAAATTCCAAGTAATACTTTATCTAGTACAATACCATTTATGTATAAGAATATAATTGCGTATAGAGCATTAGTTATTCCAAAAAAATAAGCTCCAACTAAAACAATAGATACATTTATTGCTAGGGAAGATTTACTTATTGGTACTTGTTTTTCTTAAAAAAGAATTTGACTTATTACTGGAAAACCTCCATTACTATAGCCTGTTTTATACATTAGTCCATTCGCAACTCCACTTATTACTCCAGCAAATAAAACCATTAATAACATGTCTATGTTTTCTGCATCTATTAATTCATTTAATGGAGAGGTTAACTGTACAAGAAGTGGATAAACTATACTTGCTACTAATGTTCCTGCTGTTCTTTTTACTCCTAAGAACATAAGACTTAATATTGCACAAGCAATTGATAATAAGAAAAGCATTGTTGCTGGATTAATATCATATAAGTAATGTGTAATTGTTGCAACACCTTGTGTTCCTCCAGTTACTAAACTTAATGGTAATAAAAATACATTATATAAAATTGCACTTAAGAAAAGGGATGTTCCCATTAAAATTATTCTATATAATTGTTTCTTTTTTCTTATCACATCTAAAATATTTTCCATACTACTCTCCTCCAAATACTTCATAAGAGTCTGTTACTATAAAGAAGGCATCTTTATCTATTTCATTTATTCCTTCTTTTAATCTGTAATAATCTTTTGTAGGAAGAACTGCCATTAAAACATTCTCATTATTTTTACTGTAGCCACCTTTTCCTTTAAATATTGTTACTCCATGATTTAAATATTTTAAAATAAATTCTTTTACTTCTTCATCTTTCTTAGTTACTATATAAAATATTTTATTATCAGAAGTTCCAAGTACTACTCTATCTGACATTAAACTTATTATGTATAATATTATTATAGAATATAGCATACTATTTATCCCAAAGAATAGACCTGAACATAATACTATAAGTCCATCACTAAATAGCATGCTTTTTCCGATACTTGTTTTAAAATATTTAGAAATTATTTGATTAATAATATCTGTTCCACCTGTTGTAAATCCTGCTTTAAATACAAGTCCTGCTCCAAAACCATATAACATTCCTCCAAAAATAGCATTTAATAATAGTTTTGAAGTATCTAATTGAAAATAGACATGTACATATTCAGTTAAAATTATAAATATTGGAAAAAGTATCGAACCTAAAATAGATGCTTTTGTTTTTTCTTTTCCAAGTAAAAAATAACTAATTATTAATAATGTTATATTTAATATTAAAACTGTCAAAGCATTATTTATTCCAAATAAATTATTTATGATAATAGCTATTCCGCCTACTCCTCCGGGTACTAAATCATTTGGTGCAATAAACATATTATAAGCAACTGATATTATAAAACAACCTGTAATAAACTGAAGAAGTCTTTTTTTATATGCTTTTTTATTAACATACTTTACAAATTTTAAATCTTTATTTTTAGAAAATATATTCATATTATAGCCCCTTTTTTAAATTTTCTTCTATAAATTCGTCTATATCTCCATCTAGTACTTTTGAAACATTGCTTGTTTCTTTGTTTGTTCTGTGATCCTTTACCATTGAATATGGATGCATTACGTAACTTCTTATTTGAGAGCCAAAGTTTATATTCATTTGTTCTCCCTTAATTTTGCTCAATGCTTGTTCTTGCTCTTCCATTTTTAATAGCAATAACTTATTTTTTAACACTCTCATTGCTTGTTCTTTATTTTGAATTTGGCTTCGTTCATTTTGACATGTAACTACAATCTTTGTTGGTAAATGTGTAATTCTTACTGCTGAGTCTGTTGTATTTACACCTTGCCCTCCTGCTCCTGTTGAACGATATACATCAATTTTTAAATCTTTATCATCTATTTCTACATCAACGTCTTTATCAATATCTGGTGTTACTTCTACTGATGCAAATGATGTATGTCTTCTATTGTTAGAGTCAAAAGGTGATAATCTTACAAGTCTGTGAACCCCTTTTTCATTTTTTAAATAACCATAAGCATTTATACCTTTTATTAATAGAGATACACTTTTTATCCCAGCTTCATCTCCTGCTTGGTAATCAAGTATTGTTATTTTGTAATTATGATTTTCACAGTATCTTGTATACATTCTATATAGCATATTAGCCCAATCGCATGACTCTGTACCACCTGCTCCAGGATGTATTTCTAAAATACAATCATTTTTATCATATGGCCCACTTAAAAGTAATAATTTATTTAATTCTTCTGTTTCTTTATTTATTTTTTCTGAATTTAATATAACTTCATTATATAAGTCATTATCTTCTTCTAATTCAAGTAGATTTATTACTTCTAAGTTACTATTTATATCTTCTTTTATAGATGATACTTTATTGACTGTATCTTTTAAATCATTTAATTCTCTTAGTACTTTTTCAGCATTTTCACGGTCATTCCAAAAATTAATGTTTTCTGTTTGTTTTTGAAGTTCTTCTATTTTCTTTATTTTTGTATCGATGTCAAAGTGACCTCCATAAATTAGTTATTGTTTCCAAATTTATTTCAAGTGATTTTCTTTGTTCTTTTAGTTCCATATTTATTCTCCTATCTATTAACAATAGTTTAACATATTTTATATTTTTTATTCAACTTTACAAAACTATGTATTATTTTTTTGTTTTTACATATATTATTATTGAGGAAGGTTCACTATGTAGTGTGAAGATCCTCTGTATATAGATAAAGGAGCTTTAGTTTGGCTCCTTTTTTATTTTTTATCATATTCCTCTAAGAATGAATGATGGTCTTTTCCATTTCTCCATCCTAAGATACAATCCATACTTATATTATCAAGTGCTTTAAATATATGTTCATCTATATTTGGAGAAGTTCTTTTTAGTCTTTTTATTAATTCTTTGACTTCTTTTCTTTTGCTTGTTCCATCATTTATTAATGAACATCCTTCTGTAAATCTACATGCACAATTTATAAATGTTAATTCATTATGTTTTTTCCAAGTAATTATAGATTGCTCTTTTACTAAATATAGTGGTCTTATTAATTCAATTCCTTCAAAATTATCAGAATGAAGTTTTGGAAGCATTGTTTTTATTTCTGATGCATAAAACATTGATAAAAGTGTTGTTTCGATTACATCATCAAAGTGATGACCAAGAGCTATTTTATTACAACCTAATTCTTGTGCTTTCTTGTATAGGAATCCTCTTCTCATTCTAGCACACATGTAGCAAGCACTTTTGGAATCCATTTTTTCAACAACGTCAAAAATGTCACTTTCAAAAAATTCTACTGGTACATTTAATATTTTTGCGTTATCTTCAATAAAAGAACGATTGTATTCATTATATCCTGGGTCCATTACTACGTAGTGAGCATTAAACTTATATTTACCATGGCGTTGTAACTCTTGGATACATTTAGCAAGTAAAAATGAGTCCTTTCCTCCACTAATACATACCATGATGTTGTCTCCTTCATTTATTAGTTTATAATCAATTACTGCTTTTATAAACCTTGACCAAATATCTTTTCTATATGTTTTTATTATACTTCTTTCAATTTCTTTATATTTTTCCATTTAAAAACTCCCTATATCCTTTATCAAATATTTTTATAAATTCATCTATTTCTTCTTTTGTGGTTAAATGTGAAAGACTTATTCTAAGTGACGTTGTTGATAATTCTTTACTTTTTGTTAAGGCGTAAACTAATTTTGATGGTGTCTCTACTGGACAACATGATGTTTTTGCCGAAATACATATGTTGTTTTTTCCCATGTAATCCACAAATTCTGTTGATTTTATTCCGCTTATACTAATATTTACAATATTTTTTATTGAATACTCATTTGAATTTATATGAATATTTTTATAACTTTTTAATTTTTCTATTAATATGCTATTTAATTTCTCCACATATTCTGTTCTTTCTTTTTGATTATTCAATGCAATTTGTAATGCTTTATAAAGTGCTGTTATTTCAGGAAGTACAGGTGTTCCACTTCTATATACTGTAGTTGATCTTCCTCCATCTATTATTGGAGATAGTTCAATACCTTTTTTCTTTATTAATAATCCTGTTCCGTTAAGTCCATAAAATTTATGTGGAGTGATTGTTACTAAATCAACATTTTCTAAATTTAAATCAATCTTACCAATAGCTTGAGAAGCATCTGTATGAAATATACAATGCTTATATTCTTTTAATAGTGCTCCAATCTCATTTATTGGTTGAATAATTCCGAGTTCAGAGTCCACTGATGTAACACTTACAAGAATTGTGTCATCTCTTAGTAGATATTTTAACTCTTCTAAATCAACTCTACCTTTTGAATCTACAGGTATTAATTCTACTTCAAAACCTTGTTCTTGAAGCTTTGTTGCTGGAGCTATTAATGATTGATGTTCTAATGAACTTAATAGAATATGTTTACCATAATTTTTATATCTCTTAGCAATTCCTTTTATTACTAAATTATTTGACTCTGTTGCTCCACTTGTATAAATTAATTCTTCTTTTTGTACATTTAATAGGTGTGCAATTTCTTTCGTTGTATCATCTAATTTTTCTTTTGACTTTATTCCTAATGGATGTATTGAATTCGGATTAGCATAATATTTATTGCTAGTTTCATTATAAATTTCTAGTACTTCTTTATCCACAGGAGTTGCGGATGCATAATCTAAATATATCATATATATCGCTCCTTTTTCCCTGTATATTATATTACTTTTTTTTATTTGTCGCAAATATGTTTTTCCACATAAATTGTTGATTACAGTAATTTTCTTTTTTTCAACAAATTTTGTGAAAAAAAGAAATACTTTTTGTATTTCCTTTAATTTTGATTTATGAGTTAATTCCCATTTCTTTTAGCCATGATTCTACTGAAGATGTACTTGTAGTTGATGTTTTACTATCTTCATTTTCATCTAAAATTTCTTCTTTATTAGCCTTGATTTCTGCTTGTTTTACTTCTTCTGGTTGCTGTTTTTTTGTTTCTTTCTTTTCTTCTTTTTCCTTTACTACAATATCTTGTAAAGATACACCTTGATATGTGTAATTTACATAATCAGTTTCTGCTAATATTGGATTTAATATATCATAGATATTATATTGGTCACCAATTTTCTTTCCATCAATTAACATTATCATTAATATTAAGTATTTACTAATTTTATTATTTTCTGTAAATACACTAAAATTATAAACTTGCTTTATTTTTGAATCTAGTTCAGTATCTAATTCACTAGCTTTCTTGATTGCTGTAATCATATCATCAATTAGTGATGCTTTTATCTTTAAATTCGATGTCATAAATAAATCTAATTCTTCTTCTGTAAATTTTAATGCTTTAAAAGTATTTAAAATCGTATCTTTTATGACTTCAGATAAATTTGTAAAATGTTCTGGCTTGAATACTAACATCATAATTTTCTTACCAGCCATTATTCCTCCACCTGCAAGAGATGCTGTTCCAAGACCTGCTCCTGCTATAATAGCAGCGTTTCCTTGTTTTGTAGAAATGTTTCCTGATGGTTTTATTCTATTTATCACATGATTCATTTCTGATTTTAATCCGTCCAAAAGACTTGAATTTTTGTTTGATGAGTCTGATGATTTATCTCCTGCAAGTGCCTCTTCTTCTGCACTAGCTGCTAATCCTGTTGCTTTCGAAGTAGTACCTCCAACTGCAGCAACTGTTGCTCCAAGTCCTGCTGCTGCTCCTGCTATTGTACTAGTTGTTTGACTAGAACCACCTATATCATTTGTAACTACCTTTGTTACATTACCAGTTGTACTCTTATTACTACTATTGCCTGTTGATGTATTAGCATTTAACTTTGTTAGTAGTGTTTTTAAATCATATTGGTCGTTTGGATTTTTAGCATCCATAAGCATAGCGATTGCTAATTTTTCTTTGTTTACTGTTCCATCATCATTAAAAATATCAAATCCATACAAATCTTTTAATTTTTGTCTTATACTAGGATCTAATTTATATAATTTTTCAAGTTGACTTGCTAGTTCTTCTAACTTAACTTTATCAACTGAAACTTTTCCGTCTTTAATATTATTTATTTCCTCATCTGTAAATCCTAGTTCTTTTAATTTTTTTACAATTGCTTCTTTTTCTGATCCAGATAAATTTTCCCAAGCTTCTGGGTCAAGAGGAAATTGTTCTGCTTTATCTGCAGAGCCTAGTCCACCAACTGTAGATCCGATAATAGATGAAATTGAAGATAAGTCTTTTAATGATGCATCTCCTTCTCCTAATGATGTATCTCCAACATCTGCACTGATGTCACTTAAGTCTGGAGTCATACCTTCTACATTAGTACGTGTTCCTGTATAATCGTCTAATGTTTGACTTAACCAATTTCCATACGTATCTACATTATCTATATCATTTTGGATTTTCCCGTTATAATTATTTATTTGAGAAAAGTTATCACTAAATTTTCTAAGAATTCTAGAGTCGATTTTATTGTAATATTTTGTTGTATCTTTTGAAATTGCTTCTAAATTTTGAGATATTTTTGATGAATTTTCTACTAAGCCATTTAATTCATCTTCATTATACGTTCTATTACTCATATTTTTTCTCCTGTCTTATCAATTAATTCCCCATTCATTAGCTTTTCCTACATCCCCATTAATCTTACTAGGGTCATATGGTAAAGGTTCACCAACTTTATTAAATAATTGTTCAATTTCTTCAAAACTTGGATCCCATGGTGAATTAATTATTTTAAAGTAATTCCAGTATTTGATTCGTTTATACTTGTGAATTCTATAAGTTATTGAATTATGATAAGTTGTTGACATAACCATACCATTATTATCCTTAATTTCTTCAGCAGTAGAACTACTCTCAACAACTTCATATTCATAAATTTCAGTATCTGTTTCATTACAATTATTAAACTCATCATCATATATTGGGCCAACATTAGATATATCCCCATCTGTTTTATATGTTTTTGTTTTTGGAAAGCCTTCCCATTCAACTTTTTTTTCATTAAAAGCGTCTGCTGCAGTTTCTAATAATTTTTTTCTACTATCTCTTTTCAAATTGGATAAATGCTCATTATATGAATCAATTACTGCTGATATTTCATCAACATCAATGTTTTCAACAGATGATTTTAAACCTTGTAAATTTCCTGAAGCATCTGAAACATTATTTATTTGATTTTGTGCAGTTTGACCACTATAAAATCTTTGAGAGTTAGTTTTACTTAATGTTGGATCAACCTCATCTAACATTGTTGTTGTTTGACTTGGTAAAGTTCCTTCTCCACTAAATATTTCTTTTAATGAATTTATAGTTCCTATGTTTGACTTACTAATTTCCGTTGCATATAAAGTATATTCTGTTAGTGGACATGTCTCATTAATAACATCATCTATATCCAACATTTGATCTTCTGCTACAGCCATATTATCACCTCTTTAATCTCTTATTAGTAAGGACTAATTAGTAATTAATCCACACTAATAAGAAATTACTAAAAATTTCTTATAATTTCCTATTAAGCAGAAATACCAACGTCTGCTGAGTCTTGCATCTTAGCATCTTGTGCAGCATAATCGTCTTGTTTTTGTTGTGTATTTGTTTTAAGTTCAGCAATCATTGTATCTAATGTTTCAGTTATTTTAGTAATAACATTAGTTAATGTAGTCTTATATGTTTCCGCTGCTTGTCCAGAATAATGAGCTGCAATTTTAGATGGAGCTTCATTACTTAAGTCTGTTAAATTATTGATAATAGATGTCTTTTGTGAATCTAAATATTCGATAAGTTTTTCTACCTTATCATAATTCATTCCTGATTTAGTTGCCATTTATTTTCCTCCTTATATACTAAGCGTTTTCAAAAGTATCCCAAGCTTGTGCTTGTTCTTCTAGATTTGTTGCCATACTTGTTACATTTTTATATGCATTATTAAAATCATCTTTTTTCTTATTAAAGTTATTTAAAAATAACCCTGCTTGAGGTCCCCACCATGCGATACTTTCATTTGCATCTGCACTCAAATTTGCTTCCATTTCTTGAAATAATTGTTCATATTGACTTTTAAATGTTTCTGCCATTTCATTAATATAGTTAGCATCTTGTCTTAGTGCTTCACTATCTTGACTTACTCCGTTCATTAAATGAACACCACCTTTCGATAAAACTAAAATTATATATAACACTCGCAAGAAAACCTTACCCTGTTACAATTTGAATATAGCATTTAAAAATTTTATTGTAAATGTTTTTTTATTTATTTTATATTTCTTTACATTTATCCATTATTTGTTCTGCTGCTTTTTTTCCTGCTTCCATAGCAAGTATTACTGTTGCTGCTCCAGTCACAGCATCTCCTCCAGCATATATATCGCTTTCGGTTGTTTCAAAATTATTAACTACAATTAATCCTTTATCGCTTAATTTTATATTAGATTCCTTCAATGCTTCATGGTTTTGTAATGTACCTAATGCCATAATTACCATGTTGCATTTTATTGTTTTATTTGACCCTTCTATTTCTGTTACTTTTCTTCTTCCGTCTTCTCCTGCCTCTCCAAGTTCCATATCAACATATTCAATTCCTATAACACTGTTATTTTCATCTTTAATAATTCTTTTCGGATTTTTTAAAATATCAAAAATAATTCCTTCTTCTTTGGCATGTTTAACTTCAGTTTTTCTAGCAGGTAACTCTTCATCACTTCTTCTATACATTAGATGTGTCTCAATTCCAAGTCTTTTTAATGACCTTGCTGCATCCATTGCAACATTGCCTCCACCTATTACATAGGCAATACCTAACTTTTTTATCGGAGTTTTTGAACTATCTTTATAACTTTTCATAAGATTTATTCTAGTTAATATCTCATTTGCAGAAAACACTTCATTTGCATCTTCTCCTTCTATTTCCATAAATTTAGGAATACCTGCTCCTGTTCCAATAAATATTGCATCATATTCTTCTTTCAATTCATTTATAGTAATTGCATTTCCCACCGGTATATTTAATTTTATTTTTACTCCTTGTTTTTTTAAGTCATCAATTTGTTTATTTACTATTTCTTTAGGTAATCTAAATTCTGGAATACCATAAGTTAATACTCCACCAGCTTTGTGAAGAGATTCATATATAACAACACTAAAGCCATTCCTTATTAATTCAGATGCACATGCTAAACCAGCCGGTCCACTTCCTATGATTGCAACTTTTTTATTATTTTTTTCCTTTATAGATACACATTGCATATCATTTATCAAAGCCTTATCAGATACATATCTTTCTAATGCTCCTATTGCTATAGCGTCTCCTTTTATTCCTCTAACACATTTTCCTTCACATTGTTTTTCTTGAGGACATACTCTTCCGCAAATTGCTGATAATGATGAAGATTCACTTATGATTCTATAGGCTTTTCCTATATCTTTTTCTTTGATAGCGCTTATAAAATCTGGTATCTTAATATTTATTGGACATCCTTGTACACATCTTGGTATTTTACAATTTAAACATCTATTTGCTTCTTCTATTGCTTCTTCGTCGTTATATCCAAGTTCTACCTCTTCAAAGTTTTTATTTCTTATTTCGGGACTTTGTGTTCTCATTGGCACTTTTTCTAAATTAATCACATTGCTCCTCCTTAATAATTAATTCTTTCTCTTCTTTTTTATAAATATTCATTCTTTTTAATGCAATATCAAAGTTTATTTTATGCCCATCAAATTCTGGTCCATCAATACAAGCAAATTTTGGCTTTCCTTCTACTTCACAACGGCATGCTCCACACATACCTGTTCCATCTACCATTATTGGATTCATACTAACTATTGTTTTTAAATTATATTCTTTAGTTAATTCTGCAACATTTTTCATCATTATTACCGGTCCAATTGCAACACAGATATCATATTCATTAATATGTTTTTTTAAAACATCTGTAACAAATCCCTTTTCCCCATATGTACCATCATCCGTTACATAATAGACTTTACTTGCAACATGTTCTATTTTATCCTTTATAAGTAATAAATCTTTGCTTCTTGCTCCATATATAACATCAATAGTGAAACCTTTTTCTTTTAAACATTTAACTTGTGGATATACTGGTGCTATTCCTACTCCTCCTGCTACATATACAATTCTTTTCCCTTTATATTCTTCATAGTTTTTACATATCTCATTAGGTTTACCTAATGGTCCTGTAATTGCAAATACTGCGTCTTTATTTTCTGATAGTTCTTTAGTTGATGCTCCTACAACTTGGTATATTAAATCTAAGGTACCATTGTCTAAATTATAATCATAAATTGTTAATGGTATTCTTTCACTATCCTCTTTAGACATAACTATAATAAATTGTCCTGGCATGGCATTTTTTATAACTATAGGGCATTTTATAGTTAATAAGTAACTACTTTCACTTATTTTCTCATTTTTTAATATTTTATACATATGTACCTCCTATAATTAAGTATACCATGTTATTAATTTTGCTATGTATTTTTTTGTAAACTTGTTTTTTTATTTGTAATATCATTGCAATAATCCTTTTTTTATAGATATACTTATTTTTAGGAGATGTTTGATATGAATAAAAAAGAAAAGAAAGAAGAATTAGATAATTTTATTAAAAAAATTGATGATATAGAATTTATTCCGGATAAATTGCTAAAAGATATGGATTTTTATCAATTAGCATATTATGTTCAGACACTTAATAATGTAGAAAATACTTTTATTGAGAAAGAAAACAATAAAGAAGAAAAAGGTGAATAATATGGAGATGGAAAATACTGCAAAAAAGAGTTTTTCAATAAATCTCCCAAAAATTCATAAAAAAAAGAAAAAAGCTCTCAATGAACTAAGAACAAAGATGGAAAATGCTAAACTTAATCTTATATATACAGAACTTGAAGAAATGGGTATAAATATTGAAAGTAATTTTACTTCAGTAAATGAACTTACAAAGTACCTTAAATCAAATTTAAATGAGCTTGATTTTAATAAAGTTATGGATAAAATTAATCATATATCTGAATCTGTAAATAAAATGGTTGAATCTCTTGATAAAGGTTCTACATCTGCGTTTACTAAATTTATGAGTAGTGATTTAACAAAGACTATTGGAAAGACTTTGGGAATTTCATTAGCAGGGAGAACTGCTTTACTTCTTGCTCCTACTATTGGAACTAAGGCACTTGTAGGTGCTGCTCTTGGTGGGTATTCTATATACAAAGTTATTAAAAACAGAAAAGAAATAATAAAAGCCAATGAAACAAATGAATTGAATAATATTTTAATGGATTTAGAAGCAACTAGAAAAGATGGAAAATATTTAGATACTCGTTTCAGTGAAGAAATGCAAAATCAAATTATTCTATTTCTTAGTGAACATTCTATTTCTTTTGAAAATACAGGATACTTATCGTTAAGGCAAGCTATATATAGTTTACCTAATAAAGAAAAAAAGGAATTATGTATTTTTTTAAATAATAAATTGGGAAAAGTTGATAATTTAGAAAATAGGTTGAAAAAAGCAAAGAAAAAATTAAATGTTGTTGCATCTTCTGCTGCTGGTATTTCTGCAGGTGGAGCATTTGGAATACATCTTGCTAATATAGTTAACGGTGTTGATCCTGGTATTACAGCAGGAATCCTTAATGGAACACTTTTGGGTGCATGGATTGAGAAACAAACTAATACATCTTGGTATACTGCTTTAAATGGTGCTTTAGGTGTTGTAGGAAGTGAAGTTTTACAACATATACCATTGATTGGTTCTTATGCAGAAAAATTCTTTGCCTTAGAAAATATTGCTTCTTTTGCTGCTATTGGTGCTACTGGTGGTTTAATAGTAAGCACAACGCTAGGTATTGCTTCTGCAATTAAGAGAATATATGAAAATTCAAAGAACAGAAAAGAAAATAATTATTTTATGAGTCTTGATAAAGAAAAATATGCATCTGAAGATGAAGAAGAACTTAAAAAAATTCAAGATAAGCTTGAAGATTCATCAAATATTATTGAATTTGTAATTGTTGATGTTATGACTTGTTACTTGAAAGATATAAATATCAATTTAAATCCAGTTCCTAAAAACGTTAACGAATTAGAAGAAACTATTAATAAATTGAATAACGAAGATAAACAAAAAGCTAAAGAGATGCTTCATAATCTTAAAGAATGTTTAGAAGACAAAAGTTTTCTAGATAATTTAAAAAAGGCTGGTTCTATTTCAATAGGATTATTTACTGCTGGACTTGCAGCACTATCAGTATATGATATTTTAAAAGGTGGTACTTTTCTTCCAGAATTAAGTCAAAAATTATTTCCAAATAATAATATATACACACCTGTAAATATTCCTGATGGAAAAGATGTTCCACTTGACAACGTTAAAGATGCTGACATTATTAAGGAAAACCAAGATCTTTATAATAAATTTGGTAGTGATGATTATAAAGTAGAAGATAACGGAGATGCGGTAATTGGTTATGGATATGAATACTGGAAAAATAATCATGGTAATGGTATAGGTTCTGATATTTCTTCTGCAAGTGCAAGTTCATATATTGCTGATGCAGGTACAAATATGAATTTTGCTGATAATATTCTTAAATGGTTTGGTATAGAGAGTGCTGAGAAAGCTTTAATTCCTGATTATGTTAAGATTTCTGAAGAAATTTCTAATATGGATGCCGAGAAATTACTTGATTTTTATAGATTCTTCGGTAATGCAAAAGATACAGATAGCGACTTATACAAAGTTGTATCATCTATTTTATCTTCAAATAACAATCTAAATAAAATATCTGAATACATTAATGGATTTACTAAAACTCAAGAGATGTACAATTTTATAAATGATTTATCTCACAAATTATCTGCTGGATATATATCTTTAATGACTGTGCTTGAGGCTTTAGGTGCAATTCAAAAGAAAGAAAATACTGAAACATTTTTACAAGAAGAAAATAATTCAAAAAATACTAGATAAGTTTTTACACTTACTAGTATTTTTATTTTAATTTAAATTTTATTTTTCCTTGATTATTTTTTACAGAAACAGTTGCGATACTACCATTAATAATAGTCAGACATGGTGACTTATGTGTAATATCAGCATTATATATTATTGGAATATCTAATTCATTTAAGATACTATCTTCTAAACAGGTCTTAGTATTATAGTCATAATAACTTTCTTCACATCCAAATCTACCAAATATAATAGCTTTTGTATATTTAAAATATCCAAGTTCATTTAGTTTCCAAAGCACTCTGATAGTTGCGTCTAGATTTAATTCACAATTATCAAAGTACCAAATAATTCCATCATCTTTATATTTTTCTATAAATTTTTGTGTTCCATCATATTTTGTTCCAGAAAGTTCAGAAATTATATCAAGACATCCTCCTATTATTCTACCTTCTACATTAACATCTTTATTATTTAATGTTTCCCATTCAACCTTTTTAGTTAAATTATAGAACTCTAATCCTGTAGTTGTCTCTTGATATCCATCTTCATATAAATCATAGTTTTCTTCTTCAAGTTTTTTACCGGTTATAATATTTATAAAGTCTTCTTGCGACTTATGAAGTTTTTCCATTCCAAAAGGACTAAAGTTTTGCCCATATATAGTTGCGACATCATACTTTGTAGTTAATGGAAACAAAATACACGTTGGATCAGAAAAGCCTGCTACATACTTATTACACTTGCTTAATTTTTCAAAATCTATATATGGTAATATTTCTAAACAAAAGTCTCCTCCTGTTGCTGCTAAAATTAAATCTATGTTTTCATTTGCTGCTACCTCATTTATTTCTTCTGCTCTATTAAATTTATTTGTGCTTCTTCCTTTTTCACAGGTATATAAATATTTTGACAAACTTACTTTAAAACCTTTTTCTTCTATATTCTTTTTAGCATTTATAAACTTATTTTTCTTTTTTATATCATATGCTCCTGCAGATGGCGCAATTATTCCTATTGTATCGTTTTTCTTTATGAATTTTGGATATTTCATATTACCTCCCTATAGTTTATTATGTAATTTTAATATTTCAATTAGCATTTTATCTCTATATTCTGCAAGGGACTCATCTGTATTTCCAATTTCTTTTGGTCTGTTTTTTAAAGATTCTTCTACTCCCTCTCTTGCAATTTCTGGGAATTGTTCTGGGAATTCTTTCCAATCTGCCATATCATTTAACCAAAGTTTTATTGAATCATTTAAATGGTTCATTAATCCATCAATATGTCCTTGTCCTCCACCTAATTCAAATACTAAACTAGGTCCCATAATTGCCCATCTAATTCCTGGCCCGTATGTTACTGCTTTATCAGCATCCTCAATAGAACATACTCCTCTCATAACTAAGTCACTTACTTCTCTATATACAGCCATTTGAATTCTATTACAGATAAATCCTAATGCTTCTTTTTGTAAAATTACTGGTTCCTTCTTTATAGATTTATATAAATCATATGCTAATTGTACATTTTCATCTTTTGTTTTTTCACCTTTTGTTATTTCTACTAAAGGTATTAAATGAGGTGGATTGTATGGGTGTGCCCCAATAAATCTTTCTGGATGTTTTGCATTTTTTGCTATTTCTGTTATTAAAAGACCTGATGTTGATGAAGCAATTATTGCATCTTCACTTGCATATTTTTCAACATCATTTACAATTGACCATTTAACTTCATATTTTTCCGGTCCTGACTCTACAATAAATTTTGTGTTTTTTACTGCATTTTCAATAGATGTTGTGTAACTAATTCTACTTTCTATTTTCTCAATTTTATTTGGATTTAGAACTTTGTTTGATACTAGATTTTCTAGTGAATCATGGATTCTAGATTTTGCTAATTTTAAAGCATCATCCTTTACATCATATACACGTACTTTATGACCATTCATAGCAAATGATAAAGCCCATGAATATCCTATAACCCCTGAACCAATTACAGCTACATCTCTTATATCATTTAATTTCATTTTTATCATCTCCTACCTTTATATTATCACTATACTAAAAAAATAAACTATTAAATTTGTGTTCTTTACAATTAGATTACATTTTATTTATATGTATGCTATTATATAGTCAGGTAGGTGATAATATGAATTTAGGAAAAGTAAAGGGAATTTTAATTGATAAAGATGGTGTTGAACATCCATTTGGAATACATAAAAAATCTAAAGTTAATGATTTAGGAGAAGATAATTACCATGATAGTTCATTTGCAAAAGATATTCTTCCAACAGAATGGTTTAAAAGTTTGAATTATAACTATACTGAAAAGACTATTCACAAACAAGCTATAAATTTAGCGGCACTTGGAATCATTTTTTTAGAAAATGGTTGCTCTATTACTCCACGAGATGAAGAATATTTAATTTATACTATAATGGCTCCAAAGAATATGACAGAAAAACAAAAAAAGAAAATGGAAGAGTCATATGAATATTTAAATAATTTAATTAATTCAGAGAATGCTTATTTTGAAGGAATGGCTTATTTAGAAAATACTGATTATGCATGGCCTGATTCCACTTATACTTTAGATGAATTTTATGACAATATGGGAATTGAAAAGAAAATAAACAATCAAGGTAAAAGTTTATAAGGAGTGAATTATTATGGATGATAATACTATTATACTTTTATGTTTAGGTGTTATAGTTTTTTCTATAGTATTTATATTTTATGTTAAGTGGAAAAGAAATAAAGATGTTGATAAGTGGTTAGTAGAAAATAAATATGCTAGAAAAGTATATTTAGATAGTTCTATAGGTATTAAGTCGCTTGTTGTACAAGTTCAAAAAGTAAATGGTGAAAAACCTAAAATTAAAACAATTAAGGGGAAAAATATTTTATATTTATTACCAGGCATAAATACGGTAAGTATTCTTTGTTCTTATACAAGGCCTGATGTTTTAAGAAAAAGTGTTACTTCAATATACGGACCTATTGATATTGATATAAATATAGAACATTATGTTGACTATAAAATATCTTTTGATTTAGATAATAATAAATTTATTATAAATAAGATTTCTGAATATATATAACTATTTATAAAAAAAGATTGCTTCTACATGTCATATTATCATGTTTTAAGCAATCTTTTTTCATTAGTCATTCATTTTTATAACGTATTTTATAGGTGACTCTATCCCTTGTTCTAGTTTTTCTAATGACTCTTGAACTTCTTCCATTTCTATTAATTTTGAATATGGTTCTAAGTTTAATTTTCCTTCACTCATTAATTTTATTACTTCATCAAATTCTTCTGTTTTAAAGAATAGACTTCCTGATAAATGATATTCACTATTAACAAAGTTAAATATATTTATTTCTGGTGCATCTCCATATGCAATCATAGACATATGACCACCTTTTTTTAGATGATTTAATCCCATTGTACTTGCTGTTTTATTACCAGAACATTCTATTACTGCATCAAATCCAGATGGTGCAACTTTTGTTAGTTTGTCATTAATATTTTCATCTATTGCATCAAATGCTTCTTTTACAAAACCTGAATTTGATACTAATTTTATACGTTCTTTATTTGCTTCTGTAATATATACATTTTCAATACCTAAAGCGTGTGCACAAGCAGCAGCGAACATTCCTATTGCTCCACATCCTGTTATAAGTACTTTACTATCTTTATTTACATGAGCTAATTTCAATCCATGCATTGAGATTGAAGCTGGTTCTACCATTGCACCTGATACAAAGCTTACATTATCTGGTAGTATTCTTACCATATCTTCTCTTACAGCAACATATTGACCATAGCCACCATCAGTTCCAATACCAGGTCCGCCTTCTAATACATGGTCACAAATATTTTCTCTTCCTGTTCCACAAAATTCGCATTCATCTTTTAAACAAGAATCTATCTCCATTGCAACGACTCTATCTCCAACTTTAAATGTTGTGCTATTTCCAGCATCATAAATTTCACCAGCAAATTCATGACCGATTACAAAATTAGTTCCAGCATTATATCCTGTTTGCCAAATCATATGAATATCAGAACCACAAATTCCTGTATTCTTTACTTTAATTACAACTTTATTCCCTTCTGCTTTTGGAATATTTTTTTCAATTATTTCAAATTTTTTCTTATCAACTAATGTTAATGCTTTCATATTATTCCTCCAATTCTATATACTTATTATATCAAAATATAGAATTGTTAAACTAAAAATTATATAAATATTAGTTAATAAATGTAAAGTTTATCTAGTTTTTATAGTACCAATTATATATCTGTTTTTATATGTTCCATCAGATTCAACAAGTGATTTTACAATTTTTTCATTCTTTTTAGTAACATGTTTTGGATACTTATTTGTTTTAATCATTGCCATAACATCATAAAATTCATCAATATCATTAAGATATGATAATGTAAGGTAATTATGCATAAAACTATGAACTCTAGTATCAATAACACCATATGTTTCCTTAAAAAATAATATTAAATCGTCATATAAATCTCCTGGATAATCTTCCATTGTTACATTGTCGATATCACAAAATTTTATTTTTCCGTTATTTTTATTAATTAAAATATTTCCTTGATTTATATCATGATATATTATTCCTTTTGACTCGAAGTACTTTAATATATCTTTTATTTTTTTTAAGGCATATATTTTTTCTTTTTTAGATAGTGTTGATAGTAAGAGGTTAGTATCATTTTCATCATATTTCATTTCATAACCGATAGGTACTCCATTACTATATAATATTGCTGTTGGTTCCGTTATATAATCTAAGTTCATTTCACTTATTTTTTCTATTTTCTTTGTTTTGTTTTCTACTGTATCCCTTGGAATGTAATCCTTATATATTTTATATACTCTATCAGGAGCAGTTTTAACAATTAAACTTTCTCCACCAAACTCAAAAAATCTTTCTTTTAATAGTCCTATATCTTTCTTTGGTATTTCAATTTTCCCTAACATGCTACCAATACCCTTTTTTCAACAGTAGTATATTTTACCATAAAAAAGGCATATTAGTCTAATTAAATATGCTTTTTTTACTTATATTTACATTTGATTATGATATTTTTAAAGCTAGCTCTATTGCTAATATCATTTTCTATCTCTTATTCCTTCTGATATAGTAAAACTTTCTTTTGTACTATAAAATATCATTTATACTTTTCTTTCATTATATAAATAACTTATAAACTTTTTACTAGCAAAGGTTGATGATATATATCTATTCGTTGCTAGAAAAATATCTATCTTTGGAATTGTTTTATTTATATTTAACTCTTTTATATCATTATATTTTTGTTTTGCTAAATCTATAAAAGAAAAGCCTATCCCTAAACCTAAATTAGTTAATTCAACTACTAGTTCTTGACTTGCCACTTCTATTTTAGGTTTTAATTTAATATTATTTCTTTCAGTTATATTATTTAGATATTTTCTACTATTTGAATTATCTTTTTGTAATATTAATGGAATTTTATTTAAATCATTATAATTATTAATATTGTCATTATATATTTTTGAATTATAAATAAAGCCTTGTTTTAGACTTGTGATTTTCTTATTATTGATATTCTTCTCTAAAATATTACTTTCATTATATATTACTAAATCTAATTTTCCTAACTTTAAGTCACTAATTAGATTGCTTGTTAAATCATTTGTTATACATATTTCAATATTAGGATAATCTTTGTTAAATTTATTTAAGACATCTAATAGTAAAAGTTTTGTTAATACAGTTGAACATCCTATATTTATTTTTCCTTTGCTTAAACTTTTGAAAGAAGTAAATTCATTTTCTGCATTGTTTATTAATTCTAAAGCACCTTTAACATATTCAAAAAACATTTTTCCTTCTTCTGTCAATTCCATTCCTTTATTACTTCTTAAAAATAAAATTCCTCCTAATTGTTCTTCTAACTTTTTTATAGATTGAGAGATAGCAGGTTGAGATATATGTAATTCTTCACTTGCTCTTGTCATATGTTTATTTTTAGCTACTACATAAAATATTCTATATAATTCTAAATTTACATTCATTATAAGTCCTCCTTATTAATATCATAACATATATATCTTATACTTATTATCTTTTTATAGATATACTTTTATTGAAAGGGAGATGTCTATGAATTTTAAAAATAAAAATATTGTTATTGGAATTACTGGAGGAATATCCGCTTATAAAGCTTGTGGACTTGTTAGTTATTTAAAAAGTGAAGGGGCAAATGTATATGTAATAATGACTAAAAATGCATGTAATTTTATAACTCCATTAACTCTTGAAACATTATCTTCACATGAAGTTGTAGTTGATATGTTTAAAGAAAAAAGTTATGTCGATGTTAAACATATATCTTTAGCAAAGATGGCAGACTTATTCTTAATTGTTCCTGCTTCTGCCAATATTATTGGAAAAGTAGCAAATGGTATCGCTGATGATATGTTATCTACTACTATAATGGCTACTCCTGCACCTGTAATTTTTGCTCCTGCAATGAATACTAATATGTATAAAAATCCAATTGTACAAGGTAACATAAGAAAATTAAGAGAATATAACTACTTATTTATTGAACCAGATAAAGGGATGCTTGCTTGTGGAGATATTGGAAGTGGAAAACTTCCTAGTACTAAAGATATAGTTGAATCTACAAAAAAATTAGTAAAGGAGAGAATATAATGAAAGTTGTTATTACTGCTGGTGGTACTAGTGAAAAAATTGATAATGTAAGAAAGATAACTAATTCTTCTACTGGTAAATTAGGTTTATGTATAGCAAATGAGTTTTTAAAGACTGTTGAAGATGTTGAAATAACATATATTTGTTCAAAAGAAACTTTTTGTCCTAATGATGATAGAGTTAAAATTAAAAGAATTATAGGAGTTGATGACTTAGAAAGAGAAGTTAGAAATGTTTTAGAGAATAATGATATAGATGTATTTATTCATTCAATGGCAGTTTCTGATTATAAAGTTGATTATGTTAGTACACTTGAAAAATTAAAGAATAATGAAGAGTTTACTATGACTGATAATAAAATTTCTTCATCTCTTAGTGATTTAGTAATTGTATTAAAACCAACTAAGAAAATTATTTCTATAATCAAAGATATAAGTCCTAATACTTATCTTGTTGGATTTAAACTTTTAGATAATGTTACTAAGGATAAACTTATTGAAGTTGCGACAAATTTAATGATAAAAAATAAATGTAATCTTGTTGTTGCAAATGACTTAGAAAATATTAGAAATGGTAAACATATTGGATATATTATTGATGAAGAAAATAATGTAATTGTAGCAGAAGGAAAAGATGATATAGCTAAAAAGTTAGTTAGGAGAATAGAAAATGAAAGATAAAATTTTATTTGTTGGAGGTACTTTTGATGAAAGAGGAGGTGAAGAGTCTAAAATAGTTAATGAATTTAGTAAGTATTTAGATAATGTTGATTTGTATAATGGTGGTTATTATGAAGATTTAAATAAAATTATTGAATCTGTTATAAATTATGATATTGTCATATGGTGGCCAAATGTTAGTAATGATTATTTAAAAATAAGAAATGTTAAAGAAGTTAACTATAAAGTTATGCTTGTAAGTTCTAAAAGAAATATTGATAATAAATATAGTTTTCAAAATTTACTTGAAAGAGCATTTGAATTAAAATCTAATTTAACTATTGAGTTTTCTAATAGGGATGATAAATATTATATGAGATTATTTGATCCATTAGGAAATATTTGGTATGAAGGATTTGAGATAGATAAATGTTGTATAAATATGATTAATAGACTTATTTTGTTAAAGAAAATCACAAGAGAGGCTACTACAAAATTAGAAGAAAATATAGGAGTACTTACTTGGTACTTTGATAGTTTTAAAGAAGAAATGTATAAATCAAACTTAAATGTTAATGTTCCCTATAAAAAAGAATTTTTAGATATTGTGAAGGAATACGCTAATGTTTTTGCAAGTACTATGTTTCAAACTAAAGATACAAAAAGATTTCTTGGTAATGCTTCTTTTAGATGTCCGAAGGGATTTCCTTCATTTAGAAATGGCAAATATATTTTTGTAAGTAGGCGAAATGTTAATAAAGAATTTATTACTATTAATGATTTTGTACCAGTATATTATGAAAATAATAAATTATATTATTGTGGAGACTTTAAGCCTTCTGTTGATTCACCTATTCAAGTAACTTTATATAGTAAATTGAAAAACATTAATTTTATGATTCATTCTCATTGTTATATAAAGTGTGCTCCTTTTACTAAAAATTGTATGCCTTGTGGAGCAATTGAAGAAGTTGATGAAATACTTAATGTAATAGAAGATAATTATAATAATGATTTTAATAAAACAAAATATTATATAAATTTAAAAGGTCATGGAAGTATTATGATGGCATCTACTATTGATGAACTTGAAAATATAAATATTATAAAAAGAAATATCCCAGAAAGGATGTTCTAAGCGGTTTACATTTCTTATTTTTTTAATATTGAGTATATTTTTTATAAATGATAGAATGATAATATAGAGAGGCTAGAAAATGGATGAGAATGGTAAAAAAAATATAAAATCTAAAAATAAGAAAATTATTATTCTATTTATGCTTATTCCAATTATATTAATTGTAGAAGTTTTATGTTTTACTGGTTATAGAAATTATGTTTCTAAAAGGAATGCAGATAATAATAGTAAGGAATCTTATAATGAAAAAAAAGAAAATATTAAGAAAGATAAGAAAGATACTAATGATAATAGTAAAAATAATAATGCTAATTTAAGCAATAGTAATACTAATACAAATAACAATATAAATGAAAATAGAAAAATAAGAAGTGGACAGCCACCTTTTGAATATCTTACTAAATATGATGATACTGATGATGGTGATGATGCAAATTTCAAAGTTAGTAAGATTGATAGTAGTAAGGATTATATTTATGATGCTAATTATATTCCTAATGTAAGAAGTAAAACTTATGCAGATTATGATTCTACAATTAGAAATATAGATAATTATAAAGCACCATATATTAATTTAAATTCTTCTTACGCTAAGAAAGTTAATGATAATATTAAAAAAGTATATGATCAAGCTGCTCAAGTATTTGATTTTAGTATTGACCATAATAGTTGTGTAGGAATTGAAATCTTTGAATATAAACATTATTTAGTTGGAGATATGCTTGCTGTTGTTCTAACTACTAATTATAGAACATGTGCAGTTACTATTCCTAAATACTATATCTATGTAATAAATGTAAAAACAGGTAGAAAAGTAAATTTAGATGAAATACTAGAATATAAAAATATTAATAAAGATGATTTTAACGAAAAAGTAAAAAATGGAATTATTAATAGTTATTATTCAAGTTTTGATGATTCTAAAGATTATGATTATTTAGTAGATGAAAATCTTAAAACTTATGAAAATGATACTAATAAAAAATTTTTTATAGATGATAATGGAAAGATTAATTTACTTATTTCTATAACAATTCGTCCCGGAGAAATTGAAGAAATATTTAAAATAATTACAATTGAATAAAGAAAAGACTAAGTATTTTGATGATATGAACTTGTCAATAAAAAGTAGACAATAAAAAACTTTTATTTAAACCCTAGTTGAGTTCTATACTCAATTGGGGTTTTATAGTTTAGAG
>OLHE01000057.1_pt1 | contig 103104 bp, 88 predicted proteins | sample 1605821 | NCBI WGS metagenome assembly OLHE01 (sample SAMN03283250) | human gut metagenome | biome: human-associated habitat; material: feces | host: Homo sapiens | place: USA | collected 2013
GCTGGGTTCAGAACGTCGTGAGACAGTTCGGTCCCTATCTGTCGTGGGCGTAGGATATTTGCAAGGAGCTGTCCCTAGTACGAGAGGACCGGGATGGACGCACCTCTGGTGCACCAGTTGTCACGCCAGTGGCACAGCTGGGCAGCTATGTGCGGAACGGATAAACGCTGAAGGCATCTAAGCGTGAAGCCGCCCTTAAGATAAGATATCCCTTCTGTTTACAGAGTAAGACCCCTTGAAGACTACAAGGTTGATAGGCTCAAAGTGTAAGCACGGTGACGTGTTTAGCTAGCGAGTACTAATCGGTCGAGGGCTTAACCTTATTGGTTATGACTACTCCTTTTAACCAACAGCTTTTTCATTATTCAATTTTGAGGATTCGTTCCTCTTCACTTAGTCGGTGGCGTTTGAGTTGAGGTCACACCTGTTCCCATGCCGAACACAGTAGTTAAGCTCTTCTTCGCCGAAAATACTTGGATGGTAACGTCCCGGTAAGATAGGGTGCTGCCGACACCTTACTAAACAGAGAAGATATTATTCTTCTCTGTTTAGTCATATTCCTCCTTAGCTCAGTCGGTAGAGCATTCGGCTGTTAACCGAAGGGTCGTTGGTTCGAGTCCAACAGGGGGAGCCAGAGAGCTGTAGCTTTTGCTATGGCTCTTTTTTGTATATATGATTTAGTATTGAAGTTTGTAAATGTAATGTATGGATACAGTGCTTTCGTATGCTTACACTAATGTAGGTGTACGGAAGTCCTTTTTTGTTGCACAAAATCTTTAAGTAAAAAAAATCACAGCACCCGTCAGAGAGCTGTGATTATAAACTGCATAATAAATTGGAAATTTAGATTCTTGAAATTATTTCAATAGTTTCATTGATTATGCTCTCAAGTTCTTTAGCACCATCAATCACATAATCGCAAGTTGACAAATGATTTTCCACCATCTGAATATAGACTATTCTTGCATATTTTAAATACATATCCATTTCATTGCGAATTTCATTTGATGTAGCCTCTTTCATATCTCTAAGAACTCTTCGAGCCATTGCTATATCTAATGGTGTATTAATAAATATGCAGCAATCCAAATACGGCTTTATCATTTGATGCTGGTATGCAAATGGATAGTCCAACAGTAAAAAGTCATATTCACCACTGCGGACTATTTTATCAATATCAGTTTTTAACGGCGATAAGTCCCATACATGAACATCTGCTCCCTCTGATACCCATTTTGAAAAATCTTCGACTTCTCCTTCAAATGAGTAGTCATCAAAATGAAGTGATGTTGTTCTTGGAAGCCTGTCTTTAATTGAATTTACGACTGTTGTTTTTCCGCCTGCTGTCACAGCTCCAATAGCTATTGTTTTCATTATATTCTCCTACAAAATCCGATTTGTCGAGCAGACACATTCAATCTGCCGTTAAAAGCATTATACCATATCAAAATAAAAAAGTCAAAGAAAGGGGGCAGATAAGCAAAATCAATTTTTTCATTTCTTCTTCGTGCAGGCGGTCAAACTCGGCATAATACTGTTAATTTCTCCTATGATCAACCGCTTTATCTCGACCCGATTATTATTTGAATTGAACAGTTATTATGTTGTAATATCAGACCGGAGCCGCATATACTCCGTAGATCTCGGTATAATTAGAGGTAAATATGTGAAGCTGTCCCATATCATAAATGCTTACTCCGTAGTTGCTGAAAGCTTGTGCAATGTCATCGTATGAGTAGAAAGCAACTTCTGACGACACCTCGCTTGCACTAATGCAAATATCCCAGCTATATGAGTACTTGTTTTCAAGGACCAGTATAGGAGCGCTGTCGCCGGTATAAACCATAGCAATTTTATAGCTACCGCTTATATACTTTAACCCGTCAGAAATCGTGAGATCTGACCAGACAGGTATGTCGCTTTCATTTTATTTTGTAATAGTCACCAATCACATAACACTGTTATGTTTCAATATCATGTAATATGCTGAAAATATAGTAAATGTATTGACATATGGAGCGTTATATGCTAAGATAACAGTGTTATGTGAAGTGGAAAGCGGGGTGCAGTAATGGGTGACGAACTTGAAACAAGGGAAAAGCTGTTGGAAAGTGCAATGGCCGAGTTCTCTGAAAATGGTTATATGAAGGCTTCTCTGAGAAAAATATGCGCTGACGCAGGCGTGACGACCGGTGCGCTGTATTTCTTCTTTAAAAATAAAAATGACTTGTTCAAGGCTATTGTCGATGAGCCGCTGAAAGAGCTTTGCAGGCTTCTTACGGAGCATTATATGCAGGACGCTCAGGATATGGATAGCGATGACCCTGCGGTGCTGTCTGCTGAGTATCACATTGATACTCACACCGACCTTGACAAGCTTGTTGATTATATGTATCTCCACTATGACGTTTTTATGCTGCTGCTCACGGGTGCGCAAGGGTCTGAGTATGAAAATACTGTGGATATGATCGTGGATATGACAGAACAGGGCTTTAGGATATCAGCGGAAAAAGCTGCCGCAAGAATGCCTAACTGCCACGTTGATGAGTATATGCTTCATTGGATAACCCATATAAGTGTTGACGCCTACACTCATTTGCTAACTCACGAGAGAGATGTGGAAAAGGCAAAGCTCCATATGCGCAGAGTAATGGAGTTTCTAATAAAAATATGGTTTACAATGATAGTCGAGGATTAGAAAATTGCCGCCTGCGGGCGGTAACTTTTAGAAACCTACATAACAACGTTATGTGTGAATTTTGTATCTCAAATGTCGATGAAATGTGCAGATATGCACATTTTTATATAAAGTAAAGTTAGCTAAATCTAACTTATAAATGGAGGAAATGATATGTATTTGGAGATCAGAGATGTGAAGAAAAGCTACGGCAGTGACGCCAGCTATATTCAGGTGCTAAAGGGTATCAACACAAGTCTAGAAAAAGGTCAGATGTGCGTTATTCAGGGTACGAGCGGCTCTGGTAAATCCACGCTCCTTAACTGCATAGGCGGTCTTGACACTATGGATAGTGGCTCTGTTAAGGTCGACGGCAAGGAGATTTTCGGTCTTAAACCTGATAAGCTTGCCGACTACAGAAAGGAAAATCTGGGCTTTATCTTTCAGTTTTATAACCTCGTTCCAAATCTGACAGTTGTGGAAAATATTCAGGTTTGTGAATATCTTTCAGATTCGCCACTGGATATGGAAGAACTTCTCACAACGTTGGGACTTTCAGAACACAGAAACAAGTTTCCGTCACAGCTTTCAGGCGGTCAGCAGCAGAGATGTGCTATAGCAAGGGCACTTATAAAAAATCCAAAGCTACTTTTGTGCGACGAGCCTACAGGCGCTCTTGACTCCAAAACTTCAAGGGATATTCTCATTCTGTTGGAGAAAATAAACGAAAAATATGGCACAACAATGCTTATCGTTACCCACAACAACGCTATAAAAAATATGGTGCATAAGGTAATAATCGTTAAGGACGGACTCATCAAAAAGGATTATCTTAACGAAACACGCATACCTGCCGCAGAGCTGGAGGACTTGTAATGAACAGGGTACTCAGAAAAAGGCTCGGACGTGAGCTTAAAACTAATTTCGCACGTTATCTTGCGCTTGTATTGCTTATTGTAATGGGAATGTACATAATAGTTTCCGTGGTTGCAAGCGCAGACACTATCATCGACGGAACAGCCGAACATGGTAAGCAAAACAAGGTTGAGGACGGACAGTTCGGCGTTTTTATTCCTCTTACAGACAAGCAGGAAAAGAAAATAACAGACAAAGGAATTACTCTTGAACAGCATTTCAGCATTGACGTTACTGCGAAGGACGGCTCAAAGCTCCGTGTTTTCCGTAAAAGAAATGACATTGACCTTATTGAGCTTGACAGCGGCAGACTTGCTGAGAAAAAGGGCGAAGCGGTAGTCGAAAAGCGTTACAGCGAGGAACACTCTCTGTCAGTGGACGATAAGCTTACAGCAGGCGGAGTTGAGTTTGAGATAGTTGGGATAGGAACCACACCTGACTATGACACACCTTTTGAAAATTTCTCTGACACGGCTGTGTCAAGCAAGGGCTTCGGACTTCTTTTCGTAAGCGACGATCAGTATGACTATTTCAAAAATGACAGCGATCAGAAAGCCGAAGACCTTTGCTATGCTTACAGACTTAACGGCAAGGCAACTGATGATGAGCTGAAGAAAATGATCGAGTATTTTGACTTTGATTATAAAAAAGTCACAGACAAGTATTATCTTGAAACTATCAAGGACGTCTTGAAACAGCGTGACGATATTTCAAATGGTATCGATAAGCTCTATGACGGCTCTCAGACCCTTAAGGACGGTGTGAAAGACCTTTCTGAGGGAGCAGACGCTCTCTATGACGCAATGGGCGGACTTTACGAGGGTGCAAAGGCACTCCCAGAGGGTGCGAACGCTATCACGGCAGGAGTTAAAGCCGCATATGACGGCTCAAAAGACCTGTCAGAGGGTGCAAGATCTGCATACAGCGGTGCAGAAAGCCTTGCTAATGGTATTGACAGCTTCAAAAAGCAGGCTGACGAGCTTCTTGACGAGGTGTTCACCATTGATCTTGACAACCTGACAATGTTTGTGAAAAAGGGCGACAACGTTCGTATAGCTGGTGCGGCAGGTGACGTTGTCATGAACAAATATGCAGGACTTGGTGTGGGTGTTATACTTATGGCACTTCTTACTTACGTTATCTCAGTTTTCGTTATTCATCAGATACAGCGTGAAAGCAGTGTTATAGGTGCGCTTTATGCTCTTGGCGCAAAGAAAAAAGATCTTATCCGACACTACGTAACGTTGCCGACTGTAGTTGCATTTGTTGGCGGAATAATCGGTGCGGTCATAGGCTTCTCACCTGTGGGGATCGATTATCAGCTTCTCGACAGCTACGCATATTTCTCGCTCCCTGATTTTACCCCTGTTTATCCTTTGTATCTTATCATTTACAGCGTTGTAATGCCTCCTGTTGTTTCGTTTATAGTTAATACCCTTGTGATAAACAAGCGGCTTTCTCAGACGGCTCTTTCACTTATCAGAAACGAGCAGAAAACAGGTCACTACAGCAGAGTGAAGATAAAGAGCAGGAATTTTATCCGCAGATTTCAGATACGCCAAATGCTTCGTGAAATGCGCACAGGCATAACAGTGCTTCTCAGTATGCTGTTTTCACTGTTCATTCTTATGCTTGGTGTTGATTGCTACTATCTCTGTGAGAATGTGAGAAAAGACACTATAAATGACACAAAATACGAGTATATGTACACTCTGAAATATCCGGAGGAAAGCGTTCCGGAGGATGGCGAGGTTTGCTTTGTAAAAACTCTTTCAAAGGAACAGCTTGGCTATAACCTTGATGTCACCGTTATGGGTATGGACAGCGACAACAAGTATTATGATGTGAAAACGCACAAGGGCAAGAGCTTTATAACAGTGAGCCAGTCAGTTGTGGAGCGTTACGGAGTGGCAAAGGGCGATAAGTTTATCCTGACAGATGATGCGACCTCAATGGATTACGCATTCACTGTGGAGGATATCTGCGACGAGCGTGGCGGACTTATGGTGTTCATGAATATTGACAGTATGCGTGAGCTTTTCGGTGAGAGTGACACTTACTACAACTGTTTGCTCTCAGACAAGAAACTTGACATTGACGAGGGCAGACTTTACAGCACAACAACAAAATCGGATATCGAGCGTTCAGCGGCAGTTTTCACGGACCTTATGATGTCAATGATAGTAATGCTTATCGCAGTTGCCGTAATAATTTTCTGCTCTGTGATGTTCCTAATGCTGAATGTTACAATAGAAAGGGCTTCCTTTGGAATATCCCTTGTGAAGGTGTTCGGCTATAAGACCAAGGACGTGAAAAAGCTTTACCTAAACGGAAACGCAATTATCATAACTTTGGGCGCACTTATCGAGATACCGCTTTCAAAGATGTTTATGGACAAGGTTTTCCCAGTGTTCATTCCAAACGTAACAAGCGGAATAAACCTTTCATTCCCATGGTATGCTTACGTTATAATTTTCGCAGGAGTAATGGCAACGTACTTTATCATTACCTCAATTCTTGTAAGAAAGCTGGGCAAGATAACCCCTGCCGAGGTGCTTAAAAACAGAGAATGATTTCTTAATATACAAAAAACGTACAGAGCGTAATGATGTGACCTCCAGATCGTTAGATTTTTGGTCTAACATCTGGGGACCGGATCATAAAGCTTTGTACGTTTTCGATTATGCCTAATTTGTATTATTGTCTATTTTGGTTATGATAACTGCGGCAATGGTAAGGACAATATATCCTGCTGTGACTTCAAAGGGAAATTTTATTATTGCCGTTTTGGGGATTATAAAAGGCAAGGTAGATATTGCACAGCATGGAGGAAAATAAAGCTTTGCTTTTCGGCAAAGGACGAATATCACAGCCGAGGATAAAACTGCACCAAATGTCAGGGTAAGTCCAAGCTTTTCAGAGATAAAAAATCTTGCCATAACGCCTGCGAACGCAGCCGCCGCCATGAGAGCAATTGCTGTGTATTTTCTTTTCATAAGCTTTGAGCCTTTGCCGCTAAGCTCAAAAAATGCAACTATAAGCGGCGGAGCGATAAAGAATATCTCGTGAAAATGCGCGGGCAATATGCAGATAACAAGCACCGTGATGACTTGTTTTGCTCTTAGTTTTAGAAGCTCTTGGCTTGGTTCGATAGGTCTATATTCATACTTTTCATGCAGACCAAAGTATTCAAGAACTTTTTGAAAAATAAGTATAAATGCTGTCATGACCGCAACGGAAATGACATAAACAGGACTTTTTGTACCCATAAGTATCGGAAGTATGCAGGCGGAAATGGCAGGAACGAAGCTAGTTTTTGACAGTGTTATAACGCTCACTGCTACAAGAAGCCCCAAAGCTATACGAAGTATAAGTATCTCAGGGATAAACCGCACTATGCACACGCCTGCGACAGCGGCAGAAACTATCGCCGCAAAAAGTCGTGTGCGAGAGGTGTTCCAAGATTGCACAGGCGCAATTAGCGCACCCATTGCCACTGCCGTTATCTCGGGAAAAATTATTTCCTTTTCCCCGAAGATCTCCGCCGAGCCGACCATTATTGCCACCACAGCAAGGGATATCCCCATAGCTATATTTTGATTTTTATTCATTGCTTCACCTTGATGTTTTTTTCTTTATTATAACATAAAGGGGAGAGGTTTTCAATCGGCAGTATCAAAAATACTCGTCTGACCGTTATGTGCAGCCACGATATAAATTCATGCCGTTTTTTTGCGAGAGTATACCTTTTTCCTCCATGATTTGTTACTAATATCACAGTATATATGTTCTATAATGTCGAGGCTTGAAAATCGCCGTCAAAGGTGCTATAATGGATAAAAAGCCCAAAGGAGCGTTGAAAATGAGAAATATACCTACAGATATTTACATAGAAAATGGAGCGGTAAAAAATCACGGGGGCGAAATAGCGGAACTTGGCAAAAAAGCCATGATAGTCACAGGCAGACATTCTTCTGCGGTGAATGGTTCTCTTGATGATGTCAGGGCAGTGCTTGAAAGTCAGGGCATTGGATATGTGATATATAATGATATTGAGGAAAACCCGTCTGTGGAAACTGTTTACACAGCGGCAACGGCGGCGGTAAAATACAGCGTGGATATGTTCGTGGCAGTGGGCGGAGGTTCGCCAATGGACGCAAGCAAGGCGATATCAATGCTTGCTAAGAATGGGATAGTTTGCGAAAATGCCGAGTTTTCCGAAAGCGAGAGCGTTGTAAAAGCTGAGAAGTGTGAGCTTTCAGAGAACATTGCCAAGGTGGAGGAGCTTTTGTACACTCCTGCGAAACTACCTTTTTATCCTATAGTCTGTGTGCCTACCACCTGCGGAACAGGCTCGGAGGCTACACCTTATTCTATCCTGACTTCCCACATCAAGCAGACCAAGAAATCTATTGCCCACAAAATATTTCCGTCACTTGCATTGGTTGACTACAGCTATCTTAAAACATCATCATATGGCGGTATGAAAAGCACCTGCGTTGACGCACTTGCTCACATGATAGAGTCACGGCTCAACACCAACGCAAATGCGTTCAGCCGTGCATATGCAGAGGAGGGTATGAGACTTTGGGCAAGCTGTAAGGGCTGTCTTGAAACTGATGAGAGATTTGCTCATATGACCGATGATGAGTTCTCAACCTTCATGCAGGCATCAGTGCTTGCAGGCATGGCGATAGCCTACACAGGCACAAGCATACCTCACGGTCTGAGCTATACTTTGACCTATGAAAATGGCGTACCCCACGGCAAGGCAGTAGGCGTTTTTCTGTCAGGCTTTTTGAAAAAATACGGTGACAGCACCGAAGCTGAGTATGTTGTAAAACAGCTTCTTGGCTTTGACGATATCGACGCTTTCAGGGATTATATCAGGACGCTTTTTGGCAAGCTTGATATGTCAGAGGAGCTTTGGAAGAAGGACAGGGACGGAATACTTGCCAACCCTGCCAAGCTTAAAAATTATCCTTTTGAGCTTACGGCAGATGTGCTTGACGATTACGTTCGCTATTATAACGCATAAAAGAAGCTGTCAGGGCGGTGGCTCTGACAGCTTTTTCTTATTCGAGTATGTAATCTTTCACAAGGGGATAAATGGCTTTGTAACCCTCCTCTTTAATGTGTACGCCTTCGTAGGTGTATTCTTTTTTTAGTCTGCTTTTTTCGTCTTTCAGGGGAGCGTTTACATCAATATACTTTGCATCCAGTTTGTGAGCAAGCTTTTTTACCTCTTCATTTGCAATGTCTATCTTTTCATTTGTTCGCACTCTAAGACAGCCTTTTGTTTCCTCGGTTGCCGCCTCGGGATTAACAGGGTAATACGCCATGAGATATATCTTCACATCTGGTACTCTCTTGATAGTTTCACGAAGAATGTACTCATAATTTTTCATGACCGTTGACATTTCTATCCGTGAGTCGCTCAAATCGTTAGTGCCGATGTTGATAAAAAGCTTAGCAGGTTCAAGGTCAAGTATGCATACGTCCATTACCTTTATAAGCTCGTCAGTGATAAAACCGCTGATTCCACGATTATAAACAGTGACAGGCAGCTTATCCTCAGCCGCAAACTGCTCGATAGGGAACATCTCCATAAGAGATGAGCCTGCAAAAAGCACGCTGCCTTTCTTAATATCTTTGTTCATTTTTCTGTAGCGTTCAACTTTGTATTCCTTTGTCCAAACTATTTCTTCGCTCATAAAGCTCACCTTTCTGATTTACATCTTCGCAAGCCTGTCTATCTCTGCAAGTTCAGCTTCTGTGAAGTCAAGGCGGTCAAGACAGCCTATGTTTTCCGTTATCTGCTCAGGACGGCTTGCACCGATAAGCACAGTGGTGACAGCCTTGTTATGAAGCACCCATGAAAGTGCCATTTGCGAAAGGGTCTGTCCCCTTGAAGTAGCGATATCATTAAGCTTGTTGAGCTTTTCTATCATTTTGTCGTTAAGCTCATTGCCTATCCATGTTTCGCCTCTGCCTACCCTTGAATCTGCCGGTATGCCTTTTAGATATTTGCTTGTAAGAAAGCCCTGATACAGCGGTGAGAACACTGCAATGCCAAAGCCCTCAGAAAGTGCAAGGCTGTCAAGTTTATCGTCCTCTATCAAGCGGTTGAGTATGGAATATGAGGGCTGATTGATAATAAAAGGAGTTCTTAGCTCCCGGAAAATTTTCATCATTTCGGCTGTGTCGGCTCTGTTGTAATTTGATATGCCAACATAAAGCGCCTTGCCCTGCCTTACTGCATTGTCAAGTGCAAGGGCAGTCTCTTCAAGAGGTGTTTCGGGATCTCTTACATGGTGATAGAAAATGTCAACATATTCAAGTCCCATTCTTTTGAGAGATTGGTCAAGGCTTGCCGTGAGATATTTTCTCGAGCCGTTTCTGTCACCGTATGGACCTGCCCACATTTCATAGCCTGCCTTGGTGGAAATGCACATCTCGTCACGGAACTCTCTCATGCCACGATCAAGTATCCTGCCGAAGTTTTCCTCTGCTGAGCCGTTGTAGGGATTGCCATAGTTGTTTGCAAGGTCAAAATGTGTGATACCGCTGTTGAACGCAGTGTGTACCATTCTTTCCATGTTCTCAAAATTGTTTTTCAGGCTGAAATTCTGCCAAAAGCCCAAAGACAACGCAGAAAGCTTAAGCCCGCTTTTTCCACAGCGGTTGTATATCATTTTGTCATATCTTTTATCGTCAGGTATAAACATTTCAAAAAACCTCCTATATAATCGTATTAGTGCATAAATTATCCCACTTACTTTTATGATTATAGCATATTGTATTATCTATGTCAATGTGCTATAATTGAATAAGTTATATGATAAAAAATATGTGTGTAATGCACAATAAATGGAAAGATAATAATATGAGGAATGATATGAACAGAAGAATTATTGCCACTGTGTGCGCAGTAGTCATGACGGGAGCAATGCTCACAAGCTGTGCTAAAGAAACAGGGGAAAGCTCAAAAGCAGAGAGTAGTCCTGCCGAATCTCAGGCTGTGACAACAACGGCTGAGCCTGTTGTAACTCTCCCTGCCACCACAAAACAGGTGATAAACTCTGAACCTGCTACTTATGAAAGCCTGAGTGCTGACAAGGCTGAAAAAGAAAGTTTTAAGAAAAAGATACGATCAGAAAGTAAGATACCTGTTATAAGCGTCACGACTGCCCCTGACGATATGATAGCTTCAAGGGAGAAGTATACTTCCTGCGTGGTGGACGTTTTCAATTGTGATGAAAAATTGGAGATAAACGAAGCCTCAGCAGGCATAAAGGTAAGAGGAAATTCAAGCGCATATTACGGTGATGTTAGTCAGATCCTTGCAAACAAAGTGCCTTATAGGATAAAATTTGATAAAAAGACAAATATACTTGGGCTTAATAACGGCGCAGAGTGCAAAAGCTGGGTGCTGTTGAAATCAGATTGGGATCTGATAAGAAACGATATCGCATTCCGTTTTGGAAGAACTATCATGGGTAACAGCAATTTCTGCTCAGACGGTCAGCTTGTTCACCTCTATGTGAACGAGGAGTTTCAAGGCGTTTATGAGCTTTGCGAACAGTGTCAGATAAATCCAAACAGAGTGGATATCTCCGAGCCTGAGGAGGGCTACACCGACTCTGATATAGGCTATTATCTTGAGCTTGACAACTATGCAACAAGCGATGAGGATAACCATTATATAAGCATGGACTATGAAAATGCCACTGTCACCGACATAAACGGCGAAACAAGGCAGTTCGTTCCTGCGGAATATTCTATCAAGAATGACCTCTATTCGCAAAATCAGATAGACTTTATTGACAAGTATCTCAACAATCTGTTCAAGATAGTTTATGAAGCCTGCGAGAACGGCAAGTATTATAAATTTGATGAAAATTATGACCTTGTTGACTCCGATGTTACCACCGCTGAGGAAGCCGTTTCTAATGTTATGGATATATACTCAGTGAGAGATATGTATATTCTTTATGAGATCGTACATGACTATGACTGCGGTGAGGGAAGCTTCTATATGTGCGTTGATCTTTCAAAGGACAGTAAATGTCCTAAGCTGAAATTTACCTCACCTTGGGATTTTAACTGGGCATATAATGACAGCACTGAGAAATATTATGCTGGTGCTTTCACAGACAAGAATTTTGTGGCTAAAAAAGGTGACCGTTCAAACCCATGGTTTATCATTCTTTGCAAGCAGGATTGGTTTATGGCTACTGTCAAGGAAAAGTGGACGGAGATGAGCCAGGAAAAGCTTTTACAGGGCTGTATAAAAACAGAGCGTGAATATCTTAAAGAGTATGACGCCGACCTTAGAAAAGGCGAAGAGTGGGGTCCTGACTCTGCGGAGGATCTTTTCAATTGGATCGAAAACCGCATTTATTGGCTCAATAGTCAGTGGAAAATAAAGTCTGACGTTAGTAACAGTGCTTCTTAAATGATAAATTTTATTCAATTAAGGCAATACCGCGCAAAGATTGTGCGTCAGATGCGTAGTCAGATTTTTTGTCAGATTGCACAAAAAATTCCGCAGGCATACTGCCGTATGTCAAGGGATTTTTGTGTGATATGACGGAAAATCTGCAAGCAGATGGCGTGCAAAGCCGTCAGGCGGGCTTTGTGCGGTGTTGCCTTAATAAATCAGGCTTGAAAAATGCTGTAAAATCGGTATAATAAGATAGTATCCCCATATTGAAAGGAGGAAATGTCTGCAACGCAGGCATAATAAAATATGACGGAAAAATTATTCAAGCTGAAAGAAAATCACACCGATGTTAAAACTGAGATAATGGCGGGCGTGACGACTTTCATGACCATGGCATATATCCTTGCCATAAACCCGAGCATTCTCGGCAGAACGGGCATGGATCCTACAGCCGTACTTCTTGCCACCTGTATCGCCTCTGTTATTGGAACAGTGTGCATGGGACTTATGGCAAATCTGCCTTTTGTGCTTTCCGCAGGCATGGGACTTAACGCTTACATGGCTTACACTGTTGTGGCAGGCTACGGCTATCCATGGCAGGTTGCACTGCTGGCAGTTTTCGTCGAGGGTATCGTCTTTATCGTGCTTTCTCTTACAAACGTCAGAGAAGCCATTTTCAATGCAATACCTGTGGTGCTGAAAAAAGCGGTGTCCGTTGGCATCGGTCTTTACATTGCCTTTATCGGACTTCAGAATGCCGGACTTTGCGTTGACAGTTCAGCCACGCTTGTTACCATAACAGGCTTCCGCAAGAATTTCACAACTTCGGGCATATGTGCGCTTCTCACTATCGTGGGACTTTTCATCACTATTATCCTATATATCAAAAAAGTCCGTGGCTCTATTCTTATGGGTATAGTGGCAACATGGGTAATAGGCATGATATGTCAGCTTGTAGGGCTGTATGTTCCTGACGCGGAAAACGGCTACAACTCGCTTTTCCCTACAATGTCGCTTACGGATTTTTCAAAGCTTGGCGAAACATTTGGTCAGTGCTTTAAGGTGGATATGCACAGCATTGGTATCTTCAATTTTATAGTCGTGGTATTCTCTTTCCTGTTCGTTGACCTTTTCGACACTTTAGGCACTCTTATCGGCGTATGTTCAAAGGCAGATATGCTTGATGAAAAGGGCAGACTTCCGCAGATAAAGCCTGCGCTTCTTGCTGACGCCGTTGCCACAACAGCAGGCGCAGTTCTTGGTACTTCCACCACCACAACATTCGTTGAGTCCTCAGCAGGCGTTGCCGCAGGAGGCAGAACAGGTCTTACCTCTATCACAGCCGCAGTGCTGTTCGCACTGTCAATGTTCTTTGCACCTATCTTCACGGCTATACCATCCTTTGCAACAGCTCCCGCACTTATAGTAGTAGGCTTTTTGATGTTCAGCTCTATCACTGACATCAAGTTTGATGACGGTAATTATACAAAGGCTATCCCTGCGTATCTTTGTATTCTCTCAATGCCTCTTTTCTATAGCATTTCAGAGGGCATCTCTCTTGGAATAATCTCATATGTTGTTATAAATCTTATTTGCGGAAAGCGCAAGGATATCACACCGCTCATGTATGTGCTTGCAGTGCTTTTCGTGCTGAAATATGTGTTCTTATAAGGAAAGCTTTCAAAGAACAGTTTTGATACTAGCCATGCTTTCCTGTTCGTTCTGCTACAGAATGAGAATTGGCGTAAAATGACAAAAATCGGCAGCCGTTACCGACTGCCGATTTTGTTATATGCTTTTTATTATCTCTCTGAGCTTTTCCGTAAGCACTGCCGCTGCCTTTTTGTGAGTCTTTTCAGTAGGGTGCCAGTTTGCCGCAAAGCCGTCATTTGCGCCGTCCTGCTCATGAAACATCATTGAGCTTATCTTGCTGTCAGCGTGGCTTTCAAGATATATCTTTATTCCCTCCTCAACAGCAGGGAATATCCTCTCGCCCATTATTCCAACAGTGCAGAGAATGTAAGCCTGTGGATTTTTTCCACGAACGACCGCAAGAAAATCAGCATAAAGCTTTGAGAAAACAGCCTGCCTGTCCTTGTAGTCACGGCAGTAGCTGTCGTCGTTTGTGCCAAGGTTTATAACGATTATCTGCGGAATATATTTGCTGAAATCCCATGGTATATCCTGCGGAGCAGTTCCTGCAAAATTGCCCCTTGAAAAGCCGTAGCTGCAATAGAACTGCGGAATTGTCTGTTCGCTGATAGGCTCGTCACCTTCTGTGTAGCCTGATACTATGCCGTAGCCGCTGGCTGAAAACATACTGTATTCAGCATCAAGTGCCTTGGCGGTCTTGTAGGCGTAGGCTTTTGTAACGTCCTCTGTGGCGGTGGTGAACTGGTGGTTTTCGTCCTCATCATCAACACCATAGCCGCAGGTTATAGAGTCGCCGATAAATTCTATTTTAAGCGGTTTTTCAGGCAAAGCCTCAGCACTGCCCTCAGCGAAAGCCTCAATGCCAACTGCTGACATTGGAGATTCCGAAAGCTTTATTATCTCCACAACTGACTGAGCGCTTTCCGTGCGGTCTATTACCGTGATCTCTTTTTCTGCACAGTCGATAATCTCGTCAACTACTCTCTTGCCGTCAACATAAACAGCTATCCTTGCATAGTCGATAGGATTGTCGCCCACTGCGATATTGTCACCTTTGAGCTTCAAAAAAAGCTTTGTGCCGTCAAATGTGAATGACGCACCGCTTCCTGAAAGACCGAGCCACATTACCTCGTCTTTGAAATATACTCTGCCCGTGAGTTTTGCATTTTTGTCGAGCTGTAATCTATCCATACTTTTTCCTCTTTTTCATCTATGATCTTCTTTAGCTGACGCAAAAAGGCTGCGTGTCAGCTCCGTAACAATAAGAGTATAACACACAGCCATATTATTGTCAACTTATGCAAGGGAATTTACATCACCCTCACGCTTTTGCTTAACAAGCAGAGCAGCCACAGCAAAAAACGCTATCGCAAACAGTGCTTCGATACCAATGCAGATGAGATATTCCTTTGTGCTGAATACTCCACCGCTCATGCCGAAAAGCATATTGTTGGCTTTGGTGTACCAGTATGCAGGGAACAATCTTCCCACTGCAAGAACGCCTTCTGTGAGCAATTCCTGCGGCACGAAAACTCCGCAAAGAAAGCTCATGCCAAGACCGATTATGTTCGATATGGCAGTTATGCCGTTGTCGCTAAGGTCAAACTGCGCTATTATCATTGCTATGCCTGCGGCGGCAATGATATATACAAAGCTGTTAAGGCAGGCGAGCCAGAATTTCACGCTGAGCGTTTTGCCCCAAATTATTGCGACTATCATAAACAAAAGCCATATGCTAAACACCAAGATGCTTGCCCCAAGAGCCGTCTGTCTGCTGTAGTTTGCTGACGTCAGGCTTGAACACATTGTGCGTTCACGAACGCCCTTTCTGTTTAGCGTCAGTATAACGGGGCAAAGGGTAACAATGAGCATGGAAAGCATAACGTATGCAAGATACTGAAAATAGTAGCCGAATATTGCCGGCATACCTGTCCCGCCCTTGTTGTTAAAGTTTTTAAGCTCCGCCTTTACTTGCTGAGAAACTGCCGTTTGAGCAAGCTCCATAGCGTTTTCTGTGCTTTCACCTGCCGTCATGTATGCCTTTACGCTTGAAAGATAGCCGTCAAGCCTGCTTTCAAAAAGCTGTCCGCCGTAGCTGGAGGGCATTTTGAAATTCTCAAAAAGTCCGTCAAAATCCCCTGCGTTTATCTTGTCGCCAAAGCCCTTGTTTATATACAGAACATAGTTGGCACGCTGATAATAAACGGCGTCGATGACCTCGTCTTCATCATCTGCAAGCTCCACCTTTTTGTTGCCGCTGAATATAAAGTCCTGCAAACGCTTGCTTTCGGCACTGTTGTCACGGTCAATGACGGATATGGACATTTTGTAGTCCTCATAGTCATTGTTATCTTTTGCAGTATCCGCCATTATTACTGCTATGACCATAAATATGACGAGATATAATATAGCAGACGTAAGCCTTGTTTTGAGTATTTTCATAAAGGTCTTAAAGACTTGCATATTTACGCCTCCTTGTAAGAACATATCCACCAAGGGTGAACAGCACTGTGTATATCGCCATTGAAATTATCTTCACTGTGAACCGCCTGTAATCTTCGTAGAGATTAAGACAGTAAAAGCTGTCTGAGATAACTGCGGCAGGGTTTATTTCATTGAATATCGGGCAATGCTCTGCAACAGTGCCTTTCATGGTGTTTGACATAAGACCGCTGAAGAAGCAGCAGGTCATTGATACCGCCATGACAACAGACATTTTTAAACCCTCTTTTATGCGGAAAGAGCCAACGAAAAATCCCATGGATATTCCCATTATTCCGCCTAGCACTGCGGCAAGGTAAACAAGGGGGAGCTTACTGCCGAAATCCACTTTAAGCACAAATCTCAGGAACGTCACCGATATCACCATGCATATCATTTCCACCACATGAAAAGCAAGGAGCGTTGCCGTTATGCTTGTAAGCTTGTTCACCGGAGAACAGCAACGTCTTGCGCCAAGTGCAGACAGGTCGCCCTGATTTTCCTGTGCCACGAACAGACCTGACATCGAGCCGAAAAGTGCCGTCATGGCAAGGAGATTATAGAAAAACTGTATCGTTATATCAGGATTGCCGTGGAGAGGTATATCCTCATTTGGGCTTATCTTCTCAGAAAGGGAAGCTATGACCTTATCAAGCTTTTGCGGAGCGTTCTTTGCAGTGTCGGTTATTATCTTTTCCTGCGTTTTGTATTGCTGAATGAAAGTCTTTACAATGGTCTGCTGGATACCTGTTGAGCCAAACTCAAGGGAGAGGTCTGAAGCCTTTATAATGCCTTTTATATCTTCGCTTTTAAGCATTTCTTCTGCCTTGTCAATGTCTGTATACGTCACCTTGAAAAGAGCCTCATCACTATCTGATATCTGTTCAAGCACCTGCTTAAGGATATCGTTTTCTTCTATATTTGTCACCGCAACAGGTATCGCATTGAATACAACATCTTTTTCGTATATTCCTGAAAACGCCATCTTAAAAAAGCAACCAAGTATTATAGGAAAGGCTATGAGCCAGAAGAGTATGGCTTTTTGACGCAGACAGCTTTTAAATTCGTATTTGAATATGTGTGAGAACATTCTATCACTCCTTATCCCTGAGAGCCTTGCCGGTTATTTCAAGGAAAACGTCATTGAGGGTAGGCTGCTCAGAATAAACGCTGCCGAAGCCCACCTGATTTTCCTGCAATATTTTCAGTATCTCAATAAGATTGTGCCGTCCCCCTGTACAGCGTGCAACGAGCTTGTTGTCGGCATAGGAAACATTATAAACGTGTTCCAAAGCTTCTATTTGTTCACGGACGTTTTCAGGAAGCTGGAGTATCTCGGCGGTGATAGTTTCGGTGTTCTTTATCATGCGCTTGAGTTCCTCTGTAGTACCCTCGGCTATTTTACTGCCCTTATCCATTATGGCGATACGGGTGCATATCTGCTCGACTTCCTCCATGTAGTGGGAGGTGTAAATTATAGTCGCACCCTCACGGTTGAGCTGTAAAATGCCCTCCAGTATCTTGTTTCTTGATTGTGGGTCAACAGCAACTGTCGGCTCGTCGAGTATGATAAGCTCAGGCTTGTGTGCGATACCACAGGCAATGTTAAGTCGTCTGAGCAGACCCCCTGAAAGCTTTTTAGGGTGGAACTTCACAAAGTCCTCAAGCCCCACAAAAGCTATGGCATCGTCAACATATTTCTTTCGTGTGGCTTTGTCGGTGATGTAAAGCCCGCAAAAATAGTCAATGTTCTCATACACAGTCAGCTCGTCAAACACCGCAACATTCTGCATTATAACACCAATACGCTTTTTTACCCCATAGTTCACAGGAGACATTTTTTCACCGAATATCTCGATGTCGCCCTTATCGTATGCCAGCAGTGAGAGCAGGCAGTTTATCGTGGTGGTCTTGCCCGAACCGTTAGGACCGAGAAGCCCGAAGACCTCGCCTTTTTTTATTTCAAGATCAAAGTGGTCAAGAGCAATAAGCTCCTTGTATCTTTTTACCAGATTGTCTATTTTTACTACAGTTTCAGCCATAAGAAAAAACCTCCCTTAGTTTGTATTATCATTATACAATACTATCCGCCAAAAAGCTAGTGAGCAAAGTCACATCTTCATGTGACAAATGTCATATTATAAAAAAGCAGAGCGGCTGGTGACCAACTCTGCTTTGCAATTATTTAAGCTGTGCTGTAAATATCATCATGCCGTTTTCGGCTTTGCATGATATCTTGCTTTTGTGCGACCTGACTATTGCCTGTGCAATAGAAAGCCCAATGCCGTAGCCGCCTTTTTTCTCTCCCTTTGACCGAGAACGTGAGCTGTCGTCACGATAAAATCTGTCAAAAAGTTTTGTTAGGTCGCCTTGCGGTGGTTCTTTGCAGGTGTTTGAAACTTCAAGGTCTGTTTCCTTGCCACTGTGAGAGGTGAAAAGCTTTACTATTATCTCGCCACCCTCGTCAGCGTATTTTACCGCATTTTCCGTGAGGATAGAAACAAGCTGTCTTATCGCACCCTCGTCGCCGTGATAGGAAAGTCCGTTGGCAACATCAATGGTGAGTTTTTTGCCCTTTGTTTCCGCAAGGGTAGTAAAAGGCGAAGCGGCGTCATAAACAGCGTCAGAGATATTGAAATCAGCCATGGTAAGAGCAGGCTTTTCCTCCTCCATTTTTGCAAGGCTTAAAAGCTCTTTCAGCAGACCGTTGAGCCTTGTTATCTGATTTTTTATGCTCACCGTCCACTGGTTTGGCTCTGACACTATTTCAAGAACTTCCGTGTTTGCGGAGATTATGGCCAGCGGCGTTTTTATCTCGTGCCCTGCGTCGGTGATGAACTGCTTTTGCTTTTCAAAGCTTTCCACAACAGGTCTTATGGCACGCTTTGAGAAGATTATGATAAGCAGACATACAAGTATATATCCTGCCGCACCTATAGCGCACGACACCAGCAAAAAGCGATTTTTGGTGGCACTGTCACTGCGGCAGTCCATGAAAACTATTATCTTGCCTTTGTCAGTGTCGCCTGTTTTGTAGCGGTAGTTTCCTGACGTGCCTGAAGTCTTGCCGCTGTCAAGAACACTTTTGCCGTATTCTATAGCCTGCGAACTTGACACCGCCGCAACGTGTCCCGTGTCTACCTTGGTTATTTCGCCATTGCTGTCGGTATATACAACAAAATACCTTGTCTGATACTTAGTTTCCTCGTTAAAGCCTCTGTGCTTATCAGGCTTTTTGCTCTCAGGGGGAGAGGCGTTGTCTGAATTATCCTGCGGTTTGTCATGCTTCATGCCCATGGGGTCGAACTCAGGAAATCTGCCGTCATTTTCGATTATTATGTTCAGCAGATTGTCTGCATTCTTGTTGGTCTGATAGATGTTCACTCCATTTATGCCGCCTATTATGGCAAACTCTACGATAAGAAGGCACACAGCGGCGATAACAACGAATTTCCGCTGTAAACGCTTAATCATTATGCTTTTCCTCTAGTGTGTAGCCCACGCCCCTTGTGGCTTTTATCTCGACATCAGCTCCGATAAGACTAAGCTTTTTACGCAGATATGAAATATATACCCACACCACGTTTATCTCAGCGTCAGAGTCATAGCCCCATATCTTTTCCATGAAACGCTCTGTGGAAATAAGCGTGCCGTGATTTAGCATAAGGGCTTCTATCATTTGAAACTCTTTGTTGCCAAGCTTCTGAGAGCCGTCAGGACCTGAAAGCTCAAAGCTCTGTCTGTTGAGAGAAACGTTTCCGAAAGTAAGGGTAGAGGGTGCAAATTCAGTGCGGCGGCGTGTCATTGCCCTTATTCTCGCAAGAAGCTCGCCCATTGCAAAGGGCTTTGTAAGATAATCGTCAGCACCCGAATCAAGTCCGGTTATCCTATCGTCAATATCAGACTTTGCAGTAAGCAGCAGAACAGGGGAGTCGATACCCTTTTCACGGAGTTTTGTAAGCACCTGTATGCCGTTCATACCAGGCATCATAATGTCAAGTATTATGCCGTCATAATCCTGTGCAATTGCATAATTGTATGCGTCGATGCCGTTGTAAACAGCGTCAACAGAATAGTTTTTGTGTTTTAGCACTGCCGAAAGCGCATTTGCAAGCTCCACTTCGTCCTCGGCAAGAAGTAATCTCATTAAAATTCCTCCCTATAAGTCAGTATAATATCTTACGATATATGATAACCTATGAACTTTAAACTCACTTTAAATGTATTATACCATAAATATTCTTTTCGGGCAATAAAAATCTGCCCCCGAAAACCGAGGGCAGATAAAATGCTTTTGTTTTAGAATGCTGTCTTATAAATGCCGAGGATAGACTCAACTGTGCAAGGTCTTGGATTTCCTCCTGTGCATACGTCTGCAAATGCAGACTCTGAAAGTGCCTGAAGATCCTCTTCCTTAACGCCTATCTCGTGGAGCTTCTCAGGGATTCCAACATCCTTTGAAAGCTGCTTAACTGCGGTTACTGCGGCTGCTCTGTATTCAGCCTGGCTCATGCCTGTTGTGTCAACGCCCATTGCTTCTGCAATGTATTTGAACTTTTCGCCTGTGTATTCAGCGTTGTACTCCATTACATATGGAAGAAGTACAGCGTTTGCAATTCCGTGAGGTGTGTCATAGAATGCACCGAGCGGGTGAGCCATGCCGTGAACAACGCCAAGACCAACGTTTGAGAAGCCCATGCCTGCGATATACTGACCGAGAGCCATATCTTCTCTGCCCTGTGGGTCATTCTCAACAGCCTTTCTAAGTGAACGTGAGATTATCTCTATTGCTTTGAGGTGCATCATGTCTGTAAGCTCCCATGCACCAAGTGTTGTGTAGCCCTCAATAGCGTGTGTAAGAGCGTCCATACCTGTTGAAGCTGTAAGTCCCTTTGGCATTGATGACATCATCTTAGCGTCGATGATAGCAACAACCGGGATATCGTGTGGATCAACGCAAACGAACTTTCTCTTCTTCTCCTCGTCTGTGATAACATAGTTGATAGTTACCTCTGCGGCTGTGCCTGCTGTTGTAGGAACAGCGATTATAGGAACACTAGGATTCTTTGTGTCGATAGCGCCCTCAAGAGAAGTAACGTCAGCATACTCAGGGTTGTTTATGATGATACCGATAGCCTTTGCAGTGTCCATTGATGAGCCGCCGCCGATAGCAATAAGATAGTCAGCACCTGCTGCCTTGAAAGCTTCGATACCAGCCTTTACTACCTTTACAGTAGGGTTAGCCTTTACCTGTGAGAATATATCATAAGCAAGTCCTGCTTTCTCCAAAAGATCTGTAACGTTCTTTGCAACGTTAAATTTGATAAGGTCAGGGTCTGTTACAACAAGAGCCTTTTTGAATGCTCTCTTCTTTGCCTCTGTAACTATCTCGCTGATCGAGCCTGCACCGAAATATGAAGTTTCATTAAGTATCATTCTGTTAGCCATTTGATTATTCCGCCTTTCAAAATATATGATCTCTGTTATCAAAGTTATATCTTTGATTATTGATATTATACAACTTTTACACCACGATTTCAACTATTTTTGTGTAAAATATTAGTGGTGCAATATTGTGTAAAACATCCAAAAACATAAATCATTTAATCTAAGGCACACCATACAAGGCGTAACCTGTGAATGATACTTTTTTCTTGACAAATCGGCAAAAATGTGCTATAATTCTCAATTAGGAAAGTTACCTTGCGGAAAATTTCGCAAGGTGCTTTTGTGTTTTATAGGCTTTTTGTGAAAAATTACGATTTTCTTTCCTTTGATGGGAGAAAATATATTTATAATTTTTATTGTTTATAATTTTTGCGAAATATATTAAGCAAATCGTTACAGAAAGCATTCGCTTTGCTGTGTCTTGATAAATCGGAGGAGTATGTATGATTAGAGAAGATTTAAGAAATGTTGCTATTATTGCCCACGTTGACCACGGTAAGACTACCCTTGTAGACCAGATGCTCAAGCAGAGCGGTACTTTCAGAGAAAATCAGGCTGTAGAAGAAAGAGTCATGGATTCAAACGATATCGAGCGTGAGAGAGGAATCACTATCCTTGCAAAGAATACTTCTATCAAGTATAAGGACGTTAAGATAAACGTTATCGACACCCCAGGCCATGCTGATTTCGGTGGTGAGGTAGAGCGTGTTCTTAAAATGGTAAACGGTGTTATACTGCTTGTGGACGCAGCCGAGGGTCCAATGCCACAGACAAGATTTGTGCTTCAGAAAGCACTTGAGCTTGGTCATAAAATAATCATCGTTATCAACAAGATAGACAGACCTGACGCTCGTCTTAACGAGGTAGGCGACGAAGTTCTCGAGCTTCTCATGGATCTTGACGCTACTGACGAGCAGCTTGACAGCCCTATCCTTTATTGCTCAGGCAGAGCAGGTACAGCTACTCATTCGCCAGATGAAGAGGGCAAGGATATGATACCTCTCTTTGACGAGATACTCAGCTATATTCCTGCACCTGAGGTAGATACTGAGGGTCCAATGCAGTATCTTGTTTCCGCTATCGATTACAACGAGTATGTAGGAAGAATAGCTATCGGCCGTATCGAGCGTGGCGAAATGAAGGTTAATCAGGACGTTACTATCGGCGACTATCATCAGACTAAGAAGGAATATCGAGGCAAGATAGTTACAATGTATCAGATAGAGGGACTTAACAGAGTTCCATGCCAGAGTGCAAAGGCTGGCGATATCGTTTGTATAAGCGGTATCGAGAACATCACTATCGGTGACACTATCTGCGACTTCGGCAACTTTGAGGCTGTACCTTTTGTAAAGATATCCGAGCCTACAGTTGAAATGACTTTCTCTGTAAACAATTCGCCATTCGCAGGCAGAGAGGGCAAGTTCGTAACGAGCCGTCACCTGAGAGACAGACTTTTCAAGGAACTTCTTAAGGACGTTTCACTGAGAGTTTCTGAAACAGACAGCACAGACGCATTCAAGGTTGCAGGACGTGGCGAAATGCACCTTTCTATTCTTATCGAGAATATGCGTCGTGAGGGCTATGAGCTTAGCGTTTCAACACCGCACGTTCTGTTTAAGGAGATAGAGGGAAAGCTTTGCGAACCTATCGAAAGTCTTGTTATTGACGTTCCTGAGAACTGCGTAGGTTCTGTTATGGAGAAGATAGGTGCAAGAAAGGGCGAGCTTCAGGAAATGGCACCTGTTGGAAGCAGAATGAGACTTGAATTTCTTATCCCTGCAAGAGGACTTTTCGGATACAAGAGCGAATTCCTTACAGACACAAAGGGTGAGGGTATCATGAGCTCTGTATTCCATGACTACGAGCCATACAAGGGCGAGATACCAAAGAGAGCAACAGGCTCACTTGTTGCGTTTGAAACAGGCGAGGCTGTAACATACGGCCTTTACAACGCACAGGAGAGAGGCGAGCTGTTCATCACAGCAGGCACACCTGTATATGAGGGAATGATAGTTGGCGCTTCACCAAAGCAGGAAGACCTTGTTGTAAATGTCTGCAAGAAGAAGCACCTTACAAATACTCGTGCAAGCGGTTCTGATGACGCGCTCAGACTTGTTCCGCCAAGAAATCTCAGCCTTGAGGATTCACTTGAGTTTCTCGCTGATGATGAGCTTCTTGAAGTAACACCAAAGAGCATAAGAATAAGAAAGCGTATTCTGAGCAACTCACAGAGAGCTAAGGAAAGAGCTAAAATGTAATAATAACAAAAAGAGGAGCGGTCATGCCGTCTCCTCTTTACTTTTTATGAAATTGTAGTGCTATTGTATGTTGGTGTAGTAGAAAATAGCAAGCTGTGTGCGGTCACGGAGGGAGAGCTTTTCCAGGATAGTGCTGATGTAATTTCGCACTGTGCCCTCACTGAGATAAAGCAGTGAGGCTATCTCCTTGTTGCTAAGCCCTTTTGCCACCTGTTCAATTATCTCCTGCTCTTTTTCGACTATGCCGTAGTGGTCAAAATCAAAACTGCTGTGATTGGTAAGAAGCTCAGGAAGCTTGCTTGCAACATCTGAGCCGAAAACTGTCTGCCCATTCATAACGGTTTCAAGGGCAGGGCATATGCTTTCAAAATCCTGCTTTAAAATATATCCCTTTGCTCCCATAAGCACAGCCTTTATAATGTATTCATCATCAGAAAATGTGGTAAGATAAAGTATCCTTGCGTCAGGGTACTCAGCAAGGATCTTTTCGCCGGCTTCAATGCCGCTCATGCCGTTCATACGGATATCCATAAGCAGAACATCAGGCTTGAGAAGAGAATAAAGTTCTATGGCTTCCTCGCCGCAGCTTCCCATGGCAAGAACTTTCACACTGCCTGTGCTTTCCAAAATGGTTTTCAGCGACACCGCCACAAGCTTGTCATCATCTATTATAACAATGTTCATGTCAAGACCTCCGTTCAGTCAGGTTTTGTTTCGGCACAGACAGAAAAATGCGGAATCCCTTGATGCCCGATGTGATGTTTATGTTTCCATTTAAAGAAGCCGCACGCTCACGCATATTGGCAAGCCCCATTCCGCTTTCGTCTATCTTTTCGGGACAGCTTCCGTTGTCTGCGATGCTAAGCTGATAAAGAGCAGGGTGTTCACGAATGATTATTTTTATGCTGTCGCCGTCGCTGTGCTTTGCAGTATTGGAAAGTGCTTCTTTAATAACGCCAATAAAGCAAAGCTTTACATCTCGTGACATTCTTTCGGAAAAGTCATAATCACAGCTTACTGCAAATCTGTCTTTCAGAGGTCTTATGCAGTCTTCAACAGCAGGCTTTAGTGCGATAGAATCGTCATGAAGATCATGAACGCTGCTTCGTATGCTCGTCATGGCGGTGTTCAGCGTTCCGCTCAGGTCGGTGAGTGCTTCACCGACAGTTTCATCTTTGTTTATGACCGAAAGCGCACCAAGCTGTAAAATAGACCTTGTGAGCATATGCCCCACGTTATCATGTATCTCCCTTGCGATGCGGTTACGCTCTTTCAGCGTTGCAAGATATATCTCGTAGTCTTGATTTCTCTGCATGGCTTTGTTTTTTTCTACAAGCTGGGTGGTAAGTTCTTTTGAATTGTCACGAGTATTTATGAGCATCTTTGTCAGCTTTTCGTTCAGAACGCTGCGGCTTGAAATTGTGAAGCTTACCAAAAAAAGAGCGACAAGCGGGAAGATGTCTTTTCCCAGAGTGAATATATTTGCAAGTACGCCTATGAATGTTAAAACCATAGCAGGGTAAAATTTTGTACAGAAAGCATCATAAAGCACTAAAGGGGCGAGTATCAAAGCTTCTTTGCTGAAAATGCAAAGTGAGCTGTACGCAATAACTGAAAGGTATGCAACGGCAGAGCTTGGTTTTATTTGAAAGATAGCGGAGCATATGACAGCCAATAGCAATGTGGTGATGTTTGACGGATCTGTTCCCTCTGCAAGCATGAATGCACAGCAGCTAAGGCCTAAAAGAAACTTATCCCACAGCTTGTTCATATGGCGTTCCCTCCTTGATGTGATATCTCAATTTTAACACATTAGTGGCGGATTGTCTAGTATCGTTCTAAAATAGTTTTGCTATACTGTAAAAATCATTGACTTATACCTATAAAAAATGGTATAATGATAACAATGATAATTTCTTGTAAGGAGCTTATTTTTATGAAAGACGGTTTTATAAAGGTCGCCGCCTGCACCCCTGAGATACAGGTGGCAGACGTTGACTTCAATGTGGATAAAATAATCAGTCAGCTTGAAAAGTGCAGGGAAGAGGGCGTAAAGGTCGCTGTGTTCCCTGAACTTTGCATAACAGGTTATACCTGTCAGGACTTGTTCTTTCAGAACGCTTTGCTTGACAAGGCAATGGAGGGTGTTGTAAAGATAGCAAAGACTACTGCTGACAGCGATATGCTTGTGGCTGTGGGCGTGCCTGTGAGAGCAAATGGCAAGCTTTACAACTGTGCGGCTGTTATACAGGACGGCGAGGTGCGTGCCTTTGTACCTAAAACGCATCTGCCGAACTATAACGAATTTTATGAGGCAAGACATTTTGCACCATACAGAGGCGAATGTGCTGCCATTGATCTGAGAGAGTACGGACAGCTTGAATTTATACCGCCTATGGAACAGACCATTTTCGTATGTGAAGAGATACCTGAGTTTGTGGTGGGCTTTGAACTTTGCGAGGACTTGTGGGTGGCTGATCCTGTTTCAAACTATCTTGCTAAGGCAGGGGCTACCCTTATATGCAATCTGTCTGCAAGCGATGAAGTTATCGGCAAGGACTCATACCGCAGACAGCTTGTTTCAAACCAATCCGCAAGGCTTGTGGCAGGGTATATCTATTGTTCCGCAGGTGACGGCGAGTCAACGCAGGATATGGTCTTTTCAGGTCACAATATCATTGCGGAAAACGGCTCTATACTTGCAGAGAGCAAGCTTTTTGAAAACGGCATTACCATATCGGAAATAGATTTTAAAAAGCTTGCCTTTGAACGAAGAAAGATTTCTACCTATCCTGCAAGCGCAGAGTGGGACTATTCTTCCAAGGACAGCGGCTTTTTGGATAAGGACAACATCTCCCGTGAAAGATTCAGCCTTGAAATGGGCGAAACAGCTTTGACAAGAAAGTTTGCCAAAACGCCTTTTATCCCGTCAAATCAGGCGGAGAGAAACGAGCGCTGTCACCTTATTTTGCAAATGCAGTCCCATGGACTTATGAAGCGTATCGCACACACACATTCCAAGACTGTGGTCATTGGCATTTCAGGGGGACTTGATTCTACGCTTGCATTGCTTGTGTGTGTAATGGCAATGGACTTGCTCAAAAGACCGCACACGGATATTGTTGCAGTGACGATGCCATGCTTTGGCACAACAAAGCGTACACGCTCCAATGCGGAGATACTTTGCGACGCTTTGGGGGTAACGTTCAGAGAGGTGGATATCTCAAAAGCAGTTTTACAGCACTTTGAAGATATCGGTCACGATTATAACAATCACAGCGTTGTGTTCGAGAATGGTCAGGCGAGAGAGCGCACAAAGGTGCTTATGAATATCGCAAATCAGGTGAGCGGAATGGTGGTCGGCACAGGCGACCTGAGCGAGCTTGCTCTCGGCTGGGCGACCTACAACGGCGACCATATGTCTATGTACGGTGTGAACGCTTCTATCCCTAAGACCTTGGTAAGACACATCGTTCAGTATTACGGCGACACCTGCACATCTGATACTCTGAAAGATGTACTGTACGATATTTTGGACACTCCTGTTTCTCCTGAGCTTCTTCCTACCGACGAGAGTGGCACTGAGATGACACAGAAAACAGAAGACCTTGTCGGTCCATATGAGCTTCATGACTTCTTCCTTTACTATGGCATACGCTGGGGCTTTGAGCCGTCAAAGGTGAAAAGGCTTGCGAAATATGCCTTTGAGGGGGATTATCCTGACGAGGTCATAGACAAGTGGCTCAAAACATTCTATCGCAGATTTTTCTCACAGCAGTTCAAGCGCTCATGCCTGCCTGACGGCGCGAAGATCGGTTCTGTTACCCTGTCACCGAGAGGGGATTGGAGAATGCCGTCTGACGCTGTGGCTAAGCTTTGGCTGGAGGATATCGACAAATAACGCAAGGTAAAAATAAAGTAACAAAATCTTTATAACTGCTCGGTTTTACAGAATTGGCTGTTCAGATATAATTATAAGTAAGGAACGGAAAACTTTTCTGAACAGTATCATTACGGAGGATTTATTATGAAATACACAGAGAAAGAGGTTTTGCAGTTCGTTGAAGAAAACGACGTAAAGTTCGTAAAGCTCATGTTCTGCGATATATTCGGTTCGCTAAAGACTATCTCTGTTATAGCAGGCGAGCTGCCGAAAATATTCAGAGAGGGACTTATCTTTGACGCTTCAAAGCTCGGTGGCTTTTTGAATGTGACTGCTTCAGACCTTAGACTTTTCCCTGACCCTGATACGCTGGCGCTTCTTCCATGGCGACCGCAGCACGGCAGGGTAGTAAGATTTTTCTGCCACCTGAAATATCCTGACGGAACGGCTTTCGAGGGCGACGGCAGGTTTTTCCTCAAGACCGCTATCGCATATGCGAAGGGTAAGGGATATAACTTCCAGATAGGTACTTCATGCGAGTTTTACTGCTTTGAAAAGGACGATACTGATATGCCTACAAAGCGTCCTCACGACTATGCAGGTTATTGTGACGCTGCGCCTGTTGACAGGGGAGAAAACCTTAGACGTGACATATGCCTGACACTTGAGCAAATGGATATTTTCCCAGAAAGCTCAAGACATGAAACCGGTCCGGGTCAGAACGAGATAGATTTTCAGTATTCAAATGCACTGAAAGCTGCCGATAATCTTGTGACGTTCAAGAACGTTGTAAAATCTGTGGCTGACAGAAATGGGCTTTACGCAACGTTCATGCCAAAGCCTATCGTTGACAACTGCGGCTCCGGTCTGCATATAATGCTCATGTGCATGAAAGGCACGGAAAATGTTTTCAAACCTCAGCTTGGCGGACTTTCCAAAGAGGCTGAGCGCATGATAGCAGGAATACTGAAAAACGTTGGCGATATGACGCTGTTTCTAAACACCACTACAAATTCATACAAACGTTTTGGCAGTCTGCTTGCACCTAAGTACATTTCATGGTCACATGAAAATTATGCACAGCTTCTTCGTGCACCGCTTGCTGATACAGATGAGAATGGTATAATACTCCGTTCAGCAGACAACACCTGTAATCCTTACTTTGCTATGGGTCTGCTTATTTATGCCTGCATAGACGGCGTTATAAATAAGGAAGAACTTCCAAAACCTTTTAATTTCAATATAGGCTCGGCAGATGAAAGCGAGCTTGCAAAGCTTGAAACACTTCCGCAGTCTTTGAAAGAGGCAGTGGAACGTGCTGAAAAGAGCGAGTTCCTTGCGGATAGGCTTCCTGAGCATATGTTGGAGCGTTTTATCGCAATAGAAAAGGAGCTTATCATAGAATATGAGAGAGCTGCCGATAAGGAGCAGTTTGAAACAGCCAGATATTTTTATCATCTGTAATGTCAGAGAAAGCTAAAAAAAGGAGGTGGGGAAATGGACAGGATACTTGTGGCTTCAAGCAATGACAAGGCAACAGCTATGCTTGTGAGTCTGTTAAAAGAAACCTTTCCCACCTGCAAGACTTCTATAGCCGCAACGGGTCTTGAAACAAGGCGTGCGGTAGGGTCAGGCAGTTATGACTGTGTCGTGATAAACTGTCCATTGTCAGACGAATATGGCAACGAGCTTGCGGAGATAGTCTGCACCTCAACTGACGCAAGCTGTGTGGCTATCGCAAAGTCGGAAAATGCGGATATCCTTGCTGATAAACTGGAAGATTTCGGCGTAATGGTTATACCAAAGCCACTAGGCAGACAGTATTTTTACCGTTCAATGAAATTTGTCAGTGCCGCAAGAAAACGTATGCTCGGAATACGGTCTGAAAATCTGAAGCTTCACAAAAAGCTTGAAGAGATAAGAACGATAAACAGAGCAAAGTGCTCACTTATGCAGTATCTTGGCTTTACAGAACAGCAGGCTCATAAATATCTTGAAAAGCAGGCTATGGATAAGAGATGCACAAAGATCGAGGTGGCTCAGAAGGTCATCGAGATGTACGAGGTTTAAATGTTACATAATTGTTAAATTAATGTCACGCTATTGCAATTGTCGGTGTAATGTTGTATAATAATAAAGGAAAATTTAAAATAACGGAGGTCGTTAAAAAATGTTAGTTTCAGCTAAGGAAATGATGACAAAGGCACTTGCAGGCAAGTATGCTGTAGGTCAGTTCAATATTAACAACCTTGAGTGGACAAAGGCTATCCTTCTCACTGCTCAGGAGCTGCAGTCACCTGTAATTCTTGGTGTGTCTGAGGGCGCAGGCAAGTACATGACAGGCTTCAAGACAGTTGCCGCTATGGTTAAGGCAATGGACGAAGAGCTTGGTATCACAGTACCTGTTGCACTTCATCTTGACCACGGAACATATGAGGGCTGCTACAAGTGCGTAAAGGCTGGTTTCTCATCTATCATGTTCGACGGTTCGCATTATCCATTTGATGAGAACCTTGCTAAGTCAACTGAACTTGTTCACGTTGCAGATCAGCTTGGCCTTTCAATTGAGTGTGAAGTTGGTTCTATCGGTGGCGAAGAGGACGGCGTTGTAGGTATGGGCGAGTGCGCAGATCCAGACGAGTGCAAGACAATCGCTGATCTCGGCGTTACAATGCTCGCAGCTGGTATCGGTAACATTCACGGTAAGTATCCAGCAAACTGGCCAGGTCTTTCATTCGAGACACTTGCTGCTATCAAGGAAAAGGTTGGCGATATGCCACTGGTACTTCACGGCGGTACAGGTATTCCTGATGACATGATCAAGAAGGCAATCTCACTTGGCGTTGCAAAGATCAACGTAAACACAGAGTGCCAGCTTTCATTCCAGGAAGCTACAAGAAAGTACATTGAAGAGGGCAAGGATCTTCAGGGCAAGGGCTTTGACCCAAGAAAGCTTCTCAACCCTGGCTTCGAGGCTATCAAGGCTAAGGTCAAGGAGAAGATGGAACTCTTCGGTTCTGTTGGCAAGGCTTAATCAATAGCTAAATTAACGTAAATAAACGGGCTGTCGTTTCGGCGGCAGCCTTTTTATGTTATTTTATTTTCCAATTAAATAGAGTGTAACCTAGATCAACCACTCACAAATAAAAACAAGTAGATTTTTTTATGGAAATTTTCAGTGCACGTCGTTTAACAAACATGGGACTTATTGCAGCGATATACGTTGTGGCTACGATGCTTTGCAGCTCACTTGCATACGGACAGGTACAGTTCCGCATATCTGAGGTTTTGATGCTACTTTGTTATTTCAACAAGGATTACATCATTTCGCTTTCTATAGGTTGTTTGATAGTCAATCTATTCAGTACGCTCGGAATGGTGGACGTAGTATTTGGAACGCTTGCTACAGTTGTGGCAGCGGTTCTTATCTATCTGCTGAGAAACAAGGTAAATCTTGTAGTTGCGTCGCTTTTCCCGGTGATATCAAATGCGGTGATAGTTGGCTTTGAACTGACATATGTCTTCAAGACGCCGCTTCTTGTGAACATGGGATGGGTAGCCTTAGGCGAATTTGTATGCGTAACGATAGTTGGTGTAATACTTATCAAGGCGCTTATGAAGAACAAGTATTTCAGCAAGCTTGTGACTTTCGGCATGAGTGATCAGGCTCTAAGTGAGCAGTTTAAAAACGGGTGATGATTCCGATATAAAAATCAGCCTGACTTTTTAGTCAGGCTTTATTTTTTGGCGTTTTTATCGAAAAAACTGCGAAAAAGTATTGACAAAGTACGTGTAATATGATATAATAAATACGTTGCATTGAGCAACGTTAAATATGCGGATGTGGCGGAATTGGCAGACGCGCTAGCTTCAGGCAGCGTAACGATAGTGAATTTATTTGCTTGGCTGCTTTTCGGTTCATCATAAATGTGGATTAGTGTGATTAGCACCCACCTCGGCTTTTGAATTTGAGCCGAGCAAAAGTTTCAAATTTTTATATGCGGATGTGGCGGAATTGGCAGACGCGCTAGCTTCAGGTGCTAGTGATCGCAAGGTCATGTGGGTTCAAGTCCCGTCATCCGCACCACGAAAAGCTCGATTTTATCGGGCTTTTTTCTTTTGCTCCAGTAAAAATAAATGGGCAGACACGCTGGCTCTAAGAACAATTTTTAATTGATATTATGCTAAAACGCACTACCATAGCTAATGCGTCTGTCGGTTAATATATTCATATATGTAACGAACAAATCCGCAGGCGATACTGCGGATTTCGTTTTAATTTCTATGCACTTTCTAATTCTTCTGTTGGCTCAATAAACACGCTGACAGTTCCATTAAACTCTCCGTTCATCTCGAATCTGATATCAAGACTTTTATCTTCATTTTGATGAATGAAAATTCGCTTGACTAACATTCTTAGATTGATATCCGAAATCGTACCCTCGGACAGGATTTCATCAAGTATCTGTGTTGTGTTTTTAAGCTGTTCTTTTCTCTGTTTGCAGATTTTGTCATATTCCCTCAAGTCGGTTATCCGTTTTTCAATAGCGGATATTTCTTCTTCACGCTTAGTAATCATATTGTTGTAAACTTGTGCGTGTTCTCTGTCGCCGATTCGCTCTATAATCAAATCTTCGATCTGCTGTCGGAGTGATAATATCTTATCGTTGAGCTGCTGTATCTGACGTTCATACAGCGGCTTTTTCTTTACCCAATCCTTGACAATCTTGTTGTAGCGTTCGCTTTCGGCAAGTATCGTTTCACGAAGTCCTCGGACTTCATCTTCGATCAAAGCGTCAAGCTGATTTTCACGGACTGTGTGCGGAGTACAGTATTGCTTGCCGTAGCGGTGTGCGCTGTTGCAAGTGTATTCAACGTACTCTTTGCCTTTCCATTTTCTTGTGCGAGCTACAAAGCAAGCCCCGCAGTCGGAGCATTTTATTAATCCGGAATAGCGATGAAGATTCCTGCCATTTTGCGAACGTGGATTGATCTGTGAACGCTGTTCCAGTAAAAACTGTGCCTGTTTCCAAGTTGTTTCATCAATTATTGGTTCGCAGAAATTCTCATGGCGATACTGTTCTTCGGGCGGAATGAAAGTTTTGGTTTTGTATATTTTTGAAGTTACTGTCTTATGATTAACCATTGTGCCAATGTATAATTCATTTGTGAGAATGCGTTTGACTGCTGTTTGTACCCACAAGTATTTTTTAGAGATGTCGGGTTTCCAATCTGCTAGCTTTCTGCGCTGATAGTATTCTGGTGATTTTATTCCACGTTCGTTCATCTTCTTTGCGATTGTGGTCAAGCCGTAGCCGTCAACGTATAGCTTGAATACTTCCTGCACTATCCAAGCTGTTTCATCGTCTACCAAAACAGTATTTGTGTTTCGGTCACGCTTGTAACCGAGTGGTAAGGACTCTATCAGACCTTTTCCTTTCTGCTTTTGACGTACACCTGCTTTTACTTTTTTGCTGATGTCCTTAGCATAAAAATCGTTGAAGATCTGCTTGAATCCAATCATCAAATCGTCATTCTCGTTACTGGAATCAATGCCCTCAGTCACAGAATAGACCTTGACATTGTTCTGTCGCAAGTGATCTATGAACAGTTCCGTTTGAGTACGGTGTCTGCCAAGTCTTGATAGATCCTTGACCAGAACTACATCAATTTTACCTTCGTCAACAGCAATTTCAAGTTCTCCTAAGCCTTTTCTGTTAAACGTCATTCCTGAAACATTGTCATCAAAGCTCTCTCCGACGATTTCGTAACCATTCTGCTCAGCGTAATCAACTAAAATCTGTCGTTGATTTTGCAGACTGTTCATTTCCTCATCTTCGTCACGAGATAATCTGTAGTATAGCCACGCTCTCATTTTATCGACCTCCTTTAAATTCGGCAGGCACGCTATGGTGTGTCTGCGTTACCTATCTGAACTTCGTTCAGATTGACACTACCACAAGCCGACCTGAAAGTCCAGCGATCACGCCGATTCTTCAATAATTTCTATCTTACCAACAAAATCAGCGTCGGAGCATTTGGGCATACTATCTGAATTTAAATAGTCGTTGATCATAGCTTCCATAAACGTATCAAAGGATTTTTTATCGCCGTTGTATATGATCGTGACGGAATTGATTCTGGGGATTTCTCTTTGTCTTGGCATTGGGTTATCGCCCTCCTTGCTGTCTTTTCAGTTTCTTTTTCTCTGATTTTTAAACTGATCATTTTTGATCATTCCTTTCCTGATATTTTGTCTGACATCATCAGCAACGCCCGAAATTATGCCGATTTTACGTGATTTTCAGTACTTACGACCCCTGAATCATTCAAAGCTCAAATTTATGACCCCATAAAAAATATACATAAAGACTTTTCTAAAAGTGCGTATTTTCGGCACTTTTGCGGCGAGCTTTGCTCGTCCGCTGTGACTGTTTCGGGGGCTATGACCCCGAAACTTTAACTTGCAATGAAATATTTTACTTTGCTTTAACTGCTGCATATCTGGTATTTGTGCAGATTGACAACTGCCTTTTTATTATCAGAATTAAAATCTCTCCCACATATCGCCCACAGCGGCTCACAAATTGCTTGTGTTGGCTTTTGAAATGCTTTTGCTAAACTTACCCGACAGAAAAATCAAGCCCTCAAATTGGCTTACGTTGCGTTGACAGTAACCTTGAAATGTTGACAGTAAAACTTTGATTTATTTTTTACTGTCACACCTCGCAAAGCAAGGAATTTCAAGGCTTTTCACTATTTTGAAGTCAGCCTGTTGACAGTAACTCCGCTACCATTTTTACTGTCACTACTGTCACGGTCATTATTTTATCTGTCTTTCCACTTTGTTGGTAATATACATTTTTTCTTTTGCTATATTAATATTACTTAGTATGTTATATTAAAGGTATGTCTGTGTGACACGGAGACTATCGCAAATCACTTCAATTGATCTCTTATTATTACTGGCAACAAATTTGAAAAAGTACAGGATTTTTTTATTTGGGTTTTATAAATTTTGTATGGTTGCACAAAATTGAAATTGATAATTTGTCGAGTTTTCCTATACTTGTATAGGGGAAGTAACTGATGACTTAACAACCTTATTTGAAAAAATTTTCTCAAGTCTGTATGATTACACAATAGTCAGAACTTTTATGACTTTTAGCTTTAGCATTTACACAAAGTTATGAGGTGGTAAAACGCCACCTCATGATTTTTATTTATGCGATAAGAATATATTTCCTTGTCTAAAATCCACTTGTCTGAGTTTTTGCGCATATTAAGATAAGGGTACAATCGTTAATATGATGATAACTATGTTGAAAATTGAATCTAAATGTGATATACTTAATTTTGAAATAATAAATCTTTTGACTTATTGATAGGAAGTGACAAAATGTTGCCGATTTATATGGTATTAGTTGATGATGACGATGTATCAGATTTTGAGGTACTGTATAGAGATTGTAGGAATAAAGCGTACATAATTGCTTATAAGATACTAAAAAACGAAAGTCTTGCGGAAGAATGTGTTTCAGAAGTCTTTTTTTCTGTTGCGAAGAATTTCAAAAAAGTTAACAATTTAGTTTCTTACGAACAGCATAAATATATTGTTATTAGTGTTAGGAACAGAGCTTTTAACATTCTTGCAAAAGAAGAAAAAAATACATTGAATTTGCCATACGAAGATGATATTTATTTTAACGACGATAAATATTCGGAATTTGATAAGGAAAAATGGTCTGATTTCATAAGGAAATTAAATAAAACTGATAGAGATATACTCTATCTTGTATGTGTCCAGGGAATGGACTATAAAGAAATTGCAGATTCATTTGAAATCAGTTATGCAGCAGCCAAGCAGCGATATTGGACGGCAAAGAATAATCTGAAAAGATAATTTTAAAGGAGGGAGAAATATGAACGAAAACACATTGTTTATACAAGCTTTAAAAGATGTATTTGACGAAGAATATAATGCCGATATGGAAGCAATCTTATTAAATGATGAACACGAATTCAGTGATAAGCATAATAAGAAAATGAAGAAGCTTATTAAACGGCAAAGCAGACCATATTTTAAGCTTATAAGTACGGCGGGCCGAAGAGCTGCGTGTGTTATTGTTGCAACGGTCGTACTTTCGCCTCTGCGTTAAGTGTCGATGCGGTTCGTGGTGCAGTATATGATTTTGTAATGGAGAATTTTGCAGATCATAGCGTCATAGCAACCGAAAGTGGTACGGACGATGGTTATCCAACTTCCATTGAAGAGAAATATTATATTTCAAAGTTGCCCGCCGGGTTTGAACAGACTCAATATATTGAAACAGATGATAGCGTTTCTATTTTGTATTCCAACGGCAAAAAAAGTATTTTCTTTGACCAGAATGTCAAACGAAATCATAAGGAATATATTGATAATGAGCGAACGAGTTTTACGAAGATCGAGATCGATGGTCAGGAATATTTGCTTTTTGAATCTGATACCGATGTAACGTGCATTTGGGATAATGGCAGGTATATATTAGGAATATTCAGCGATCTCGACAAAGAAACTGTTATAGATTTATGCAAGTCTACAAAGTTACAAAAATAGTCTTACTAATTTGTTCTTTTATTGTTATATAGGGTAGAGAGAACAATTTGATCTTTCTACTCTATTTTTTATGAAAGGAGAATAATAGATGAAAAAGTTATTAGCGTTACTTGTTTCTTCCGTTATGGTGTGTGGAGGCGGCATATCTGTTTGCGCTGAACCTCAGTTAAGTACTCCTGTCGAAGGTGAATTTACGGAATACTATAAATACGCTTCCAAAGTTTATAACAGTATGACTATTTCAAATAAGACTGCTTCGTGCAGAAGTACAATACTAGGCTCTTCAGATAATATAACTAAGGTGGTGGTTTCACATACACTAGAAAAGCAGAGCGGAAAATGGTGGATAGATGTTACAAGCTGGACTAAAACATTCAACACAAATACAACGGTATATTTAACGTCTAAATCATCGTTAAGCAGCGGTACATACCGCCTTAAAACAATCGCAAAGGTTTATAACGGTTCTGATTATGAGACCATAACTATTTACAGCAAAACAGCGTCCTGCTAAAATAATAGGCTGTGTACAGAAAGGACAGGTGATTCCAATGCAGTAATAAAATTTATATAATCCAAAATCAAAAAACAAAACATTGACATTCAAATATTTGGATGTTATAATATGAAACAAATGATATTTATGAAAAAGTTTGTAAAGAGAATCGCAGCTATGGGTGCTGCTGTTACGATGATGAGTTCTATGGCTATTGGGGCGAGTGCTTCTAATGGTGTTAATTGGAAGGTTTATACTCCAGCTAAGACTCTGGCAGGCTCAGGAATTACAACCGATACAAAAACGGTAAGCGGTTTAAGCACATCATCTGATTCCGCAATTGATTTTGTGTGCGGAGGTTTTACAGGAGGCTCAGGAAGCACATATGCTCGTTGCAATATTCAGTCAAACATGAAAAAATACAGTACTCAGTGTGCTGATCTTTATTACTATGGAGATTCCGGTTCGGTTCAGTTCAAAAGCGGTTGGTATGCATATTCCAATGGAGGTAAATGCAAAATAACCGTAACATTGAAAAACTATACAGGTACTAATGGTGTAACTATAACTGGAAACGCACAATAAAAACAAATTAAGGAGACATCAATGCGAAAAAATTTTCTTTGGATAATGGCGACAGCAATTATTTTTACCTCCTCTTGTGCGAAAGCACCAGAGGAGGTAAAAAAGGAAAATGATATTCTTAATAATACCGAAAAAGCAGAGTCCGCAGAGCTTGAATATCAGACTTTGGACGAAATACGAAAAACAAGCGCAGACACACTTGCAACAAATACTACTAATGTTACTGTAAACAAGCTTATTATTGGTAACGGAGATGTTATGCCGGCATACAAAGTTTTGCCTTACAATAATAATTTTGATTTGCTCAAACCCTTGGTGAAATATCTGTACAACGAAGAGTTTTCGCTTGATTCACCATACTGTGAGTATAATATAGGAGGACAAAAATATAACGAGGACGATCCTGAAAGTGATATAAATCCTCATAGTTCTATCATGTACGCAGGAGAAAGTATGGATTTTACACGTTCCCTTATATACCATGAAACGGGATATTCCTTTTACAATGCCGTTTCAGGTGATGATCCTTATCGTTTCACAGAATACTTTCCTACGGAAAAGCGTTATAGGATCAATCTTGGAGAACAGCTTGACAGCCAAAGTTATACAATGGTCGACGGAGGCGAGTGGAGTGTTATGGACTCTGCGAAGTTTGCTCAAAATTTTGTGGACGAATATTTTTCCCCTCTCGAAAAGAATATGTTTACTTATCAGATGACCGATTTCCGTGTTAAAAAGCTCGACGACAGCTTCGGATATGTAATCGAATTTCAGAGAATTGATCAGAACGGTAATCTGTATGATAACCATTATTACTATGCTAATGATGAAGACTTTAGTAAAGGCAGCACTAATAACTGGATAGCTGAAAATAATCCGTACCTGTATTCCTCGCAAATTCAGGTAACAATGAATAGTAAGGATACAATTAATTCATTTATCAAATGCAATGTACCCTATGTTGGTGATGTAATTGACAGTGGGGAGAAATTGCTGACTCTTTCGTCGGCTATAGATATTATCTCTTTAAACATGGCAGGCAAGTCATCATATTCCTTTGAAACAGTTGAACTTGAATATTATTATGTGGGACTTGACTGTCCTGACTTTACTTTGAATGGCAATTTTGATCAGGAAAATATGCTTAATAATGCAGAAATTGAGCTTAGACCGTATTGGTCATTTACTATGTCTAATTGTTATCCTGATGCGTACAACATTGACAGTATCGTTGTTAATCAAAATAGCCTTTATCTTGTGGATGCTTTAACAGGAGATTTTTATGTCTATTAATTTTCCTAGTGCTCTTTCAACAGATTTGAAAAAGTGCTTTTTAAGCGTAAAATTCTTGTTGTCGGTTATCGTGTTTCTTATATTGATTTTTTCTACGGGCTGTGTTCTGCTTGATACTGACACCCCCGACTATTCAATAGCGGAATTTATTTTTAAAACAGACAAATCATTGTGGCTTAAATATTCGTCTTACAGCTGCGTAGATATTTTTGCACAAGGATTTTCAAATCAATGGTTGGGAATATTTATTCCGTTTTTAACGGCGTTTGCTTGTGTTCCTGTTTTCTGTGATGAATACACTTCTACTTGCTGGCGTCATTATGTTTACAGAATAGGCATAAAAAAATATATCCTGTCAAAATTTCTGTGCAGTGTGATAATTTCATTTGCTTTGGTGATTATTTGCTATTTGGCCTTTGCGGCGGTCTGCTTTAGTGTATTTCCATATCCCGAAGAATATGCTGAAGGCATTTTTTATAGAGCATGGTATAATTATTACGGTATAAACAAAATTCTTAGTTCGGACAGCTACCTAATTTTCATTTTCGGAAGAATTTGTACAGCATCTATAATTGGCGCAGTTGGCGGATTATTCTGCCTTATTCTTTCGTCAATGACGATGAGTAAATATGTGTCGCTGGGGATTCCCGTGCTTGTATATTTTTTCTTTGCACAAGTTGCAAAGCCCTATAAGTTCAGTGGAAATATGTCGGACTTGAAATTTTGGTTTCTGGATAATAGTTCAAGATTTTCTTCAATGGAAACATGGTTTACAGATTACATGGGAATTCCATTATGGGCAGCATACGCATATTTTCTGACCGTGATTGCACTTTTACTTATAATATATTATTATATTATGAAAAGGAGGCTTAAGCAATGACGCTGAAAAAGAGTTTTGTAGTACTTAAAACCACATATGTACGCTGGCTGCTCAGTTCGCGTTTGCTTATATTTGCCTTCGCATATATGTTTTTCTATGTATATTTTATTGAACCGCTTATTAGTTTGTCCGATTATTTTGCAACTCCGCTTAATTCTGTCGAGCCCTTTGTTTCACTTATGAATAGCGCATATTTTCTTCCTCTTAGCGCACTTACATATCTGATTTTAATTTCGGATTATCCCAAACTTGATGATTCTGGAACATTTATACTTTTCAGAACAGGAAGATACGCATGGATATTGGGACAGATATGGTTTCTAATATGCTCGGCGATGACATTTATTTCATTTCTGCTTATATCTTCGATGCTAACTGTGATGAGCCGAAGTTTTTTAATAAATGCTTGGAGTCTTGTTTCCAAATACACACTAAAGCCAGAAAACGCAGCGCTCAGACCAGATTTTCCCTTTGCGATTATCGACAGCTCGGTAATCAATCAATCACGTCCTTTTGAAGCTGTAATGCATTCAGTTACTCTTATACTTATGTTTATGCTAAGTGTAGGTCTTATCCAGATAATTTTTGCTCTCATACGAAAAAAGATTTTTGGAATATTTGTAAACCTTAGCTTCATAGCAACAGGGTTGGTACTATGGGCAGTAGATATCAAGATAAAGTGGCTTTTCCCTATAGCAAATTCAGCGTTTGGTTGGCATTATGATGGAATGTATGACAAGACTATAATAAGTATTGCGTATTCCTATGGGTATTTTTTTATTTTGTGTGCAGCATTGATAATCTGTGCTTTTGTAATAGGAAAACACTGTTCTTTCTGTATAATAGGTGAAAATGGGTAGGAGTAAATTATGAGTATTATTGAAGTGAAAAGTATAAATCTCACCATAGGCAAAAATAATATTTTAAAGAACATAAATGTAACTTTCCAGGAGGGCAAAATACACGGACTTATCGGACGAAACGGCAGCGGAAAGACAATGCTTATGAAGTGCATATGTGGTTTTATCAAGCCCACGAGCGGTGAGATTATCGTTGACGGCAAGCAGGTGGGCAAGGACGTTGACTTCCCGAAAGATATGGGTATCATTATTGAAACACCTGGGTTTATACCTTACTATTCGGGCTACAAGAACTTAAAGCTTCTTGCGGGGCTGAACAACAAGATAGGTAAAGATGAGATAAGAAACAGCATGAAACAGGTAGGACTTGATCCCGAACTAAAGCGACACGTCCGCAAATATAGTCTAGGTATGCGGCAGCGTTTGGGACTTGCACAAGCCATTATGGAAAATCCGAAGATACTCATTCTTGACGAGCCTTTCAATGGTCTTGACAAGGACGGCGTAAAAGAAATGCGTGAGTACCTACTTTCATACAAGGAGCAGGGCAAGACTATCCTTATATGCTCACACTCGGCGGAGGATATTTCTTTGCTGTGCGATACTGTGCATGAAATGGATAAGGGCGTTATTGAGGGAGTAAGGTGACATAGACTGAGTAAGTATGGATTCGTACAAACAGATATCAGGAGCCGATATTGATAGGTTAAAATTAGGACTATTCTTTATTTTTGTTTATGCTATTCCTTCTTGCAAAGATATCCGTCATCATCATATTTCTTAGCTATATGCTGTGCAGCTTGCCAAACACCCCATTTGTCTACAGCCTTATTCCAAATTGTCATATATTACAACATGTTTTCTGAAAAAGTTTACATTTATCAACATGGAAGTTGAAATAGCCAAGCAAATCAAAAAAATCAATAAATAACGGAAATAAATAAAAATGATTTTTACATAATTTGACCGATATATAGATTAACTCGTTATAAGGTTTTGCACATCTAGTATATTTTAGATCACTGATTTTTGTGCATTTGTAACGAATTTTTATAGAAAGTTGTTTTTGTAAGTCCGAAATTTGACTATGTTTTTAACTTACTATATAATTAATTATAGAAAGAAAACAACAATTAGGTTATGGCCGCCGCTATTTTATCTTCTTCGACTATAATGCCTTCATTAGCTTTAGAAGAAGCGTATTACTTCCAATATTATCAGCAAGAAACATTATGATCTTTCTCAGAAGTATAGGATCTGAAACAACCTTTTTCTAAAATATCACGTATGACTACAGTTGAATATATTTTGTCAAGCAAGACAAGTGTCTTTTCCTGATCAAGCCCTACATCAGAAATACCGGGCATTCCTCTAAAGCGCAAATATGCTTCAAATACTTCATTTAGGTCGTATAAGACCCCATTTTTATCACGAAACTGCTTCTTTTTTTGCCTAATACACCTGCGATCTCTTCCAATCGCAAATCATGAAAATAGATAAATTCAGAAAATGACAAAGGGAGCATTTTTATTTCTACATATCTTCCTGCTAAATAGGTAGCATATTCAGAGAAAAGCAAATAAGCATTAGATCCTGTTATATATATGTTACAATTTAATTCAACCCTAAACGAGTTCACAGCATCTTCCCATTGAGGCACACGTTGAATCTCATCAAAAAAAAAGATACATCCTTTGATTTGGATCTGGTAAAATTCTCTCTTTGACATATTTATAAAATGAGTCACCAGTCATTTTGCCAAATTCGTATTTTTCAAAGTCCATTTCAATTATTTGTTCATCTTTTATTCCGCTATTTCTTAAATGTTCTGCCATAAGTTTTATATGATAATGATACATTTAAGCTATATTTTGCCGATAGCGGTTTATTGGTAGCGATGCTTGATGATGAAGCGCAAGATGATCTTCGAGCAAATAAAAACCTTGGAGTATACAAAGGAGCATTGCACGAGAATATTGTTGGAGAAGCATTTGTTAAAGTCGGGTGCGATCTTTTTTATTACAAACGGAAGGGCTCGACCCTAGAGCAAGACTTTTTTCTGCGCACTTCTAACGATCTTGTCCCCATTGAAGTAAAATCTCAAAATGGAAAATAAAATCAATGAAAACACTTATAACCTCTGATAGGTATGAAGATATAAGTTTTGGTATAAAATTAAACAATGGAAATATAGGGCGTGATAGCGATGTATATACCTTTCCATATTTCTGTTCTTTTCTCGTTAAGTCTTTTCTTAAACAAACATTTTGATTTATCACAAACAAAGTATCGACATTTTATGCGAAATGTGATATTCTTATATTATTTCCATTGTTAATATTGCACTTCGACAAATGTTGTCGAAACGAGCAGTCATTCTGATTATCCCAAAAGAATGTCTGCTTTGTTTTTTGCAATGAGATTGATTTTGGGTATAATGGGCATACTATAATCAATAATATTGAAACTATATGGGCGTAAAAACAAAATATTTGTTTTTACGCTTGACTTTTTTTATCGATTGTATTATAATAATATTGAAAGGAGCTGATAATCGGTGATTAAGGTTTTAAAAATATCTGCCGAAGGTCTTCCACTATACGATGGAAAATGTGAAATCAACTTTATCAACACACAAAGAACGACCTCAAATGATACCGAAGGAATGTTTAAGCTTTCTTCCTCAAACGCCAACAGGCTGTATACAAATAATATAGAAAGTTTTTTTGGAATCAATGCTTCCGGAAAGACCACGATTTTAAGGCTTATTTCTTTTGTTTTTTCTGTTTTAAACAACGAGCAAATAAATAATATAAAATACTGTGGAATACTTGGGGAAGGCAACGAGCAGAATGAGATCGTTTTTGATATTGTATTTGTAAACTGCAATACTGTAAATCTGCTGCACACAGTTATTAAATATGCAGATGAACACTATATAATAACTGAGGAATATATTAAGTCTAGAAAGTTGCTCGCATCTGACAACAAAACAAGCATCTTTGACTTTTCTTCGGCAACAACGATAATGAAAAGGAAAGATGATGAACAATACCTAGTAGACGATATGAGCATTATCGTGGGATACAAAAAAGCAGAAAAAACAACGATCGTATTTACTGATATGCTTGAAATCACAAATATAAACAGGCTCAAACTCTTAAAAGAATATCCTCTAAGCGTTCTATCCTATTTTGATTCCAAGATAGAATATATAAACACTAGGGAGATCAACGGAAAAACGGTTATATATCTTAAGTTCCGAGGAGAAAAAGAGAAAATTCTATATGATCTTGCGGAACTCAATACCTATTTATCTTCAGGAACAATAAAAGGAATAAATGTCTTTGGAAGAGCCATATCTCTTTTTGAAAATGGTGGATATCTTATAATCGATGACCTAGAGAATCACTTCAATCATGAGATCGTATCAACGCTGATAAGATTTTTCACGGACAAAAGAGTAAATCCGCATGGGGCAACCCTTATTTTCTCTACACATTACTCTGAACTCCTTGAACACATAAAAAGAAATGACTGCATTTATATTGTGGAAAACAAAGATAAAATCACAATAACTCCATTAAATGAACGAATACAGAGAAATGATGAAAATAAAGTGCAATCGTTTAAAAGTGGGCTCATAGGCAATACTGCTCCTTCATATGAAGCATATATCCAGCTCAAAAAAAGCATCATAAACAAGGTGGAGACAAAGCCATGACAGAAGAAGTATATATAGCCTGCATCTGTGAAGGAGCTGCAGAAGAAGCTATAATTAATATTTTACTTGATAATGATAAACTTATATTTTCAAGAAAAGCTTATATCTGCGATATATGATGTTCCGTCAACGTCTATTACGTTGTTAACGTGGTTCTGAGCACCAAAGCTATCGCTGTTAGCACTTGTTCTAACGTGGCATCTTATTCCTGCTGCTTCACATAAGTTGTATACGTTGAGTGCTGCTGTAACGCAGTTCTCAGTTGTGCCGTCCATTTTGGAAGCATAACTCAGAATGCTTTTTGTCTTGGTCAGCGTATCCTGATCTTTTATCTGTTCAATATATGCATTAGCTGCGTCGTCCAGATATTCGCTGTTTGATGCAAATATGGCAAACGTATTATTTGAAGTTATAATAAGAGAGGCAATAATGCCTGCTACTATCTTTTAACAGATTGGCAAACTCAAAACAGAATACAAATATATTGAGCCCCAACAATATATTTTTTCATATATAGACTAACCCTTCTGATGTTGTTCACACAGAAGGGCTTTTTCTTATAACCATATCTATAGGTACGGTTATAACTCGGATACCTATTTGCTGATATACTTAGAGAAAAGCGGCACCCTCTTTTCAGAGGATGCCGCTTCTTATCTTATTTTTCGTTCCAATACATTTTTAGATAGTTTTTCAGTTTCGCTACTAAAAAAGCTACACTAAGCAAGATATTTTTTAGTGTGTTCTGTCTGCTCAAAAACGAGCTTGCCATTCTTTTCACGACGTATCAGCAAAACCAACGGACACGGAGTATCATCAAGAAGTCCATTTGAACCTTTGCTTGGATCACGGTAAGACAACGCCACCGTATTCTTATTCCAGGATTGTGACAACTTTTCAGCCGTATCAAAGTTAAGACCCTGCTGCCTACAATAATCTTTAATTTCGTTTCTCCATTCATCAAAAAGCTTGCACATAATATCACTCCTTTGAGGAATTACCACGAATTATGAGTCTATCCTTGCCCTTTGTGAACAATGCAAACTCATCTCCTGTGTGAGCAGTCAACGCCGAAAGATCAGCCATATTAACGCTTTTCTTATCGACTATTACTTTGCTGTCAAACTCAGAAAGCTTTTCGAGTAGATCCTTCTGGCGATTATTAAGTTCAACACCAAAAGTAAGAACAGCGTTTGGATTGCCCTTACCTGTATGTTTCTGCTCAATAGGCAATTCAATAGGTTTTTCTATTGAATTTATCATTATATTTTCCACTACCTTTCTATCATTATACCTCTTTTCAAAGGATTCTGTCAAGTCTATTTTTCCTCTGTTGCTGACCTCAACAAAAGAAAAAGGTCAACAAAAAAGAGAGCATCTTATATTTAAGACACTCTCTATACTGAAGACATATTAACTTGTACTTATATTATATCGCATAGCCGAATGACGCAGTATAATAAAACTTGACAAGTTACAATCAAAAGCCCATAAAAAAGTCCCTCGGCTCACCACCGAGGGAATTTCATTTATGTCAGAAAGATTACTTTGTCATTGCTGCAACTTCGTCAGCGAAGTTCTCTTCCTTCTTCTCTACGCCTTCGCCTCTCTCGAAACGAACGTACTCAACAACGTCGATCTTGCCGCCAAGCTTCTTAGCTACAGACTCAACGTACTTGCCAACAGATACCTTATCATCCTTAACGAATGCCTGCTCAAGGAGGCAGTTCTCAGAATAGTATTTGCCGATCTTACCGTCAATGATCTTGTGCTTAACCTGCTCAGGCTTGTTAGCCATCTTAGGATCCTCAGCCATCTGAGCCAGCATGATCTCTCTCTCCTTGTCAAGAGCGTCAGCAGGAACAGCCTCTCTGTTCAGGTATGCAGGATTCATAGCTGCAACCTGAAGTGCACAATCCTTACCAACAGCCAAAAGTTCTGCATTGTCAGCTGCAATGTCAGAATCAAGCTTTACAATTACGCCAATGCTGCCTGCACCGTGAACGTAAGGAACAAGAATGCCTTCCATTCTCTTGAATCTTCTGATTACCATGTTCTCTCTGATCTTGATGAACAGATCCTGAAGTGTCTCTTCAACTGTCTTGTCACCACCGCTGATCTTTGTTGCCTTAAGTGCGTCAACGTCAGCAGGGTTTGTCTCGATTACTGTATCAGCAACTGCTGCAACGAAAGCCTTGAACTCATCATTGTTAGCAGCAAAGTCTGTTTCGATGTTTACTTCAAGAACGCAGCCTACGTTGCCCTTAACTACAGCTGTGCAGATACCCTCTGCTGCAACTCTGCCGCTCTTCTTAGCCTGTGTAGCAAGTCCCTTTTCACGGAGAAGTGTTACTGCCTTTTCCATATCACCGTCAGCTTCTACAAGAGCCTTCTTGCAGTCCATCATGCCAACGCCTGTTGCTGTCATAAGTTCTTTGATCTCTGCTACGGATACCTTACCCATTATTATTCCTCCTAGTGTTTTATATCGAAATAGGCAGACAAATATATTATAAATGCCTGCCTGAAATTTCAGCTCTTATTCAGCAGCCTCGTCAGCTTCTTCCACCTTGTCTGCCTCTTCAGCGGACTCAGCGTCCTCACCCTGTCTGCCTTCGATTATAGCGTTAGCCATGCAACCAGCGATAAGCTTAACTGCTCTGATAGCGTCATCGTTACCTGGGATAACATAATCAACATCGTCAGGATCGCAGTTTGTGTCAACGATAGCTACTACAGGTATGCCAAGCTTCTTAGCCTCTGCTACAGCGATCTTTTCCTTTCTTGGGTCAACAACGAAAAGTGCGCCCGGAAGCTTCTTCATGTTCTTGATACCGCCCATGAACTTTTCAAGCTTTTCTATCTCAAGCTTCAGCTTAACAACTTCCTTCTTAGGGAGAAGGTCGAATGTGCCGTCCTCTTCCATTGTGTGGAGCTGCTCAAGTCTCTTGATTCTCTGCTGGATCGTCTTGTAGTTTGTCATCATACCGCCGAGCCATCTTGCATTTACATAATGTGCATTAGCTCTCAGTGCCTCTTCCTTGATAGAATCTCCAGCCTGCTTCTTTGTACCTACGAAAAGTACCTCTTCGCCATTAGCTGAGATGTCACGGATAAACATATAAGCTTCTTCAAGCTTCTTAACGGTCTTCTGAAGATCGATGATGTAAATTCCGTTTCTTTCTGTGAAAATGTATGGAGCCATTTTAGGGTTCCATCTTCTTGTCTGGTGACCAAAGTGTACACCAGCTTCAAGAAGCTGCTTCATTGATACTACTCCCATTGTAGTAACCTCCTGTTTGGTTTTAGATTTCTGCTTATGCAGATGTTTTTATCCTCCGGACGGCTTTACTTGCTTTCACCTGTCTTACGGCAGGACCAACGGCAAAAACCTGTCCGTGCGAATTGCTTTAATATTATATCATATTTTCTATTTCATTTCAAGAGCTTTCGGCAATTTATTTTAACAAATTTTCGATTTTTACAGTTCTGCTCTTTGTGCATACTGCACTATCGCTGAATTTTACAAGTATGGTATCTTCGCCGATAAGCTCGATATCCGAGCATTTTATGATAATATCCTCATCTCTGCCCATGATACCGAAAGCCCTTGGTTTGCCATAGACGATCAGTGAAACTATATTCGCTCCCTGAGTATCCATTTCTATATCATCAACATAGCCTATTTTCAGTCCTGTTCGCATATTGACGACCTCTTTATTTCGCAAGCTTGAAAAACTACATATCATGAAACATTCCCCTTTCAAAAAAAGTGCATACCCTTTATAATAGGTATGCACTTTGGGGATCGTCCTATGTATGATCGTTTTTGTTTTTGTAATACATCTCCAACTGATCGTTATACAAATGCTTTATATATAAAGCTATGGTGTTTATGTACATTGCATTTGTAGGCTTTGTTCCGTTAGCAAGGCAACTTTCAAAAAGCATTTGCTTATCCACAGGCTTCATTTTTTCCCAGCCCGAAACTATAGCGCTTCTTGTTGAGCGTTCAATAGCTGCAGTATTTTTTCCGTACTGTTTTTCAATGTCCTTATAAAGTTCGCCTATTTGTACTTTATTACCGTTATATTTGAATATAATAAGGAATATCATGTAGTAGATATGGTCATATCCTGAATGCTTGCGGTTTATGCCCGTTGATGTTATGATCCTATGTATCTCCTTTGAAATATTCTGTTTAAGAATATCAGGATCGACAGGTATCCTTTTTAGCTTGTCAAGCATATAGTGGCATACGTTCTTAGCGTTGTATGGCATAAGTATGTGCAGAATATCATCATAATCGAGAAGAATACGGATCGTTTCTGTGTCATCATAAGTGTAGATGTTGTATATTATGGGATGAATGTCATCTTCGTGAAGTATCTCACGAAAATGCAGAAGCTTTTTATATCCCAGCTTACAGCAGTCAATAACGATAACGTCAGGAGTATATTTTACTGCACCTATCTCAAGCTCTATTTCAGTATCACCGCATATATGGACCTTTGTACCCTTGCGTTTCAGTTCCTCGGTCAACAGTTTATGCTGGCCGTCATATGACTCGGAAATAAGGACCGAATATTCAGTCAGCATACACTTCAACTCCCTTATGACGATTTAACATAATAATACCTACATATATTATATCAAATTTTTTGACTGCAAGCAACTTTAACGGCACATTATTAATCGAATTGTTTCAAAAATGTGACTGTAATGTAATTGTATATATCAAAAATATTCATAAACGTCGATTTAACGTATTGCGACAGACGTTAGATACTTTTCTTGATGTGTTCCAATGCACCTTTTTCAAGCCGTGATACCTGTGCCTGAGAGATGCCAATATTTTTTGCTACTTCCACCTGAGTTTGTCCTTTGAAGAAACGCAGGAAAAGTATATTACGTTCACGAGGCTGAAGCTCGCTCATGGCTTGCTTCAATGAAAGCTCTTCAAGCCAGCTTTTATCGTCACAGGAGTCGCTCACCTGATCCAATACATAAAGAGCGTCGCCGTTGTCAGAATACACAGGCTCATAGAGTGAGACCGGGTCGGTTATGGCTTCAAGGGCAATGACCACCTGACTAGGCTTTTCGGTGATAGTGTCTGCTATCTGCTCAACAGTAGGCTCTTTCTGGTTTTCGCATATGAGCTGTTCTTTCGCCTGCATTGCTTTATAAGCAAGGTCACGGAGAGAACGGCTCACCCTCATGGGTTGAAAATCTCGAAGAAATCTTCTAAGCTCTCCTGCTATCATAGGCACAGCGTAGGTAGAAAACTTCACATCAAGAGAGGTATCGAAATTATCTATCGCCTTGATAAGCCCCACAACACCCACTTGAAAAAGGTCGTCAGGGGAGTCGCTTCGGCTCACAAACTTCTGCAAAACGCTCAGCACGAGCCTGAGATTGCCGTTTATAAGCTCCTCACGGGCTTTCTTGTCACCTGAATGGGCTTTTTTCAAAAGCTCCAGCTTTTCCGACTCTTTCAGCGTTTTAAGCTCATTGGTATTCACTCCGCTTATCTCAACTTTATTGTACTGCATCGCACGCTCCTGTTAAAAAGCAGCATTTTATGCTGCCGTGATAATATAATTATTACCTTTCGATCAGGAACTATACAGATATTTTTCAGGAAAATCTGACCATAAAAAAATGCAGAGCCGTGTGACTCTGCATTAGTTCTATTCTTTTCTGTCGCTCTTGCGCTGATAGTAGACCGCTAGTATCGCTGTTATTATGGCTGATATGCAAAATGCCAGCAGAAGCTTGTTGGATATTTTTCTGTTTATGAAATTCATTGTAGGGTTAAGTATATCCAATATCCAGAATACAATGAACATTCCCGCAAGTATTATCGTGATATGTGGGAGAATTTTGCTTAGTCTTTTCATTTTTATCCTCCTATATAGATAATGTCGCTGAGGTCACGTCCACCGCCGTCAGGAGCGTTCACAATGCTGTTGTTGAAGTACATCATAGCGGACTTTCCACCGTCAAGATTGAACGCAGACATACAGCCCTCATCGCTCATGATAGCCGCAAGCTCGCTGAGAGTTGCGCCCTTTGAGTAGCCTTCGTTTCTGCCGTCAACTGTCACGAAAATATAGTGGCCTGCCGACACACAGCCGATAGCTGAACGTGGATTTGCACTGTTAAGATATTTTGTTGTGTTGAACGTTTCAAGAACGTTGCCACTTCCGTCAAGAAGTGCAGGACCAAAGTTCCAAGCCTGCCATGCACCTTTTGCTATAACAGCGTCGCTGTCATATTCAGACGGGGAGTAGGTCTGCATTGTGCCGTCTGTGAACAGCACGCACACGTCTGCGTCGTTGACATCATCACGGTATTTTATACCGTTTCTTATAACGATACTGCGTTCTGAATTACCATAGAAATCACCGTTTATGGCGAAAAGAGCGTTGTTTTCTACCGCCATACTGAATACTGAATCCTTGATGTTCTTACCGAATTCTCCGTCTGCAAAGGCGGCTTTTATCTCGCTTGCGCTTGTGACATAAACATCGGCCACAAAATAGGTTATCTTGTTGCTGCCCTCGCCGATAGATTTTTTGTATACTGTCACCTGAGCATTGTCAGTTGAAGCCGAGCCAAGCTCCTCAGAGGTTATGGCACCGTTTGTTATACTGCTTATAGCGTTTTGGTCTGAACGATAGTCGGCAGTGTCCTGATTGCCCCAGTTCCTGCGGTTCGTCTGCTCAGTACGCAGGGTAGTGGTAGCAGTTTCAGTTTGCGGAGCGGTGGTAACTGCAGGCTCGCTATCGTCCTGCGCAGTGCTTTTTTCCTGCGAGTTGTCAGCCGCATTTGGCAGGGTGAAGCTACCCTCTGCGGAGCTGTCAACTGTTGCGATCACTTCTCCCTTTACTCCTGAGCTTTGCGGCATAACGTAGTCAAAAAGCATGAACACGCCTATCGCTGCCGCTGTAAGCACAATGTCTGTTATCACCATTGCCCAGACAGGCATTGGCTTTTTTGTCTTATTCGTCAATTTTTCTTTCCCTCTTTCTGAAAACGAAACTTTTTTGCGCCGCCCAGCTTATAAAGAAAAGCAGCACTTCTATAAGTATTTTGCTGATATATTTGTTGTGTATGAGATATTTCACACATAGCTCTAGCATTATTGTGTTTGCAGCTAGTATTAATGCGGCAAGCAGAAAGTATTTTACGGCTGTCTTTGCAATGCCTTCCTTATTTTTAAAGACGAATTTTTTGTTCATCGAAAAGTTGAAAATGGAGCTTATCACTCTTGCACATATGTTAGAAAACGCTACGCTCCCGCTTATCATTGCGAAAATGCTGTAGAAAATATAGTCCACGCAGAAGCTAAGAAGTGATGAGCAGGAGAATTTCAGTATATCCTTGTATATCCTCCATGAGTCTTTGATAGGATTAAAATGTGATGACTCGTTTTTGCCAAGGTAAACTGTTTCGATAGGCACTTCATAGAATCTTATGCCTTCTCTTGCACATTCAAGTAGCATATTCATCTCAAACTCATATCTGTCACCGTTTACCGACAGCATAAAAGGTATGAGCTTTGAGGAAAAGCCACGCAAGCCCGTCTGCGTGTCGCTTACCTTTACTCCTGCGGCAAATGAGAAAACGAATTTTGTGATGTTGTTGCCGAATTTGCTTCGCAGTGGTATCTTTCCCGAAAATCTGCGACAACCCATAATAAGCTTGTCAGGGGAGCTTTTCAGGGCTTCCGAAACCCTTATTATATCCTCCACCTTGTGCTGTCCGTCTGCGTCTGCAATGACGATGCCCACAGTGTCGGCTTCATGTTCTTTTATGTATTCAAGTGCGGTTTTTATGCCACGCCCCTTGCCTTTGTTTACCTCATGGGTGAGAACTATGGCTTTTTTTGCGGCTTCGGCAAAAATCGGCAGCTTATCCTTGCTACTGCCGTCATTAATGACAATTATATGAAAATCGGTCAATGAAGATATATCGTCAATAACAGCCAGCATTTTTTCATCAGGCTCATAAGCGGGTATCACCGCATAAAATCTATCTATCGCCAAGATATCTTCTCCTTTCATTTATCGTATGGTCTAAGTATATCACATATGCTTTAAAAATACAATAAAACTTCTGAAGAATTTATACATAGTTTATCTGTCGAAATTTTGCGAAAATGAAATTGTGTCAGTATTATTGACAAAATAATAAAAATGTCGTATAATAGAAGAAACAATAAAAAATGTACAAATTAATTCAGCAAACGGAGGATTTGATTTCATGGAATATAGAGTTCTTGAAACACGTTCAGCCGATATTCTCACTAAGTACTACAGTAACGAGATAGACAGCTTTCTTAATGCCTGCCATGAAGACATTCTGTGGATAGGTCCCGCTGAGAAGCACGTGATACGCACCAGAAAGGAGCTTGTTGATGCTTTTTCGCAAGAAGAACACAAGCTTGAATTTGTGCTCAGCGACCTAAAGGTGTTTTCCATAGGTCTTACGGAATGTTCCTGCGAGGTCATAATGTTTTTCATTTTGGATACGATTTGGCCTGACAGCAGTGTTGGAAGAGCAGATCAAAGGATGCAGTTTACATGGGTGAGCGAGAACGGCGAGGAAAAAATAAAGCTTTGTCACATTTCTAATGCCATTAAATATGATGAACGTGACAGGATATATCCTGTACATTATGAAGAAATATACAAGAAAAATGTCTGTTCAGGTGAAAGGCGTACAAAGAGAGTGATAGTAAATGGAGTAGACAGGTCGCTTGTTTTTCTGGATAGGTCATGGATAGCTTATGTGGAAAGCAGTGGCAGTCACTGCGTCATATATACCATTGACGGCTCATTTGAATCAGTGCAGAGCCTTAAGGTGTTTGAAAGACGATATAGGGATATGTTTGTGCGCTGTCATGAAAATTATCTTGTAAATCCAGAATATGTGAGCCGTATAAGCCGTTACAGAATAGAGCTTACATATGGCAAGGTGATCCCTATTTCTGAGAAGAATTACACTGCTGTGAAAACAAAATTATCCCATATAACATAAAAACTGGTGAACATTTTGCGTGTTCGCCAGTTTTTTAGTCAGCATATTTTTTCTAAATTTCGTCGTATGGATTTTATTATCCGCTTTTCGAGTCTAGATATGTATGATTGGGATATACCGACTTCATCAGCGACCTGCTTCTGGGTCATTTCTTTTTTGCCTGAAAGCCCGAATCGCATTTTCATTATCTGCTTTTCACGAGGGCAGAGCTTTTCGATCTCCTCCAGAAGAAGCTGTTTCTCAACTTCGCTTTCTATGCCCTTGTTCACGGTGTCGTCATCGGTGCCAAGAATATCGGATAAAAGCAGTTCGTTGCCGTCCCAGTCAACATTCAGCGGTTCGTCTATGGATATTTCATTTTTATACTGATTTGATTTTCTCAGAAACATAAGTATCTCGTTTTCTATGCACCGTGAAGCATAGGTCGCGAGCTTGATGTTTTTATCAGGACAGAAGGTGTTCACCGCCTTGATAAGCCCTATAGAGCCTATTGAGATAAGATCCTCTATACCTGTGCCTGTTGACTCAAACTTCTTTGCTATATATACCACAAGCCTGAGATTATGCACTATAAGCAGTTCTCGGGCTTTTTTCGGGTCTGTTTCAAGAAGCTCAAAGGCTTTTTTCTCTTCCTCTTTGTTTAGGGGCGGCGGTAACGAATCTGCACCGTTTAGGTAATCTATAGTTTCGGGGTCGTCTGAAAACAAACGGCTCAAAAATCTGTTCAGCCCTAGAGCGAGTGTTTTAAGTGTGGTCATTTGTATTCCTCCTGTATTATCCCAGCAATGCGGGGTTGAATATAGCCCGTGACTTTCCGTTCAGCGAGGGCTTTATGCCCACATAGCACCTGACGTTGTGTACACGGTCTTTATCGTCGATTATCTTTACGCTCCCTGCGGCGGTTATGTGGATAATTCCCTCGCCGCTGACAGTAGAGCAGGGGATAATCCTGAAACCGCTTAGAGGGTCAGGCTCGTCACGGTCAAGGTCATAGTGATAGAAAAGCCTGTCACAGCAGAAAACCACCACTGGCGTGCCTGTGAAGCTGTCGCAAAGCCTGTTCCCACTGTCGCATATGGCAGGGACTTTCACTATACAGCCACCATTTTCGTATATGGCTTCGTATTTTGCGACCCTGTTGAAACACCTGCGTGTGATGTTCTCATAAAGACAGAGCAGACCATATGCTATACCGCAGGCAAGGGCAAGCTTAAATAGAGAGATGTCAAAATACACAGTGAGATTTCTGAAAAAAATCACCTTGCTCCCTGATATCTGCCAAAGGGTCACCACTATACCCGTGAAAACTGCGTCCACTGCACAGTATATGATAAAGTATCGAAGTAGTTGCCAAGGGTCTTTACACCCAAAGGCTATAAGCACTGTGAATACCGCACTGACAAGCTTTATCACCACAATAAGAACTGCAGTGAAATATCCTCTGCTGTCTATAGCCATAACAAGCGACGAAAGTCCTCCCACCGAGCAAGCTGTCAACAGTCGCAGCGGACTTATGACCTTGTGACATATCCTGCCTGCCGCTTCCAGCATGATAAGCGTCATAATGGCGTTTGTCACAAGGAGTATATCTATGTAAATATTCATGACGTTCCTCCCTTTGATATTATGATAGCACTGCTTGGATGGAAAAATTGTCGCAATGGGGACAAAAAAAGATCCGCCCTCCCGAAATGGGAAAGCGGATATGCTTATTTGATATTAAATTAGTCAGCAAAGAAAACTGAGAAAGCCTTGTATGCCATATAAGTGTCTATCTTCGAGGTTATCTCAAATGGTGCGTGCATTGAAAGCACCGGTACGCCAACGTCGATAACGTTCATGTCAAGGTTTGCGATATACTGTGCGACAGTTCCTCCACCGCCGCCGTCGACCTTGCCAAGCTCGCCTGTCTGCCAAACGATGTTGTGTTCGTCAAAGAGCTTTCTTACTCTGCCCACAAACTCAGCAGAAGCATCGGAAGTGCCTGACTTGCCTCTTGCGCCTGTGAACTTTGTGGCAACAACGCCGTAGTTTATCTGTGATGAGTTTCTTATCTCGAACGGCTCTGAGAATGTTGGGTCATATGCCGCATTTACGTCTGCTGAAAGGCACTCGGAAGCAGAGATAACGTTTCTGCCCTCAAGTCCGTACACCTTTGCAAGGTCAGCAATGAAGTATGGCAGATATGAGCTGTTAAGTCCTGTGTTGCCGTCACTTCCTGTTTCTTCCTTGTCTGTGAGTATGGTCATGCAGGTCTTTTTAGGGTCTTTGCATTTGAGGATAGCCTGCAAAGCTGTGTATGCACAAACTCTGTCGTCCTGACCATAAGAGCCTACCATGCTTCTGTCAAAGCCAACGTCCTGTGCCTTGAATGCAGGAACAGCTTCAAGCTCTGCAGAAACGAAATCGTCCTCTACGATGCCGTATTTCTCGTTAAGGATAGCCATTATGTTGAGTTTTACCTTGTTTGAAACAGCGTCATCTCTGAATGGTCTTGAACCTATGAGCAGATTAAGCTCCTCGCCCTTGATGAGCTGTGGAGCAGGTCTTTTCATCTGAGCGTCTGCAAGGTGCGGCAGGATATCAGTTACGCAGAAAACAGGGTCGTCCTTGTCCTCGCCGATATTTACTGTAACGCTCTCGCCGTCAGCCTTTATAACAACGCCATGAAGTGACATTGGAACAGTTGTCCACTGATATTTTTTAATGCCGCCGTAATAGTGTGTCTTGAACAGGCAAAGCTCTTTGTCCTCGTAAAGTGGGTTCTGTTTAAGGTCAAGACGTGGTGAGTCGATATGAGCGGCAGCAAGTCTGATACCCTTGTCAAGACCGTCCTTGCCCATAACTGTAAGTATGATAGCCTTTCCTCTGTTTACAAAATAGAACTTGTCGCCTGCATCATACTTCTTGCCCTTTTCATAAGGCTTGAAGCCTGCTTTTTCAGCCTGAGCCACTGCCTCGATAACAGCCTCACGCTCTGTCTTTGCAGTGTTCAGAAAGCTTTTATAGCCCTCGCAGAACTTGTCTGCCTTTTTGATTTTTTCTTCGCTAAGGCGAAGTCCACCGTTTTTCTTATCCGAAAGAAGCTTTTCTGCAAGCTTTTCGCCCTCGGACTTTTCTTTCTTCTTGTTATCCATTGTAAAGTCCTCCTTTTAATGTATTCTTATTGAAACTGCGTTACAATAGGCGGACACTGTTCGCCCCTGCGCATGGTTTTTCTTAACTGTTTTCTGTAATATCCCCATGACTGCTGAGTATGTCCTTATAATTGTCATAGGCTTTGCGTATCTTGCGCACATAGTTTGAAGTCTGGTCATTTTCGTCAGGTATGTCGCTGACTTTGAAATTGTCAGGGTCAACAGTGCCGTTTTCTATCCAACTGTCAACAAGATTCATTCCGCAGTGATATGCCGCCGCTGTCAGCTCTACAGAGCCGTCATACTTTTCCATAAGATAGCTGAGATAGTATGTGCCATATTGGATATTAAGTTCAGGGTCGAACATATCGTCATAGGTGTTGTCACGCTGATCGTCAAGACGATATTTTATCCAATCGTATGCGTCCTCCATAAGCTGCATAAGACCTCTGGCACCCACTGATGAAACAGCGTCCTTATTAAAGCCGCTTTCCACTTTTATTACAGAGAACACAAGCACAGGGTCGCACTTGTACTTGGTGCTGTATCTTATTACATACTCCTCATAATCTGTAGGATATGAAAAAGAGTTCGGAATATCCTTTGCCTTGTTGATTATCTGCTCGTGATAAAGATATGTGAGCCAGCCTATACCGCACAGCAGAAGTATGACTGCTATGAGTACGGGACCTTTTTTTATGTGCTTTTTCTTTTTACGCCTGCTGTTTTTTCCATTAGCCGCCATTATATCTTTCCTTTATTGTTTCTATGACCTCACAGGTCTTTTGGAATGTGTCATTCACAGAGCCGTTGTTCTCAATGACGAAATCGCTGTGAGCCTTGAAAAATTCCATAGTATGCTGAGAAGAAAAACGCTTTTTTGCAAGCTCCGCTGAAATGCCGTCCCTTTTGGTTATCCTTTCAAGCCTTATGCCAAAGTCTGCCACAACGCTTACGATAACACTGCAAAGCTTATCCGCACCTGCTTCAAAAAGGGTCGGTGCGTCAAGAAGAACAAACTCGCTCTCTGTAGCGTTTATCTTTTCGTCAATAAGCTTGTTTATAAAAGGGTATATGGTATCATTGAGCATTTGAAGCTTATTCTTATCTGAAAAAACTATCTCCCCGAGCTTCTGTCTGTCAAGAGAATAGTTCTCGTCAAAGCAGCTTGGGAAAAGCTTTGCAAGCTCTTTACAGCATTCGTTCCCTGCCTGTGTGACTTCTCTTGCGACTATATCGCAGTTTATTATCTCAAAGCCATTTTCTCTGAAAGCGTCCGATATAGTTGTCTTGCCTGCACCGCTTTGACCTGTAAGCCCTACTACTGTTTTTTTCACAGTTTCACCACCTGAAAGCCTGCGGCTCTTAAAAGTCGGTTATACACTGCAAGCCCCACACCGTCTTTGTTAGGACAGCGTGCATAGACTTTCTTTGCACCTATATCGTCAAGCTCTCTGAGAACGTCAAAAAGCTCTTTTGCCTGTTCCTCGTCATTTGCGCCATAGCAGATATGGGGTATATCAAGCCCATCACAATCGTTGTCAGTGAACACCATAAGAGTGGTGTCATTGTCAGCGTGAGTTTTCACATATTCTCTGAAAGCTTCAAGACTGCTGTCAATGATAGTCACATCAGCCTTTGGGGCATAGTGCTTGTATTTCATACCAGGGGAGCGAACTTTTACGTTCTCACCCAGCTTTTCCAAAACGCCCTTGTCGATAAGAACGTTCGGGGTGATCTCCATAAGATCCTCGGCTGAGATAAATCCCGGTCTGAGAAGTCTTATTACGTCATCGCCCTCAAAGCTTATTACAGTTGATTCAACGCCCACTCCGCAAGCTCCGCCGTCTATTATGGCGGGTATCCTGTCGTGCATATCGTTAAGGACGTGCTGTGCTGTTGTAGGCGACGGGCTTCCTGAAAGGTTTGCCGACGGTGCGGCGATAGGGAAGCCGCAGGCTGAGATAAGCGCTCTTGCCACCTTATGTGACGGCATTCTTATGCCCACTGTGTCAAGTCCTCCGCTCGTTACCATTGGTATTTTTTCAGACTTTGGCATTATCATGGTTAGAGGTCCTGCCCAAAATTTTTCTGCACACTTTACAGCAAGGGGCGGTATCTTATCCACAAGTCCCTCGAGCTGAGAAATGTCAGATATATGCACTATTAGAGGATTGTCGGCAGGTCTGCCCTTTGCGGCGAATATTTTTCTTACAGCCCCTTCATCAAAAGCGTTTGCCGCAAGACCATATACAGTTTCCGTCGGCATACCAACGACTTCACCCTGTGAAAGCAGCTTTGCGGCATATGCTATGCTGTCCTCGTCAGTGCCAAGTATTTTTGTGTCAAACATTTTTATTCTTCTTCCTGACTTGCAAGCTTGGCAGCCTGATCGGCTGTTGCAAGTGCGTCGATTATTTCATCAAGTGCGCCATTAAGCACCTGTTCAAGTCTGTAGATAGTAAGACCGATTCTGTGGTCGGAAATTCTTCCCTCAGGATAGTTGTAAGTTCTTATTCTTTCGGAACGGTCACCTGTTCCCACCTGTGAACGTCTGTTGTCTGCGATCTCCTTGTTCTGTGCCTGAACTTTCTGATCAAGAAGTCTTGAACGGAGAACTTTCAGAGCCTTTTCCTTGTTCTTGAACTGTGAACGCTCGTCCTGACACTCAACTACCATGCCTGTAGGCAGGTGAGTTATTCTGATAGCGGAAGATGTCTTGTTGATGTGCTGTCCGCCTGCTCCTGATGAACGGAACACGTCTATTTTCAGATCTTTTTCTTCGTTAAGGTCAAGCTCCACCTCATCAGCCTCTGGAAGCACGGCAACTGTAACAGTAGATGTGTGGACTCTGCCCTGTGACTCAGTTTCAGGTACACGCTGAACTCTGTGTACTCCGCTTTCGTATTTAAGTCTTGAATAAGCTCCCTCGCCTGAAACGCTGAATGTTATTTCCTTATAGCCGCCAAGCTCTGTTTCGTTGGCGTTCATGACTTCTATGGTCCAGCCTTTTGAAGCGGCATACATTGAATACATTCTATAAAGAGAGCCTGCGAACAGTGCAGCTTCCTCGCCTCCTGCTCCGCCTCTTATCTCTATGATAACGTTACGCTCATCGTTAGGGTCTTTCGGCAGCAGGAGAAGCTTAAGCTCTTCCTCAAGCTTAGCCATATCTTCCTTGGACTCCTCAAGCTGCATCTGCACCATTTCCTTGAAGTCCTTATCCATTCCGCCTGCGTCAAGAAGTTCAAGAGCTTCGTCATTGGCAGCCTTTGCCTTTTTGTATTCGCCGAACTTTTCAACTATCGGCGTAAGTGTCTTGTATTCTTTCATAAGACTCGTATACAGTGAAGTGTTGTTTACAGTTTCAGGCTGCATGAGCTTTTCGTTTATTTCATTGAATTTATCTTCGAGTGCTTTGAGTTTTTCAAACATAGTTATATTCTCCTGTCATTTTTATTTCATATCATACATTTGTTATATATCATAAATTGCGAGAATAGCTATGACTCAGCCTCTCTGATAATAGTTTTTACGTTCTTTTCGGCTTTGCTGCGTACTATCATGAACTCTCGTCCGCAGCCCTCGCAGCGCAGCTTGAAATCCATGCCTGAGCGCAGAACTATCATTCTGTTACTGCCGCAGGGGTGACTTTTCTTCATTACAAGAATATCGCCTTTTACAATATCCATTTTGCACCACTTTCCTTTCTTAAAAGGTGAAGCAGAGCGGATACTCTGCCCATACATCGTTATTATAACACATTTCTCCCTTTATTGCAATAGCGGAGAGGGCGGTTTTATTGCTGTACAAATATAATAGTCCATATATTTGATTTTTGTTGCATTGTTACAAAAATGACATTGTAAGAAGCTGAGTTTACAAAATGTTCATTGAATATCCTAATAGAAAGTGTTAATATTAGATTGTTCAATTTTGAAATATCTAATTTTGGAGGTTTGACAATGAACGATAATATGACAACAGCAACGCATATGTTTGATCATTCAAAGAAGCTTGCGGAAGCATATGAAAAAGTCATGCAGCCCCTTTGTAAAAAGCTCGATATGCCAAAGACGGCGCTTGACGTGCTCATGTTCCTTGCGAACAATCCTGAGTTCAACACAGCGGGTGATGTGTGTAGATATAGGAATATCAAGGCGGCGCTTGTGTCTTTCCATGTAGAAAAGCTTGTGGAAGCAGGCTTTGTTGAAAGGCAGGCGGTAAAGGGCGACAGAAGAAAATGCCGTCTGGTCTGCACAGAAAAGGCCCAGCCTGTTATAAAAGAGGGCAGAGAGCTGCAGAAAAAGTTCGCACAAAAGCTTATCGCTGGTTTTTCGGACGATGACATGGCACATTTCAAAAAATGCCTGCATATCGTTAGCGACAATATAGACAGCATTCTTAAGGAATGTTTGTAGAAGGAGGTAACAACTATGATAAAACTGCTTAAAAAGATGGGCAAGCGTGAGGTGCTTATGGCTGTTCTCTGTGCACTTCTGGTACTGGGACAGGTGTATTTTGACCTGACACTGCCTGACTATATGACTGACCTGACCATGATGCTCAACACGGCAGGCAGTGAAACTTCCGATATTCTGAACGTTGGACTTAAAATGCTTGGCTGTACCCTTGCCAGTGCTGCGCTTGCTATCGGCTGCGGCTATCTTTCATCAAAGACGGCTTCGGGCTTCAGCTACACAATAAGAGAAAAGCTTTTCAACCATGTTATGGATATGGGCAGCGAGGAGATGCAGGATTTTTCCATACCTAGCCTTATAACCAGAACAACAAACGATATCACGCAAATACAGATGATAATATCAATGGGCTTGCAGATGATAATAAAATCTCCTATCATGGCAGTGTGGGCTGTTATAAAGATACTTGGCAAGAGCTGGGAGCTTTCAGCGGTGACTGCGGCGTTCGTTGTGGTGATATGCGTGTTCGTTCTTGCAGTTATGGCGACCTGCATACCGAGATTCCGTATCGTTCAGAAGCTAACTGATAAAATAAACCGTGTGGCAAGAGAAAATCTCACAGGCATAAACGTTGTCCATGCTTTCAATGCTGAGAAATATCAGAACGACAAGTTCGATGTTCCAAGCAAGGATATGATGAACACACAGCTCAAAAACCAGAGAATGTTCGCACTTATGATGCCAGTTATGAATATCGGAATGAATGGTCTGACCCTTGCTATCTACTGGCTTGGTGCAGTGCTTATCCAGCAGATAGCCCTGACGGCCGTTCAGGACAGGATAACGCTTTTCAGCAACGTTGTTGTTTTCAGCACATATGCCACATACGTTGTAATGTCATTTATGATGCTCGTTATGATATTCATGATGTTGCCTGCGGCTCAGGTCTCAGCAGAGCGTATCAACGAAGTGCTTGAGCGTGACGTGAACATAAAAGAGGGAAGCGTCAGCGAGGGAAGAGAGCAGGGTACTGTGGAATTTAAAAACGTTTCTTTCAGATATCCTCATGCCTCTGAGGACGAGCTGAGCAACATAAGCTTTAAGATAAACAAGGGTCAGACCCTTGCTATAATCGGTGCGACAGGAAGCGGCAAGACAACGCTTATAAGCCTTATACCAAGATTTTATGACGCAACAGAGGGCGAAGTCCTCGTGGACGGCGTAAATGTAAAAAACTACAAGTTCGACACCCTTTATGACAAGCTTGGATATGTAACACAGAAGGCTGTGCTTTTTGCAGGAAGTATAAGAGAAAATGTTTTCTTTGGCGAGAGTGCCGCTCCTGAAACTGACGAGGAGCTTAGCAACGCCATAGCACTTTCTCAGGCGGAGGAGTTTGTGAATAAGCTTCCTGACGGCACAGAGCATATGATATCTCAAATGGGCAGAAACGTTTCAGGCGGACAGAAACAGCGTTTGTCTATTGCAAGGGCATTGTCAAGAAAGCCTGAGATACTTGTATTTGATGATTCTTTCTCAGCACTTGATTACAAGACAGACGCAAAGCTCAGAGAGGGTCTTAACGAGAAACTTAAGGACACAACAAAGATAATCGTTGCGCAGAGAATAAGCACTATCCGTCATGCAGACAAGATAATAGTTCTTGACCGTGGCGAGGCTGTGGGCACGGGAACTCATGATGAGCTTATGAAAAACTGCGACGTATACAAAGAGATAGCACTTTCACAGCTAAGTGCGGCAGAACTTGCATAGAAAGGGGGACTGCACAATGAGAAAATACGAAAAGGCTAGTAAGGGCGAAATGGCGTCCGCTATGAAAAAAATAATAGAGTATATGAAAGGCAGTGTAGGTATCGTTGCCGTGGCATTGGTTCTTGCGGCGCTTGGTGCGGTGCTGACTATCATAGGGCCTGACAAGGTGGGCGAGATAACCGACCTTATGGCAGACGGACTTATGACAGGCATTGACCTTAAAGCGGTGGCAAGGGTAGGAATTTTCCTTGGAGCGATATATATTTCAAGCTCGCTTTTTACCTTTATTCAGCAGTATATAATGGCGACAGTCACCCTGAAAATGTCATACAGAATGAGAAGCGACCTTTCAAGAAAGATAAACTGCGTTCCGCAGAAGTATTTCAACTCACATTCACAGGGCGATATACTCAGCCGTATCACAAATGATGTATCAACTTTACAACAGGGTCTTACAAACAGTCTTCCGACCATAATCAGTGCGGCGGCACAGTTTGTGGGCTGTCTTATAATGATGTTCGTTACAGAATGGCGACTTGCACTCATCTCACTGTTCATCACATTCTTGGGACTTTTCCTGATAGTTTTCATAATGTCAAAATCACAGAAGTTCTTCCTAGACAGACAGGAAAGCCTTGGTAAGCTCAACGGCTATGTTGAGGAGATGTATTCAGGTCACGAAGTAGTAAGGATATCCCGTGGAGCAGATAATGTAAAGAAACATTTCGCCGGACTTAACGAAGCTGTATACAACGCAAACTGGAAGTCACAGTTTCTGTCAGGCATCATGCAGCCGCTTATGAACGTTATCGGAAATCTTGCATATGTTGCAGTATGTGTTTTCGGCTCAGTGCTTGCACTTAACGGCACTATCACATTCGGCGTAATAATATCGTTCATTCTTTATGTAAGACTTTTCACATCACCTCTTGGTCAGATAGCTCAGGGCATGACAAATATGCAGACAGCTTCCGCCTCAGCTCAGAGAATATTTGACTTTATCGAAAGCGAGGAGCTTTCAGACGAGAGCGACAAGAGCGGTGAAATGCCTGAGGTAAAGGGCAATGTAAGTTTTGAAAATGTTCGTTTCAGCTATCCTGATACTCCTGACAAGGTGATAATAAAGAACTTTTCCGCAGAGGTAAAGGCAGGTCAGAAGGTGGCTATCGTTGGACCGACCGGTGCAGGCAAGACCACAATGGTAAATCTGCTTATGAGATTTTTCGAGATAAACAGTGGAAGTATCTCCATAGACGGCACGCCTATCTCACAGCTCAGCCGTGAAACTGTCCACAATATGTTCAGCATGGTTTTGCAGGACACATGGCTTTTTGAGGGCACTGTGAGAGAAAACCTTGTTTACAATATGGAGGGCATAAGCGACGAGTCACTTGAAAGAGTGTGCAAAGCCTGCGGTCTGGATAAGTTCGTTCATACGCTCCCTGAGGGCTTTGATACAGTGCTTTCTGAAAGCGTGGCAATATCCGCAGGACAGAAACAGCTTCTCACTATCGCAAGGGCAATGCTCCAGAATGCGCCTATGCTCATACTTGATGAAGCAACATCTTCTGTCGATACGAGAACGGAGCTTCTTATCCAAAGGGCAATGGATAAGCTTACAAAGGGCAGAACGAGCTTTGTTATCGCACACAGACTTTCGACTATCAAAAACGCAGACCTGATACTTGTTATGCGTGACGGCGACGTTATCGAAAGCGGAAACCATGAAACCCTTATGGCAAAGGGTGGATTTTATGCCGAGCTTTATAACAGCCAGTTCGATCAGGCTTCATAAAGCAGGCTTTTATATGCAAAGCACACGGCTTTTACGGCTGTGTGCTTTGTGCTTTTTTTACTAAAATGGGTGTGACTGTGGTGTGGCTGTATTGAAAAATGACAATAAAGTGTATTTTATTTCTTAAAATCAGATATTTCACTTGACTAATCCGTATTAAAATGGTATGATAAATATGTATTTTTATAAAATATATTATTTGCAGAAGGATTGATATATAATGAAAACACCATTTATAACCAAGGAAAAGGCTGAGGAGATAATCAAGCAGTATCCTACACCTTTTCATATCTACGACGAAAAGGGTATCAGACAGAGAGCCAGAGATCTTTACAAGGCATTTAGCTGGAACAAAGGCTTCAAAGAGTATTTTGCTGTAAAGGCTACCCCTAACCCATTCATTTTGAAAATACTCAAGGAAGAGGGCTGCGGCGTTGACTGTTCTTCTCTTACTGAGCTTATGATGAGCGACTGCTGCGGATTCAGCGGAAGCGACATCATGTTCTCTTCAAACGTAACTCCAAAGGCGGATTTTCTCAAGGCAAGAGAGCTTGGCGCTTATATCAACCTTGACGATTTCACACACATAGATTATCTTGACGACCTTTGCGGTATTCCTGAAACTATCTGCTGTCGTTTCAATCCGGGCGGACATTTCGAGATAGAAACTCAGATAATGGACAACCCTGGTGAGGCTAAGTACGGCTTCACAAGAGAGCAGCTTTTTGAGGGCTTCAAGATACTTCAGCAGAAAGGCGCAAAGCATTTCGGACTTCACGCTTTCCTTGCTTCAAACACTGTTTCAAACGCTTATTATCCAAAGCTTGCAAGAATACTTTTTGAGCTTGCTGTTGAGCTTCATGAAAAGACGGGTGCAGACATCAAGTTTGTAAACCTTTCAGGCGGAGTTGGTATAGCATATGAGCCTGACAAGCCACAGAACGACATCTTCGCTATCGGCGAGGGCGTTCGCAAGGCATTTGAGGATATAATGGTTCCTGCCGGTCTTGGGGACGTTGCTATCTTCACAGAGCTTGGAAGATATATGCTCGCTCCGTTTGGTCATCTGGTTGCTACCTGCACACATCATAAGCATACTTATAAGGAGTATGTTGGTCTTGACGCTTGTGCCTGCAACCTTATGCGTCCTGCTATGTACGGTTCATATCATCATATTACAGTTCTTGGCAAGGAGAACGCTCCATGCGACCACAAGTACGACGTAACCGGCGGTCTTTGCGAGAACAACGATAAGTTTGCGATCGACAGAATGTTGCCTGAGATAGACACAGGCGACATCATCGTTATCCACGACACAGGCGCACACGGCTTCTCAATGGGTTATAACTACAACGGAAAGCTCCGTTCAGCAGAGATACTTCTCCACGAGGACGGCTCTTTCGATATGATAAGACGTGCCGAAACTCCAGCTGACTATTTCGCAACATTTGATTTCACTGATATTTTCGATAAATATACAAAGAATAATAAGTAATGACGCTTAGATCCACAGGGAATTTCTCTGTGGGTCTTGCTGTTTTCAGGGCGTTTGGCGAGCAAATATTAAAAAAATCGGAATTTATGTGATTTTTGCTTGCAAAATAGTATGAGATGTAGTATAATATTAAATTGAATTGGTGTATTTTTGCACCTAAGGCGTTGCCTTAATATTAAGAAAGGTCAGGGATTATATATGGATTTGAACATGGTCAAGTATCTGGCAGAGCTTAGCAAGCTGGAATATTCCGATAAAGAGCTTGCAGCCACAGCCGAGCAGATGACTGATATTATTGATCTTATGGATACCGTAAAGGAAATCGACATTACCTATGACGATCTCAAGGACAATCACGATGTTTACCTCAACGATCTGAGAAAAGACGAGGTCATCGAATCTATGCCTACTTCAAAGGTCCTTTCAAATGCAGTGAATACAAACAACTGCTTTGTAGTGCCTAAGGTCGTAGAGTAAATTTAACAGGAAGGTAGTGTGAAATTTGGACGTTTCTTCAATGAAAATCCGTGATATGCGTAAGGCTCTTGACAGTAAGGAAATTTCCGCTAAAGAGCTTGCACAGACATATTTTGAGAGAATAAAGAAATATGACGATAAGGTAAAGAGCTTTATCACTGTTACTGAGGAAAAGGCTCTGGAGCAGGCTGAAAAGGCTCAGGGCGTTATCGATAAGGGCGAGGCAAAGGCTCTCACAGGAATACCTGTGGCAGTAAAGGACAATATTTGTACAGAGGGCGTAAAGACCACTTGTGCATCAAAAATGCTTGAAAACTTTGTTCCGCCTTATAATGCGACCGTTATGGAAAAGCTCGACGCTGAGAATATCGTAATGCTCGGCAAGACTTCCATGGACGAGTTCGCAATGGGAGGCTCTACGCAGACCTCCGCTTTTGCAAAGACAAAGAATCCTTATGATCTTGACCGTGTACCTGGAGGCTCATCAGGCGGATCTGCTGCGGCAGTTGCTGCGGGACTTGCACCTGTTGCTCTTGGTACTGATACAGGCGGATCTATCAGACAGCCTGCTGCTTTCTGCGGCGTAACAGGTATCAAGCCAACATACAGCAGAGTTTCAAGATTTGGTCTTGTGGCTTTCGCTTCATCTCTTGACCAGATAGGCTCTATCGGTCTTGACGCTCATGACTGTGCTATACTCCTTAACGAGATATGCGGTTATGACTTCCATGACGGCACAAGCTCAAAGCTTGAAGTGCCTGACTTCACCGCAAAGATAGGCGAGTCAATGAAGGGTATGAAGATAGCACTCCCTAAGGAGTTCTATGCAGAGGGCATAAATGATGAGGTAAAGGCTGCCGTTTTAAAGGCTGCTGAGGAATATAAGGCAATGGGCGCTGAGCTTATCGAGTGTTCAATGCCGTCGCTTAAGTATGCTGTTCCTTGTTATTATCTTCTTGCCTGTGCTGAGGCGGCTTCAAACCTGTCAAGATATGACGGTATCAAGTATGGTCACAGAACGCTCACAGCCGACAGCTATGAGGAGCTTATAATCAAGTCACGTTCAGAGGGCTTCGGCGAGGAAGTAAAGAGAAGAATACTTCTCGGAAACTACTGCCTGTCAAGCGGATATTATGACGCTTACTATAGAAAAGCAATGGCTCTCAGACAGCTTATAAGAAAAGAATACAACGATATATTCGAGAAGTGCGACGTTATTCTTACGCCGACAACTCCTGCTGTTGCATACAGCCCTGAGATGACTTCCGACCCTGTTCAGATGTATCAGGCTGATATATGCACAGTTACAGTAAATATCGCAGGTCTGCCTGCAATATCAACTCCTTGCGGCTATGACAGCAAGGGTATGCCTATCGGTATGTCTGTTATAGGCAGAAAGTTCGACGAGGCAACTATCATCAAGACTGCCGACGCATACGAAAAGGGCTTCAAGCCTGTTGCGCCAAAGCTTTAAGGGAGGTAAGACAAATGGAAAAATGGAGAACGGTCATCGGCCTTGAGATCCACGCCGAGCTGCTTACCAAAACTAAGATCTTTTGTAACTGCTCCGCTGAGTTCGGAGGTGCGCCAAATACAAGATGCTGCCCTGTATGTACAGGTATGCCCGGTACTCTGCCTATCATCAATCAGCAGGCTGTAGAGTATGCTGTAAAGGCAGGCTATGCGCTCAACTGCGGTATCAACAAGTTTTCAGTATTCGACAGAAAGAACTACTTCTATCCTGACCTGCCAAAGGCATATCAGATATCACAGCTTTACAGACCTATCGTAGGTCCCGGATATGTGCCTATCGAGGTGAACGGTCAGAAAAAGAATATCAGAATAAACCATATCCACCTTGAGGAAGACGCCGGTAAGCTCGTTCATGACGCTTTCAACGGAATCTCAATGGCTGACTATAACAGATGCGGAATCCCGCTTATCGAGATAGTTACTGAGCCTGATATAGCGTCAGCAGAAGAGGCTATGGCTTTCGTTGAGCAGATATCTCTGCTTTTGCAGTATGCAGGCGTTTGCGACTGTAAAATGGAGCAAGGCTCACTGAGATGTGACGTTAATATCTCTCTTATGCGTCCAGACGCTACTGAGTTCGGTACTCGTGCGGAGATAAAGAACATCAACTCTATCAAGTCTGTTGGCAGAGCTATCAAGTATGAGGAAAAAAGACAGGCGCTTCTTCTTGAAGCTGGCAAAAAGGTCGTTCAGGAAACAAGACGTTACAACGCAAACAGAGATAAGACAACTTCAATGCGTACAAAGGAAAACGCTAACGATTATCGTTATTTCCCAGAGCCTGATATTCTTCAGGTAAACCTTACAGACGCTCAGCTTGATGAGATAAAGGCTAAGCTCCCTGAAATGCCAAGCAGCAGATTCAAGAGATACACTGAGGAATACGGTATTTCTGAGATAGACGCAAAAACGCTTATCCAAACAAAGATAATCTCAGATTTCTTTGAGAATGCACTTAAGAGATATAACAATCCTAAGAGCGTGGCTGTGTTCATTCTCGGCGAGTTCATGAGAAGAGTAAATCTGGGCGAGATTGATATAAACAATATCAGCTTTACACCTGAGGAGTTTGCAGAGCTTGTTGAAATGGCTGATACAGAGAAGGTATCAAAGAACGACGCTAAGACCGTGTTCAGAGCAATGGTAGAAGAGGGCGGCAAGCCTATGGACATTGCAAAGAGCAAGGGTATGATAATCACTGTAGATACTGCAAAGGTTGAGGCAGGCGTTGACGAGATACTCGCCGCAAATGCCGCACAGGTAGAGCAGTATAAGAACGGTGAAACAAAGGTATTCGGCTTTATCATGGGTCAGTGTACAAAGGCTCTCAAGGGCGTTGCAACACCTAAGATAATCAAGGAAATTCTTGAAAGCAAGCTGAAAGCCGCTGCTGCAAGCGCTTCTTCTGACGCAGAGAAGAAAGAGGACGTAAAGGACAACGTTATCGACACTTCAAAGCTCACAAAGTATGAGAACGCTGATAAGTATGTACCTGAAAATGACGGCAAAATGCTTATGATAGATACGGCTGACGTCAAGAAAGAGTTTATGCTTGCTGACGCTAAGGCTAACATGGGCAAGGAAGTTGAGTTCTCAGGCTGTGTTCACAGAATAAAGAACATGGGCAGCATTGCATTTATCGTTGTAAGAACTTCAAGAGATGTTATACAGACAGTTTACTCTGCTGACAACTGCAAGGATTCTATCGAGGGTCTGAGAGAGGGCTTCTTTGTAAACGTAAAGGGTATCGTCAAGGAAAACCCTAAGGACTTCAACGGTCTTGAAATAGAGCTTAATTCTATTAAGCTTATCTCAACGAACGCCGCTGAGCTTCCTTTAAAAATATCACAGGGCAGACTTAACTGCACAATAGAAGTAAATCTTGACAACCGTGCGGCTTCACTGAGAAACCCTTATGAGAGAGCTATATTCAAGCTCCAGGAGGGTCTTGTTCAGGGTATGCACAAGTTCATGCAGGCAAACAACTTTACTGAGATACATTCGCCAAAGATAGTTGCTCAGGGTGCAGAGGGCGGTGCTAACATCTTCCGCCTTGACTATTTCGGCAAGTCTGCGTTCCTTAACCAGTCACCGCAGTTCTATAAGCAAATGGCTGTGGCATTCTTTGACAGAGTTTACGAGATAGCACCTGTATACAGAGCTGAAAAGCACGCTACTTCACGTCATATCAACGAGTATATCGGTCTTGATTTTGAAATGGGCTATATCGACAGTATGTATGACGTTATGAAAATGGAGATCGCAATGCTCAAGTCCATTTTCGAGTATATCAAGGAGAACTATCAGAACGAGTTGAAGATACTTGAGGCTGACGTTCCTGAGATAAAGGAAGTTCCGTCTATCAAGTTCGCTGACGCTATTGAGCTTCTGAGAGGCGGCGAGGGAAGCGGCAAGAAGTTCGACCTTGACCCTGAGGACGAGGTAAACCTCGGCAAGTATGCAAAGGAAAAGTACGATTCAGACTTTATCTTTGTTACACACTTCCCATCATCAAAGCCTCCGTTCTATGCAATGAACTCCAGAGAAGACCCAAGAGAAGCATACAAGTTCGATCTGTTATTCAGAGGACTTGAAATTACTTCGGGCGGTCAGAGAATACACGATTATAACGAGCAGGTAGAGAAGATGAAGGCTCAGGGACTTGACCCTGCTGACTTCAAGAACTATCTTGAGGCTCACAAGTATGGTCTGCCACCTCACGGCGGACTTGGTATCGGTCTTGAAAGACTTCTCATGAAGCTTCTTAACAAGAACAATATCAGGGAAACATCACTGTTCCCAAGAGATATCAACAGACTTCTTCCATAGTCTGCAAATATGTTTATCAAAGAACGGGCAGGTCTGTCCGTTCTTTTTTTGTATGGCGATCTGAGGTCGTCCGCATATCACCATGCCATTTTTATGTTTTTTGCTTGGCGATAAGACGAAAACGGGACGTCGGGGGCGCCGTCCCCTACAGTATTTGAATATAAGCTGAATATTTGTCCAATAAGAATAGTATAATTCAATGATACTGATTCGGAGGACTGATATTCTTGAAAAAAATTCTTACTTTACTTATTTGTTTTTTGACCCTTTGCTCTTGCGGAGGTGAGGTAAATTCTCAGAGGGACAGGCTTGTGACTATGGAAAAAGCATCGGTGATACCTGTGTGCGGAGAGAAAAACTACACTGATGTGGAAACGTCACACAAGCTTAATTATACTGTGCAGAAAGCTATATGGATATCCTATATTGACCTTGCTGATATGCTAACCGGGAAAAGCTGCGAGGAATTTCGTGAGAACTTTTCTCAGGCGTGCGACAACGCTTTGAGCATAGGTTGTAATACTCTGTATGTTCACGTCAGACCTTTCGGCGACGCTATATATGATTCGGAACTTTATCCTGCATCAAGATATATAACAGGCATGGCAGGGGAGCAGGGTGACTTCGACCCACTTGATATAATGATACAGACTGCACATGATAAGGGGCTGTCTTTTCACGCATGGATAAACCCTCTCAGGTGCGAGAACGAGGAATGTTTCCAAAATTATGACGATAGCTTTCTTCTGAAAAAATGGTATGATGAGGACAACGGCTATCTTGAAAGCGTTGAGGGCGACAGCCATTTGTGGCTTGATCCTGCTTATGATGAGGTAAGGCAGCTTATAGCAGAGGGTGCAGCGGAGCTTGCAGAAAATTATGATATTGACGGCTTGCACTTTGACGATTACTTTTATCCCACAATTGACGAGGACTTTGACGCTCAGTGCTTTTCTGCTCAGACGGAGTTTGACGATCTGGCGAAATGGCGGCTGAACAATATCTCCCTTATGGTGGGGGAGATATACAGTGCGGTAAAAGCAGTAGATAAGGATATTCTGGTGGGAGTTTCGCCACAGGGAAATATGGAGAACAACTATGAGTATATGTACACTGATGTGAAAAAGTGGTGTAGTGAGGAGGGGTATATAGACTATATCTGTCCGCAGATATACTTCGGTTATGAAAATTCTGTCAAGCCTTATGAGGATACCCTACAGAAGTGGGCGGATATCTGCACAACTGATGTTACGCTGGTGGCAGGGCTGGGGGCTTATAAGATAGACAGCGAGAGTGAATTTTCTGAAAATATCGGCATTATCGGAAGGCAGATAAATGACGCTGTGGTTAGTCATAACTACGCAGGAGCGGCGGTATACGGCTATGCAAGCTTGTTTGGTGGCAGTGATAGAGGTGTTCAGGAGCAGAAGTGTATCGAAATTGCTTTTGATAAACTTGATACATCTGTAAAATGATATGCGATATATAAATTATGGTATGTTAAATGTAAACAAATTGTGATATATTATTATAAAATTTATGGAAGTAAACAAAAAACTATTGAAATTTCTTTTTAAATATAGTATAATGTTATATGCTGTAAGGCGATAATAGAAAATGTTTTTGTATTATTTGCCTAAAACAATATTATTTTGCTAATTATTCAGGGAGGGATTTTAGTGTACAAAATCGTAACAAGAAGACAGCTCAACGACGCTGTTGTTCTTATGGAGATCGACGCACCTTACATTGCCGCTAAGGCTGAGGCTGGTCAGTTCATCATCTACAGAGTTGATGAGAAGGGCGAGCGTGTTCCGCTCACTATCGCTGACTATGACAGAGAAAAGGGCACGATCACAATTATTTTCCAGGTAGTAGGTGCATCTACAACTGAGCTTGCAAGACTTAATGAGGGTGACTATATCCATGACGTTGTAGGTCCTCTCGGCGTTGCCACAGAGTATGACGAGGGTATCAAGAGAGTTGCAGTAGTAGGCGGAGGCGTTGGCTGTGCTATCGCTTACCCACAGGCTAAGAAACTCCACAGCATGGGCGTTGAAGTTGACCTTATCGCAGGCTTCAGAAGCAAGGATATCGTTATCCTCGAGGACGAAATGGGCAAGGCTTCTTCACATCTTCATATCTGTACAGACGACGGTTCATACGGCTATCACGGATTTGTTACAAACAAGCTTCAGGAACTTATTGACGGCGGTGCTAAGTTTGACGAGGTCATCGCTATCGGACCAGTTCCAATGATGAAGTTCGTTTGCAAGGTAACAAAGCCTTATGACATCAAGACTCTCGTTTCACTCAACCCTATCATGATCGACGGCACAGGAATGTGCGGCGGATGTCGTGTAACTGTTGACGGCAAGATCAAGTATGCTTGCGTTGACGGCCCTGACTTTGACGGTCAGAAGGTAGATTTCGACGAGCTTATGAGAAGAAACTCAACTTATAAGGAGCAGGAAAAGGCTCACTTGTGCAGACTTACTGGAGGTGTAAGATAATGGCTAATATGAGTTTGACAAAGACTCCTATCGCAGAGCAGGAGCCAAAGGTAAGAGCTAGAAACTTCAAGGAAGTTACTCTTGGTTACACCCCTGAGCAGGCTATAGAAGAAGCTCAGAGATGTCTTAACTGCAAGCACAAGCCTTGTATGACAGGATGTCCTGTAAGCGTTAGGATCCCTGAGTTTATCGCAAAGGTAGCAGAGGGCAAGTTTGAAGAGGCTTATGCTATCATCAAGACAACAAACGCTCTGCCGGCTGTTTGCGGACGTGTATGTCCACAGGAGCATCAGTGTGAGGGCAAGTGTGTAAGAGGTATCAAGGGTGAGCCTGTTGGTATAGGCAGACTTGAGAGATTCTGTGCAGACTATATGATGGACAAGGCAGTTGCAGTAGAAAAGGCTGAACCAAACGGTCATAAGGTAGCTGTTGTCGGCGGTGGTCCTTCAAGCCTTACAGTTGCAGGCGACCTTGCTAAGCTTGGTTACGATGTAACTATCTACGAGGCATTCCATACAGCAGGCGGCGTTCTTATGTATGGTATCCCTGAGTTCAGACTTCCAAAGGCTATCGTTCAGCACGAGATAGACAATCTGACAAACATGGGCGTACATATCATGACAAACATGGTTATCGGCAGAGTTCTTTCTATTGACGAGCTTATGGGCATGGGCTATGAAGCTGTATTCGTAGGCTCAGGCGCAGGTCTTCCAAGATTCATGGGAATCGAAGGCGAAGGCCTTGTAGGTGTTTACTCTGCTAACGAGTACCTTACAAGAATCAACCTTATGAAGGCATACAAGGACGATTATGATACCCCTATCATGAAGTCTAAGAACGTAGCTGTAGTAGGCGGCGGTAACGTTGCTATGGACGCTGCACGTTCTGCAATGAGACTTGGCGCTGAGCACGTTTATATCGTATACAGACGTTCAATGGACGAGCTTCCTGCAAGAAAGGAAGAGGTTCATCACGCTCAGGAAGAGGGCATCGAGTTTCTCGTTCTTAACAACCCTGTTAAGATAGTTGGCGACGAGAACGGTCATGTAAACGGCATGGAGTGCATCAAAATGGAGCTGGGCGAGCCTGACGCAAGCGGCAGAAGACGTCCTATCCCTATTGAGGGTTCAAACTTCATTCTTGACGTTGATACGGCTATCATGTCTATCGGTACATCACCTAACCCACTTATCAGAAGTACAACTCCTGGTCTTGAAACAAACGATCACGGCTGCCTTATCGTTGACGAGAACGAGTCAACAACTAAGGAAGGCGTTTACGCAGGCGGTGACGCTGTTACAGGCGCTGCTACTGTTATCCTCGCTATGGGTGCAGGCAAAAAGGCTGCTGCCGCTATCGACGAGTATATCAAGAACAAGAAATAATTTCTTGTAAATGAAAATTATTTGTTAAAAGGCTTGAAGTTTGTGCAAATATCTGATATACTAATATAGTATTATTAGATTTGGAGGTCTTTTGATGAATTTGTCAGCAATTATTTCAGTTTTGGCTGCTGAGCAGAGTTCACCTGCATCACTTGCCATGACTTTTATCCCACTGGTACTCATAATCGTGTTCTTCTATTTCTTTATTATCCGTCCGCAGAAAAAGCAGGATAAGAAAGACGCTGAGATGAGAGATAACCTTGAGATAGGTGACGAGGTCGTTACAAACGGCGGAATCGTTGGTATCGTGTTCTCTATCAAGGACGACACTGTTGTTATCGAAACAGGCGGCGACAGAAGCAAGATCCGCGTTAAAAAGTGGGCTATCGCTAAGAACGAAACAATTCATGACGGTGACGCAAAGTAAATATTGCTTTTGAGGGACGGGTAGTTTTATCCGTCCCTTTTTTTGTTCTTATTGTCCGTGGCTGTGAATATAATTTTCCTAGGGAATTTTGTATGTGGGGGTGCGGATATGAAAAACAACAGACTTTTTGGGGGCAGAAAGCTTTCTTTGCTGTCATCTACGGCAATTTCTGCCTGCGTGGGGTGCGGTGCGATATTTGTTGCTGTGCTTGCTTTTGCGTATGTTATCACTAAGATAGATGCCACCGATCTTATGCTGTCGGTGATGTCAACAGCGGCACTTGGTATCGGGGCGTATGCAGGGGGATATGTCTGCGGAAAAAGGCAACGTAGAAACGGTCTGCTGTCAGGTGTGCTTTGCGGAGTGTTCATTTTTCTTATCATTGTCATTCTCAGTGCACTGTTTTCAAAAGCAGCCGAAAGCTTTTCCGTGCCTGCAAAGCTTGTGCTTACCCTTGTGTGTGCAGGTGTAGGCGGAGTTGTAGGGGTAAATTCTAAAAGCAGTCGTTTTTGATAAGGATAAATATTTATACTGCATTAACTATTCGTTCATAAAACATAGTGGGATATGTGGTATAATTAGTGTAAATTAATTATTGGAGGTAAAATCCTATGAAACATATCAAGACGATCAATAAGGCTAATCTCAAGAAGACTGCTGCTAAGGGTGGCTGCGGCAAGTGTCAGGCATCATGTCAGTCAGCTTGCAAGACCTCCTGCACAGTTGCTAACCAGAAGTGCGAGAGAGAGGCTTAATATTCCGATCTTTCTGAGGCGTGCGAGCGTACACACGCCTTGCTAAAGGGACATTTTTATGTCCCTTTATTTTTGTATAAATTTGTATATGAATATAAATGCGAAAGGTGATTTTTAAATGATACACAAGTTTAAGCTTGGCGGCTTTAATGCACTGCTTGACGTGAACAGTGGCGGAGTACATATTATAGACGATCTGACATACGATCTGCTTGACAATGTTGAGCCGCCTTTTGAGGAGAAATGTCCTGAGGACGTTGTAAGAAAGCTGTCAAAGATGTATGACAGCAAGGATATCGATGATTGCTATGAGGAGATAGTTTCTCTTTATAATGACAAGATATTGTTCAGCGAAGACGATTACGAGAAGTATGCCCTGTCTGCTGTGGCTTCACCTATCAAGGCAATGTGTCTGCATATTGCTCACGACTGTAACCTGAGATGTAAATATTGCTTTGCGTCAACAGGTGATTTCGGTCAGGGAAGAATGCTCATGGACTATGAAACGGGCAAGCGTGCTATTGATTTTCTTATCGAGCGTTCAGGGGACAGAAAGTTCCTTGAGGTGGACTTTTTCGGCGGCGAGCCGTCACTGAATTTCGGTACGGTAGAAAAGCTTGTTGAGTATGCACGTTCACAGGAGGAGTCTCACAATAAAAAGTTCAGATTTACTGTTACCACAAACGGTATACACCTCACTGACGAGATGATAGACTTCATCAACAAGGAAATGTACAACGTTGTTCTGTCTATCGACGGAAGAAAAGAAGTCAATGACAGAATGAGAGTGCGTGTTGACGGTTCGGGAAGCTATGACAGGATCATCCCTAACTTTAAGAAGCTTGTTGAGAAACGTCCTAAGAACAAGGATTGGTATGTAAGAGGCACATACACAAAGTATAATCTTGACTTCTCAAATGATGTAATTCACCTTTATGATTTGGGATTCGACCAGATATCCGTTGAGCCTGTTATGGCTGACCCTAGCGAGCCTTATGCTATCACTGAGGCTGACTTGCCGAGGATCTTCAAGGAGTATGAGATACTTTCTGAGAAGATACAGAAGATAAGGGACGAGGGCAAGTTCATAAACTTCTTCCATTTCATGATAGACCTCGATCAAGGCCCTTGCGCAATAAAGAGACTTAGGGGCTGTGGAAGCGGAAACGAGTATGTTTCTGTTACTCCTGACGGCGATATTTACCCATGTCATCAGTTTGTTGGTATCACCGAGTTCAAAATGGGCAATCTCTATGACGGCACATTCAACGAGGAAATGAAAGATATGTTTGCTCACGCACACGTTTACAACAAGCCAGAGTGCAAAAAGTGCTGGGCAAAGTTCTATTGCAGTGGCGGTTGCAATGCAAACAACTACATTTACGCAGGTGATATCCACAATGCGCATAAGCTGTCATGTCAGATACAGAAGAAGCGTCTTGAATGCGCTATCATGATGAAGGCTGTTAAAATGCTCGACAGCGCAGAATGAATATAAATATTTTGTAAATTTCACGCATGGTAGCTTTTATGTACATTTATAAACTTAATATGTACAAAAACGTTTGAAGTTTAACAAAAAAATTTATTGAATAATCGGTTTAAAAAGCACGGAATAACAAATGACGTTATTTCGTGCTTTCTGCTGTTATTACATAGTTTGATAATGTCGGAAAATAGCAAAATGCGTCTGATGTGTTAATAAGTATTAAGATAAATATAATGTATACTAAGCTGGTAGCTTATTGACAAAGCGGGTCGAATTTAGTATAATATTGACATAAACAAAAGGTGCTTGGCGGTCATGTTACCGCAAATCGGCTATAACGAGCGCCCTCTGTATCGGACAGTATAAAACGACAAATTATTATGAAAAGGACGAAGAGATATGAAAACTAATGAAAAGAAGAATACTTCTGCTAAGAAGAAACTTATACCTGCAGTTGCAATGCTCACAACTTCCGCTGTAATGCTTTCTACTGCTACTTATGCTTGGTTTACTTTGAATAAAGAAGTTGAAGTAACAGGACTTCAGATGTCGGCAACAGCCAGTGATGCACTTGAAATTTCACTGGGTGAAGTTGCTAAGGGCACAAACGCAATTGGTGCAGATTTAGCAAAACAGCCAGCAGATACTGATGCAGAAATAAGCTGGACAAAGAGAATAGATATAAGTGAGTATTATTCTACTGTTGATTTACTTATGCCTGCATCTACGGTCAATGGCAAAGATTTCTTTGATGCAACTGATGCAACAAACGCAGGTAAATCTGCAAGTACGTTTGTTGCCGCAAAAAAGAAAGCAGAAATTGACAAGAGAGATGCAAAGACGACAAAGTCTAATCTTGCTACTGATAAGGATAATAGTGGCTATTATGTAGATATTCCTGTTCATCTTAGAACCTCAAAATATTCAGCAGCTACAGAAAATAACAACATCTACTGTAAGATGAAGATAACTGATCCTACTGTTGCAGGTACTGTTGACGGTGAACTCTACAAAGCAGTAAGAGTTGCTTTTATTCCAACTGGTGATGAGGCAACAGCAGCTTCTATTTGGTGTGAAAATGACCAAAATTATGAAACAGGCAAAGCAGTTAGTAGCACAACTGAGAAAACTGCAATTACAGCAGACCTTGTAAAGAGTGGTGAAGCTTTAACATCAGGAAAAACAACACTTGGAATTACAATTCCTTCTTCTACAGAAGCAGGCGAATATGGTCATGTAGACTTCACTGTTCGTGTATGGCTTGAGGGTGAAAGCACGTTCTGTCATGATGCAAATGCCGCACAGGATTGGAATATAGACTTTGCATTTGCTCTTGATAATACAAGTCAGGACTTTGTTAATTTTGGCAAGACAACTACTGATCAAGGTGGCAACTAATCAACAAACAATAAAACAAAAAAGACGCCGAAGAAATTCGGCGTTTTTTGGTAAATGGGCATAAAAAATAATTTTCCATATTTGGGGAAATTCCCCAACTTTTCTTTGCTTTTTGTCGAAAATATGCTATAATGATATATTGGAACAGGAAAGGAAGTGACTTGCTTTGAACGGTAATTCAACAGTTGACGGCGTTCGTGCCGTGGAGCTTTTCTATCGACCTATAAAAAATACCGACAGCGGCAGTGTCACTTTTTTGCAGTCGCAAACAAGGCTCAATTCTCCTGCTATGGGTACGCTCATGCCTGCGGATTATCTCCCTGTGGCTCAGCTTTCCGACCGATGTGTAAGCATTTTCAAGCTTGCTTTAGTTCAGCTTTTGCAGGCTTTGGGCAAGTTTCACGAAAGGGAAGTGGACGTTGATTGGGCAAGCGTGTTCATGCCTGCAAGATTTTTAAGGCAGACGGAAGCTCCGAGAATTGTGGCAGATTATTGCGATAAGTTTGGCGTGAAGTATGAGCGTGTCTGCTTCGAGTTGTCGCCTGATGTGCTTGATGAAGCTGACAGCACAGCGGCAGATAACGTGGCTCTTATGAGAAGACAGGGCTTTCATTTTCTGCTCACAGGCTTCGGCACTGAGGACTTTAAAATGCTGAAAACAGCTGAGTTCAAGGTAGATAATATCATGCTTGACGGCTCAGTGGCTCAGGTTCTCGGTAAGAGCGACAGGTATGATACCTGCGTGAACTCTCTGCTGAATTTCGTTTTTGACCTTAATGCTGAGGTCATAGCTGACGGCATTACTGATGATAAGCAGGTGAAACAGCTCAGCGGTATGCAGTGCCTTTACTATTCGGGAGGAAATGCAGGAAAATATATTGCGGAAAGATACGTTCGCAATAGAAATGAGTAATAAACGGGTGATACGGTTTTGGACGGTAAAAATATAGATAAAAATACAAGAGTAGTCGATACCCTTGCACTTCGCAGGACCGCCAAGGAAGCTAAACGCTATGTGGTATTGATGAGATTGCTTAAAATACTTGCCATTATACTTATCGCTATCGTGGCGGCGGCTTATGCGGTGTCTTATTTTTACGACAAGTATGGTAGCTTTACAGTTAAGATAAGTAAGTATGATATGATAAATCAGGGGCTTACTCTTTCGGAAACTCCTGACTATGCCACGAGCAATTCAAGGCTCAATGCGGATATCCTCTATGATATGACAAATATCAGTGGCGAAGATCTCCCTGATAATATCGACAAGATAAACGGCAGCCATAATGGCGAGGGGTATATAGCTTATACTTTCTATCTCATAAATTCCGGTAAAGACACACTTAGCTATGACAGCGAAATGACTATCGAGAACGTCACGAACGGTGTTGATGAAGCTATCAGAGTGGAGCTTTTCGTGAATGGCGAGAAAACTGTTTATGGTAAAACAAAGTCTGACGGCAGCGGTAAGGAAAGCGATTGCGACAAGGAGTTCGCCTCCTCTGCTGAGGTCATGAAGGACCGACGTGAAAAGCTTGGTCCTGGTGAGAAAGACAAGTATACAGTGGTCATATGGCTTGAGGGAAATGACCCTGATTGTGTTGACAAAATAATCGGTGGCACAATGAAGCTTGGTATGAATTTCAAGATCGTTGAAACAACTTAAAGAATTAGAAGGGAGGAAGCCTCGGGTTTCCGAGGTTTTGAATTATGAAAAAAGCTTTGAAGATCGTTTTTAATGTTATCGCATGGGTGGTGCTTATCTTTGCACTGCTTATAACAATTCTCGTGTTCTCGTCTGATAAGAATAATGGTACGGCAAGTCTGCTGGGATATGTCCCGCTCACAGTTGAATCTGACTCAATGAAGCCGACTTTCAAAAAAGGCGACCTTATTATCTCAAAGGAAATAGACGATATCAATTCTCTGAAAAAGGGCGACGTTATCACTTTCTGGACGCTTATTGACGGCAAAAAGGTGAAGAATACCCACCGTATCGCAGAGGTACTCAATGATAACGGCTCTGTAGGCTTTATCACACGAGGCGATGCTAATAACGTAGATGATACATACACTGTTTATGCAGGTGATATAATCGGTCAGTGGAAAGGTGCAAAAATAGGCGGTTTCGGCAAGGTAATGGATTTTCTCAGAACAAAAACGGGATTTTTCATTTGCATACTTCTGCCGATAGCACTGTTTTTCCTCTTTGAGCTTTATAAGCTTATCGCAACCATAATCGAGATAAAGCGTCCTGCTATCACAGAGAGCGATGAGGAAGAAATAAAAAGACGTGCAGTTGAGGAATACCTTGCACAGCAGAAGAAAAAGGAAGAGGAAAATGCACAGCAGGAGAAAAATGACAAATAACTGCTGCTTGGGTGATACATTATGAATGGATTTCTGAAATGGTTTTTTGTTTTTATGTCGTCAATGCTTGCAGGCTTTGGGCAGATCTTCAAAGGTCTGTGGAACGGCATAAAACAGATCTTCAATATAAAAAACTACATAAGGATATTCAAGACCTACTCGGCAGACTTTGGTGCGCTGGGCTGGATACTTTCTGTGCTTGCAATTATCGTTGTTGTGGCTATCTTTGTGCTTATTATTTTTATGATAGTGCTTGCTGTGAGAAAGTACATAAGATTCAGACACTCTATCGTCAGCAACGAGGATCTTATCGAAGAAATATCTGACCTGCAGCGTCAGGTGGTCAAAATGACCAAGGAAAAAGATGAGATCATGGCAATGAAGGTGGCTCAGCTTGGGGTCTATGATAACACCGCTCTTGCAGAGGGTGAAACAAAGCTTGCAGAGGGCGAGCAGATGCCTCCACAGGGCGAAGTTCAAACCACTGTGGACGGCGTTGTTCAGACAGCAGATTGCCGTTTTTCAAAGCTTATCGAGGTGGACAATTTCTACAAGACATACGAGCCGCCTGCTTACAATAATGACATCACCCTTAGCGGTATCTGCGAAGCATACAGAAACTTTGCCTGCTCAAGAATGCACCTTTATTATGACATAAAAACTATCCGACTTTTCATTGCAGGCATGGCTTCAACAAAGCTCATTATCCTGCAAGGTATCTCTGGTACAGGTAAAACATCATTGCCGTATTCATTCGGTAAGTTCTTGCAGAATGATACCACTATTGCATCTGTTCAGCCGTCATGGCGTGACAGAACTGAGCTTTTCGGCTACTTCAACGAGTTCACGAAGAACTTTAATGAAACAGAAGTCCTCAAAAGAATTTATTCTTCTGAATACAATGACGATGTAAACTTCATACTCCTCGACGAGATGAACATTGCGAGAGTAGAATATTACTTTGCAGAAATGCTCTCGATTCTTGAAATGCCTGATCCTGCTGAGTGGGAGCTTGATCTTGTTCCTAATGTGTGGAGTACCGACCCTGTTCGCCTTGATAAGGGCAAGCTACGTATTCCGCAGAACATTTGGTATATCGGTACTGCCAACAACGACGATTCCACGTTCACTATCTCAGATAAGGTATACGACCGTGCACAGCCTATCAATCTTGACGCAAAGGGAGTTGCCTTTGACGCACCTGACACGCCGCCTATGAATTTAAGCTTTGAACATCTTGATACACTCTTCAAGGAAGCTTTTCAAATGTATCCAGTTTCACAGGACAGTCTGAAAAAGATCCAGCAGCTTGACCTGTGGGTAATTGAAAAGCTGAGAGTGGCTTTCGGTAACCGTATACTTAAACAGATGAACTTGTTTGTTCCTGTATATGTTGCCTGCGGTGGAGATGAACTTGACGGCATTGACTATGTGCTTGCCACAAAGATATTCAGAAAGTTTGAGTCGCTTAACTTGGCAATGCTAAGAGAAGAGCTGAAAGAGCTTTGCACCTATATGTTGAAGCTTTTTGGCAGAAACACTATGAAAGAATCTATAGCATATCTTGAAAGATTGCAAAAACTGTACTAAAATTTGTACTCATAAGCTTTGAGAGGAGGGACGGGCATGAGCGAATACAACGAACAGCGTGCAGCTTTTGACAAAGCTGTAAAGACGTTTGACGGCAATAACAGCTTTGCGGCAGCCCGTGCCTTGCTTCTTTCGGGCGAAAAAACTGTATCTTTTAATCGTAAGATAATCGAGAAGAATATAGATTCGTCCTGGCTCATAGAGATAGAAAAAGCTTTGCCACATCTTGATACGGTAATAAGAAATCCCAGAAACACCATTAAAGAAGTGGAAGAGATCGTGCCTATCGCTATGTCAAGGAAGATAACGGTAGAGTCCATAAAACATCTGGGACAGCACACCGATCTTATTCAGGATATCGACAAAAAGACTGGAAAGATAACTCCGTCAAAGATACTCAACATTCATAAAGAGGAAACTCTCGATACATATGGAAATAGATTTGTAAATACCCTTATCGACAGGCTATACATTTTTATAAATATAAGATACAATAAGCTTGTCCAGACCGCAGAGGCGCAGGAGGCTTATTCTTTTAATTACGATACCGTGGCTGACAGCGGCGACGGGAGAAAGGTCAACATTAGTTTTAAGATAGAAACTGTTGACAGTCTTGTCGGCGGCAGCAAGGATACTGACGTTTGGGCAAGGCTCGAAAAGGTCAAGAAGGCTATCGAGGGCTATAAAGGCTCAGTGCTTTGTACCACTCTTGGCAACGCTTTTATCAGACCGCCTGTTATGAGAACTAACGCTATCACTAAAAATGTGGACCTTATGGCGTGTCTTACCCTTTGGCAGTTTATCGAAAGCTACGATAAGGCAGGCTACGAGGTCAACGTTTCTGATACTGCACAAAGACCTGATGATTCTTATATCGAGGATATATATGGTCTGACAGCAATGAACTATATGCTTTTCCGCTCCTATACTCATGGGGCAGACAAGTCAGAGGAGCTTAAAACCATAAAGAGCAAGACCCTTGCACCAAAGGTTGTCAGGCGTTTTGATAAGCAGACGTCTGATAAATATGATGTCATAGTTGGCGAGGGTGAACAAAGTAGTGCAAGTAAGACAGATATGGGTATGACTGCCGAAGAGGCAGGAAACCTTACGGCAGAGCTTGACCGTATAGTTGAGATAGAAAAGCAGTTTCTCAAAGACGAGGAAGACCGTAAGAGGGCTGAGGAGCTTGCGGCTGCAGAAGCTGAAAGAAAGCGTGCCGAGCAGGAGGAACTGGAGCGTCAGCGGCGTGAGGAAGAAGAGCGCATAAGGCTGGAGCATGAGGAAGCTGAACGCAGAAGATTGGAGCTTATCCAAAAACAGCAGGCGGAGCAGGCTGCAAGAGAAAAGGCGGAGCGTGAGGAACGTGAACGCCGTGAAAAAGAGGAAGAGATCAAGCATATCGCAAGACGCAAAAGGCAAATGGAAGAGCGTCAACGCCGTGAAGAGGAGCAGCGTGTCCGTGAGGAAAGAGCTAGGATCCGAGAGGAGAAAAAGCTCGTCCGCAGCAGCCTTGGATCTGCTATGGATCAGCAGATCAGCACGAATGAAGAAGCCGTGTCTTCAAGCTTTGTGACAGAGTATGAGTCCCCTGAGATCGCTGCAAAAAAGGCGAAAGAAGCACAACAGCAGCGTGAGCAGGAACGTCGTGAGCGTGAACGTGCTGAGCGTCTTAAAGCTGAACGTGAAAGCTTTGAAAATAAAAATATCAATGAGATATTTAAAGAATATTCCAAAAATCCATATTACATGGCAAAACGTGGCATAACATATGTTCTTGCTCACGCATTTGGGATCATACCTGTTGTGACGGATAATCCGGACTATATCAGAATGCTCAAAGTCAGGAAGGAAAAAGAACTGGCTGAGGCAGAGAGAAAACGTGCAGAGCGTGAAATTGAGATCATCTATGAAAAATATGCTCCGTATCTGAAATATGATGTAAAGAGGCGTATCAAAAACAGGCAGTTTAAAAAGAGAAAACGTCTTGAGCGAAAGAACAGACCACCAAGACCATATATTCCGCCACAGCGCACCGCTGAGGAGCAAAAAGCTATCGACACTGAAATGAAACGACTGTATAAGGAGTATCATGTTTCAGCAGTTGGCAGAATGGCAAGGCATTTGAAAGAGAAATATAGCAAACAATAACACGGAGGGAGAGTCGTTATCATCGGCAAGGCGTTGAGGATAGTAAAAATAGCTTTGACAATACTTGGCTCTGCCGTGTTTGCGGCACTGCTGAGTGTGACGGTGTACATAATGGTCTGCGGCTGTATCGGCAAAACAGCAAGCATTTTTGGTTACAGCGTACTGAAAGTCGTGAGCGGAAGTATGGAGCCGTCTATACATGAGGGTGACTATATTTACATCAAAAGGACGGATACTGACAGCTTAAAGGCAGGGGATATCATTTCGTTCTACTCTCAAGATGATAGTATTAAAGGCGAGATAAATACTCACAGGATATCTGAGGTTTTGAGCGACGGCACTTTTGTTACTAAAGGAGATGCTAACAAAATAGAGGACAGCGTGACGGTGCAAAAAGGCAGCGTTATCGGAAAATACTATGGAAAACTCAGATTTTTCAAGTGGCTTGGGTCTTTTGCATCGGGAAAAAAGTTGCTTATGCTGTTGGTGATACTGCCGACGGTGTGCATGGCGGTGTATGAGGTAAAAACTATCGCTGAGATAAAAATATATTCCCGTGAGGAAGCTTTGAAAGCGGCTGAGGAAGAAAAGGAAAAGCTTATGCGTGAGGCTGTTGAAAAGGAAGTTCAGCGGCTGAAAATGCAGGAAAACGAGAAAAAGGAGGCGAACAGCTTTGAATCAGGAAAAGATAATGAAGGCTAAAATGATAACGGCTATGGTTATTTGTATTGCGGCACTTGCAGGGCTGTTCGTTTTTATCGGGCTTTATATGGACAAGTCCGAGGAAGTCAGAAAGACTTACATTGCTAAGTATATGGAAAATCTGTCTGCCGCCTCTGAGGAGATAGACACTTATCTTGAAAGCGGCAAGGATCTTCCAACGAGATATAACATGATACTTTCGGATATGGGTGCGGCAAGGTCGCTGGTGTTTCTTATCGACGATTATACTGAGGAGCAGAAGGCTATAAATGAGCTTCATTATTGCTTTGTGAAGTATCCCGAACAAATGCAGGGCAAGTTTGAGGACGTAAAAAAAGCACTTGACCATATCACAGAAAATCTTGACAAAGGCTATAAGGAAGTCAACGAGATAGTTGATTCGGTTGATAAAATGGGAAATTAATGCAAGGAGGACAATAACGTGAGCAGTAAAGGGCAGCTTAAAAGAGAAATAAAGAAATGCAGACTTACTATCGAGGAGATCGAGCGTAAGAGATCACGTTCACAATCAGCACTGGTTCAGGCTATTCTTTTGCAGGAAGAGCCTAACGAAATGGACGTTGAGTGGTTCAACAAATACACAGGCGAGATAACCGCTTGCAGAAACCACATGATAGAATTGCAGAAAGAGCTTGACTCGATGAAATAATGGAGGTCGCCAAAGTGGCTGAGCATAAAGTGATAGAGAAAGCAGACAGCGAGGAAGAAAAGAATAAACGCAAACTGCTTATTATAAAAATAATACCAGTTGCAGTGCTGGCATTTATACTTATTGCGGTCAGCTTGGCTTGGTTTACCATTGATAAAGCCCTTGATCTTGATTCATTTGGAATGAAAAGCGTAGATTCGCCATTTGAACTGAAAACAGTAGGCAGTGCCAATGTGCTTAAAGCTGAGATACTTGACAGCAATGACTACTCTAAGGTGTCTGATGGGAGCAACATCACTTCTGACGAGAACAACAAGATCTACTGGCTTCTTGATGAAGAAAGCGGTATGAAAAATGGTATCAACCCTGGTAGTCATGGAAAGCTTACTTTTTATGTTGTCCCGAACCAGTCGGGGGAAATGAAGATACAGTTCAAGTTGAGTATCACGGGGTATGCAGAGAATAAAAACGGCGATAGCGTTTCATATGAAAAGGTAACTGATGAAAATGTTACAAGCTTTTTGAATGGACACATCATGTTTTTTGAGAAATATGATGAAAGCACTCACACATATTCCGATTTTCTTAGTGATGAAACATTCACAAGGACGTTTAAAGATTGTAAAGCAGACGTTCCGCAGGAAGTGAACGTATATTGGGTGTGGCCGAACACGCTTGGTCAGATACTAATGAAAAGCACAGATGAAAATCTTACAGAGAAAAATGTGCTGTTTGATGATAACAGTAAAGAACGTTTGGATTTTGCGGAATATATAAAGGGTAATTTAAGCTTGTTCTTGTCAGGTGATGCTGATAAAGAACAAAATAAAACAGTTATTGAGAAAATACTTAATGGTGATAAATACAGCACAGCACAGTTATCATCACTAAGCTCCATGTATAATGACGCTGACGAAAAGATAGGTACAAAGGTGCAATATATCCTTGTTGAACTAAACGTATAGATAAGAATATTAACTTTGCACGGAGGCAGTTGAAAGTGAAAGCTAATAGAAATCAGAAAATTAATAGAATATGCCACAAGCTTTATAGCAAGTATCGCAAGAATGTTATTTCTTTAGTTACCGCTGCCGTATTGCTTGTCACGAGTATGCCTCTTGCAGACATTTCAGGTGTTGTGTCTAAAATGGTATCAACTGTCACCAATGCTATTACGGCTATGGCGGAAGATACATATACTGACATAACTAACGATATCAAAAATGGCGTTTATACCATACAGAATGCAGAAGATTTTAAAAAGCTTCTTAATGCAGACCCTGCTGACTATCAGACAATCACTGTATTGTTTTCAAACAACCAATCTCAGTTTAAGGCTTCTGATTTTACAGGAATAGAAAAAGGACTTGGCAATGAAGAATATCCTTTCATGGGAACAGTCAAAGCAAATGAGGGTTCAGCTATTAATCTTCCTATTAATTTTGCTCTGTTTGAATATCTTAGTGACAGTGCAAATTTAGATACTATTATTTTTGCTAGACCGGAAGAAAAAAATTCAGCTTTGCTTGCTGAGAATGTTATACACGGTGATGTGGCTTCAGCTAATAAGTGGAAAATAAAAGCTGATCCTGTAGATGATTCAGGTGCTACTATTTATAAATCCTTCACGTCTGTTATAGGCAATATGAAAAATGGAGCAAAGGTCGATCTGGATATCACTCTAAGTAATGATGTCAAGGTGGAAGTATCAGGCGGGGATAATGCAGGCCTTGCTTGCGGCACTATGGACGAAAACGCAAGTCTTGATGTAAGCTTGTCAAGTAGTTCACTTGACGTTTCCGGTAAATCGAACGCAGGTGTATTTGTTGGAAAAATGAGTGCTGGTGCAACGCTGAGTATCGACAAGTGCAACACCTTGACAGGCGTAAATATATCCGCAAACAACGCAGGCGGACTTGTGGGCAGTGCAGAGAATGCAGAAATAAATGTTGGCGAAGGTGTCACCCTTACCATGACCGGAAGCGTTACAGGCTCTGTAACTGCGGGCGGTCTTTTCGGCTCTTATACATACAGTAAAGCCAACGAAAAGACATTTGATATTTCAAAATTCAGTGGCATGAAAATGGCACTTGCTTGTTCATCAGGAGATACCGCTGACAGTGCGGCTGTTGGTTCTGTTTTCGGAGAGTTGATAAACAGCGCAGATAGTGCAAAAATTAGTATCACTGGCACTGCTAATGATACGATTACTTCAAACTTCAATGGCACTGTCAGGGCAGGCTTTTATGGTGGTATTGTCGGAAGATATTCTGTCAATGCACTTAGCTCTGAACTAGCACTAAGTGATATCACTGTAAATGTAACACGCTCATGCAATGCCCTTGATTTTGGCGGGCTTATTGGTAAGATAGGTGATAACAGCAAGGCTTATGTAAGCGTCAAAAATACCACTATAAGTATTAAGAATTCCACATCATCACAAAATAATTATGGCGGACTTGTGGGTTATGCTGATCAGGCTTTTATTGATGTTGGCGGCAAAGTCACAGTTACGGCAGCTGATGTTTCTGCAAACCAGAGCGTAGGTGGCATTGTTGGCAAATTTAATAAAAATGGCGTTGTAAGGCTTGGCGGTGAAACAAACCTTTCAGACTTTTATCCTAAAGGCCCTAACAAAAACGGATGTCAGATAGTAGGAAATAGAGACAATGCTTTGATCTATAGCTTAAGTGGCTGGTCATTTACAAGGACATCTTCAAAAGTCATAGACGATATGGATTGGGGCGGAGTGCTTCGCCTTAACAATTCCGATCTGCTTGAGAGTGCTAATGGTGTTCTGTCTTTTGATGGATCAGGGCATACTGTTACAATAAATGGATTTCCTAATAATAATATAACCATAAGCAATAGGGCAGATTTTGCCCGTGCGGCTTTGATAATGCAGCATGATAGCAATGATTTTGTTAAGTACAGCGAAAATTCTATAGATAAAACAGCAATACTTAAGGCAAATTTTACTCTTAGTGCAGATGTTGATATAAGCGACACAGGTCTAACCGGCTTTATGCGTGATAATGGTGAGGATACATTCACAGGCACTCTGAATGGCACTAGTCATACAATTACTATGAGCGTAGGCAAAGACGCTAAGATAGTTTTCCATACTCATAATGGACATTTTGCAAATACAAGCGGTGCAAAAATAAGCGATTTAACGCTTGTTTCAAACTTTAATATTGTCGGTGATAATGTTTCTGGCGGTGATGCTTGTTATATTGGTTCTGTATCTGCATACAACAGCGGAGCTTTGACTATTGACAGCGTGACCGCTGATGTGACCGCATCTCCAAGTGGTGCGTATACTAATTTTGTCGGAGGTCTGGTTGGATATGTTGCTGACGCCACAAGTGAAGTTTCGTTCACTAATTCTGCTGTAACAGCAAATCTTACATACAATAATAGCACAACAAAGGTAGATTGTACTTGTCTTGGCGGAGTTATCGGAATGGTAGGAGCTGTTACATCAAAGCCTACAACTGGTATTAAGTTTGATAATGTCACTGTTGGCGGAAAGATAACTGACAAACACACAGGAAGTAACTCTAGAGTTGGCGGACTTATTGCAGAGGTCGGTGCTAAGGATAATTCAGCTTCTGTTGTACCTAATAAGATATCTATCACCAATGTTAATATTAATGCTTTAACAATAAATTCTAGTGGTAAATCAAATAGCGGTGGATTTTTAGGGCATAACTGGTATAGAGTAGAAATTGATCTGAATAGTTTGAATGTAAACAATTCAAGATTAACAGTGAACAATGGCACAGAACTGGGCGGTCTTGTACTTTCCACAACAGGTTATTGGAGCATAAAAGAGGTTAGCTTTGACGGTGTGACGGTGAAAGCAACAAAATGTATAAATTTCGGCATGCTTGCCTCAACTCTTTTTGGTAGAGATTATGACTCTTATGGCTTTGACTATTTTAAAGGTGAAAATGTCAATAATTACAGAAGCTCACGAGATGCAACTTATTTTGAACTTACTAAACCTAATGGATATAAGATCTCACAAGATACTAAGATAAATATAAGCCCAAGCTATTCGTATTTTGATGAGATAGCTCGTTGTAGTATTTATTATTCTTCTTCAGCTAGTTTTATGTCTAATCGTCAAGCCATAATTTCAATTCCTGCTGTTACAGCGGACGGAGAGCGTTTGCTTTATATGGACGGAAAGAACTGCAATACCTATCAAAATCAAACAACAAATAATGGTGCTGTGTGGAAAAATAATTCTTGGGCAAGATATTATTATAACCTTGATGTATATAAAAACGGTAAAGCCACCACAGGCGGAGCTAAGGCTGTTGAGTGGAGTGCAAAGCTTTTTGCGGCAAATAATATAAAAGCATATATTAATAGCAAAAATATAGATTTTCCAACAGATGCAGAAATAGATTTGACAGGATATTCATTTTATCCAGTTGATACAAATGGTTGTAATATAAAATCAAATTCAACTATTACTTTTGAAAATAATGGCTTTAATCAGTCTGAAATGGTATCAAGCAGTAATAGTGACAATTATGCCCGTACAACTGACGGAATAGATGGAACAAATTTAACTAATGACCATAATCAACATTATATGATGCAATGCGGACTTTTCAGAAATGAAAATGGAGCTGTTACCATAAGTGGTAAAATGACCTTTAAGGGAAATATCGGTAAGGTGAATGGTGGTTCAGGTGCATTGGTTTGCGGCTCGGTTGCTGACGACACCAATACTACAAAAAAATCTGTCAAAATTACCGGCAGTATCGTTCTTGATGATCTGTATGTGAATGATACTTCTTTAAGTTTAAATGACGAAAATTCTTATGCCCCTTTGCTTATAAATAAGATAGGCAACATGACAGAGATCACTATACAAAATGTGTCACAGAAAAAACACAGTACGACTGCTGAACAATATAACAAAGGCGGTCAGAATTACGCCGCAACAAGCCTTATAGGCAATGTAGGAAGCGAAAAGGGTCAAAATATATCTCTGACTTTCTCAAATATCAAGCTTGACGCAAGTAATGAAAATTCAATTTTCAAAAATGCTACTTTGCTTGAAAGCTTTCAGCATTCTGACGGTGCAGGCTCTTCTGCAATATACAACTATAAATGGGTCGACGATTGGGGTACAGAAGAAAAGCATAATGTAACCTACGGAAAAGAAGTGTCTGACACCATAAAGAATCGTGTAGATAATGTGAGCAGGCAGAATAAGTATCATGGCGATTGGAGTAGAGATGACAGGTATACTTCCCCTGTCAAAAATAACGCAACAGAGGAATATAGCTTTACTGAATACAAGCCATATGTTGCTAAATCGTATGATATCACCCAAAACTATGATGAGATAGACGTAAACCTTGAGCGACCATATCTGGACAAGGGTTGCGGAACATACTCTGATCCATATATTCTTGACGCTTCTACACTTGCAGAGGTCGCACGAGTTATCAGTACAGCCTCACCTACAAATGGCTGGGAAGTAAACTATAATGCAAATGTTTCTGCCGATAAATCGACTGTTAATGCTAATAGTGCTTTTTGCAAAGGCTCTAGTCACAAAACTTATACTTATGATGGAGCAGGCAATTTCGTAAGCGGAAACGAAATAGTTTCAAAAGATAACATGATCAAATATCTTTGCGAGGCTTATTACAAGATAAATGATGATATAGTTCTCGGCAGTTCTTTTGCAGGACTTGGCGGAACATCAAACAGTTACGTTTTCAGGGGCGTTATTGTTGGACAGAAGAAATCCGACGGAACATATCCAACTATCACCAATAAATCTGCAAGCCCTCTCATCAGGTTCAGCAGCGGAAGTGTTGTAAAAAATATCAATATAGTATATACCAATGAAGTAACGCTTTCAAAAAACAATAATAATAAATTAAACTATAGTACCGGAAAGACGGAGTATTATGGTGGTGTTATGGGCGTTGTGTTCGGCGGAGATAATATCATTGATAATGTCAAGGTAACAAACCCTAATATAACATTTGCAAATAACGATAACAGCAAACAACATCTCATTACTGCAGGCGGATATGTTGGTGCCATAGTTTACGGCGGTGTTATTTTCAGAAATATGGGCAACGTTGCCAAAGATAGTGCGCTTACGGTCAGCAATACTGAGGCAGTGGGTGAAGACGTATATACCAATCTTTTTATCAATCCATATATAGGCAGAGTTGTAAACGGCTTTGCTATCGAAGAGGGAACAACGTTTGGTAAGTCAGCTAACCTTAACAATGGCAGGAAAAATTATCTCATCACGCAGTTTAAGAGTGAGCTAAGTGATGATGAGAAATTAAATGTTATTGCCGGCACGACCAATACTATTGAAGTACCTAATGCACAGGCGTTGCTTATGCTGTCTATCATATCACAGTCCGGTATGGGATATACAGACCGTAATAAAAATACTTGCGGCTATGGTCACTATACTTTTACCCGAAATGCAGACTATTCAAAAGTTGGCACAGCTACATTGACTTCTGATGATAAAGATTACAAAACTGCGATCTCAGATTATCAAAGACTTGAAAAGGCTACGGCTACAAGCAAGGAATATGAAAAGAAAAATTCTGTAATGCTAAAAAAATATACAAAGCCAAGTGAAAAAGGTCTTTATGAAGCAAAGTGGGCACACGATTCAAAAAAGAACTTTACTGTTAAGCTCACAGGAAATGAAACCTATGACCTCACCGACACAGGTTTTCGTGGTATAAATCAGTTGTTTGATGCAACAAATAGTAACTTGGGCGACATTAAATGTGATTATACTTTGTCTTTGACAGCTATCAAGGGAAATAATCAGACTATAAAGCTCGATACAGATATAAAAGCCTATGCTGTGAAAATAACGGATAACAAGAGCGGTAGCACTATTGAATTCCAAGATGTGGATAACTATAAATATCGCACCGCATTTCCCTCCGTAAAAGGAGTTGGGTTGATAAACTGTTCAACGTATGCTTTAACTGTAAAAAACCTTAAGCTTTCCGGCAAGATCAGCGTTAAGACGTATAACAACGATGGACGATCGTATGTTAATGAAGACCTTTCTACAGGTGGTATCGTTGGCGGAGTACAGAGTTCTTGCACGTTTAGCGGAATAACATTGAACGATCTTGAAATATATGGCGCATATACTGTGGGAGGACTTATAGGAAAGTCAACAAATAATATCAATATAAGTAACGTTAAGTCTGAAAACAGTGGCGTTTATGTGTATGGCGGATTTGAAACAGGTGGTCTTGTGGGAAATTCTCAGAAAGGCAACGAATTCGCTGTTAAGGATTCTAAGATAACAATTAATAAAGTTGAATTTGCTAATCTTGATAAAGGCACAGGTACTTGGTTTGGCGTAGGCGGGATCGCAGGTTCTGCAAATATCAAAACGACAATAAGCAATGTTCAGCTTACATCTTATAATAAAGACAGCTTTATCGGTTCAAAAAAAGAAAATAAACCCCTTGCAACCCAGACAATGAACGAGGGCGGTCTTATAGGATTGTCTAACGGAGTATGCACAATAGAAAACACAAGCGTCAGCGTTGATGTTTATGGAAGTAATGCTGGCGGATTCGTTGGAATAAACAAAAAACAGTTGTCTGTCAATGAGAACTGTTTTTATGGAGGAACATCTGAAACATCGGCTTTCGGTGTTTATGGCTATATAGGTTCAGGCGGAATGGTCGGCACACAGAATTCGGCTGTGAACATATCAGGGTCTGCTGTAAAAAATGCAACGATAGGTATACCAACCGCTAAAAATGGTGATGCAGGTATCGGAGGTTATGTTGGCATAAAAGCTAACGGTGATCTGAAGATAACTGATTGTGAAGTCAACAATGTTACTCTGTCAGCAGAAGATAAGTCCAACGGTGCAGGTGCAGGCGGTGTGATCGGTCATAATGACCGTGGAAGCACATATGCTTATGATATTCTCATAAATAAATTAGGCTATGTAAGAGGTAACAACAGCGTGTCTGTTTCTAACTTGATAGGTTGGAACGATGATAAAAATCTATCATCTAAATTTATTGGAGTATCGGTAAATAACACGGATTGTTTGCCTGATATACAGTATAATGCTTCACAGATACCTGCCAGCTTCACCGCAGTTCACTCCGACTACAACGGTACTCAGGATAATACCCAAAATATCGGAGAGGGAAGCGGCACGCACGTTGATATCTATTCACCTTATGTCAATATAAACCCAAGCGTTTCTGTCGGCGGTAAGACTTTCACAGGCGATCTTGTTGGCGGAAATATGCAGACTATCATTAGTGACGCTGCTTCTTATACGAATGGCACAAAGACAAAATCCTATGGCATAAACAGTACCATAAAGACATATGCAGAGAATTTGGATAAATCAAAGCTTACAACATTCGGCAAAGCTTCTGAGCTTGATGTTCAGGAGCTGAACGATCTTCCTGTTCTGCTTATAGATGATAACTCATCGTTGAATATTACACAAATGCTCGCAAAGTATATCTCAGTTCTGACAAATTGTGATGTTTGCGACAGCAGTTCAAATAAGCTTAAAACAGCAGATCTTATGAATGTCAACACAGCGACTTATGTGTTTGATAACGGCATTTTGACAAAATCGGATAAGACCACTCTTACGTTTAACAGCAAGACAGGATATTTCAAGGTCACAGACGGTCAGTATGACAATGACGGCACAAACAGATTTACTGTCATTACTCTCGATTATATCGACCCAACGGGAAGTGACAAAACTGCTCTTAGACTTCATATTCCTGTTTTTGTAAGAAAGGTGCTTGATTTCAGCTTCCAATCTTACGTTATCTCAGGCACAGACTATAACCATTCTCACTATACGGATAAAACAAAGCTTGCTTTTGAGAGCTTTGATGCACCTGTTACTACTTATTTTAAGTATTCCTATTACAAATCTGCTAACGAATGGGAAAAAATGCTCAATAACGGTGACAGTCTGCTTTGGAGCTTTGATAAAAAGCTTTATCTTATTGGTGATAGTGCCACTGACAGTGGTGTGCTTACCGATGATACAAAGCTAACTCTTGTTGATGCAAATAACAATGACAAGACTTATCATTCTACCGCAAGTGATGCTAAGTTTAATAAAACAACTGGTGAGCTTGACTTGACAAATATAAGTGGCTTTAAACCGGTTACAATGAATGATGTACTGTTAAGATATGCGTCGGTAACAGCTAAAGAATCATCTGACGGAACTCTCGTTGAAGCTGATGAAGCTACAGCTACTGTAAAAACAAGCGACGGCAAGTATTATAGACCTGCTGGTGAGAATGAAACAGGCACTTATAAGATAACTGTTTCAGCGAATAGTGATACACCAAAAAATGATAATGACGAAATGATAATAAGCGAGAACTATTATCTCACTATCAATATTCCGGAAACGGGAAGCTCAAAAAAAGTCATCAAGAACTTTGTGAATTATTATAGCGGTAATAAGCCAAGAAAACTCAATGGTAATATTCCTACAAATCTTGTCCAAGTGACAAATAATGACACTGGCGCATATGTTATTGCAAACTTTTTTACACAGCTAGTAAGTGTGACGGCTCATGACCCAGAGGAGATAACAGCGTCAAATAATTTTATCCGTGCCACAATGACTTCAAAGATAAGCATCGATCAGAGCCTTAGAGATACATTTAATGGCTATAAGAGTGACGATTTCAATATGTATCAGGCGTTTAAATTCTCTATGAAGAACTTTGATGAAAACGAAGCGGGAGCTAATGCAAAGATCATTGCAGGAACTTCGGTGAATGTTGATTACAGCATTTTAAACAGTTCAGACACAGAGTTATCAAACGCAAAAATAAGCAAGACGGAGACACTTTCAGAAGCTAAAGACAGCTATATGCTGATGTATCCCGATTCGGTCTACGATTATATCAATAGTGACACAAATGGCTCTATAACTGTCAAGGCGGATATCAGCTTAACTTATGGTACTGCAGGGATCATAGATCAGTTTCCTGAGCGTAAGGACGGGGATACCAAAACCGGTATAGGCGTAAATGCGTCGTCTTATGTTGCATATAGTCAGAACAATATTGAGAACAGCTCTATCTCTGCAAGTGGAGAAATGCCTGCCATACGCTACTATAGAAAGGCAATGACAGTGGCACAGCTAAATTATAACGTTGCAGAGTCAACGGTTCTTGAGTCGAAGGATTCACCATTTTCGCAGCTTGGTATCAATGCCAAAGATATGACTACAGAAGAAATGGCAATAACAGCAAATGCTATCTATGATCTGTCTGCTTTGAGCCGATCAACAAAGGACAGTGGCAAAAAAATACAGTATACAATGAGGTTGTATGTTAAGGACAATAGTGGCGATTATAAGCAGACAAACGATATTAGCAAATATCTCAGTAGCTTTACTTTGGAAAACGCCACATCAAGCAGCGGTCTGAATGGCAAGGAGTGCGTTTTTACCACTGCCTATAATGGCGAAGAACAAAACACAGCCGTTACGAAATTTACAGTAAAAACAGGCAAGGCTTTTGAGGAGCAGGGACTTACCTATGCTAACTACAGAGTTGAGCTTACCGCAGTATTGCTTAATGACAACAACTCAGTTGTTAATGGAACTACCTCAAGCGACTATGTTGTTTACACAAACGCAAAAATAGAAACAGGCTTTATAAATTCATAATAAGCAGGCATTTTCAGGAGAAAATTATGACAAAAAGCATTTTTGGAAAATTCAGAAAATTAGAAAAAAAGAAGAAGCTCCAGCTAGTCATAGCAGTATCCATCTCGGTGGTACTGCTTGTGGCACTGCCTGTTTATGCGTGGTTTACTCACAAACGTTCTATTGCTCTTACAACAAAAATAAATGCCCCTACTCAGCTTTATATCACCGCAGGAAACAAAGAATCTGTGGCAAATCTTGAAATGGCAGATATAGACGTTGAGAACGGCAGTTATAAAGACTTTGTCTTCGGCATAGGCGGGGCAGACGTGCAACAATATCAAATACAGCTTGCACATACAACGAATATCCCTTTTGAGTATGAGATATATCGTGCGAAAAGCGTCAGTGAAACTGAAAAATCAGAAGCTGTCGTTTATGTTTCAGATGAAGAGAATAAAACGTTTTATTACAAAATAGACGGCAATAAGATCTCAGGACATTATCTCAATCAGCAAGGCTCGGAGATACTTGCTAACAGCACACTTCACGAAAAGTCCTATGACACTTATAGCAATGTTCAGAAAAATGCCGAGGCGCTTTATTGGCAATCGGATACACTGACGGTAATTGACAATAAAGATCCGTTTTGCGATTATTTTATAATAAGAGTAAAATGGAATAAAAACGTCCAAAACAATAAAGAAACTGATATGGTCTACCTGACAGTTCAGAGAAAGTAATAAATCACAAAATAGAGAGGAGGGCGGCTGTTATGAAAGACAAATTTATAAAAAAGCTTAAAAGATCGTGGCTAGCAATATGGATAGCTTTTGCGGCAGCCGCACTCAGTACTATTGGCGTCCTGGCGGCTTATACCAGCGTTTCAAGTGTAAAGCGAGTTGTGTCCACACAAAAGGGAGCTGGCATGCTGTTTTCATCTAATTATCTTACAACAGATGAAAATGACCTTCCAAGGACGATAACTTTTAGCAGTATGGAAAACTCGCCTTGTGTGACAGTCAATGTGTGCAACTATCCGCAAACATTGATAAAGCATAATGACAAGGATATCACATACACTTTGACAGTCGAGCTTGTGGACAGCAACGGAAATGCTGTTACCGGAGAAGAAACTGCAAAATACTCAGTTGAATATAATGGTGAAAAAAAGACTTTTGGAAGCAATTCAAAAATAGAGTTTTCACCTCTGAAACTTATGGCTGACGATTTCAACAAGCATGAATTTGTGCTGACTTTTGATAAGTCACAGCTCACAAATTCTGACATATACATGAGAGTGACAGCCACTCCTACAAATCAGGCAGAGTTGAAACCGCTCTCCGCAAAGCTTGGCGTTATCTATATAAATGATAACACATCAGCAACATGGACAGGCACATTCATCGACAATGCCACCTCGCCTAAAGATCTTGACGGCTTCAACTACCGTCTTTCAGGCAGTGGCGAGGGGACTGTCACCCTGACTTGGAATACGAACTATGTTGATATCAGCCCATGGTTTGAGAATACTTATGATCTGACTATTTCAAAGGACAGTTCTGGCATAGCCACTGCAACTTTGAATGTCAATTCTGCTGAAAAAAATCAATATGACATTCAGTTCTATCGAACGAACGGCATTAACAGTGCAGAGCAGTGGTCTGACGGTAATCATACCGATATTATGGTGACTGGTACGGGATTTGTTTCAATGAGTTTCACTCAAAGCGCAACGAAAGAAAATTAGAATATGTACAAAAAAACGGACTGCATTTTGTTTGCAGTCCGTGTATTTTTTTTCTGTAGGGGCGAACAGTGTTCGCCCGTTTTTTATCCGTATAGTGTCCAAGTACAAAAGCTTAGAGTGCAGACTTCAAAGCCTCAGCAAGCTGAGCAGGACATGATGTGCCACGTCCGTTGCAGTCGATACCCTCAAGTCTGTCAATAACGTCTTGAACCTTCATGCCCTCAACAAGCTTTGATACACCCTGTGTGTTGCCGTTACAGCCACCTGTGAAATGCACTTTCTTTACGATACCGTCCTCTACTTCGATATCTATTTTTCTTGAACATACTCCCTTTGGAGTGTAGCTTATCGTTGCCATTTGAAAAACCTCCTAAATTCTTGCTACGCCTGTTTCTCTTGCAGCCTTTGCCACAGCCTCAGCCACAGCGACCGGTACAGATCTGTCAAAAGAGTTCGGCAGTATAAATTCCGCACTGAGCTTGTCCTCAGGCACACAGCCTGCGATAGCCTTTGCTGCGGCCATTTTCATTTCCTCGTTGATGTCAGAAGCCCTTACTGCAAGCGCACCCTTGAAAATGCCAGGGAAAGCGATAACGTTGTTTATCTGGTTAGGGAAGTCTGAACGTCCTGTGCCAACAATAAATGCACCTGCCGCCTTTGCTTCGTCAGGCATTATCTCAGGAGTCGGGTTAGCCATTGCGAAAAGTATAGGCTTATCATTCATGGATTTAACCATTTCAGCGGTCACAAGCTTTGGCTTGGAAACACCTACGAAAGCGTCTGCACCCTTGAGTGCGTCGGCAAGAGAGCCGTGGAGCTTGTTCTTGTTTGTTACCTTTGCCATTTCAGCGTGAGCCTCGTTAAGATAATTGTCGCCCTCGCAGATTATTCCCTCACGGTCTACCATGATAAGGTTGCCGATACCGAGAGAAAGCAAAAGCTTTCCGATAGCACAGCCAGCCGCACCTGCACCGTTAATTACCAGTGTGATGTCGCTTATTTTCTTGTTTGCTACCTTGCAGGCGTTCATAAGTGCCGCACCAACAACAATAGCAGTTCCGTGCTGATCGTCATGGAAAACAGGTATATCAACTTTTTCTTTAAGCTTAGCCTCTATCTCAAAGCACCTTGGAGCAGCGATATCTTCAAGATTTATACCACCAAAGCTGTCTGATATCATGGCGATGGTGTTCACTATTTCGTCAACGTCATTGGACTTTATGCAAAGCGGGAAAGCGTCAACGTCTGCGAACTCCTTGAAAAGTGCACACTTGCCCTCCATAACAGGCATACCTGCCAGACCGCCAATATTGCCAAGACCAAGCACAGCAGAGCCGTCAGTGATAACAGCCACAAGATTTGCACGTCTTGTAAGCTCATATGAAAGGTCAGGATCTTTCTGTATCTCAAGGCAAGGTTGAGCAACGCCTGGTGTGTAAGCCAGCGTCAGGTCTTTTGCATTGTTTACCTTTGCTCTTGAGCAGACCTCTATCTTGCCTTTCCATTCTCTGTGTTTCTGTAGGGATTCTTCCATTACGTTCATTTTATACAGTCCTCTCTATTTTACGCATTAAAGGAACATTACCGCATGATAATGTCCCTTTATTATACCATATTATTTCTCTGTTTTCACAGCCGCTTTGTTAGCTTTTTGTGAATTTATATGAATGAGCTTGAACAGCTTATCAAGATTTTCCTTGTCAGTGGTCATGCTTCCGATATGTGTCATAGTCTCATTATATAGACCATGAAAGTCAGAGCCACCAGTCACTATCAGGTCATGTTCCTTTGCAATATCCACAAGCTTCTGCTGTTGAGTTGGAGTAGCAGAGTAATGATAAGCTTCAATTCCGTCAAGCTTGCCTGCCTCAATAAGTTCAAGAAGCAGCTCCGTGTTGTTGAACATAACAGGGTGTGCCATAACAGCAATGCCCTTTGCGGAATGGATAAGGTCAAGCACAAAGTTTACGTCAGGATATTCACGGGTAACAAGACATTCACCGTTTGGATATGCAAAAAGCTTGTCGTTCACAGAGCCGTAAAGCTCAGTGGCATAGCCGTAATTTACCAATGCTCTCATGATATGCTGTTTAAAAATGCTTTTTGAGCTTTTCGTGTAGTGCAGTACAGCGTCGGCAGGGATAGGATATCTTGCCATTACCTTTTCTATCATTTCCTTTGCACAGTCTTTTCTTATCTGGCATGACTTCAGGCAAAGACCTTCCAGTCTGTCTGGCTTCTGCGGTGCATAGCAAAGAATGTGTACTTTTGAATTGCGCTTCTTGTCCCATGCGGAAAGTTCTACCGCAGGAATGACCTTGACCCCATAACGTTCGCCAAGTATTTGCGCTCTGTTTGATGATGAAAGAGTGTCATGGTCTGTTATCGCAAGAAAGTCAAGTCCCATTCTTTTTGCCTGAACAATGACCTCTTCTATACCAAGCGAGCCGTCAGACAGTGTTGTGTGACAATGCAGATCTCCTGTCATACCTTTGTTCCTCCAAATCTATAAAATATATCTGTCATTTTCTGTATATATAGTACAGCCGTTAAATTTGACTAAATAATTATAACATATTTTATATACATTTGCAAGCACTTTTGAACAATTTACACAAAATTTGCACGAAAATTATATTATTTTGTCGTATATGACAAATCCACAGTGTCGAAATAGTGCGATTTAACGAAATATCAGAGCTTATATCCGAAGAATTTGTCGCAAAACCATACGTCTTTAACCTGAAAGCTCTTGCCGTTTAGATATTCAAGTATACCTGCGTCAGTGGTGAATTTGAATGTAAGCTTGTACGAATAAAGCGCCTGCGTTTTCACATTGTATGCACGGTTGACTTTATTTATGCCATATTTTCCGTCACCAAGGAGAGGATAACCAATGTGAGCAAGGTGCGCCCTTATCTGATGCGTTCTGCCTGTGACAAGGTCAACTTCGAGAAGAGCAAGGTTATCAGCCTTGTTTTCCGCAAGCACACGATACGATGTTATCATGGTGCGGCTGCCCTGAAACTTTTTGTCAGACACCCTCACAGTTTTTGTGGCTTCGTCCTTTTGATGATAAGCCGTGAGCCGAGCGGACTTCTGCTTCGGTATGCCAACGGTCACGCAAAGATAAAGCTTTTCAAGCTCTCTGTCCTTGACCTTTTGATTAAGCACACGCAGGCTCTCAGCATTTTTCGCACATATGACGATGCCCCCAGTGTTGCGGTCTATCCTGTTACAAAGGGCAGGAGCAAAAGACAGCTCCTCCTCAGGACGATATTCACCCTTTTCATAAAGATAGTGCTGTATCCTGTTTATGAGCGTGTCCGCCGAACCGCTTTCGTCCTCATGTACCACAAGTCCGCACTTTTTGTCGCAAAGGATAATATTCTCGTCCTCGTAAATAATATTCAAAGACGTTGGCGCACTGAGAAAAGCAGGTCTGTCAGCAACTTCGCCCTCGAAAAATTCGTCATTGATGTAAAGCTGCATAACGTCACCGCAAGCAAGCCGTGTGGATATCTCACAACGTTTGCCGTTGACCTTGATACGCTTTAGGCGCAGATATTTGTACAGCAGATTTTTAGGCAGTTTCGGCACAGCCTTTGTGAGAAATTTGTCAACACGCTGACCTGCGTCATTCTGATTTATTATAAATTCTCTCATGCTATACCTCAGAGCTTCACACGAGCGGAGAATCCTCCGTCAATAAGCTCGTCAAGACCGGTGCTGTCAGCACCGCTTTCACGGAGAAGCAGAAGAATTTCTGACATATCGCAGGCTTTGCCTTTACGGCGAGATATCTCCTCTTCACATTTGATAGCATATTGTAAAGGCTTTTTGTCAGCAGGGAAGTTCACATCTGAGCCTTGAGCGATGAGCCATTTGATGAAATCAACACTTCGCTTGTCAGGCTTGAGAACGCCGTCCTGCTCAACAAAGTCAGCACTTTCGATAGCAGTGAGCAGGAAAGTAAGCCCGTTGCTGTCAGTGTCGTTGTAGTCCACATCATCAGAGATGAACAAGAATTTAAGCTCTTCCAGTTCACGCTTTGAGAGGGTGTAGTTGTATTCGTCATATGATCTATTCATGTTACGTCCTCCTGAAATTATTACTATAGTGATATTATAACCTAAAGTGTGGGAGAATGCAAGAGGGAGTTTAAGTGAGGAGTGAGGAGTGAGGAATGAGGAGTGAGGAATGAGCAAAGCTGACCAAAGTTGTGCCCCCTGCACCGTGCGTAGCGATTTTGCGGCAGAAGAACCTCTCCAGAACAATCTGTAGGGGCGAACAGCGTTCGCCCGTGCTCAGGATTTACTGTAAATTCAGAATTGTCGGGGAGAATTTTTTGCTGCCGAACCTTGTTGTTGCCGTGGGCTTATTACTTCGACGAGCGAACAGCGTTCGCCCGTGCTCAGGATTTGCTGTAAATTCAGAATTGTGGGGGAGAATTTTTTGCTGCCGAACCTTGTTGTTACCGTGGGTTTGTT